>ERZ857972.523-NODE-523-length-34660-cov-11.411877_pt1 | contig 34660 bp, 20 predicted proteins | sample MGYA00519757_ERZ857972 | MGnify/ENA primary metagenome ERZ857972 (study PRJEB31778, sample SAMEA3449383) | human gut metagenome | biome: human gut; feature: human-associated habitat; material: faeces | place: United Kingdom | collected 2010/2012 ...
GGCCCGTGGGTTATACCCTAAGAGCAAACCACCCTTTTTAAGGGTGGTTCTGATTATTTCGGGACCGTGTTTTCGGTCCAATTCTCGGCCTCTCAAACAAAATCTCGATCTGTAACATCTAGACCCGATTTGGGCGGCTAGGTGTTACAGATCGAGATATACCGGTGGGTTGGGTCGTGTTTGTCTAAATCTGTAACACGAGGGACGGATTTTGCCGAGTTGTTGTTATAGATTGAGATTTTCTAGCAGGCGGGTTTGGTTTGTCTCGATCTGTAACAGTAAGACCCGGTTTTGTCGCGTAACTGTTACAGATTGAGATAAACCGACGGGCCGCCCCGCCCATCCCCATCCACCTGCCGCTACCTGCTGTCCGCCGATTTCCGTTGCGCTGCTGTATTCCCATGCCATATCCTCTAGATAACTACGCGGCATCATCGCCGCCGCGCCTACAAGAGAGGAATGTCCATGACCACACCTGCATCCAAGCTGCTCCAGCCCATTACGGTTGGCCCCCTTGAGCTCAAGAACCGCATTATGTTTCCGCCGCTGACCACCGGCTACGAGGAGCGTGACGGTTCCATCGGCGAGCGCAGCCTGGCTTTTTACGAGCGCTTGGCCCGTGGCGGCGTGAGCTACATCGTCATCGGCGACGTCGCTCCCGTCATGACCGCGAGCCCCACGCCCAAGCTGGCAACCGACGCCCAGATCCCCACGTTTAAGGCTCTGGCCGACGCCGTCCACAAGCACGGTGCCAAGGTTGCGCTGCAGCTGTTCCACCCCGAGTACGACGTGCCCGGTGTCGGCCGCATGGTCATGGGCTCCATGGCCGCTGCCAAGGCCGCGCAGGAGGCCAAGGCCGCCGGCGACGAGGAGACCTTTGCCGCCAAGATGGCCGAGTCCAACGAGATTCGCAATCAGGCATACGCCAAGCTGCACCACGACATGCAGCACTTTGTGAACGAGGCGAGCGTAGAGCAGCTCACCCAGATCAAGGAGGCCATCGCTGCCTCGGCCGCCCGCGCGCAGCAGGCCGGCATCGACGCCATCGAGGTCCACGGCGACCGCCTGGTGGGTTCGCTGTGCTCGGCCATCCTCAACCAGCGCACCGACGAGTACGGTGGCTCGTTCGAGAACCGCGTTCGCTATGCGCTGGAGGTCGTCGCCGCCATTAAGGAGGCCGCGCCGCAGCTGATGGTGGAGTACAAGCTCCCCGTGATCATGGAGAACCCCGACGGCACGCCGCGCGGCAAGGGCGGCCTGCAGCCCGACGAGGCCTGCGAGTTTGCCAAGCTGCTCGAGGGCGCGGGCATCGACATGATCCAGGTTGCACAGGCCAACCACACCGGCAACATGGGCGACACCATTCCGCCCATGGGCGCCATGCCCTACAACTGGACGCTGCCCGTGGCCGAGCGCGTCAAGGCTCTGGTCTCCGTGCCGGTGGCCACCGTCGGCCGCGTTGTCTCGGTCGAGGCCGGCGAGAAGATCCTGGAGGATGGCTCGGCTGACATCATCGCCTATGGCCGATCGCTCATGTGCGACCCCGACATTGCGCTGAAGGCCGCCACGGGTGAGCCCATCCGCGAGTGCCTCAACTGCAACAAGGGCTGCGTCGACGCGATTCAAAACCGCAAGTACATCTCGTGCGTGCTCAATGCCGAGAACGGTGACGAGGCGACCATCGCCATCAAGCCGGGCGAGGGCGACAAGAAGATCGCCGTGGTGGGCGGTGGCATCGCCGGCCTGGAGGCCGCGCGCGTGGCGGCCAAGCGCGGCTACGACGTGACCGTCTACGAGGCGAGCGATCATCTGGGCGGCCAGATTGTGCTGGCGGCCGCGCCTCCGCGCAAGGACGAGATCATGCGTTCCGTCGAGTACTACGAGAAGATTCTGCCCGGCCTGGGTGTGAAGGTCGAGCTCAACCATGCCGCTACCGCTGAGGACCTCAACGCCGCCGACGCCGCGATTGTGGCCGTGGGCGCGCACGACGTGGTCATCCCCGTTCCGGGCGCCGACTCGGAGAAGGTCGTCTCGAGCTGGGACGTGCTGGCCGGCAAGGCGGAGCTCAACGGCCGCGTCGCTGTCATTGGCGGTGGCCTGGTGGGCACCGAGACTGCCGAGTATCTGCTGCAGCACGGCTGCGAGGTGGCGATCGTGGAGATGCTCGACAAGATTGCCGCGGGCGAGTCCGAGACCATTCTGCCACTGATCATGAGCGACTTTGCAGAGCACAACGTGGAGCAGCACGTGAAGACCCGCCTGACCGCCATTACCGATGAGGGCGTGGAGGCTGTTCGCACCACCGAGGACGGCGCCGAGGAGCCGGTAAAGATCTCCTGCGATTACGTGGTGATGGCCGTGGGCTCCAAGGCCAACGCGTTTGACCTGGACGGCGTAACGGTGCCCGTGACCTGCGTGGGCGACTGCTCGGGCGAGCGCACCGCCGACATCGCGAGCGCCATCCGCACGGCATATCACGCGGCCAACGAGCTGTAGTTGAACATCGCGGCCAGGCGGGGCGGTAGCACGGATTCGTCTCGCCCGGCTGTGTCCCGTCGGGTGTCAACCGGTGCGGGGCCTGCAAGCGCAGCGGGTCCCGCCCTTTTTGTTTTGCTCCGGTGGATGGCAATGCGCGGTAATCATGAGGAATGAGGACGTCTACTGCCTTGCAGATCACTCAAAATTATTGGGGGAGGGGTTAATAACTATATCCTCTATACCAAAGGACATAAAGAGATGCCAATTTTGTTGACAAGCGAATGACGATTAGCTGTGAGTCAGCTACCAGCGTAAATAATCGATAAAGAAATGTCGTAATTTGGTGCCAAATGCCCAGATAACGCCGCGTCTATTTTAATTAACTGCTTTGAGCAAACAGTAAAATGCTACTATCTAACTTGCACGTAAGAAAGCAGATTAACGGCTAAGGCTAAGAAGTGGAAGGTATGTCGGAAGCAACTAGGACTCGCACGCATGCGCCCGAGGTTAGGCAGCGCGCCGTCGAGATCCTCCAAGAGGGGGTCGGTCATCGCGCTCTCGCCGCGGAGCTTGGCATTCCCCAGGCCACGGCTCGTCAGTGGGCCCGCGCGTATGCCGTGGGCGGTGCCGACGCCGTTCTCAATGCCGGTTCGCATCATCATACCTATTCGTACGACGTAAAGCTCGCTGTGGTTAAGGACCGTCTGGAAAACGGCTTGACGGTTCGCGAGGCCATGATCAAGCACAAGATTCCCAGCGAGTCTTCGGTCAAGGCTTGGTGCCGTCAGTACCGCGAGAGCGGTGAGTCCGCACTGGTCGATAAGCCGCGCGGCCGCAAGCCGCGCGTTAAAAAGGCGGAATAGCGAACGGGATGGTGCGCCCACGGGGGCGCATTTTTCTTGCCGCGCCAACTTTTTGGACCGGTGCGAGCCTGTCGGGACATCCTCCAAAGTGGCCAATAAACCGCGCGCAGTGGCCCGCGCGCCTGTCGCTGCGATAGGGGAGCGTCGCCTCTCTACTCCAATGCGGACAGGCTCCTTGCCCCGTACGCCTAAAACTCCCCAGTTGACCGAAAACCCGCTGCCGCTACTCATCAATTGAGCTATAACGTTAAACAATTGCAGCGTTTTTGCATGGGGGAGTGATGGTATGACGCTACTGTATTTCCTTACCCTGTTTCCGCTGGTACCGGCGCTGGGCATGCTGCTCGCGCGCGGTGACCGCGCCCGCGATGCGGTGGGGCTCATAGGTTCCGGCATTATTATGGCGGTGACAGTTGTAGTCGCCGTCATGTTTTTTGGCACGGGTCCGCAGAGCTTTGAGGTTACCCCCGGCACCTCGCATGTGCTCTCGATCATCAGTTCCGTTATCGACGTCATCCTGTGCGCCGTCATCCTGTACAACGCGTACAAATATAGGAACGCGCTCACCACGGTGCTCAGCGTAGTCCAGTTGGTGGGCTCGCTCGCCTTTGCAGCCATGACGCTGCCCGCGACCGAAGCCGTCACCGCAACCCCGCTCTACCTGGACTACATGAGCGTGATCATGGTCCTCGCCGTCGGCATCGTCGGCAGCCTTATCTGCGTGTATGCCCTGGGCTACATGAAGGACTTCCAGGCCCACGACGAGCACGAGGCTGCGCTGCGCGGGCAGACCGCGCCCGACCGTCGCCCGCAGTTCCTGGCGCTTATGTTCCTGTTCCTCTCAGCCATGTTCGTCATCGTGACGAGCGACGACCTTGAGTGGCTGTTCTGCGGCTGGGAAATCACCACCGTGTGCTCGTTCCTTATGATTGGCTACACGCGCACGCCCGAGGCCATCAAGAACGCCTTCACCCAGATCATCCTCAACATGCTGGGCGGTATCGCGTTTTTGGCCGGACTCATGTACCTGCACGTTAACAGCATGCCGCTGACCATCTCGGGCATGATCGAGCTTTCCGGCGCCGGAACCGCGCAATCTGCGCTGCTGGTGATGCCGGTCATTCTGTTGTCGCTCGCCGCGCTCACCAAGGCCGCGCAGATGCCGTTCCATACCTGGCTGCTCGGTGCTATGGTTGCCCCCACGCCCACGAGCGCTCTGCTGCACTCGTCAACCATGGTCAAAGCCGGCGTGTTCCTGATGGTCAAGCTAAGCCCGCTCTATGCCATCTATCCCGTGACCGGCTTTATGGTCACGAGTGTAGGTGCCATCACGTTTTTGCTCGCTGCCCTCATGGCCATCTCGCAGAGCAACGCCAAACGCGTGCTCGCGTACTCCACCATTTCCAACCTGGGCCTCATCAGTGCCTGCTTGGGTGTCGGCGCGCCCGAGGCCGTATGGGCGGCCATCTTCCTGATCCTGTTCCACACGGTGGCCAAGTCGCTGCTGTTCCTGTGCGTGGGCACGGCCGAGCATCATATCGGCAGCCGCAATATCGAGGACATGGACGGTATGTTCAGCCGCATGCCGCACCTGACGCGTCTGATGATGCTGGGCATCATGGGCATGTTTGTGGCGCCGTTTGGCATGCTCGTGTCCAAGTGGGGCGCCCTGGTGGCGTTTGCGCAGACCGGCAACGTGCTCATGATCATGGTGCTTGCCTTTGGCTCGGCCGCGACGTTTTACTTCTGGGGCAAGTGGCTTGCCAAGCTTTCGGGCGTCGATCCCACGGCTCAAAACGTTGAGGTCAATGTCCATAAGACCGAATGGATGGCGCTCAACACCATCGCCGCACTGCTGATTTTGTGCTGCGTGGCGTTTCCGGTTATCTCGAGCGGTCTGGTGTCGCCTTACTTGGCCATGGTGTTTGGCCGCGTGCCGTACGTTATCGGCAAGGACGCCATGTATCTGATGGTGGTTATCGTGGCGTTTATCGCCGTGGTGCTGCTGACGTCGTTCCGCGTGAGCAACAAACCGCATGTAAACGTATATCTTTCGGGTGTGGGAACCGACAATTACCGCCATTTCCGCGGCTCGATGGGACGCGAGGTGAAGGCCGAAAAGCGCAATTGGTACTCGGAGGACGCCCTTGGCGAGAAACGTATTGGCCCCGCGGGTAGCGTCGTGTGCTGCAGCATTATCTTGTTTGCGCTGCTGTGTTGCGCGTGGATTGGGCCCGAGCGGCTTGCCATGAGCGCGCCCTCGGTGCTGCGCGGCAAGTATTTTGAAGGTTCGGGCGTCGTGGGCATTTTTATTGGCACCGTGGCGTTTGCCTTGCTGGCGCCGCTTGTGGGCGGCCTGATTGACGGCCTTGACCGCAAACTATCGGCCCGCATGCAGGGCCGTGTGGGTCCGCGCCTGCTGCAGCCCTTCTACGACGTTGCCAAGCTCCTGCGCAAGGCCCCTGCCAGCGTAAACACCATGGACGATACCTACATGGCGTGCGCGCTCATCTTTACCGTCGTGGGCGGCGGCATCTTTGTGTCGGGTTCCAACACGCTGCTGTGCGCCTTTATGGTGACGCTCGCCGCGATCTTTGTGGTGCTGGCGTCCGCCTCGACACAAAGCCCGTTTGCCCAGGTCGGCGCCGACCGCGAGCTGTTGCAGGTTATGAGTTACGAGCCCGCCGTTCTGCTGATGAGCGTGGGCCTGTACCTTGCCTCCGACAGCTTCGATTCCATCGCCGTGACGGGGCAGTCGGCCCCCATCATCGTGTACAGCGCGCCCATTTTCCTCGCGCTACTCGCGGTGCTCACCATCAAGCTGCGCAAGTCGCCGTTCGATCTTTCGTACTCGCATCATGCGCATCAGGAGATCGTCCAGGGCGTCGCCACCGAGATGAGCGGCGGCACGCTGGCCAAGATGACTCTTATGCACTGGTGCGAGACCGTGCTGTTTTTGATGTGGGTGGGCATGTTCTTTGTTTGGGACAACCCCGTGAGCTGGGTAGTTGCTCTGGTCGTGATGGCCGTGACGTATTTTGTCGAGGTGCTGATCGACAACACTTTCGCACGCAGCACCTGGCGCAGCTGCTTTAAGCTCGGCTGGGGCGTGGCGCTGGTGTTTGGCCTGCTCAACCTTATGCCCATCCTCGTCGACGTCTTTATTTAGGAGGCGGCATCCATGGATCATAAAATGTCGCGCTCGCCGTGGGTTATTCATTACGACGGCTCGAGCTGCAACGGATGCGATATCGAGGTGCTGGCCTCGCTCACGCCGCTGTTCGATGCGGAGCGGTTTGGCGTGGTCAACACCGGCAACCCCAAGCATGCGGATATCTTTTTGGTGACGGGGTCGGTCAATGCCCAGAACCTGCCCGTCGTGCGTCAGATCTACAACCAGATGCTCGAGCCCAAATGCGTGGTGGCGTGCGGCATCTGCGCGTGCTCGGGCGGCGTGTTCCGCGATGCGTATAACGTGATCGGCGGCGTGGACCGCGCGATTCCCGTGGACGTGTACGCGCCCGGGTGCGCCATTCGTCCCGAGACCGTGATCGATGCCATCGTGGAGGCGTGCGGCATCCTGGACCAGAAGGAGGCCGTGATGCGCGCCGGCGGCGACCCGCTTACCGTGGGCGGTGCCGCTACCTGGGATGGTGGCGTTGAGCTGGGCGAGGACGGGTTTGTGGCCGCGGGGGCCGGGGCTGATGGTGCGCCTGCTGGGACGTCCGCGGCCGGCGACGCGCCCGCCGCTGCAAAGGAGGGCGAGTAATGCAAAAGGCTATCTATACTACCGTCGGGATCGATGAGCTCCTGTCACATGTCCAGGCGCTCAAGGGCGTCGGCGCGCGCTTTGTGCAGATGCATGCCGAGCGCTGTGTGGACGACGGATCGTATCGCTTGGTCTATACGTTTATCGACGTTCGTGCTGCTCATGAGCATATTGCGCAGGACGGCAGCTATGCGATCGAGAACCTGGTGGTTGAGGGCATCGACCAGTACCAGGAGATTCCGTCCATCAGCTCGTACTATCCGGCGGTCTTCCCGTTTGAAAACGAAACGCACGACCTGTTTGGTCTTGCCATCACCGATATGCAGATTGACTTTAAGGGCTTTTTCTACCAGGTCTCGACTGCCGAACCCATGAGCGTTATCACGCCCGAGGTGAAGGCCGCGCGCGAGAAAGCCATGAAGGTCCGTGCCGCCGCCGAAGCCAAGGCGCGCAAGGCCGCTGCCGAAAAGGCCGCCGCTGCTGCGGCTGCTGCAGGGGAGGGCGCTGCGAGCGCCGGCGATGCCGCGGGCTCCGATGCTCAGCACGATGAGGCTGCTGCGAAGGCCGCGTTCAAGGCTGCCGAGATGGAGGCAAAGCTCGCTGCCATGGATCCCGAGAAAGCAGCCAAGGTCCGCGCGGCGCTTGCCGCCAAGGCCGCCCGCGACAAGCAGAAAAAGGAGGCGTAAGGCCCATGGCACATCGCTCCGTCATTCCGTTTGGCCCGCAGCACCCGGTGCTGCCCGAGCCGCTTCATCTGGACCTGGTGATTGAGGACGACCGCGTTCTCGAGGCAATTCCGCAGATCGGCTTTGTGCACCGCGGACTCGAGAAGCTCACCGAAAAGCGCGACATACACCAGTTTGGCTACATCGCCGAGCGCATCTGCGGCATCTGCGCCGTGGGCCACAGCTGCGGCTATGCCAGCGCCTGCGAGCGCATGCTCGACATCGAGGTGCCTGGCCGCGTGCAGCATATCCGTACCATTTTGCACGAGCTTTCGCGCATTCACTCGCACCTGCTGTGGCTGGGCCTGCTCGCCGATGCCTTTGGCTTCGAGGCGCTGTTCTATCGGTCGTGGACCCTGCGCGAGCAGATTCTCAAGATCTTCGAGAGCACCTGCGGCGGCCGCGTGATCCTTTCGATTAACGAGATCGGCGGCCTTAAGCACGACATTGAGGACTCCGAGCTGGCGGGCATTGTCCAGACGCTCGACGCCATGCGCCCCGACTACGAGACCCTGGTGCATACGTTTTTGGACGACGCCAGCTGCGGCGAGCGCCTGCATGGCGTGGGCGTGATCAGCAAGAAAGATGCACTGGAGCTTTCGATGGTCGGCCCGTTCGGCCGCGCCTCGGGCGTGGATTACGACGTGCGCATGTTCGGTGACGGTGCCTATGCGGACCTGGCTGCATTTGAGCCCATCGTTGCTACCGATGGCGACTGCTATGCCCGCTGCCAGGTGCGTTGCGCCGAGGTCACGCAGGCCATGGACATTATCAAGGAGCTTGTCGGCAAGATTCCGCACGACGGCATCGGCGGGCGTACCAAGCTCACACCGGCCGACGGCGCGCGCGGCGAGGTTGTGATTGAGCAGCCGCGCGGCGAGGCGTATTACTATGTGCGCGGCAACGGCACCAAGAACCTGGACCGTTTCCGCGTGCGCACGCCGACGTCGCAGAACTTGGCGGGTCTGACGCATGCGCTGCAGGGCGTACTCCTTGCCAACGTTCCCATGATTATCCTGACCATCGACCCCTGCATTAGCTGCACGGAAAGGTAGGCGCGGCATGAGTTTGCTGACATTTGCCAAGACGGCCTTGGGCTCTATGGTCAAGCAGCCGGTTACGGTGTGCTATCCGCAGGAGAAGCTCGCGGCGCCCGAGCGCTTGCGCGGGCATATCGTCAACGACATGGACGTGTGTATCTGCTGCGGCATGTGTGCGCGTCGCTGTCCGGCGGGCGCGCTCGCAGTCGATCGCAAGGGTGGAACGTGGTCGATCGACCCGTATGCCTGCGTGGTGTGCGGTGAGTGCATCGAGAGCTGCCCCAAGCACTGCCTGACTATGGACACCGCCCGCACCCCAGTCGCAGCGGACAAGACTCCCACAGTAGAAACCAAGCCGGAATAGCGCTGGAATAGGGCCGATGGGGCAAAAATGCCCCATCGGCCCCGCGCTTAAACGCGCGGTTGGGCCGCCACGAACAAAACTATGCCGGATTACGGGGCTGGATAGCGAATCTCCGACCATACAGAAAATCGCAAAAACAAAACCGCAGGTAGATAGCCTGCCGTTTTTCAAAAAATGAGGGTATGGATGAGGGCCCCGACTTTTGCCCCGTAATCCGGCATAGTTTTGAAATGGCACCATACCCGTAACAGCTCCTGATCCCCCAAGGACGGAGGAAAGTGGGTCATTTTTGCCTGATGGCTCCGAGTCGCACCCGTTTTCCTGCGAAAACGCCGTGTCTCAACTTTGGTGAGACATTTGTCTCACGCTCAAAACCGAATCTGGAACATGTGTCACCTGCCCTAATTGTGTCTCATTCCGTAACTTTAGGCTGATGCAAGGTCTGAGACCGCGAGAAGGGAGACACGATGGGTAAGTACACGAGGGGTCTCTTGGCGGTGATACTGGCCGTAGTGCTGGTGTTGCCAGCCGCAGCATTCGCCATGCTGCCCGAGGCCAACGCCAGGTCCAGCACAGGAATGGACGGACCGATAATGACCGGAAAGGTCGCCGACCCCGACACCAGCGGTCGCTGGGAAATCTGGGCGGCAGGCCACGGTGGCAATAAGGTAACGACCCAAAACGTCGGCCGAATCTGGACCGACAAGACGGTCAAGGCAACTGGAGAAAACGAAGAGTCGGATTTTCTGACTACACTTTCGGCCATGTCCTCGACGTCTAATTCAACCGTGACGGTTACCACGCCGCTCGACATCGTGATGGTGCTGGATGCTTCTGGCTCGATGGATGATCCTATGGGTGGCGGAGATCCCACCAAGCCCAAGCGTATCGATGCACTGGAGAGCGCTGCCAGCAGCTTCATCGACACCATTGCCGAACAAAACGAGGGTATCGAGGGCGTGGATAGGCAGCATAAGGTTGCTATCGTTAAGTTTGCGGGCAAGAAGTCCAGCAAGATCGGCAACGATACATATCGTGACGGAGGATACACCTACAATTACACACAGGTTATGAAAGACTTGACCGATTGCTCTGGCGGCAACGTGAAAGCTCTTAAGGATAGGATTGCCGAGATTGACCCCGCTGGTGCCACGCGTGCCGACAATGGCCTGCAGCTGGCAGAGGGCATTACTTCTCGTCGCGCGGACGCCAAGAAGATTGTTGTGTTCTTTACCGACGGCACGCCGACAAGTCTTAAAAAGTTTGATGCTTCAGTTGCTAACGATGCCGTGACGGCTGCCAAGAACATGAAGGACAGCAAGGCCACCGTTTATACTATCGGCATCTTTGATGGCGCGGATCCCAGCGCTGGTATCCAGGATTCGGGGGAAAGCCAAAAAGAGAACAAGTTCATGCAGGCCGTTTCGAGCAACTATCCCAATGCCACGGCATGGAACGCTCACGGCACACGCGCGGAAAACTCCGACTACTACAAGTCGGCGACCAATGCAGAAGAACTCAAGAAGGTTTTCGACGACATCTCGCAGGCCATCACATCGGAGGCGCCTTATCCGACCGAAATCCATAAGGGCTACGACGAGACCAAGTCCGGCTACATCACGTTTACCGACGAGCTGGGCGACTTTATGCAGGTCGACAGCTTCACCGAGGTCATCATCAACGGCACGCCGTTTACCAAGGCGAGCAAGACGGTCAACAAAGAGACCAATACCGACACCTACGAGTTTGCCGGCAAGGCAAAAGACCTGCTCATCACCGTGCAGCGCGCCGGCGATGACAATCCCCAGAAGGGCGATATCGTAACGGTCAATATTCCTGCGTCGTTGATTCCGCTGAGTCACTTTAAGACCGTAGACGGCAAGCTTTCGGTCGACAGCGCTCAGCCTATCCGCGTGAAGTACACCTCGAGCGTGAAGAGCACTGCGCTCGACAACCTGTTTACGCCCGAGAAGGTAACGGGGCTCAAGGATTACATCGAGAACAATACGACCGTTGCCAACGGCGCCAAGACCGTGAATTTCTACGCGAACAAGTGGGCTGCCGGCGATCTGGGCAATACGGTTGCGACCTTTGAGCCGGCCGACACCAACCGCTACTACTACTTCCAGAAGCAGACTCCAATTTACACGGACAAGGACTGCACACAGCCCGCAAAGAATTCACTGGCAGATACCGGCACCTATTACTACAAGGATGAGTTTGAGGAGCAGGGCGAGAACGGCGAGGCCAAGCCCGCCACCACCGTCATCGAGTTTATCGGCGGCGACGCTGCGAAGTTTGACGGCGCTATTGTTGCCGACGAGGGCGGCAACCTTTCGTTTAGCGTGGGAACCGCGCGCCTAGCCTTTATCGACGAGCTCCACACCACCAAGGAGAGTGTGGGCGACAACAACACTGGCACCGCGACCGACGTTCTCAACCCCAAGTGGAACAACATGTCCGCCAAGGCGGCCGCGACGCATGTCAATTCCTACCTGGGCAACAACGGCAAGATCAGCTTTGCGTATGACATGACGCCGGCAATGGTGAACACCAAAGCCAGCTTTGGTCTAACCAAGGTGCTCGAGGGCCGCGACTGGAGGGATACTGACGCGTTTGAGTTTGGCCTGACGTCCGAGAACGGCGCCCCGATGCCTGCGACTACGACTGCGATCGTGCGCAAGGCTGACCTGGACGACAAGGGCAAGGCTGTCATCGACTTCGGCACGGTCGAATACACCGAACCTGGCACGTACGTCTACAAGGTCAGTGAAAAGCACGCCGGGACCACGATTGACGGCATCGCCTACAGCGGTAACGTCGCGGAGATCACCGTGACGGTGAAGCCCAATAAGAAGGGCGAACTGAGCGCTGACGTGAAGGCGACCTCGGGTGAGACCGAGTTCAAGAACGCCTACGCTACGAATCCTGTTGAGTCCAGCGTAACCAGTCAGATTGCCGTGACCAAGTCTCTGACCGGGCGCGACCTTACGGTCGGTGAGTTCAGCTTTGAGCTGCGCGAGATTAAGGATGAGGACTCTGAGCTTATCGAGACCGTTAAGAACGCTGCCGACGGCAAGGTGACGTTCAGCACCATCAAGTACACCGAGATCGGCCAGCACACCTACATGCTGCGCGAGGTCAAGGGCGACGCCGGCGGCATCACCTATGACGATACGATCTACACTGTCGTGACGACCATTGCCGATAACGGCAAGGGCCAGCTGGCCGCTACGCACGAGCTGAAGGGCGCCAAGGACGTCAAGAGCATCGAGTTCAAGAACGCCTACACCACAAATGCTGCCGAGGCATCGCTTACGGGCATCAAGAACCTGCAGGTCGCCGACGGCTTGACCCCGGCTGACATTGCCGGCAAGTTCACCTTTACCGTGACCGGTGAAGAGGGCGCACCCATGCCCGCGAACGCGAGTGTGACCAATGATGCCAAGGGCAAGGTCGACTTTGGCAAGATTACCTTTACGCTCGACGACCTTAACAAGGCCCTGGGCGAGAAGCCCGAGAAGCGCGAGCATACCTTTACCTACACCGTGACCGAGTCCGGCGAGGTCGCTGGCGTGACCAACGACGCCAAGCTGTCGCGCGAGGTTTCCTTCACCGTGACCGATGACAGCAAGGGCAAACTGAGCGTGTCCCGCAACCCGGATGGCAACGCAGCCTTTACGTTCACCAACACCTATAACGTGACGCCTGTCGAGACGAGCGTCACCGACCAGATCACCGCGACCAAGGTCCTGACCGGCCGCGACATGGCTGAGGGCGAGTTCTCCTTCGAGCTCGTCGAGGGCGAGGGCAAGGACGCCAAGGTTATCGCCACCGGCACTAACGCCGCCGATGGCAAGATCACGATGAGCGCCGTGAAGTACACCAAGGCCGGAACGCACGCCTACACGCTGCGCGAGGTCAAGGGCGGAACCATCAGCAAGGGCGTCACCTACAGCGATGCCGAGTACACCATCGAGACCACCATCACCGACAACGGCGACGGTACCCTCAAGGCCGAGCATGTCCTGAAGGACGACGTCAAGGCTGCAACTTTCGAGAACGCTTACAGCGTGACCCCACTCGACGCAGAGTTCGACTTTGGCCTGGGCAAGGCCATCGACGGTCGCGACTGGACGGACTCCGACAAGTTCAGCTTTACCATTACCGCTTCCGAGGGCACCCCGCTGCCCGATCCCGCAACCGTAACCGTGAGTAAGAAGGACGCGAAGGACGGCATCGCCGCCATCAAGTTCGGCAAGATCCACTACACGGCTGCCGGAACCTACAAGTATGAGATCCGCGAGAACGCGGGTAATACGGTCGGCATGACGTATGACTCCCACGTCGCGACCGCCGAAGTAACCGTGACCGAGGACGGCGATGGCAACCTGACCGCCAACGTCACCAAGAAGGAAAACGGACGCTTTACCAACACGTACCGCACTGAGCTTAACTACGCCGCGGCCGGCGGTCTGTGGCTCAGCAAGTATCTGGACGGCCGCCCCATGACCGAGGGCCAGTTCACCTTTACCGTGACACCTGCTGACGACGCTTCGGCTCGCGCGCTCGGTCTGCTGCCCGGGGCCAACAGCTTCAAGTCTCCCGAAGCGGCAGAGGCAACGGTCGGACTGATCGACATTCTGGCTGGTCATGAGGTTAAATTTACGCAGGCTGACGCCGGCAAGACCTTCAAGTACACCGTGGCCGAAAAGAACGACGGCCAGCCCGGTTACACCTACGATGACGCCGTACGCACGGTGACGATCGCCATCGCCGACGACACCGCCGGTACGCTCACTGCTACGACGACCGTTTCCGGTGGTCCCGAGGGCACGCATGAGACGGTCCACAAGAGTGGCGAGAACAAGGTCGAGAAGGCCCTGGTGCCGTTCCACAACAGTTACAGCGCTACGACCAACACGCCTGGTGGCACCGCTGCTCAGGTCGTTGCCACCAAGACTCTGACCGGTCGCCCGATGGCCGACGGCGAGTTCTGGTTCGGCATCGCCTATCAGGGTGAGCTTGTGGCATACGAAAACCTCAAGCCCAATATCGGCGGGCACGTGAGCTTTGATACGCTGCACTACGACACCAAGATGCTTGCTAATCTTGAGGCTGCTGGGCTTGCTTATCGTACCGATAAGGACGGCAAGCTTGCCTGGACCATTAACTACACGGCCTACGAAGATTTATTCGGGCTGCCGAATGGCGTTTCCGCTACAACGTGGAGCTTTGGCTTTAAGGTTATCGTCGTCGACAACGGCGACGGTACCCTGACGGCAAAGCCTGACTACGGTGGCGTCGAGCCCGTGTTCGAGAACGTCTACGGCGCCGACGCCGTTGACGCTGCGCTCGCCGGCACCAAGAAGCTCCAGGCTGCCGAGGGCCTGACCCCGGCCGACATCACGGGTAAGTTCACCTTTACCGTGACTGCCGACGAGGCTGGTGCCCCGATGCCCGAGCACACAACCGTGACCAACGACGCGGCCGGCAACGTGGACTTTGGTAAGATCCACTTTACGCTCGACGACCTCAACCACGCCCTGGGCGTGACGACTGATGCTTCTGGCGATGCATCGAGCGACGCTGAAGCCAACGCCGACGAGCCCAGCGACGAGCCCGAGCCCGCAGCTCCCACCGCCCCGCGCTCGCACACCTTTACCTACACGGTGACCGAGTCCGGTAGCGCCCCTGGCGTGACCAACGACACCAACGCCACGCGCAAGGTTTCCTACACCGTGACCGATGACGGTGCTGGACATCTGATCGTCAAGCGCGACGGCGACGACGGTGCGGCCTTCACATTCACCAACACCTACAGCGTGACGCCCACCGATTCTTCCGTGACCGATCAGGTCAAGACGGTCAAGCGTCTGACCGGACGCGACCTTGCAGCTGGCGAGTTCACGTTTGATCTGCTCGAGGACGGCGTGACTGTCGCTAGTGGCACCAACGACGCCAACGGCACCGTTACGCTGAGCCCGATCCGCTACGAGGCGCCCGGCACGCACACGTACATGCTGCGCGAGGCTTGCCCCAACGCGCTCGGCCTGTACAAGGGCGTCACCTATGACAGCGCGACCTACACCGTCGTGACCACCGTCTCCGACAATGGCGACGGCACGTTGACCGCGACGCACAAGCTCGAGGGAACCACCGAGTCGGCTGGCTTTACCAACAAGTATCACGCCATGCCCACGCAGGTTTCCATCGGCGCCATCAAGGTGCTCGAGGGACGCGAGCTCAAGAAGGACGAGTTTAGCTTTAAGCTCGTTGGCGAGGACATCGAGTCCACCGTCACCAACGATGCCGACGGCAAGATCAACTTCGACAAGTTCGAGTACGACGAGCCTGGTACGTACGTCTACACCATCAGCGAGGTCAAGGGCGACGAGGCCGGTATGACCTACGACAAGTCCGTCTTTACCGCGACCGTCAACGTGGTCGACGACGGCGAGGGCAACCTCAAGGCGAACGTCGCCTTTACCAAGGGCGACAAGAGCGTCGAGGGTATCGTGTTCAACAACGTGTACAAGAAGCCCGAGACGCCCGCGCCGACGCCCGATCCCGGCACGCCCAAGACCGTGACGAACATCGTCAAGACGGTCAAGGGTTTCCTGCCCACCACGGGTGACCAGCAGGCCGCTGCACTGCTCATGGCATTCGTCATTGCCATGGCCGGCGTCGGAGCCCTGGTCTGGGGTATCCGTAAGCGCTAGGCACGCTGGTAGTGCCCGGGGCCAAAAGGCCCCGGGCGGCCGGCGGGGAGCCAGAACATAGCCCCCACCCCCACCCCCAGCCGCCACGGAGGTATCTCCCTCCTCCGTGGCGGCACTTTTGTGCGTAGGCGAGAAGGGCTTGCCACGAAATCGGCCCATCTACTACGTTTAGCCCCTTACCCCCAACCATGCCAAAAAACGCGAAAACAAAAGTGCAGGTAGAACGCCTGCGGTTTTGTTCAAAACGAAGGTATGGTCAGGGGTATCGAGTCAAACGTAGTAGATGGGCTGATTTCGTGGCGGGGGCCGTCAGCCGATCTCCGTGGGCGGAAGAAAACGGATCATTTTGGTCCCGCGAGGCTTGCGGAGGCATTCGTGCAGGGCCGCCCGAACAAAACTATGTCGGTTTACGGGGCCGGATTCCGAATCCCCAACCATACCGAAAAGCGTGAAAATAAAACCGCAGGTAGACGAGCCGTCATTTTGCAGAAAACGCGGGTATGGACGGGGTTCCTGGGTTTAGCCCCGTAAACCGGCATAGTTTTGAAATGGTATTAAATCGCTAGCAGCAATTTTGCTATGCCGGAGCGGTCGGCCGTTGGGTAATTACCCTCGCAGATAGGCGATGGCGATTTGGGTGCGGTTGCGCAGGCCCATTTTGGCAAGGATTGAGCTGATGTGGTTGCGTACGGTGCCTTCGCCCATATAGGCGGTGGCGGCAATCTCCTTGTTATCGAGGCCGCGGGCGATGAGCTCGGCGACTTCGAACTCGCGGTCGGTTAGGCTGACAAAGGCCGCAGGCCGGCGGGGCGTGCCCGCCTCAACGTCCGTTCCGTCAAAATCGACGTCCTCGATCGCCTTGCCCTCGAGCACGCGTTTGCCATCCATGACCTGCGTCAACGCGGGAGGGATGGCAGCGACGTCGGTTTTAATCAAGTAGCCGCGCGCGCCCAGTTTGAGCGCCGACACAATGTATTCGTCATCCGAGAATGTCGTCAGAAACACCACGCGCGCCGCAGGGTCGCGCTCAAGGATCTCGCGTGCCGCCGAAAGTCCGTCGCGCCCCGGCATCTGAATGTCGAGCAGTGCGATATCGGGCGCGTGTTCGGCATAGAGCGAAACCGCGTCGTTGCCGTTGGCGCCGGTGCCCACTACCTCGATCTGCGGCTGGGCGCCCAGGATAATCTTGAGCGAATCGACCACCAAGCGGTCGTCGTCGACAACAATGAGCCTCATCGGGCGTCATCTCCTTGCTGCTTGGGAACGGTGGCAAACACGCGCCAGCCGGGGGAGCCGGCACGCGGGCCGGCGGTGAAGGTGCCGCCAAGCGCCTCGATGCGCTCGCGCATGGAGGCGAGCCCCATGCCCTCCGTGGCGCCGCGGCCGCTTGCTTGGACCCCGTCCGCGCCATCGTCGGTAACGATGAGCTGGTAAAACGACGGATGCTCCATGCACCGTACGGTGACGGTCTGGGCGCAAGCGTGGCGCATGGCGTTGGAAAGCGCCTCGCGCAGCACCGCCGCAAAGCAGTTGGCGACATTTGCGGGCGCATGCTCGGCCAAAACTTCAAGCTCAACCTGCGGGCCGCCGTCCGAGCGCGCGCCTTCAACAATGCGTTCGAGCTGCACGGAAAGGTCGACGGCGTTGTCGTTGAGCGCGTGGACGCTGACGCGTACGAGCTGGAGCGCCTCGTCAACCGTGCGTTTGACGTCGGCGAAATCGGCGGCGACGCCAGGCTCGTCGGCGTGGACCACGCGAAGGGCTTCGGCCTGCAGTGAGGCGCGCGTGAGCTGGTGCCCGACGTTATCGTGGATCTCGCGCGCGATGCGGGCGCGTTCGGCGAGCGTCGCGAGCTCGACTTCGTAGTCCTGGCGGTCGGCGAGGTCGCGGTTGCGTGCCTCGAGTGCCAGGGCGCGTTCTTGCAGCTTGTCGCGGGTGCGACGCATGCGTTCCTGTTCGCGCTCCAGCTGCGCGGTGCGCAGCGACAGCAACGTGGCGGCGACCGAAAGAATGGTGGTTAGCAGCAGCGTTCGGGTGGTGAGCGCGCCGCCGCGAAGGTTCGCGACAAGCGCGCAGACAAACACGGCGCCAATCGCCAGCGCGGGCCAGATGCGTTCACGGCGCACGCGCCGCGCGATGTCATAGAGGGCGAGAGGCGCAAACGGCACAAACGGCGGCACGAAGACGGCCGCGATGATGCAGGCGTAGCTCGCGGCCTCGCTCACACGGCGGGCGCGGTTTCCCTGTGCGACCTCGGCCAGTGAGGTGGCAATAACGCCAAGGCAAAACGCCGCAACCAGACGAGCGTCCACAGCAAGGCCCGTGGCGGCTGCGATGCAGCACGCCAGCACGATCGATTTGTCGAATAGCCTGTTCATACGGGTATTGTACGCGATGCCGCGCACGGGGGAGGCACTACCCGGAGCAACCGTGACATTCCTCCCACGCGGCAAAGCGGGGGCGTCGGCGGGCCACGCGACCGAGCCCCCGCACTCGTGACAAAGCTCACTGGTGCGCGCCGGCCGCTCCTGCGATGATGCAATCGTACCGGGCCGCAAGCAACAGAAGGGCCACCTCATGACAGACATCGTCCACGTCGAAAACCTCGTCAAGCGCTACGACGATCTTATCGCGCTCGACCACTTTAACCTGAGCATCGCCCCCGGCGAGATCTTTGGCCTGCTGGGCCCCAACGGCTCGGGCAAGACCACGTCCATCAACTGTATTCTGCAGCTGCTCGCCTACGACAAGGGCACCATCGAGCTGTTCGGCGAGCCCATGACGCCCGCCCGCTACGACCTCAAGCGCCGCATCGGCGTGGTGCCGCAACAGGTGGCGGTGTTCGACGAGCTCACCGTGCGCGAGAACATCGACTATTTCTGCAGTCTCTACGTCAACGACCGCAAACGCCGCCGCGCGCTGGTGGACGAGGCGATTGACTTTGTCGGCCTGGGCGACTTTACCAAGTTTCGCCCCGGCAAGCTCTCGGGCGGCCTGGCGCGTCGCCTCAACATCGCCTGCGGCATTGCGCACAAGCCCGAGCTCATCTTCTTTGACGAGCCCACGGTGGCGGTCGACCCACAGAGCCGCAATGCCATCCTGGAGGGCATCTGCCGCCTGCGCGACGAGGGCGCCACGGTGGTGTATACCAGCCATTATATGGAGGAAGTCGAGCAGATCTGCAGCCGCATCATGATCATGGACGGTGGTCGCGTGCTGGCGCAGGGCACCAACGACGAGCTCAAGCGCATGATTCAGATGGGCGAGAAGATCGTGATCGAGGTCAGCGAGGTGCCGAGCGCGGCGCTCGGTGCCGTCGCGAGCCTGCCGCATGTCCTGGACCTGTCGGCGACGGCGGGCCAGCTCACGTTTTCGTGCGAGGCGAGCCCGCATAACCTGACGGACATTCTCGATGCGCTGCGCTCGCATGACGTGGCGCTCGGCCGCATTTATTCCGAACCGCCGACCCTCAACGACGTGTTCCTTGAGATCACCGGCCGCGAGCTGCGCGACTAGGGGGCGGCCATGTTCAACACCATCATCACCACGGTCAAGACGCTGCTGCGCCGGCCGAGTACATGGGTTTGGGGCGCGGTCTTTCCCGTCGCGCTTTCCACGATGTTTATGTTTATGTTCGCGAACCTCAGCTCCGACGGCACGGTCGACCCGGTGCCGGTTGCCGTCATAGCGGACGAGGCCTGGGACGCCTCGACCTTTAAGGACGTGGCGACGTCGCTTGCCAAGGAGAGCGACGATCAGCTGCTCGAGATCCACGAGTGCGACGATGCAGCCGACGCGAACCGTGCTCTCAAGGCCGGCGGGGTCGCGGGCATCTACACGGTCGATGTCGCGGGCACACCCAAGCTCACACTGCTTTCGAGTTATGACAGCTCGCGCGCCTCGTCGGTGCTCACCGACCGCAGCATCCTTGAGACGGTGGCGAGCTCGTATACGCAAAATGCCGAGCTCATGGCCCAGATTGCTCAAGATGACCCGGCGGCGCTCGCCGACCCGGAGGCGGTTGCGCGCGCCCTGTCGCTCGAAGGTGGCACCCGCCGCGTAAGCCTGACGCGCACCACGCCCGACGGCACGGTCATCTACTATTACGCGCTCTTTGGCCTGGTAGCGATGATGTCTGCCGAGTTTGCCGCCTTGAGCGTCGTCGATCTGCAGCCCAATCTGTCGGGCCTTGGCGCGCGTCGCTGTGTGGGCGGTCTTTCCAAGACGGCGTCGCTGGCCGGTATCTTTGTGGGCTCGTGGCTGGTCTCCTTTGCCTCGATGACGATCGCAATCGGCTACGTGCGCCTGGTCGTGGGCGTCGACTTTGGCGGGCGCGAGGGGCTGTGTCTGGTGGGTGGCGCCGCTTCCGCGCTTGCCGCCACGGGCTTGGGCCTTTTTGTGGGCACGCTTCCCGTTAAGGGCGGCAAGGCGTCCAAGTCCGGCATCCTCACGGGCTTTGCTACCACGTGCGCCCTGTTCGCCGGCCTCTACGGCGAGCCGGCGATGGCGCTTGCCGACGACGTCGCCCGCGCCTGCCCGGCCGAGTGCTGGCTCAACCCCGTCAAGCTCATCTGCGACATGTTCAACCGCCTGTATTTCTTTGAGGACCTGGGCCCCTTTGTCGTTCGCGCCGGCGCGCTGGTCCTTATGGCGCTGCTGTTCGTTGCCGCCGCCACGCTGACCTTTGGAAGGAGCCGCTATGAGCACCTTTAAGACTGCGCTTCGCATGGCGCTGGCGCACCCGTTCTACCTGCTCATCTATACGGTGTTCATCTCGCTCATGGGCGTATTCATCGCGGCATCGGTGAGCTGGAACTCGTCGCAGCTCACCGAGTACGAGCCCTACGATGCCAACGTGATCGTGGTCGACCGCGACGACAGCGACCTTTCGCATGCGCTCACCAAGCACCTGGGGTCGCGCTTTGAGTTGGTCACGGGCGTCGGCGACGACACCTACGACCTCGCGGACGCGCTCTCCAAGAGCAATAGTGCCAAGGGCAGCGCCGACTGCGTGTTCTTTATCCCGGAGGGGTTCGAGGACGACCTGGTCGCGGCCGCCCGCGCGGGGGAGGCCCTGCCCAAGCTCGATGTGACCTACGGTGCCGGCACCATGGCGGCGGCGCTTTCGTCTGCTGAGGCCTCGCGCTGGATCTCGCTCGCGGGCGCTGCGGCGGCCCTAGAGCCTGCCGCCTCTAACGGCAGCGTCGCCAAGGCCGCCGAGCATGCCGCCGCAAAGCGCGCGGAGGTCGAGATTGAGCAGGTCAAGGTCGACTCGACTGCCGCCGCCACACTCGAGTCGTACTTCAACTTTGGCGCGTACGCGATCATCTCGTCGGTCATCGTGTCGGTAGGGCTGGTGTTCTCGGGCATGAGCGAGCCCGAGCGCGTGCGCCGCATGGAGGCCGGCCCAATCTCCGAGCGCCGGAGTTCGCTCGCCGTGTTTGCGGCCGCCGCCGTGCTTACCGTCTGCATCTGGTTTGTGTCGAGCATGATGGGCGTCGTGGGCTTTGCCGGCGCGGTTGCCGAGGTCGGCGTGGGTCGTGTGTGCCTGGCGCTGGCGGCGACGTTTGCCCTGGCGTGCATGCCTCTGGCCGTTGGCTTTGCCCTTTCGAGCCTGGGTGCGCGTGAGGAGCTGCTCAACGGTGTGGGCAACCTGCTCGGCATGCTCATGACGTTTTTGGGCGGCGCCTGGGTGCCGCTGTCGCTGATGGGCCCAGCCGTGCAGACCGCGGCGCATTTTGTGCCGACGTATTGGGTGAACGACGCGATTGGCAAGGCGCTCGCCGCGGACCTGACGTCCACCGTGCTGGGCGACATCGCTTGCGATCTGGGCGTCACAGTGCTCTTTGCCGCGGCCATCGCCGCCGTAGGCCTAGCCCTCGCCCACAACAAATCCCACGCCTAGACACCTTCTCATTGGGGACAGACTTAAACGACCAAAAGTATTCATTGGGGACAGACTTAAATGACTAGCCATCGGGGGCAGATAGGGAGCGTCCCCAACTGCCGGGTGGCGAAAGAGCGTCCCTTGTGACTGGTCATTTAAGAACGTCCCCAATGACTAGTCTAAATCCCGCGCCTAGTCTGAAATAAATCCTAGGCCTCGCCCCAAAATAGTTCGCCAAGGTTTACTATTACGTTCATAAAGTAGTACTAGGCTAACAATGGGGGATACCATGGCAACGCAGGAAGCCTACGTCCAGGTTAAGGATCTCAAAAAGCACTACGGCGACGGCGATGCGCGCCTGACGGTGCTCGACGGCATCGACACGTCCATCAACCGCGGAGAGATCTGCGTCATGCTGGGGCCTTCGGGTTCGGGCAAGTCGACGTTTCTTAACCTGATCGGCGGCCTGGAGGATGCCGACGCCGGCTCCATTCTGGTGGACGGCTGCGACCTCACCACGCTCAACGCCGGCGACCTGGGCGAATACCGACGCCGTGAGCTGGGCTTTGTCTTCCAGTTCTACAACCTGGTGCCCGATCTCACCATCAAGGAGAACATCGAGGTCACGGCGCACCTGTCCAAAAACCCGCTCAATGTCGACGATCTCCTGCGTTCGCTGGGCCTTTACGAGCACCGCAACAAGTTCCCGCGCCAGGTCTCGGGCGGCCAGCAGCAGCGCTGCGCCATCGGCCGCGCACTCGTCAAAAACCCGGGCCTGCTGCTGTGCGACGAGCCCACGGGCGCGCTTGACTATAAGACGTCCAAGGAAATCTTGCAGCTCATGGAAGATGTCAATCACGAGTACGGCTGCACCATCATCATTGTCACCCACAATGCCGCCATCGCGCGCATGGCCAATCGCGTGTTGCGCCTGCGCGACGGACGCATCGTCGAGGATGAGCTCAACGAGTCGCCCGTCGCGGCCGCCGAGCTCGATTGGTAGGCGGCGCCATGACACCTCTCGCAAAACGTCTCCCGCGCGAGCTGCGCTGCAATATCGGCAAGTACCTGGGCATCTTTTTGCTTATGTGCGGAAGCATCGCTCTCACCTCGGGCTTTTTGCTCGCGGCACATTCCATCGGCTGCCTCATCGACGATATGCGCGACGAGTACACGATTGAGGACGGCCGCGTGACCACCTCCTTCGAGGCTACCGACGATCAACTCAGGGCCACCGAGGATGCCGCCAGTGACGTCGGCGGCGTCACGCTCTACAAGAATTTCTCCATCGACGCCATCATCAAAAAGGCGTCCGGCGACGACGGCACCAAGCGCACGCTGCGCACCTATGCGCACCGCACCAAGGTCGATATCGCATCCTACTGCGAAGGTAGGCGGCCTAAGGCGGACGACGAGGTGGCCATCGACCGCGTCTTTGCCACCAACAACGACCTTGCCGTGGGCGATAAGGTTGAGCTTGAGGGCCGCACCTACATCATCTGCGGCATCATGACCCAGCCCGACAGCCAGGCGCTGTTTCTCAACAATTCGGACTTTACGGTGAACACCATCACGTACGGCGTGGCCGAGGTCACCGATGGCGGCTTTGCCGCGCTCGAAGATGCCGGCGGCGCGCCCGCCTACACCTACTCCTTCACCTTTACCGATCGCGACCTCCCCACCGCGGACCGCATCGACGCCGAGCAAGATATGGTCGAGGCACTGACCGACGCCGATGCGCGCGTGGACGATCTGATCGACGCCGATTCCAATCAAGGCATTGGCTATGCGCGCGATGACGTGGACGGCGACTCTATGATGTGGATGACGCTGCTCGACATCATCATCGTGATCATGGCGTTCGTCTTTGTGGTCCTTACCGACGCCACCATCGAGGAGGAGAGCGCCATCATCGGCACACTGCTCGCCAGCGGCTATCGCCGTCGCGAGATCGTACTGCACTACCTCGCGCTTCCCGCCATCGTGGGCATGCTCGCGGCGCTGTTGGGCACCGCGCTCGGCGTTGCGTTCTTTACCGAGCCCATGCGCGGCCTCTATTACGGCTCGTACAGCCTGCCGCCCTTCCAGGTGTACTGGAGCTGGGAGATCTTTGTGAAGTGCGCCGTGGTTCCCGCCGCCGCGCTTATCCTCATTACGCTGGTGGGCCTGCTCCGCAAAATGGGCAAGACGCCGTTGCAGTTCCTCCGTCACGAGGCGGGCGGCAAGTCGGGCACCAAGCGCGGCCTGCAGCTGCCGGAGCGCATGGGCTTTGTCTCGCGCTTCCGCCTGCGCATCTTCCTGCGTAATCTGGGCAACTTCGCCACGCTTTTCGTGGGCATTGCGTTTGCCTCGCTGCTACTGCTCTTTGGCCTGGCGATTCTGCCCACGATGACGCACTACGCGGACAACCTCGAGACAAGCCTGGTCGCCGAGCACCAGTACACGCTCAAGGCCCCGCTGGAACTCGAGGGCACCGCCGAGGAGCGCGAGCAGTGGTCGGCACTCGAGCGTTTGCAGTCGGTTGACGGCGCACTGCTTTCTGCCGCTCAGGATGCCGATGACGAGCTTGACGACGCGGCCGATGCAGCGCAGGCAGCAGCCGATGCCGCGACCAGCGCTCCGTCTGCCGAGAGCCTGGCCGCGGCGCAGGACGCGCTCGCCAAGGTCCAGGACAAGAAGGATGCGCTTTATGCGCGCCTCGATGACCTTGCCGATGCCCTCGGCTGCGACCGCGACGAGGCTATCGACCTGATCGACAAGGCCTCTAAGATCGACACCGACAACGACGACATTCACCCGGTCAACACGATCGACAACGGTGCAGGCGCAATCGCGCAGGCCGAGAAATACGCCGTCTACCAGCTGCAATACGATCGCGGCGACGGAAATGGCGAGGAGACGATTTCCGTTTACGGCATTTCATCCGATTCGCGCTATTGGAAAGACCTCAACGTCGGCGACGGCCGTGTCGTCTTTGGTGGCGGTCTGCTCGATAAGTTTGGCTGGAGCGAGGGTCAGAAGGTCACGCTCATCGACAAGTACGAGGGGGAGCATTATTCCCTTGAGTACGCGGGCAAGGACTGTGCCTGGGGCTCCAAGTCGGACATGAATATCTATATGAGTATCGACGACTTTAACGAGCTGTTCAGCAACGACGCCGCCTACTTTAACGGCTATGTGAGCGACGAGAAGCTCGACTTCGATGCTCGTTACTTTGCCGGCGACACCACGCCCGACGACATGCGGGCCGTGGGCGACCAGTTCATCGGCATGATGAGCAAAATGATCGGAATGATGATCGGGCTCGCGGTGTTTATCTTTCTGCTGTTTATGTACCTGCTGACCAAGGCGGTGATCGACCACAGCGCCCGTTCGATCAGCTACATGAAAGTCTTTGGCTATCGCGATAGCGAGATCTCGCATCTGTACATCCGCTCGATCACGCTGTGCGTGGCGGCGTCGCTCGTGCTGAGCCTGCCGGTCATTATTGGCTCGCTCACGGCCATCTTCCGCTCGATGCTGCTCGCCTACAACGGCAATATCGAGATCTACGTGCCCGCTTGGTCCATGGCGGCGTGCGTGGGCATTGGCTTTGTGACCTACCTGGTCGTGGCGCTGCTGCACACGCGCTCCATCAAGCGCGTGAGCCTCTCCGAAGCTCTCAAGGTGCAGGAGTAGTCATCGGGGACAGTCTTTGCCGATTCGCCGGTTCGCCGGCCGTGCTGGCAAGGACTGTCCCCAGCTGCCGGCAGGAAAGGAACGTCCCTAGCTGCCAGGTGGCGAGGCACTCATTTAAGTCCGTCCCCAATGAGTGGTTTCAGTCATTTAAGTCTGTCCCCAATGACTAGAAAGGAACGTCCTCAGCGACTAGGTGCCGTACTTGACTTTAACTCTGCTTTAACTGGTACCATCCTCTATGTCTGTAACGCCATATAGACCGAGGGGATAGATCTATGACCGCACCTGCACCCGCAGCACCCGCTAAGGTGTACTTCACCAACCTGCGCACGCATGCTCGCGAGAGCCAGCTCGACAAGCTCAAGCGCCTCATCCGTCATGCCGGAATTGAGCAGATCGACTTTGAGAACAAGTTCGTCGCCATCAAGATTCACTTTGGCGAGCTGGGCAACCTGAGCTTTTTGCGCCCCAACTACGCCCGCGCCGTCGCGGATGTCGTGAAGGAGCTGGGCGGCAAGCCCTTCCTCACCGACTGCAATACGCTCTATGTGGGTAGCCGCAAAAACGCGCTCGAGCACATCGATACCGCCTACCAGAACGGTTTTACCCCGTATGCCACGGGCTGCCAGATCATCATCGCCGACGGCCTCAAGGGCACCGACGAGGCGCTCGTCCCGGTCGAGGGCGGCGAGTACGTGCGCGAGGCCAAGATTGGTCAGGCTCTCATGGACGCCGATATCGTGATCAGCCTCACCCACTTTAAGGGCCATGAGCAGGCCGGCTTTGGCGGCGCCATGAAGAACCTGGGTATGGGAGGCGGCAGCCGTGCCGGCAAGATGGAGCAGCATGCCGCCGGCAAGCCGAACGTCTCGACCGAGCACTGCGTTGGCTGCCGTGCCTGCGAAAAGATTTGCGCGCACAACGCTGTCTCGTTCGACGGCACCCGCGAGCGCGAGCTTGCCAGCGGCGCTACTCGCACGGTGCACGTGGCCACCATCGACCACGATCGCTGCGTGGGCTGCGGCCGCTGCATTGCGGCGTGCAACCAGGACTGCATCAAGCCCGGCTATGACGCCGCGGCCGACGTGCTCAACTGTAAGATCGCCGAGTATACAAAGGCCGTTGTCGACGGCCGCCCGAGCTTCCACATATCGCTTGCCATGGACATCAGTCCCAACTGCGACTGCCATCCCGAAAACGATACGCCTATCGTCAACGATATCGGCATGTTCGCGAGCTTCGACCCGGTCGCCATCGACCAGGCCTGCGCCGATGCCGTCATGGCATCCGAGCCGCTGCCCAACACCGAGCTCACCGATAGCGCGGCCAAGATGGAGCACAACCACGAGCATCTGGAGGGCGAGCAGGCCAAGGACCCCTTCTGCATCACGCATCCCGACACCGACTGGCGCGTGTGCATCGCGCACGCCGAGAAGATCGGCTTGGGCACGAGCGAGTACGAGCTCATTGAGGTCAAGTAGCACCTGTCTATTGGACATATCAAGCGCTTTTATAGCGCAACGTTAGCAAAAGCCGCCCGTGAGCACAGCGCTCATGGGCGGCTTTTCGGAAGTGCTAGGGGGTCAGATAGACCAGTAAACCGTACTATTTGCCTAAAAATACTCGTCGAGGAAGTCATCGACCGTGTTCCAGTAGAGCTCGGGGTCAACTTGCGCACTCTTGGCGTGGGTGGCGCCATGGATGGTGAGCTTCTGCTTGACCTTGCTGGCGCACGCGTCGTAGTTTTGGTCGAGCATGTCGTACGGCACAAAGGTGTCCTGGTCGCCGTGGATAAACAGCATGGGAACCGTCGCGTGTTTGAGTTGCTCCACGCTGCTCGCCTTATGAAAGTCGTAGCCCGCGCGCACGTTGCATACCAAGTTTGCTACATCGAGCAAGGGAAAGCTGGGCAGGCCGAACACGTCCTTGAGCTGCAGAGAAAACTCGTCCCAGACACTCGTATAACCGCAGTCCTCGATAATGCATTTCACGTTTGCGGGCAGAGATTCCCCCGCGACGTTCATGGCGGTTGCCGCACCCATCGACTCACCAAAGACCAGGATGCGCGCCTCGGGGTCGGCCTGAACAATTCGCCCGATCCATGCGATAACATCGAGCCGCTCGGGCCAGCCCATGCCGATATAGTCGCCGCCGGAACGCTCGTGGGCGCGGGCGGCAGGCGCGAGTACGTTCATGCCGCGGTCGTGGAAGCGCTTGGCGTATCGGGCCATGCCGATGGGCTCGTTGGTATATCCATGCAGGCAGACGGCGTAGTCGTGCGTGCTCTCCGACGCGGCAAAATACCAGGCGGCAAGCTCGGTCCCGTCGTCCGCGGTGAGGCTGCTGCTCTCGCGGTTCTCTTTAAACCACGCCCGCGCCTCGGTTTCCTCGGCATCCGGCTGCTCACCTTTTTTGTCGTTCTTGCTATCCTGCATCATCTTCATGGTGTACGGCGCTTGGGGGTTCAGGGCAAAGTCAAACAGAAAGTTGCCGGCAAACCCCAGCAGCGCTACAACGAACACCAGCGCAACGATGCCGGCTATCTTGAGCTTTCGATGGGAACGTGCGTTTTGAGCCATGCGGTATTCTCCTATAAGATGTTAATACATCAACATTTAATGCAAGCGCATTATGGACGTTCGCCGTTGATGCGTCAACAGGCAAAGAATGGGTAAACAAAGGGTCGCGTATGGTGCAAATTTCGCACGTACCTAGACGCTTTGATATAGTGTTGAGAACTCTTTACGTTGGAGGATGTAACCGGCATGTCCGATTCGAGCGACAGTTCTAAGCCGCGACCCAAGACCGCGGCCGTTCCACACTACACGGTGGGCGAGGAGATCATGAACTCCGTCACCCATGGTGTCGGCTGCCTGCTGGGTATCGCGGGTCTGGTGCTCCTGATCGTATTCGCCGCCCTGCGCGGCGGGGGCCCGGCCCACATGGCCGCGGCGATTGTCTATGGTGTCAGCATTATCCTCGAATACCTAGCCTCCACGCTCTACCACGCGATTCAGCCCGCGGGCGCCAAGCGCGTGTTCCGCATTATCGACCACAGCTGCATCTACCTGCTCATTGCGGGCAGCTATACGCCGTTTTGCCTTATCACGCTCGCAAACGACGGCGGCCCTGCGCTGTTCTTTGCCGTATGGGCCATCGCCATTATCGGCATCGCCCTCGAGTGCTTTATGCGCGAGCGTCAACCGCACTGGGTAAGCGGCCTGGTTTACCTGCTGATGGGCTGGCTCGTTGTCTTTAAGCTGCCCGAACTTGTGGCGCTGCTCAACCCCGTGGCACTTGCCCTGCTCGCCGTCGGCGGCGTGTGCTACACCGCGGGCGTGCCGTTCTATATCGCCAAAAACGTGCGCTACCTGCACAGTGTGTTTCACTTGTGGGTGCTCGCCGGCAGTATCTTCCAGTTCATGGCGGTGATCCTCTTCGTAATCTAGCGATCGCGCCTGCGCCCGCGGGCCCGTCCGGGCGCCCGCCGGGTGCAACTGCCCTATCCGCCATCAACGTTTTGACCTGACGTCCCGAATCTTGGAGGTTCGAGAAACTCCCGATGGACATAACCATCTCCCTTATCACCACCCTCGTTTTGACCTTCATCAACGGCTACTTCTCTATGTCCGAGATGGCGCTCACCACGGCCAAGCGCGCCGTGCTGGAGCACGAGGCCGAGGAAGGCGACAAGCGCGCCGAGCGTGCAATTAAGCTGGCTGCCGACTCCGACCAGCTGCTCGCCACCATCCAGGTTGCCATTACGCTCGTGGGCTTCGCCTCGTCCGCCGTCGCCTCGACGAGTCTGTCCGACCCGCTCGCCACGTGGCTCATGAGCTTTGGCATCGCGCCGCTCTCCGCCATCGCGCGCGGCCTGGCGCCGGTCATCATCACCGTCGCGGTCGCCTTCGTGTCCATCGTGATTGGCGAGCTTGTGCCCAAGCGCATTGGTCTGGCCAATGCCGAGGGCGTATCCAAGCAGGTCGTGGGACCGTTGTCGTTTTTCCAAAAGATCGCCCGTCCGCTCGTGTGGCTGACTGGCGCTTGCTCCGATGGCCTGGCCCGCATCCTGCGCATCAAGAGCGCCGACGACCGCCAGAACGTCTCGGAGGAAGAGATCAAGTACATGGTCTCGGAGCAGGACGACCTGCTCGACGAGGAAAAGCGCATGATCCACGAGATCTTCGACCTAGGCGACACCGTTGCCCGCGAGGTCATGGTGCCGCGCGTGGACACCACCATGTGCGAGGACGACGAGACGGTCGCCGACGTGTTGTCCACCATGCGCCAGACCGGCTTCAGCCGCATCCCCGTCTATCACGAGGATCCCGACAACGTCGCGGGCATCGCGCACATCAAGGACCTGATTCAGCCCGCGCTCGACGGCAAGGGCGACCAGCCCATCGCCGGTTTTTTGCGCGACGCCACCTTTGTGCCCGACACCAAGGACATCCTGCCGCTGCTGTCCGAGATGCAGACCTCTCACGACCAGATCGTGGTGGTCGTGGACGAGTACGGCGGTACGGCCGGCATTATCACCATCGAGGACATCGTCGAGGAGATCGTCGGCGAGATCGAGGACGAGTTCGACCCCGACAACAAATATCTCACGCGCCTTTCGCGCCGCGAGTGGCTCGTTGATGGGCGTTTTTCGTGCGATGACGCGATTGAGCTTGGTTGGCCGCTCGAGGAAAGCGATGATTATGAGACCATCGCCGGCTGGATTTTGGAGCTTTGCGACTCGGTGCCCGACATCGGAGAGGTGTTTGAGGTCGCGGGGTACAAGTTTAAAGTGCAGTCGATGCGTGGCCAGCGCATCTCGCTCATTCGCGTGATTGCTCCGGCCGAAACCGATAAGAAAGATTCCGAGTCTTCGGTAGACGAGCCGACGACGCCGGGTGCGGGCTCTGCGAATCCGCACGACGGCGACGAGTAGGACAAGGAAGAGTAGGGGAGAGTTATGGCAGGCCTGTTCAACATCCTTAAGGTCACCGTCAGCGAGGACAAGATCTGCGCGCACGTGCTGGTGAACCCCGGCATGCCGCTCATGACCTCGGAGGATATCGAGGCCACGGCGCGCGTGTACTACCTGGTGCCCGCGATTGCCAAGCATCTGTGCCTGGGCGATTCGGGTCGCGAGTTCCAGGACTGTATGGGCCAGACCGAGCTCTGCCACCTGCTGGAGCATGTGACGGTCGAGCTCATGAACGAGACCGGTCTTGCCGGTAGCATCTCGTGCGGCCGCACGCGCGTAAGCGAGCACGACGAGCGCGTCTTTGAGGTTGAGCTTTCGTGCCCCGACGACGCGCTGGCCATCGGTGCGCTGTCTTCGGCCACCTTTATGATGGACTGGGCCTATCTGCACGCCGACCAGCCTGCCCCCGACGTGGAAGGCACGGTCGCGGGTCTGCGCAACCTGGTGTTGGGCATGCGCGCCGAGGCCGAGGGCAAGGATCCTCACGAGGCCGTCGCCGCTGCGAACGGCGAAGATGCTGCCGAGGACGAGGGCGCTGACGAGGGCGATGTGCCGGTCGACGCCGAGCTCGTTGCCGATGCGACCGCCGAGCCCCAGGGCGTCCCCAACTTTGACGACGAGCCCCAGGTGGCGATTGATACCGAGGGCGCGGTTGCCGAGAACCACGAAGCCTCCGCTGCCGTCTTTGGCGGTGCTGCGACGGTTCCGGCAGGACCTGCGCATGAGGGCGGCCTGCCGCTCGTGGACGGCGCCGGCGAGGACCCGGGTGCCACGGTGGCCATGCCGGCTATGCCCCAGGAGTAGGCCTACGCGTTTATCACCATCACGTACCTGCGCCTTTGCCGTACGCAGATGAGCGGAGCGGCAAGTGATGCGCTGCGGGTATAATGGACAGCATTCAAACGGTGGGCACCGACGTGCCCGCAGGAGAGGAATGATCATGGGTAAGACTTTCAGCTTTGTCTCCGGCGCACTTTTTGGTGCCGCTGCCGGCGCTATTGTCGGCGTTGCTCTGGCCCCGCGCTCGGGCGCCGAGACCCGCGCCATGGCTGCCGATATCGCCAACGACGCCTGGGACAATATGCGCGACACCTACGAGCACAGCGCCGAGGAGGCCCGTGCTGCGGTGAATGACTTTGGCCCGATGGTCGACGCCAAGACCGACGACCTGCGCGCCAAGGTCGACCTGGCCCGCGAGCGCATGGACCAGCTGCGCGAGCAGCTCAACGACGCCATTTCGGGCGGCAACGTGACGCCTGCCGCCGACGTCGTGGTCGAGAACGCCGTCGAGGCTGATACCGAGGCTGCGGAGCCCTCGACCGAGGCATAATGCGCGCCGGGGATTTTGTCGGCGCCAAGATCTATCGCAAGCCTACTGAGGACAAGCGTACCAAAAAGGACGGCACACCGCGCAGCCCTAAAAAGCTCGGAAAGATTCACTTTCCGGTCTTTACCCCGGGCGGTACGCGCGTGGTCGGCTTTATGGTCCGCCAGTCCGATATCGCGGGTATGATCGGGCGTCCCGACCGATTCGTAGCGCTCGACGCCATTGGTGTCTACGAGGGCGCCATCGCGGTTGATGACGTCAAGGGCACCTACGATACCGCTGCGGCCAAGCGCCTCGACATCAACCTGGACGATTGCATCATCTGGGTCGGTATGGACGTGCGCACGGAATCGGGCGACGTCGTGGGCTATTGCTCGGACGTTGAGTTCAAGCCGCGCTCGGGCATCGTGCAGGCATTCTATGTGACCGCCGGTGCTGCTTCGAGTGTTTTGGTTGGTGACACGCAGGTGCCGCCGACGATGCTGCGCGGCTACGAGAACGGCGCGATGGTCGTCTCGGACGAGGTCAAGTCGCTCGGGTATTCGGGCGGTGCGGCTGCCAAGGCCGCCGAGGCCAGCGTCGTGGTGGGCGACAAGGTCAAAAAGGGCGCCAAGGTGCTCGACGACAAGGGATCGGTTGCCGTGGACAAGGGCAGTCGCGCACTGGGCAAGCAGCTCGGCAAGACGCGCGGCATGTTCAAGGCCTTTAAGGACGAATACCAAAAGGCGAGCGGAGGCTCGTCAAAAGCTACAAAATAGCGACGTACCAAATGATGGGAGGCAAGCCGGAGACCTGTTGCTCCGGCTTGCTGTGTTTATGGGGGAGGGCACATGCGCCAAAACGGATCCAACTTAAACGGGCGTTCGGGTGCGCGTCCGACGGCGCGCCGCGACCTGGGGCAGCTGCCCAGCGGTCAGCGCAAGCGTCACCGTAAGCCCGGCGCGATGTATCTCAACCATAGCCGCGGCTTTAGCGACCGCAGTGCGCGCATCGGCAACAGCCGTACGCCCCGTCGTTCGTCTCGCCTGCCCTACGCGCTCATCGCCGTGGGTTGCGCGCTCGTGCTGTTTATCGCTGCCGTCGTGGGCTACGTCAACCGCAGTGTGGACGTGGAGCTCAACGGCCAGAAGACCGCGGTGCGTGTGGGCTCTACGCTGCAGAATCTCATCGACGACCAGGAGTTGACTGACACCTACGACGCAGGCGACCTGCTGGCCGTCGATGACAGCGTGCTCAAGCGCCATGGGGGCGAAAAGCTGTCGGTGAAGGTCGACGGCAAGCGCGTGAAGCAGGGCAAATGGGATAGCCGCGAACTCGAGGGCGGCGAGAAGGTGACGGTCAAGGATGGCCGTAACACTTACGAGAAGCACGAGGTTCAGGCTACGGTTATCGAGCCCAAGCTCAAGGTCGAGGGCACGGGCGCTATCGAGTATGTGCAGACATGGGGTGTCCAGGGCCGATCCGAGGTGTGGGTTGGTGAGCAGTCAGGCAAGACGCAAGACCGCGGCGAGGTTGTGCCCGCCACCGATTGCGTTGTTGCGTGCGCCAGCGTGGCGCCCAAGGGCAACAAAAAGTACGTGGCACTGACGTTTGACGAGGGTCCGAGCGGCGCCACCAAACAGATCTTGCAGGTGCTCAAGGAAAAGGGCGTCACCGCGACGTTCTTCCTTTCGGGCGATGCGGTCGAGGCCTCGTCTGCCACGGCCAAGGCGATTGCCGATGCCGGGTGCGAGATCGGATCCAACAGCTACAGCGACGATTCGCTCAAGGGTCAGGACCGTGAGGCGATACGCGAACAGATCACGAAAGGCACCGATGCGATTAAGTCGGCGACCGGCGTGAAGACGATGCTGCTGCGTGCTCCCTACGCTGCCTTTGACGAGCAAAACTGGATTGATGCGATGGACCTGGTCTCCGCCGTGGTCTCGTGGAATATTGACTCGGGTGACTGGCTGCTCAACTGTGCCGACGAGCAGGTCTCGACGGTGCTCGATTCGGTGACGCCGGGCAATATCGTGCTGCTCACCGACAGAGATGAATGCGCCGAGCAGACGCTCGAGGCGCTGCCGCAGATTATCGACGGCCTCATTGCCGACGGCTACAAGATCGTGACGCTCAGCGACCTGGTCAAGACGGACACGTCGCTGAGCAAAAAGCTCACCTCGCTGACGAAGGTCACCATGCCCAAGGACGCCGTGTTCCCCCAGCTTGCTGAGGACAATGACACCACAGGGTAGTTATTGGGTAGTCATTTAAGAACGTCCATTACAGTCGAAATTGTCAGCCCGGGACCGTCTCGGGCTACGATTGAGGCGCGCCCAGAACGGGCCGCCGACCGGGCGCCCGCGCACGGCCGAACGTCCCTGCCCCCGAGAGGGCCCGTTGGGTGCTGCCGGCGCGGGACGCGCCGCCCCCGACGGCTGATAGGAAAGTGCCGGGCAGGTGCCGCGGCTGGTAATGTGAGTGCCGAGGGGGAGGCCATCCGGTCGAACGACTACCGGAAGGATACCACCGTGAAAGCGCCATCCACCAGACCCGCGGCCGTGCTCGGCCTGGACGTCGGCAAGTCATCGCACTGGGCCTGCCTGATCGACCGCGACGGGGAGGTGCTGGACAGCGCCCCCGTCCGCAACAGGGAGGCCGAGCTCGACGCGCTGTTCGCCTCCGCGCCCGCCGGCACGCTCGTCGTCGTCGACCAGTTCCGCAACATAGGGTCCCTCGCCGTGAGGCGGGCCCGCGCCGCGGGGCTCGGGGTCGCCTACCTGCCCGGCCTCGCCGCCAGCCGCGCCGCGGGCCTGTTCGCCGGCGAGGCCAAGACCGACGAGCGCGACG
>ERZ857972.545-NODE-545-length-33538-cov-21.799660_pt1 | contig 33538 bp, 20 predicted proteins | sample MGYA00519757_ERZ857972 | MGnify/ENA primary metagenome ERZ857972 (study PRJEB31778, sample SAMEA3449383) | human gut metagenome | biome: human gut; feature: human-associated habitat; material: faeces | place: United Kingdom | collected 2010/2012 ...
GACCGCAAGACCTTCGTCATCGACACCAACAAAATCGCATACAACAAGAGGCACTGACAGCGACGTACTAAAAGATGGGGGGCGCAACCGTGAGTCGCACCCCCATCTTTTAGTGTCAGCCCAAACCGCAAAATATGAAGGTAGGTAAATCATTTACCTGGTATCTGCCATGCTTTCTTGAACGTCAACAATGACACCCCCACTCATCTTCAGCTTGTTCGACCACACACTCAATACGCGCACCAACCTCAAGCGCATAATCGGTATCCGTCCACATACGACAAGCCGATTGAATCGATATACCGTTCTTCCTCCCCTACCATTAAGCATCCTTTCGGAGTCCCTCATTATCCTTTTCCAGCCACAGGTACCACAAATCTCTCATACCTTGGATAAGCAAGGATATTTCCCCTCTGATTTGGCACGCATCAAAATGCCTTTCCAGTGGGAGGATTCGCGCATGCTGTACGGGCTACAAATGATTAACATGGCTCTTTTCATGTGTGGACGTGCAAGCGGCATCGACAGCGCCAAGAAATTAAATGACGGAGACAAAGCCGTGCTAAAAATCGTTGATGTTATTCGCCCTCCATCATAAATGTGGACACGGGTTCAAGGCTTCTCATCAGATGAAGTCATGCTCATCAAACCTACTTACGCAACATCCAACGCCGGGCATTAGTACCGTTGCTGGAATAGAGCTGAACGTTGGCACCATTAATGGTGGAACCGTTCTCCAAATCATACATCTAGGACCCTTCCAGAACTGCCTTCAAATATCGCTCAATCACCACCAACACCTCATATATATAGTGGGACATATGTCTGATGCTTCCGATGCCTCTGATGCTGTTTCTGATCCTTCGACCGTGTTCTCGCGAGTAGCGGCGAGCGCTGCGTGGAAGCGGCTGAACCGTTTGATGCCGGCCTTGGCATGTCGAAATTCACGTTCACCCCGCTTCTGCTGCTGGGATTCCTGGCTTTGATACCGTGGTATAGCGCCGCATCCGAATCTACAGCCGTACCTTCCGTAGCAGACGCTGCACGGGCTTAAGCACCACGGTATCGGCAATCACCGCAAATAGCAGCGCCGCCAGCAACGTAGCGCCAAACATCAGCACGCTGATACCCGCATACGACCATCCGTCCATGGGCGCGGGAATCCGCGGGCCAATCAGCACCTTGGACAGCGGCGAGTGCACCAAATAAATCGTGTAGGAATATCCAGCCAGCCAGATAATCGCCTTACGCACCCGCGCCGACGTAATGTGCACGTCGTACCGGAAGAACAGGAACGTCGCCATTACCACCATCGCGAACGCAACCGTGACCGTGCGGCCAACCTGCATCTGCTGGCCGGCGAACAGATATGGCGTGGCGACTGTCCAGGCCAGGGCGAATGGTGCCAACGCATACACGCCGCGCCGTATACGCGCGGACGGCGGATAGTATTCCAACACGAATCCCAACAGGTAGTAGATCAGCAGTCCACGCCAAGGGAATGACTGCAGGAACGTCAACGGATATCCGACAAGATCGCATATATGCTCGGCAGCGGCCACGGCGGCGGCCAGCCCGACCAGCAACCAGGCTCCCGATCGGCCTATCGTACGCATCATCGCGGCCAGGAACGGCGTCGCCAGCACGAAACCGGCGAGCATGAACACGAACCAATAGACGGAATCGTCATACCCGGAGAACAGATCGAACAACGTTCCAGACACAGCGCCGCCAACCGAACGATGATCGATCACCAGGTAGGCGACGAATCCCATGCCGCCCGCATACAGCAGATACGGCACAATCAGCGAGACGAAACGTTTGTAGTAGTAGCGCACGTACGGCGCGAGGCTGCTGGGATCGGCTTGGCCGGCACCGCCGCCTGCCCGGGCATCAGAGCCAGAGCCCGGCAGACGGCCCGCTGAGTGGGTGCTCACCGGCCGGTCGGCATCGAATGTCAGGTTGAATCGGCCGGACACCATGATGAACAGCGGATTGCAGACCATGAACAGCGCGAACAGTACGGATCGCGTCACTTCCGCGCTGCCGGCGAGGGTCATCTTGACGGGCATGTAGTTGTTGATCACGTGGACGCCGATGACCAGACACATCGCCACCACGCGCAGCAGATCGTAGTTCACGTCGCGCGGCTTGCCGGCGACGCCGGAAACGGAATCGGGCATGGTCATCACATGGATCCCGCCAGGGACTTCAGATCGACCGGGCAGCTGATCTGGCTCTTCAACTTGTCCAAGGCGTCCAGGCCGGCCGGGGGATCGGAGGACGCGTCCTTATGCGCGTCGTTCTTGCCGCCGTCCGCGCCGCCGTTCGCACCATCGGCGTCGTTCGCACCATCGGCGCCGTTCGTATCCGCCGAGCACTCATCGGTCACATTACCGTTGGAGCCCGTCTCGACGCCATCCGCATTCACCACCGGCGTGGTTACCACGTTCAGTGGATGTGCGGCATCGCTGCTGACCCGAACGGTATAAGCAATCGTCAATTCTTTTCCGGGCTCGATCCACTGCTGGTTGAACATAATGTACTGACGGTCATACAGGCTCGCGGTGTTGGTACCCCATGAATCAATATCAGCCTGCACAGCGGTGATCTCGCCACCGTACGGAGCGGTAAGCACCACGCGGTACAACATGCCGCCGAGCACTGGATTCTCCGAGCCGCCATTAACGAAATCAGGCAACGATTCGGCCTTAGCCTTAGTCAGCGTGTTCTTCATGGTGAAGGTGACTGTGTATTCGTCACCGAGCTGATCTTCCGTAAACTGACCCAGATGCGTGTTACGCACGGCTGTCGTGATGCGCTTATCCAGCACGCCAGAATACAGGGCGTTCTGGCTGGCTGAGGCGTCGCCGCAGGTTTTTGTGACCGTGGTGGAGGTCTTCAGATACCAATCCTGCTTGCCTTGCTGCAGCTCCGAAAGATAGATGCCGGCTTCGGGCACCTGACTGTCAGCAGACAACTCGCCACTGGCCTTATCGTCGATAAGTCCGGTGGCAATCAGCGCCTCCTGCTCATCCGGATCAGCCATCCATAGCTTGAAATGACCGCTAGCGCTGGTATCTCTAATTGCCTTCAACAGCGGGGATGCGGTAGAGGCATTCGCGTTGCCAAGCACATGGTTCATAATTGCTTGAGCCGCTTCGGAAACGAAGTTGTTCTGCTGCTCGAAGTCCGGGTAATCCGTGTACAGGTCTGAAGCGAAGAACGGCACCGTGGTGGTGCTATCCAGCACTCGGCCGTCCGAAAGCTTGACCTCGCCTGTGGCTCCCAGCAATGCCTGGAGAAATACGGGATCGAGTGACAATACACCCGCTACGTTCTCGTCTTCGTTGCCTTTCTGATACAGCCACATGTATTTGTTCATCTGTGCCACACGCTGGAATTCGGGGTCGATGGTCGTGGTGGCCGGGTACTGGTCAAAAGTGCCACCAAATACCTGGCGCTCCTTCAGCACCGTATCATCCATTGGCTCCTCAGGAATGTCCCAACCAGAAGTGGTGGCGAAATCACCGATGGTAATCGTGCCCTTATCTGCCGTGATTGCGGCGATGGTGCCTACCATGCCGCCCGCCGAACGTAGCTCGGCCGGGTTCTGCACCATCACCAAATACGTGCGCTTGCCGTCCTCGCCAAGCAGTTGCGGTAGCAAGTTAATGAGGCCATCGTATTCGCCGAGCATCGAATCCACGGTCTTGAGCGCAGCCTTTTCGGTTTCGAGCACGGTGGCCACCTTGGCGACGCTCGGAGTCGGCACCTTGTTGAGCTTGGTGAGCTGCTGCGAGATATCCTTATGCGCCTGCTTGACGATATCCGGCATATCCATCAGGGCGCTGACGTCCACCGAGCCATTCTTCAGGGAGAAGCCCTGCAATCGTTTGGACAGGTTCAGCAGATCAGTGAACGGACCGTTGACCAGCGTATCCACGGAAGCCAGCATTTCGCGGGCGGCGGTGATGTCGCTTCCGAATCGCGAATGGTCGCGGAAGAAGTCCCACTGTGGGCCGTTCAGCTCCGCATTGAGATCATTGGTGGCATTGACCAGCTCTTGGGAGATGTCCGACAGACTCTTATCGCTGCCGCAGCCAAGTGCCGAATTGGCCAGACTTTCGGCGGATGTCAGCACACGCTGCGCATCCGTGGCCATTCTCGAGACGGATGCCGCGTAGAGCGTGCCCACACAGGTGACGCTGGCCAGCAACGTCAGCAGCAGTACAACCACCACTCGCGCCCATATCGGCGTACGGCTGATCAGCGAACGGCCGTTACCACCCACGTGCTGGGGAGTCTTCAGGTTTACGGGACCCGTCTGCTGATTCACAGCGCTATTCGTAGATGCGGAGCGATTGAATTTTCCGTTACCGGCATGACGTCTTCTCCTACGCCCCACAGCCTTATGGCTCGAATGCCCTGAAGTGAATCGCATACTTACCCTGCCCGAAAATCTGCTCAGCTCATACTCTTATCCAGCGGCGCGAGGCCACGCTTCCGGATGCCGGACTCCGGGCAAATCCGGAATCGCAGACATGCCGGAGCACACGTGACGCCACGCATATCTCATGCCAGTGTACCGATGCCACCGAAATAGACCGAGGATTTATCCCATACCGGGTGCAAATCCCCGCATGACTACCACATCGCTGTCAGAATGTTCTCAGACTTCATTGAGGGGTATAACAGTATTGCGCAAGAAAACGGTCACTAAACGCAACAATAGTTAAAGCCGTATTGATTTGTTCGGCTTAGGAGAACGGGAGAGGTAATTACATGTTCGTCCTCAGCAACGCCTGGCGGGCCCTGACACGTTCTAAAGGACGTACGGCCCTGACCGCGTTCATCACCTTGGCGGTCACCTTCGGCACAGTCGCCGGACTGGCCATCATTCAAGAAGATACCAACGCACACACCACCGCGTACGATCAGCAGAAGGCCACGTTGGCCATTCGCCCGACTGCGGCTACGTGGAAGAAGGTCTCCGCTACGGACTCGGCTTCCACCAAGCATTACATGACGTGGACCTCATACACCGAATACGCCACGCTCGTCCAGTCGGCCACCAACTCGTTGAACTTCACGGTTACCGAAACCGTGCCGGCCCGCGTGAGCGGTGATTTGAAGGCCCTGGACGGCGGATCGCTGGGCTCGGCCTCCGATGACGAGACCGGCGGCCAGCTCATTTGGCGAGCCTTCTGGACCAAGGATTCCGCCAAGGCCAGCGACCTCGGCACCTTCGAAATCGTGGACGGCAAGGACCTGAGCTACAACAACCAGTCCTCCAACCCGAACACCACCGGCGCACTGGTCTCTGAAGCGTTTGCCTCCGCCAACAACCTGAAGGTGGGCGATACGCTCAAGGTGGCGGCCGCCTCGGACGCCAAGACCACGGCCAAACTCAAGGTGCGCGGCATCTACAAGTACACATCCGAATCCGCCGTCGCCAATCCGGTGACGGCCGCCCGCAACCGCGAGAACGCGATCTTCACCAACTATCAGACCTTCGCCAAGGCCGGACTCGACCCACAGTCCACCGACAAGACCGTCTCCGGCTGGGCAGTCCCGGATCTGGACGTGGTGTTCGACGCCGGTGATTCCGCTACATACAAGTCCTTGGTATCCACCCTCAAGAAGTCCAAGCTGCCCGCCAAGGGTTACGAGTTCTCTTCCCCTTCGCTGGAATCCTACAACGCTTCTCTGGAGCCGCTGGATACGCTATCCTCGCGCGCGAAGACCGGCACCATTGTGTTGGTTGCCTTGGGCGGCGTGCTGTTGCTCATCCTCGTGCTGTCGGGCGTGTGGGCGCCCAAGCGTGACGACGAGATCGGCATGGCACTGGTGTCCGGCGTCACTCGCGGGCGTTTGGGATGGCAGTTCATGCTGGAAGTGTTCATCGTCACCCTGCCCTTCTACGTGATTGGTCTGGTCGGAGGCGCGTTCGCCGCCAATCCGATCGGATCTGCCCTGGCATCCGGCCATGCCACCCCGGTGACATCGGGCCTGATTTGGACCATGGTCTGGTATGGACTGGGTTCAATCCTGATCCTGGCGATTCTTGCCGCCCTGCGCCTTGCGTTCTTCAGCGCGAACAAGCTGTTTGCCGCCGATGGCGACTGGGGCACCGTGAGCGAGACCAACAAGACGACCACCACAACCGACGATGCGGAGGCACAGGCATGAGCGACAGGAACAACGATCAGGAACTCGAGAAGACCACTGACGCAACGGCTGACGAAGCGACTTCTGAGACTGAGACGAACGACGCCATTGAATCCGTTCCAGCTGACTCCATGCAGTTCAGCGTGACCTTCGATGACGTTGATGACGAAGGCACTGTTGACGATGGTATTTACAGCGCACTGGCATCTGCCGAAACCGGAGAAACCGACGAGACCAACGAGGCCGAAGCAGACGCCATCGCTTCGGCCAACGCATCCGCCGAAGTGACCGAGCGCAATGCCGCCCGCGTCAACGAAACACTCCGACTGGCCAAAACCGATCACAAAGACGCATTGGCCGAGCATGCGGAGCCTCAGGGCAAAGCGTCCGAACCCACCATGACGCTGGCCTCACGTATCGATCGCGTGTTGGTGGGCGGCGGTTCCGACGACATTCTGCTCAAGACCTACCCGACCTTCGCCCTGAACAAGGTGACGGTCGCCGGGCCCAAGGGCAAGGTCAACATCCTCGATGGCGCGAATTTCTTCTGCTATTCCGGACACGCATACGCGCTGCTGATCAGCGACGACCCCGATTCGGGCATCACCGCCGACGCCAAGCGTCGCGCGCTGATGGGCGTGATGAGCGGTTTGACCACGCCGGCGTCTGGCACGGTGATGAACAAGAGCGCCAACATTGTTGAGCTCGAGCCCGTGGAACTGCGCGGCCACCGTCTGGGCATCGTACCGCAGCTGCACGCCGTGCAGCCGAAGATCGACGCCGAACAAAACGTGCTGTACGCCATGAATGCGTCCAACCGCAACTTCCTGAAGCCCAAGCCGGTGATCGCCCGCGAACTGCTGGCCAAGGTCGGCTTCTCTGAGGCCACCAGCGGCGTGGCCGTCGGCACATTGCCTTTGGTACAGCAGCGTTTGGGGGCCATCGCCCGTGCAATCAGCACCGAAGCCGAAGTGCTGATCCTCGACGAGCCGACACGAGGGCTGAACGCGGATGACGAGGTGACCGTGTTCGCCGCGCTGGCCAAGCTGGCGCACACCGGTGACCCGAAGCACTGCGTTATCGTGCTCACTGCGTCGCGCGAGATCGCCGAAGCAGCCGACACACTCTTCGAAATCTGATGTTCAGACCATAGAGCCCCCTGTGATTCGTATTGCCGAATCACAGGGGTTTTTCAATGCTGCGGCTCATTGCCGCGCTAATCTGAGGATAAATCTGACCGTACGAGGCGAAACCTGATAATTATGACCGGATATATTCCCACACTGGAGCAGATCGACGAATTGCACCGCAAAATCGCGCCGTCCAAGGCGGCGTACGAGCTGGTGCACACGCATTGCGTGATTGTAGCGACCATCGGCTGCCAGATCGTGCGCCGGCAGAACGCGCTGTTCACGCGCCGCTGCACATTACCGAAGGACGCGGAGGTACCGCCCACCGCAGGCGTCACCGGCGGCCATGTGCCGCCGCGTCTGCTCGACGAGCATTTGGTACTCATCGGCGGACTGCTGCATGACATCGGCACCTACCGCGTGTTCAAGCATGACGGCTCTGACGGCGAACCGCTCAAATTCAGCAAGAAACGCTACATTCTGCACGGTCTTAAGGGCTACGAGTATCTGCTCGACGAGGGTGTGGACGAGTCCATCGCCCAGTTCTGCCGCAACCATACCGGCGTGGGACTTACGCGCGAGGATGTGGTGCGCCAGGAGCTGCCGTTGCCACCAGCCGACTATGTGCCGATGAATCTCGAGCAGGAAGTGGTGATGTACGCCGACAAGTTCCATAGCAAGTCAGTGCCGCCGAAGTTCCTGCAGGTCGAGGCGTATACGGCCCGAGCCGAGCGATTTGGCGGAGAGAACAAACAGCGATGGCTGGATCTGGTAGCCAAGTATGGCGTGCCGGATATTCCGGCGTTGGCGGAGAAGTATGGGATGCGGATGATTTGAGGCTCTAGGGGTCTCCCCCCCAAGTCAGCCTGTCGGCTGACAGCCCCCTCGTCAGAGGGGGCTTATGAAGGTATTTCAGATGGAACGGAGACGGTAGGTGCCGTTGCGGTTGGAGACGATGATCATCTGGTCGTTCTCCAGCACGTTCCAGCCTTCCTGCTTGTAGCCGGAAGAGGAGACCACCACACCGGCGGAGTCGCCGTTGTCGTCGCGCAGCTCACGGTAGCGCATCACACGGTAGTCGGCGGCCTGCTCGCCACGGCCGTACTCATCGTAGATTTCCACGATGCGCGGGCTGGTCTTCTCACGACCGGCGGCGCACAGGGCGATGAGCTGGTCCTCGGACTGAATCATGCAGTTGTAGCTGGACTTCGGGTAGGCTTGGCGCAGTTCGCGCACGGCCTGGGCCACGGCCTCGTCGAGCGAGAAGCCGAAGCCGATGTATTCCAGAATCACCGCGAAGAAGATGGCGGAGTCGGAACGGCCGCCGGTGGAGAGGAACACGCTGTGGTTCACCGGGTATGAGCGGTTGGTGACGATGTTGCGGCCATTGGCGTCCGAGATATCGCCGTTGTGGATGAAGCTCAGGCCGTTCGCATAGAACGGGTGCTGGTTCTCCATGATGAGCGGCAGATTGGAACTTGCCAAGCGCAGGTGCCAGATGGCACCGCGAGACGGTTCGTCGGCCAGCGCCTCAAACGTGCTGTCATGACGGGCCGCGATGGTCGACTTGTAGATTCGGGTGCCGGTTTCCGGGGTGGGTGCGCCACCGTCGCGCACGTGCGGTGCTTCGGCAGGATCGGAAAGCTGGGCTACACCCCAGCCATCATTGTGGATTTCAGACAGTTCACGGAAATCCTCGACATTGTCTTGCCCCAACACAGCGTTGAGACTCAGGTTGAAGCCTGCCGTCGCGTATCCCAGTAATCTGCACATGGTATTTCAACTTACCGAAACCGTGTGGCGACGTGCGGCGACCGTTATAGGCATTCTTTATAGAGCGCATCAGCGCCGCTGCAAACTGGTATGTTATCGCTTCTGTTTGGCGGAGCGCTGAGGCTTGGCGGCGGGTTTGCCGTTCTCGGCCTTGCCCTTATCGCCCTTATCGCCCTGCTCAGCGGGCGCATCGGCGGCAGCGGCCTCAGCGGTCTTCCGCGCCTCGGCCGATACGGCGGCATCGAGCTCCTGTACCAATCGCCCAAGCCCGGACGTGGTGTCCATCGGGTCAGGGACGGCGGCCGGGTCGGCCACTGCACGAGTCGGCGTGGGCGTCGGGATGGTCTTGGCCGTATCGGTGCGCTTCAGACGCGGTGGGCGGCGGGTGGAGACGAACAGCGGCTGCACCTCGACCAACGGGTTGTAAGGTGCCAGACCGAACCACTTAACCGGCGAGCCGGCCATATGGCGGATTGCGTACTTGGCTTGCAACGACAGGGCACCGCGTGCGGAAACCTTGGATTCCGGCATCAGGGCCTTGTGAATCAGCACGTAACGGATGGTGCCGATGTCCGGATCGGCGTCGACCTTGGGGTAAATCGACTTCTGCTTAGGCAGTTCGCCGGTTTTGGACAGGTCGTGCATGATCTGGTGGATGTACGCCGGGATGGACTGCGAAACCTTGAATCCCAGACGGAAGCGCACGCGGTAGATGTAGTTCGTGCCGAAGTCCTCCACCGAGTATTCACGGGTGAACGGCTCGTCGGTGGTTTCCACGCTGACTGCCCACCAAGCACGGGCGCGCTTGGGGTGGTCGGCGAAGATGGAGAAGAAGATGTCCGTGTCGAGTCGCTTGGTCTCCGAGTCGGAGGTCAGGTACACGATGTTGTCCGCAAAATACGGGATGCGGAAATCACTGTGCAGCTTGTCGAGCGCGGGTAGGAAGTCGTTGGGCCGCATGTGACGGCGTTGCGCACGTTCGAGCTTGGTGCCCTCATTCCACGTGTACATGACGAACAGAATCGCGGCGGTCAGCAGCATGGTGAACCAACCACCATGCAGGAATTTGGCCATAGACGCGATGAAGAACATGGCCTGAATCGCCAAGAACAGCACGGTGAACGCGATGGCACCGACCCGCTTGCCGGAATGCCATAGGTAGACGCCGAGCAACACGGTGGTGGTGATCATCGTAATGGTCAACGCCAGTCCATATGCGGCAGAGATGTGTTCCGAATCCTTGAAGATGGCGAGTACGGCCAGTGTGGAGACGCACAGCACGCCGTTGACCACCGGAATGTACAGCTGGCCACGCGTGCGGGCCGGGTACCGCACCTGCAGATGAGGCATCCAATTGAGGCGGGTGGCTTCGGAGACCATGGTGAACGCGCCGGTAATCAGGGCCTGGGAAGCGATCACGCCGGCCGAAACAGACAGAATCACGGCCAGATAACGTACGTTCGGAGACATCATCTGGAAGAACGGGTTGAGTGACTCCATCGCAGTGTATTGCGGGTTATCGCTATTGGCCAGCATCCACGCGCCTTGGCCGAAGTAGTTGAGCACCAGCGCAACCTTGATGAATGGCCAAGTGAAGTAGATGTTGCCGCGCCCCACGTGGCCCATGTCGGAGTACAGCGCCTCGGCACCGGTGGTCGAGAGGAACACGGTGCCCATAAGGGCGATGCCGGCAGCATTGTTCGGGCTGAACAGGAATTTGATGCCGTACACCGGGTTCAGGGCCTCGAACACAGACCAGTCGTTAGAGAGATTCGTGACGCCCACGATGGCGAGGAAGCCGAACCAGACCAGCACCATCGAGCCGAATACTTTGCCGATGCTTTCGGTGCCGCGCGACTGCACGGAGAAGAGAATCACGATGATCACGACGGTGATCATCAGGGTCAGGCTTGGGTTTTCGTCGAACAACCCTTCCAATGGCGGCAGGGTCTGCAAGCCTTCGACTGCGGAACTGATGGAAACCGCCGGGGTAAGTACCGAATCCGCGAGGAATGCCGCGCCGCCGAGCATGGCGGGAATCGCGAGCCATGCGCCGTACTTGCGAATCAACGAGTACAGTGCGAAGATGCCGCCTTCGCCATTGTTGTCGATGCGCATGGCGATGAGCACATATTTGACGGTAGTGATCAGCGTAATCGACCAGAAGACCAGCGACAGCATGCCGAGCACGGCCTCTCGGTCTACGCTGCCAAGCCCTCCCTGACCGGCAAGGAAGGTCTGCGCGGTGTACAAGGGCGAGGTGCCGATGTCGCCGTACACCACGCCGAGCGCCACGATTGCCATGCCCCAGGTGACCTTGTCTGGGCTGGATTGCAGGCGGGCCCACCATCGACCGAGGCCGCCTTTCGACCATGCGCTGGCGATTTTCTCGGCTTCTTTGGTTTCAGCTTCCCTCTGCTTGGCGAGTGCCTCGCGCTCCTCCTTGGTGAGAGTGCGGCGGGACACCTTGGGAGCGTTGGTAAAGGTGTCGGCCCTCAGCAGTGCTTCTTCTTCCTGTCGGGCCTTGGCTTTGGCGGCACCAGACTGGGCTTTCTGGGCCTTTGAGGCTTTTTGGGCACGTGCGGTCCTTTGGTTCGACTCAGCCATACGTTCAGTCCTCCATTGAGGTGGAGATCATCCCCCTCGCTTATGTCAAACACATCATGATAGACCTCGTTCACAATTCTGACAAATTTTACAAGTCAACACATCGCCGCGACGGCCGCACACCCGGCCCTCACAGTCCGTATACGGCGCGGGCGGTATCGCGGGTGCCGCGCGCCACATCCGCGATGGGCAAGTCGAGCGTATCGGCCATGGCCCGCAAGGTGTAGGGAATCATGTACGGCGCGTTGGTGCGGCCACGGTACGGCATGGGCGTCAGATACGGCGCGTCGGTTTCGACCATCGCATGGTCCAGCCCCACAATCCGTAGCGATTCGCGGATACCGTCATTGCCTTTGTAGCTCACGGTGCCGGAGAAGCTCAGATACCAGCCATGTTCGCGCGCGATCTCGGCCATCTCACGGTCGCCGGAATACGAGTGGAATACGGTGCGTTCGGGCGCGCCGTCGGCCAGCAGGGTTTCGATGACCTCGCGATGGGAGTCGCGGTCGTGAATCTGCATGGGCAGGCCCAGTTCCTTGGCCAGGGCAATATGCGCGCGGAAAGCCTCGCGCTGCAGTTCCTTGGCACCTTCGCCGGTGCGGAAGAGGTCCATGCCGGTCTCGCCGATAGCCACCACTTGCTCGGGGTATGTGGTGGCGAGGCGATGTACTTCGGCGAGTGCGTCCTCGAAAGACGTGTCATGGTAAGGCTTGTATTTGAGGGGCAGACCATCCGGCCCCGGCACACCGCGATGCCCGTGGAGCACGGACTCATTGGGGTGTATTGCGAGCGCCGCGTGCACATTACCCGGATGATCGAGGGCCATCTGGACGGCGGTCATCAGGTGCGGCAGCTCGCAACCGCAGTCGATAATACCCCCAATGCCGACAGATTGCGCCTGCGCCAGCAATTGGTCGACGTCGTACACCGGGACTTCGGGCTGTCCCTTCTCCTGCGCCTCATGGCTCATAGCGCGCGCGAAAGGGATTACGGAGGCCACGTGAGTGTGGTTGTCGATGGTCTGGGCATCGTCCGGCAATGCTTCAGGTGCCGGAGCCCAGCTACGGTCGCGATGGTGGTGCTTGCTCATGGTTTCTCAGTGTAGGCTGTTTCTCAGTGTAGGCTACCGCCAGCAACGCTCGTAAGGCAGTCCGGTAAGACGTTCGACTACACGACGGGTATCGTCGGTCACGCCCGCCTGAACTTGCCGTTTCTTGCCACGAGCGCAACATTCCCGGGAGAGTAGCGCAACCGGCAAGCGAGACGGCCGCCATCCTGCCGCCTTTTTCTGCATCATCAGCCCATTTTCTGCCTCATTTTGATAAAATATGATGCAGAAAAGTTCGTATGATGCAGAAAATGAGGCAGTATGAGATCATTTGACTACATCGAATCAGGTAAGACGTTGCTCACCCCGCACACCACGAGTTTGCTTGCCGCTATTCACGAGGCAAAAGGGCGTCAAAGCATACAGACAACGATCAGACCGGATATATTGGGGACGCTGGTTGCCGTCGCGCGCATCCAAAGCACAGATGCCTCAAACCGCATCGAAGGTATTTCTACCAGCGATAGCAGGCTCAACGATCTCGTCTCGGAGAAAGTCACACCGCGCAATCGCAATGAAGAAGAAATTGCCGGTTACCGTGACGCGCTATCGGTTATTCACGAAAGCCACGACTATATTCCGATTACCCCGAACGTCATTCTTCAACTGCACCGCGACCTCTTCCGACACACACCACTGACCTTTGCGGGGCATTTCAAGGACAGTGACAACGTCATCATCGAACGAGATGCACACGGGACCAGCACCGTGCGATTCGCCCCACCGTCCGCACTTGTCACACCGGAACTAATCGAACGCGCGTGTTCCGCCTACACGCAAGCAATCCGAGATGGACATACCGATCCATTGCTTGCCATCGCCATGTTCATTCTCGATTTCATCTGCATACATCCGTTCAATGACGGCAACGGCCGCATGAGTCGGCTACTCACGCTCCTGATGCTGTACCGCAATGGCTATATGGTCGGCAAATACATCAGTATCGAACACCTTATCGAGCAAAGTAAAAGCACTTATTATGAGGCGCTGGACGCAAGCACCCAAGGCTGGGACGACAACGCCAATGATTATGCGCCATTCACGAACTACCTGCTTGGCATCATACTGTCCGCGTGCAAGGAATTCGACGAACGCATCAATCTCACGGCAGGCGGCAGAGCGCAGGGAGCACCGCGAGTAGCCACCAAGGGAACGCGGATTGAAGCACTGCTTGATCAATCCCTAGTCCCACTTTCCAAGGCCGATATTCTCGCTCGCATGCCCGATACCAGCACCACCACCATTGAGCGCACGCTGAAATCACTGTTGGACTCCGGTACGATCATCAAAATCGGTGCTGGCCGCAGCACCCGCTATGTGAAACGCCGCTAAACGCATCCTTGTGCGCAACATCTCGTCACTCTTCCGGCGCTCCACTGGCCACGCGAATCATCGCGTACTGGGATTCGTAGAGGCGGTAGTACGCGCCCTTGGCGGCGAGCAGCTGCGCGTGCGAGCCGTGCTCGACGATCTGGCCGTGATCGATGTAGAAGATCTCGTCCGCGTTCTCGATCGTCGACAGGCGGTGCGCGATGATGAAGCTCGTGCGCCCCTTGAGCAGATGCTGCAGGCCGGCCTGCAGCGCCTCCTCGGTGCGCGTGTCGATGTTGCTCGTCGCCTCGTCCAGGATCAGGATACGCGGGTCGGCGAGCAGCACGCGCGCGAAGGCGATGAGCTGGCGCTGGCCGGCCGACAGGGTCGATCCGCGCTCCTCCACCACCGTGTCGTACCCGTCGGGCAGTTCCATGATGAACTCGTGCGCGTGCACGGCCTTCGCCGCCGCCTCGATTTCCTCGTCGGTGGCGTCGAGCTTGCCGTAGCGGATGTTCTCGCGCACGTTGCCGGAGAAGATGAAGGTGTCCTGCAGCATCACGCCCATCTGCCGGCGCAGCGATGCGAGCGTCACGTCGCGCACGTCGTAGCCGTCGATCGTCACCGAGCCCTCGGACACGTCGTAGAAGCGCGACAGCAGGTTGATGATCGTCGTCTTGCCGGCGCCCGTCGGGCCGACCAGCGCGATTGTGCGCCCCGGTTCGACGTGGAAGTCCACGAGGTTGAGGATGTTGCGGCCGTCCTTCTCGTAGCGGAACACCACGTCGTTGAAGTCGACGCGCCCGCGGATCTGCGGCAGGTCCGCCGCGTCGGGCTTGTTGCGGATCTCCGGCGTGACGTCGAGCGTCTCGAAGATGCGCTCGAGGTACGCCGAGCAGGTGATGAGCTGGTTATAGAAGTTGCCGATGTTGATCACCGGATTCCAGAAGTTGTTCGCGTAGCCGACGAACGCGATGAGCACGCCGGTGGTCACGTTCACGCCCCCGAAGCCCATCACGCCGACGAAGTAGATGAACGAGATGGTCATCACGGAGATGGTCTGCACGCCCGGCCACATGAGGAACTGGATGTGCACGGCGTGCATCCACGCGGAACGCACCTCGCCCTGCTGTTCCTGGAAGGTCCTGAACTGGGCCTGCTCCTGTGCGAAGGTCTGCGTGGTCTTCACGCCGGCGATCGACTCGTGGATGTAGGCGTTCAGGTTGCTCTGCTTGTTGGAGAGCTTCTGGAAGGCGCGCCGCTGGAAGATCTGCAGCACGCGCACCCAGATGATGAGCACCGGGAACAGGATCAGGCTCCACAGGGCCAGCTGCCAGTCGATCACGAACATCACGATCAGCGTGATCACGAAGGTGAACACGTCGGAGATCACGTTGATCAGACCGGAGCTCAGCGTGTCCGAAAGCGTGTTCACATAGTTGACCACGCGGATCAGGATCTTGCCGTGCGGGCGCGAATCGAAGTAGCTGAAGGGCAGCGTCTGGATATGCGTGAAGATATCGCGGCGCATGTCCTTGAGCACGAGCTGGCCGACGCGCGTGATCGCCACCGTGCGGTAGCGCAGCCCGAACTCGTACAGCACGATCAGCGCGGCGAGGATCACGGCGAGGATGCCGAGCTTGCCGAGGTCCTTGTTCGGGATCGCCTCGTCGATCATGATCTTGGTCAGGTACGGCACGGCGACGACGATGCAGCTCATCGAGATGACGACGACGAGAATGCGCGCCACCTGTGCCATATACGGTTTGAGATATTTGCCGACGCGCAGGATGTCCCGGAAGTTGATCTGCTCCTCGAGTTCCTCATCCTCGCGGTATGTATTGCGTTGTGCCATAAGTCCTCTTCTAAAAACCTTGTGCGACGCCGGACTGGAGTCCGAGCTGCTTGTGGTAGATGTCCCAGTAGCGGCCGTGTGCGGCCACGAGTTCGGCGTGGGTGCCGCGTTCGACGATACGTCCGTGCTCGAGCACCAGAATCAGGTCGGAATCCTTGACCGACGAGATGCGGTGGGCGATGGCGACGATGGTCTTGCCGCCGTCCATCTCCTTGAGGTGCTTCTGGATCTCCGCCTCGGTCTCCATATCGACGGCCGAGGTCGTATCGTCCATAATCAGGATCGACGGATTGTCCGCGAGCGCGCGGGCCAGCGACAGGCGCTGCTTCTGCCCGCCGGACAGGCCCACGCCGCGTTCGCCCACGACGGTGTCATAACCCTGTGGCATCGACCTGATGAAATTGTCCGCGCCGGCGATCTGGGCCATTTTCTGGATATATCGGTCGTCGCTATCACCGCTGGCACCAAAACCGATGTTGCCGCCGATGGTGTCGGAGAACAGGAAGGTATCCTGCGCCACGATGCACACCTGCGAGCGCAAGGTGGCCAGCGGCCAGTCGCGTGCGTCGATGCCGTCGATAAGCACATGGCCAACGGTCGGGTCGTAGAAGCGGGAGATGAGGCTGACGAGCGTGGACTTGCCCGCGCCGGTTTCGCCGAGGATGCCGAGCTTGGAGCCGGCGGGCACGGTGAAGTCGAGGTCCTTGAGGATCGGGGTCTCCGGGTCGTCCGGGAAGGCGAAGCTGACGTGGTCGAAGCGGATGTCGCCCTTGATGTGCAGCGGGCAGGACTTGCGTTCGGTGGACTGCTGGGCACCGGATGTTCCGGAAGCCACGGGCGCTCCGGTAGCCCCGGTAGCCTCATCATCGTGCTTGACTTGCTCGACGATCGTGACCGCCTGCTTGACGGCTTCGACCGCGTCGGGCTTCTCCACGATGCGCGGCTGTTCGGTGAGCAGCTTGCGGATTTTGATGCAGCTGGCGTTGAATCGCTGCCAGTCGTTGATCAGCCAGCCGGACTGGCGCACCGGGCCGTCGATCATCCACAGGAAGGAGTTGAAACTCACCAGATTGCCGAGGGTCATGTAGCCCTTGATGACCAGAAAGCCGCCGAGGCCGAGGGTGATGAGCTGCAGCGAGAAGCCGAGGCCGTCCAGCCACGGCATGTACTTGCGCGAGTTGTAGGCCAAGGCCATGTTGCACTGCATGTAATCGTCGTTGTGCTCGTCGAACTTTTCGGTCTCGTACGGTTCGCGCACGAATGCCTTGACCACACGGTTGCCCTCGATGTTCTCTTCGACCATGGAGTTGAGGGAGGCCAGCGAGTTGCGGATGGCGAAGAACAGCGGGTGGGCGTGCGTGGACAGGCCGCGCGTGAGCACAAAAATGAACGGCGTGACGCAGGCCAGGACGAGCGCGAGTCGCCAATCGATGGCGAACATCACGCACAGGGCGCCCACGAACATGACCACGCAGTCGGCAATCTGATAGCTCACCCAACTCAGGCAGTGGCGGATCGCGTCGGTGTCGGAGGTCAGGCGGCTCATGATGTCGCCGGTGCGTGTGTGGTTGAAATACGTGAAGTCGAGCTCGTGCAGCTTCTCGTATTCGTCGGAGACGAGGCGGTAGACCGAGTTCTGGCCGAAACGCTCCATCCACATCTGGTAGCCGTATCGCGCGCCCACGCGGATGATGGTCATGAGGATCATCAGTCCACACAGACGTGGCAGTTCGTCGGCATGTCCGCCGACGATGACGCGGTCCACGATGATACCGGACAGAATCGGAATGGTCAGGGCCATCGTGTTATTTGCGATGAACAGTAGAAGCGCGCCTACCACGCGGGGCAGGTCTGGTTTGCAGTATGGCAGCACCCATTTGAGATTGCTTGCGCTGGTATTGATTCCCGGATCGACGTACATGTGAGGAGATCACCGTTTCTTGGGGATTGTTTGCTTGTGGTATGGTGCGGCATGCTCCTGCGCCACACGCGGCAATCGCTGCCGCCGCGATTCACGATCAGCCGTGCTTCGCACTGCGCCTGTCATTGGCCGCATGACCGAAGCTCTCCTTCATCGGTCGAAGCACGTTCGACTTTCGCAAACGCGTACTAGTCTAGACGGCCTGCGTCTAATCGCAACGGCCCGCAACTCTGCGTGTTCCCCGCATTAGCGGCGATACGCGGCTCTCTAAGCGCAACATTCCCCGGAATGCGTCGCTGCACACCTCCGAACAGGTCCAATTCGCAACGCATTCCCGGGAAAGTGGCGCATGTCATATCACGCTCAAACAACCCAGCATAGTGAGTGGTTCATTCACGTTTTACGTATTGTGCGACGGAATCGGCATCTCCCGCAACACGTGAGATATGCAAAAGTGCCGCACGCTGAATGGTGATCAGCGTGCGGCACTGCGCGAAACGCGTGAAATCCGCAGAACGCACGAAACTCACGAAACAGATAAAACGTACAAAACGCAAGCAAGGCGAAGCAACGAACAGACAGAGACAGACAGACTACAGGTCAGAACGCCAGCGAACGCACGTAGGAACCAACTTGCGGGCGGAACAGCTACCGGGGATTGTTCGTTTGCGATGTTCGCATTCATGGCAGGTTTCTCCATACGATTCGGGCGGTCGGTTCAGGAGGTTGGTTGGCGGAGGCAGGTTCGGTTTCAGCGTCGGTCCAGGGCCACCCAGAGCACGCCGTGCGGCGGAATCGTGCCGGTGATGACGCGGTCGGCACCCACGCCTTCAAGACGCACGTCGGCGGGCTCGCCCGGCGCGTCGGCATACAGATCGGATAGCGTCCAATCGTCATTACGGGCGTCAAGCCCCACAATGGATTGGAGCTGGATGTTGCGGCCGATCTCGTATGTGTCGCTGCCGGTCCAGAACAGCGCGGCGTAATGGCCGCCGTGATGCGCGGAACGTGTGCCATCAGCCCAATCGGCTGCGTCGGCGGACCAGACGATGAACTCGCCACGGTAGGTGCTCTCATCCCACCATTTGCCAAAAATCCGTTCGCGCACGGTCTCGCGGTTATTGGTGGAGCCGGCAAGCACCTCACGCAACGCGGGATTCTGCAGCAGCGCGATGGCGTCGCTGTTGCTGGTGGGCAGATCGCCGCCGACCATAAGCGGGCTACGCCCCATGCACCATAGGGCCAGCAGTGTCTTCTGCTCGTCCAGCGTAAGGCGGGATTGGCGGTCGTCGCCGCGTTCGGCGCGCAGGCCTATGTGCCCGAACGGCACCATGTCGGCGTCGGCCCAGTGGCCGGTGGTCTGGAACGGCGCCCAGCGGGCCAGGCGGGCGAACTGCTGGTAGATGTCTTCCCAACGGTCCCACAGATCGTCGGAAATACGCCACATTTGGGCGTTCTCGCGCAGGAAGTCGACGTAGCTCGTCGCCACCCAGCCGCCGGGCGAGAGAGACAGGTCAATCGAACGGCCGTATTTGGCTTCGGCTTTGGCGATGGCGCGATGATAGGCGGCGATTTCGTCGGAGTGGAACGGGGTCTGCATGTCGTCGACCTTGAGGAAGTCGAGGCCCCAGGAGGCGAACAGGTCGAGCTGCGCGTCATACCAGGCCTGCGCGCCCGGGTGGGATTGGTTCAGGCCGTAGTTGTCCGGATTCCACTTGCACACGTGGTCGAGGTCGGCCACGTCCTTGGCGGTGTAGTTGGTGCCGTATACGGGCAGGTTCTTGTCCACGGCGATACGCGGGATGCCGCGCATCATGTGCATGCCAAGCTTCAAGCCCAGTTCGTGGACGGCGGCGGCGAGCGGGCCGAATCCCTTGCCGCCGGCAGCACTCGGGAAACGCACCGGGTCAGGCAGCTGACGGCCGTATTCGTCGAGAATCAGCGGCGCGTTGTCGTTGTAACCATGTGCGCGGGCGGTCGGGTCGTACCAGTCGATGTCGATGACCAACGTATCCCAGCCGGCGTTTTTCAGGTGTTCAGCCATGAACCGCGCGTTGGCCAGCAGCTCGTCTTCGGTGAGAGTCGTGCCATAGGAATCCCAGCTGTTCCAGCCCATCGGCGGACGCCATGCCTGAGGAAGGCTCTGCGGAAGATCCGTCATCGTATCCTGCTTTCGTTGATATTCGCATAAGTTGCCCTACGGCGGTATGCCAGCCGCAAACCAATCGGCATCGCGCACGTACGGATAGGTGAAGAGTGACGCCACTCCCCCGGAGAGTCCCATCCCAACGTACGACGAACTTCATGGCCTCTTGGCACACCGACGTATGTACCGTTACATATTCTTCCACCGGAACGATATCAAGCAAGCGCATGTTACGCTCGGCGCGTCATCGCCTAAGCGCAGCATTTTCAGCGATTCCGGCACACAGCCACCATTTGCCAAAACACGATGTTGTGAATACCGTTACAACCATTGGAAGCATTACGGGCATTGTCCAATGCCCATCACAGGCGAAACATGAGGTGACGTTATGCCGAGCGGCAAACCAACATTGCGCGACGTAGCGAAGGCCGCCGGGTTCTCCCCCATGACCGCCTCGAATGCGCTGCACGGCAAGCCGGGTGTTAAGGATTCCACTCGCGCCAAAGTGCTGGCAGTGGCCGAAAAGCTCGATTACCGCATCAATCTGACGGCCAGCATGCTGAAGTCCGGCCGCAGCAACATCATCCACATCATCGTCAACGAATTCGATTCGCCGTTCTACTCCAAACTCGTCGAATCGCTCGTCACCGAAACCACCGCGCGCGGGCTGACGCCGTTCGTGGAGCAAACCCGGTACTCTCCGGATGCCGCCAAACACGCGCTGGCCAACAACCCGTTCTCCGGGCAGTTGTTCGACGGCGAGATTATCCACGCTTCGGGCCTGAATGCCGGTGTGCCGCTTTCCGCGATCAACCACGGCCGACCGCTGGTTCTGATTGACGCCTGCGAGGAAACGCCCACGTTCGATACAGTGAATTTCCCGAACGAAGACGGCGCGCGGGCGGCAGTGCAGCATCTCATCGAATGCGGATGCCACCGCATCGCCATTGTCGGCGACGGGTATTCGCCACGAACCGAACTGGCGCACGTGGAAAGTTCCAGCGGTTTGCGCCTGCGCGGGGCCAGCGGCGCGTTGCTCGATGCCGGGCTGCCGTATGACGAATCGACGAACTTCATTGGTTACGGTAGCGTCAGCGGCATCGAAGCCGGTCATGCCATCGCCGAGGCGATGCTCGCGGTTCGCGCACAATCGGCTGATGACACTGCTGAGTCCTGTTCCTCGGACGCCACGCAAGCAGAGGGAAGCACCCCGGCCATCGATGGCATCTTCTGCATTAACGACTATGCCGCATTCGGAGTAATCCGAGGCCTTGCCGACTACGGCATCCGCGTGCCCGACGATGTGAGAGTCATCGGCTTCGACGGCGCCACGGCCGGCTCGTACACCACACCGACGCTGAGCACCGTCCAAGTGAACCTCAATCAGCTCGCCCAATTCGCGCTCGATATGATCACCCGCCGCGTGGAGCAGCGCGACCAGGGCGACGGCAGGTCCGACGAATCCGCTGGCATGCCGGCCACGCGCGCCACCATTGGATACACACTGGTTCCGCGCGAGTCCACTGTCGGTTCGGCAAACAGGTAACGCTGAAACGCCGAAATAGGGCGGCGATTCCCGACTGCCGCGCCCACTGCCCAAGTGCCGTGCGGCGTGACGTGCGAGGTTTCGGCATGCGTCAAACCGTTCCCAGCGCTCCCACGTGGTAGTGGCGCCCATGCGCACTTTTCCTAGGGTTAGGACCATGACCTTCCCTAATCACACGGTGTTGTAGAGGCGGGCGGGGAAAGCGTCGCGGTATTGGCCGGGGGTCAGGCCAGTGCGGCGCTTGAAGACGCGCATGAAGTACTTGGGATCGGCGTAGCCCACTTCTCGCGCAATATCCGCCACGCTGGAAGCGGTAGAACTCAGCCGTTCGCGCGCACGGTCGATGCGATATTCGATGATCTGCTCGGCCACACCCACGCCGAACACGCGCCGGTACATCGCGGTCAGATAGCTGGGTGAATAGTGGAAGCGCGCGGCCACTTTGGCCACGGTGATGTCGTCGAAGGCATTGGCCATAATCCACGAGCGGATGGCCAGCATCGGCGCCAGGCCGGACGAATCGCCAGCGGCACCGGCCGAATCGACATGCATGGCCCATTCCTGTTGCTGCCGGACGCGGTCGGCACTGGTGATGGGCTTGCCGTCGCCCCGGTAGCCGGCAAGCGTACGATGGGCGGCAAAGTCCGCCTTCAGCCGCTCCTGCGCGCTGACCTCCAGCAGCAGGCCGGTGGCGAAGTAATCGCAGTAAGCGTTGGAATACGGGCCGAATCGCGCATAGATGTCGATGAGCTGCCCACACATCACCGCCAGCCGGTCGGGGTCGGGCAGGGTGCGTTCATCGGGCAGCAACAGGCAATGGTCGTCCTGCGGCAGACCCGCGTCATCGGGGAGCATGCGCGCATCCGGCAATTTGAAATGCATCCAGTAGAAGTCCACGTCAGACGTGATGATGTCGGCGCCCGCATGCTCCACATTCGGCGGCAAGAGTGCGATTTGGCCGGCCTCGATATGCAGGGTCTGCTCCCCCACCCGCATCGGCAGGACGCCCCGACGCACGAACATCAGCTCGAAGGTGTCGATGGTGCGCCGCAGATGGCGCCAGCCCGGTCCGGACACAAACTGCCCGACCGAGTAAAAGTCCACCGGCCCTTCGAGCCGACATGTCGTGATGCCCATGGCTACCAGAGTAGCCGAGAGCAAATATCAGCCGCGCAGCCAGACGGTCATTTCGTTTTCGCCGCGGTTGGCCCAGGCGAAGTACGGGATGAGCGTGGCGGTGGCGGGCTCGCGCTTGACCGGCGCGTACACGGCGTAGAGCGGCGCGAACGCCGGAACCTCGGCCGCGCCCTCACCCGCGGCGGCCACAGCAGCCGGCAACGGCTCGCGCCAAGCCGGCACCTCAAGCTTCACCATGCGGCGGGTCACGTCTTCCACCTCGCCCTGGCCCTTGTCGTCGATGCCCTTGGCGCCGGCGTGGAAGTCGAACTCCTCGACCTTGGCCGCGCTCGGGTCGGCCAGCAGTGCCTCCACATCCGCGTGCAGCAGGTGCAGGTTGGCGCCGTTGTCTTTTTCCTCGGCGCAGAAGGTGATCGGGCCGCGCACGAACGCCACCTTGCCGGCGTCCTCGCGCACCAGCGGGTTGGCGGCCAGCATACGCACCGGCATCGGGAAGTCGAACGTCACGGTGTCGCCGTCGCGCCACTCACCGGTCAGATACAGGTAGCCGTCGCGAATTTCGCGGGTCACGCGGGAACTATCGGCCCCAGACTCAGACTCGCCCGTGGCCGTAATCGCGGCGGCAGCAGCGGACTCATCGCCCACCCAACCGGGCAGACGGAAGGCCAGCGTAAAGCGAGCAGGAGCCTGAGCCGAGGTGCCAGCAGCGTCACCGCCCAAGCGCACGACCGCCTTGCCATCGCCCTGCCACGGCAGGTTCGCCGTAACATCCAGCTCCACAGCCGTACCATTCAACTCAGCTTTGGCCACGCCGCCCATATACAAGTGCGTGAACAGCGTACCGCCATCCTCGGCAACCGTGTAGGCATATTCCTGCACCGACTCAACGATGCGGGCGATGTTCGGCGGGCAGCATGCGCAGCCGAACCACTTCTGACGCACCGGCTTGACGTGGCGCAGGCGGCTGTCTTTATGGCAGGCATACGGATTGACTTCCAGCGGGTTCACGTAGAAGAAGCTCTTGCCGTCCAGCGCCATGCCGGCCAGCGTGGTGTTGTACAGCGCCGACTCCATAACGTCCGCGTACTCGGCCTTTGGCGCGAGCTCGAGCATGCGACGGGCGAAGAACGCCAGCGAAATCGCGGCGCAGGTCTCGGAGTAGGCGGAGTCGTTGGGCAGGTCGTAGTTGTAGGAGAATGCCTCGCCGTCCACCGTGCCGCCGATGCCGCCGGTAACGTACAGTTTCTTATCGACGATATTGCGCCAGAGCCGCTCGGCCGCATCGGCGAGGTCCTGGTCGTCGGCCAGTCGGGCCACGTCCGCCAGACCGGAGTAGAAGTAGCCGGCGCGCACGGCATGGCCTACGGCTTCGTCTTGTTCGGTGACCGGCTTGTTCGCCTGGTGATAGGCGTACCGGTTGGGGTCCGTGTTGGGTTTGTAGTTGGCGTCGGCGTCGCGCTTTGCGTTCTCGTCTGCCTGAATATCGAAGATGTACGGCTGCCGGCCTCGCTCGGTCACGAAATATTCGGCCAGATCAAGGTACCGCTGTTCGCCGGTGACCTCGTACAGCCTCACCAAAGCCATCTCGGCAATCTCGTGACCGGGGTAACCACGCAGCTGGCCCGGCTTGCGACCGAAGCGCTCGTCTACGTAATCGGCGAAACGGCAGGCGGCCTTGAGCAACTTGTCTTTGCCGGTGCCCTGGTAGTAGGCCACCGCACCTTCAACGAGGTGGCCGAGGCAGTACAGTTCGTGATGGTCACGCAGATTGGTGAACGCGCGATCCATGTCGTTCAGAATGTAGCAGGTGTCCAGATAGCCGTTGTCGAGTTGGGCGGCACACACGACGTCGATGGCTTGGTCGGCGGTCTGTTCCAGTGCGGGGTCCGGGTAATGGGCGAGGGAATAGCCGACTGCCTCCACCCACTTGGAGAAGTCGGTGTCTTGGAACACGAAGCCGTAGAACTTGTCTGGGTCGGGATTGGCCGGGTCTTCGGGGAGCGCCTCAAATCCGCGGAACGTGTACTTCGGCGGCACGAACGCGTTGCCCTGGGTATCCTTGCGCTTGTTTTGCGCGGCAGCGGCCTTGAAGTTGTGCATGCAGTAGCTGGGGGCCGCGCCGGGGACGTTATCGTTCAGGGCGTTCCACTGATAGGGAATCACAGCCGTGCGCACGAGTTCCTGCTCGGTGCGCCAGAATGAATCGGTGACGGTGACGTTTTTCAGGGCCAGCGGCTTGCTATGCAGCGAAGTCATGACGTACTCCTTTGGACTATGCGACATTCGTCAATAATATGTATCGGTACATATGATACGTGCGCCCGCGCGAGCAGCAAGGTGGACAAATCGTTGGCGGGGTGGAATCGCCGGCGCATATCCGCCCGTACGATTTCGCCCGGTGAATCGTCCGACGAATACACGGCGACTTATACTACCGACGGACCACAAACGTCGCCTACATGAATGGAAGATCAATCATCATGACAGCAAACGCCAGCGCACGGGCCATCAAACCCGAACTTCTGCGTACGTACACCGAAGACTTCAACAAGGACCGCGCCAACCTGATCGCGGCGGACGCGGCGGTTTCGGCCGGCGTGCTCAAGGCGGCCACCGACTATCGCGGCGTGCGTGCGCTGCCGCGCGACTTCTCCATCGAACTCAAGCAGGGTTCGATCACCAATCAGGAGCGTTCCGGCCGTTGCTGGATGTTCGCCTCCCTGAACACGCTGCGTTACGAACTCATGCATCGCTGGAATCTTGAGGATTTCGAGTTCTCCGAGACCTACCTGTTCTTCTGGGACGCGATGGAGAAGTCGAACACTTATCTGGAGAACGTGCTGCGCACGCTCGACGAGGCGACCGATTCGCGTCTGTTCGAGGCCATCAATGAGTCGCCTGCAGACGATGGTGGCTGGTGGCAGATGTTCGCTGCACTGGTGAACAAGTACGGCCTAGTGCCCAAGAGCGCCTACCCGGAGTCTGAGAACTCCCGTAATTCCGACGATTTCAAGCAGTACCTCAACTCCAAGCTGCGCGAGTTCGCGGCCGAGCTGCGCCGCCGTTCGGTTGCGGGGGCGTCTGAGGACGAGCTGCGTGCGTTGAAGGACGAGTACATGGGCACCGTGTACCGCATCTGCGCCGTGGCGCTCGGCGAGCCGCCGGAAAAGTTCGACTTCTTCGCGCGCCCCAAGGATGATGATGAGGATAAGAAGGGCGAGGCTCGCAAGTGCAAGGCCGAGGCCGACGCAGACGGCAAGGCCGAATCCTGCAAGTGCGGCGAATCCTGCAAGTGCGAGGGCAAATCCGACGCCAAGGCCTGCAAGTGCGATAAGGACAAGTCCGACAAGCCGAAAACCGGCAAGGACGAGCGCCCGCAGATTCGCGAGATCGGCATCACCCCGCTTGAGTTCTACAAGAAGTACGTGCCGGTGGACGTCAACGATTTCGTGACGCTGGCCAACGCCCCGCTCAAGAACCGCCCGTTCAACCAGCGCTACCGCATCCGCTTCAGCGCGAACGTGGCCGAGGCTGGCGATATGGAATTCGTCAACGTGCCGCTGGACGTGTTCAAGAAGGCCGCGCTTGACCAGCTCACCGCCGGCCACCCGATCTGGTTCGCCTGCGACTGCACGCAGTTCGCCCTGCGCAAGGACGGTTTCTTCGACCAGTCCGTGGTGCGCGTCGACCAGCTGTTCGGCACCGAATTCACCGGCGACAAGGCCCACGGCCTCGAATACGGCGACAGCCCGAGCAACCACGCTATGACCTTCACCGGCGTGAACCTCGGCGAGGACGGCAAGCCGAACCGCTGGAAGGTGGAGAACAGCTGGGGCAAGGACGCCGGCAAGGACGGCTACTACGTCATGTCCGACGCCTGGTTCGACCGCTACGTTACCGAGCTCATCATCCGCAAGGAATACCTCGACGACGCCACCCGCGCCCTGCTCACCACCGAACCAGTCGAGCTCGATCCCTGGCAGCCCCTCACCCGTCGCTGCCGCTGATATATTCCGTCTATTGGCCGCGGCTGAAGTGCTCCTATGTTTTGCCGACTCCTCACAGAGTGAGCAAAACATAGGAGCACTTTAGTTATCCACAGAGTTATCCACATCCTCAGCAAGCTAGAACCACATACCCCGTTTTTCATGGCGAACACGCGACCGCTACGCTACGGTGGCGTTATGAACAGCGGATTTCCCACCCCGCCACCCGGCGTATTCGACGATGAACCACCCGGCTGGACCAACAATGCCGCGGCACCGAGTGCTGCGTCCACGCACGCCGTCAAGCCCGAGCCATACTCACCACCGCGTATGGCAACCCCCACTGCGCCCGCTATGAGCGAAACCCTCACCCAACGTAAGCGGGAAATGCTTAAACGATGCACGGACGCCGCGCAACAGCTCGGAAAGCCGGTGCTCTTCGGCATGACCACATCGCTGATACTGCAATCCGTGCCGCTTCCCAAGGATTGCGATATCGACCCCGCCGAGCTCCATACCGTCTCCGACTCGCATCGCACCCGGATACGCGCCGTCGTTCCGCCAACAACACCGCACATCTGGAAACCGCTAAGCGCCGCGCACAATGCACGTATCAACAAGCATGTGCACGCGCTGAATCTGGTACATACTTGGGCGCAGCTCGCCGCTCACATGTCATTGGAATCATTGGTCATACTTGGCGACGCAACCCTTACGGCAATAGCGCGCAAGCCGAGCCTATCGGGCGGCCGCACCGCCGACGAAATTTATCAGGACTTTGTGCGGCAGGTCAGCGAACTTCCGAAATTCAACGCGAAAGCCACATGCATGATCGCACTTGAATTTATTGCACCGCGCGTGGATTCTCCGATGGAATCAGAGACCCGTATCACAACCACGCAATACGGGCTTCCACGAGCCGTGACAAATTACACAGTGCCCGGCGCGACGTTCAGCAATGGTGAGCCGATAACACTCGATCTCGCTTGGCCCGAATTCCGCGTCGCCATCGAATATGACGGCGATCATCATCGCACAGACAAGGCCCAGTGGCGGCGAGACAACGACAAGCGCGAACTGTTACGGCATCATCATTGGATCGTCCTCATCGCCACCGCCGCGAATATGGCTGATGAACCGTCTCAAGCCGAACTCGCCTACCGAGCCGGGCGACAGCTGGCGTTGCGAGGCGCCATATTCGATTTCACCTTGACAGCGACGCCGCTCAATGAACTTGCCCGGCGGAAACGACGGAAATCCACCGGGGCGCACTGAGCTGACATCGATACGATTGCGCGCGCTTGCTGCAACGCATATGCCATTCATCGCACCCCATTTGGTCGCGTGGCCCCGACCGCATGGCACTGTTGTGTGTCACACGCCATGTTACGTCCGGCGAATCCGCACATCATCTGCGTTGCGTACTGCCATATTATGCGGTTCGCGATATACGTCACGGTGTCCGATGTCCTTGTAACGACGTCAATCGATTTATGTGTGTACCGGGCCAGATTTTGTTGTCCCGGTTCTCCATTTCGCCTCTTTTTGAGCAACCGGGACAGAAACACCCTCGAAAAATCGCCAATTCGGCCCTACCGCACAATATCCGCCATCACACATCGGCGGAATTCCGGGCTTCTGGATTTGCATACATTGAGCGCTCACGGGATGGTCTGTCCCGGTTCCCAAAAAGAGGCCAAAATCACGAACCGGGACAACGAAATCTGGCCCGGTTCGCACGTCAATCGGTTGCCGTCACCACCGGGACACCGACTGCGCATAGATAAGATGCTTCAATGCTTAACAGGCATGCGACCATACCGCGATAGCAACGTTTCGCTGGAAGTAGAGGAATCAAGCAGCACCCCCCAAACCGGAAGCATGGAGGAATCCTGCAATGCTCCGAATCACCGCGCCCCGTGCTTGGTGTGGCGGATCACGGCTTCGAGCGGCGTGGATGTAGCTGGACAGCAGCGTAACTTGCGTTGCATGATGCGGCCCAAAACGAAGAAACCCGGCGGAGGGGGCCGCCGGGTGAGAGAGAAGAGAGAAGAAGGGTTCAGTTATGGGGTTCGGAAGAACCTCGCCACCGGTATGAACTTCATTCCGTTGACATCTTCTATATAACCGTCTCTTTCTTGGGGATTCGATGTGCTTGTCTGAGAAAAGTCTTGGCAAACTGTGACGGGTTTGTAACGCCGCCCGACAACCGGCCTCGCATTGTCGGGGCTAGGCCGCACATACGGCAACGGGCCACCCCGCAACACTTCATGTGCGAGGTGGCCCGTCAGCTACGAGCTAGCAATGCCGAATCACTCGGCGGCGAGCTTGGCCTTCTCGGCGGCCAGACGTTCGGCTTCGGCGGCACGGCGAGCAGCCAACGCTTCATCGAAGCGAGCCAGCTCCTCTTCCACGGCCTCGGTCGGAATCTTGGCGAAGATCGGTGCGGGCTTAGGCACCATGGCGCCGACCTCGATTGCCTCGCTCTTCCACGGGTGCACGTTCACACCGAGCTCGTAATCGCCGGTGATGATCGGGTACGTGAAGCCGGGCTTGTCGAGATCCTCGACTTCCTTGAGCTCAGGCAGCGGCGAGAAGGTGCCGGTGCCGCCGAGCGCCTCCCACACCTTCTGTGCGGAGTGCGGCAGGAACGGCGCGAGCAGGTGGTTCGCGTCAGACACGGCCTGAGCGGCCACGTGCAGCACGGTGCCGAGACGAGCCTGGTCGTCCTTAATCTTCCACGGTTCGGTGGCGGAAATGTACTTGTTGATGTCGCCGACCACACGCATCGCCTCGGACAGGGCGTGCTTCTGGTGGTGGGTTTCGATGGAGGAGCCGACCACGTCGAACGCGGCGGAAGCCTCTTCCAGAAGGCCACGGTCTTCGTTGGTCATCGAATCCTCGTCCAGCGGCGGAATCTCGCCGAAGTTCTTGTTGATGAGGTTGGCCACGCGGTTCACCAGGTTGCCCCACGAGGAGGCGAGCTCCTCGTTGTTGTGGCGCACGAACTCGGCCCACGTGAAGTCGGAATCCGAGGATTCGGGGCCGGCCACGGAAATGTAGTAGCGCACGGCATCCACGGGGTAGCGGGCGAGGATGTCCTTGACGTAGATCACGATGCCGCGGGAGGAGCTGAACTTCTTGCCTTCCATGGTCATGAACTCGCTGGCCACCACCTGCTCAGGCAGGTTGAGCGGACCCATCGGGCCGGTTTCGCCGCCCTTGGAGCCCTTGCCGTTGTACGCCAGCATTTCGGACGGCCAGATCTGGGAGTGGAAGGTGATGTTGTCCTTTCCCATGAAGTAGTAGGCCGGGCAGCTCGGGTCGTTCCACCATTCGCGCCACTTCTCCGGGTCGCCCTGGCGGCGGGCCCATTCGATGGAGGCCGACAGGTAGCCGATCACGGCGTCGAACCACACGTACAGCTTCTTGTTCGGGTTGTCAATCCAGCCCTTCACCGGCACCGGGATACCCCAGTCGATGTCACGGGTGATGGCGCGCGGCTTAACTTCCTTGAACAGGCCGAGCGAGAAGTTGATGACGTTGGTACGCCAGCCCTTGCGGGTCTCCAGCCACGCCTTGTTGGCTTCGGCGAGCGCCGGCAGGTCGAGGAAGTAGTGCTCGGTCTGCTCGAAGCGCGGGGTTTCGCCGTTAATCTTGGAGACGGGGTTGATGAGCTCGTCCGGGTCGAGCTCGTTGCCGCAGGCGTCGCACTGGTCGCCACGCGCACCTTCGGCGTGGCAAATCGGGCACTCGCCCTCGATGTAGCGGTCGGGCAGGGTGCGGCCGGTGGACGGGCTAATCGCCACCTGCTGGGTGCCCTTGTAGATGTAGCCGTTCTCCAAGCACTGCTTGAACATCTCCTGCACCACGTGCTCGTGGTTACCGGTGGTGGTGCGGGTGAACAGGTCGTAGCTCAGGCCGAGGTCGCACAGATCCTTGGCGATCACGCGGTTGTAACGGTTGGCCAGTTCCTGGGCAGTGAGACCTTCCTTCTCCGCCTCGACGAGAATCGGGGTGCCGTGCTCGTCGGTGCCGGACACCATGAGCACATCATTGCCCTTCATGCGCTCGTAGCGCGCGTAGACGTCGGAGGGCACACCAAATCCCGCGACGTGGCCGATATGACGGGGGCCGTTTGCATACGGCCAAGCAACATTCACCAAAACATGACTCATAAGGCTTGATTATCCGGCGCGGCGGGGACACGCCCGGATAGCTGCCGCGCCGCCATCCTCATCCCACTCACCTATCCACCCGCAACTTCCCCACATACTTATCTGTACACCTCTTGCGCGCTTATCCACATACGCATTCGCACACGTATCCGCGCACCCATCCGTACGCACGCCCACGCACATCCGCACACACTTCCGCCTGCCAATATCCACCGAGTTATCCACATCATTTGCACACCTAGTAAAGTTATGCACTTATCCACCGTTTTCGCCTATCCGGTGGCGCGCAAGCCGCATTTCTGCATATTGTTCGGTCATGGATATCACAGCAGGTCCGATGACGGACATCACAACAGTCGCCTCGCCGGCAACCGCGCAACCTGCGGTGCCGCCGATACTGTTTACCAAGGATCTGCCGGGACCGCTCAGCCTTAACCGTCTGGCCGCCTTCGGCACGTTACATAAGCTCGACGATTCCGCCGGCTACTGGATCGAGCATTCGGGCACACTGTATGGTCGCGCGAAAATCGTCGCGGAGGTCGCCCCGTTTGGCACTGTGGTGTGTTCGATGACCGCCGCTTGGGTATGGCTGGGAGGCCCCGACTTTCCGAGTACCATAGACGTGATTTCCACATCGCACTTCCGCTCGGCATCCGTCAGCCGCCGTATCCGCGTATTCAAAAGATTGACGTTGCCGGAGCAAATCATCAAGCTCGGCGGGCTGCCTGTCACCACGCCAGCCCGTACGGCTTGCGACCTGGTGATGAGTCCTGAAGACATCCCCGATCCTTCCACCGTCAACGCACTGGTGTGCCAGCTGATGTCCGCGTACCAGTTTCGGCCAAACGACTGTCTGCAAATCGTCAAGGAGCATCGGCATCACAAGTACGCCGGACGCGCACGCATGTTTTTTGAATCGGTGCAGCAGGAGATGGACGAACCGGCTTTGGAGCAATGCGCATGACGAGGGGGTTCATTGTCAGAGGCCATCGCAGAGGCCGCCATGCCGCTCACCGTTTACGGCATTTGCGGCAGGCGCAACGGTTGCCTCGCCACGCGGCGGCGGCACACTCATCCGAATCCGCATCGCGCGCAATCTCGGATATGACCGCGCCGCCTGAACCGCCCATCAGACTTACGCCCGCGGTGGCATGTTCGCCCGATACGGATGTTGCCGTGCTCTGGCACATCGCATATCACGTGCCCGAACTGCGTAAATGGCTGGTTGCCAATCCCAAAGCCGACGCGCCTTTGCTGGAATTGGTCTCGCAGCGTGGTGGGCCCGGGGTCCGGCAGGCGTTGGAAATATTGTTCGAGTCGATGGAAGCGTAACGGGGAGATAATCGCCGGCTGCTGCGCTATCCCTTGATTTTCAGCACAGCCGCATACACCTGCTTGCGATTGGCCAACGATCCGTCAGCCAGTGGATGCTCCTGCACCACTTGCGCGATGGCGTCCTTGATACGCAGGCCGTCCTCCAAAGCACGGTCGATGGAGAGCACGGCCATGTCATCCACGCTCAACGTGCTGGGCGCGGCCGCTTCGGCCTCCTCGTTGGACGCGCCGCCGATGACCAGCACCATCTCGCCACGGGGCGGATCATCAATCACACTTTGGCGAATCTCGTCAATCGGGCCGCGACGAATCTGCTCATAATCCTTGGTGAGTTCGCGGCACAGGGCCATCGGGCGATTCGGGCCGAACGCGTCCAGCAGATCGTCCATCGAATCGGCAATGCGATGAGGCGTCTCGTAGAACACGATGGTGCGGCGTTCGGGCAACAGCGTGCGCAGATACTGCACGCGCTCGGAATGCTTTCGCGGTAGGAAGCCTTCGTAGCAGAAGCGGTCGGTGGGCAGGCCGGAGAGGGCGAGCGCGTCGAGCACAGCGGAGGGGCCGGGCGCGCAGGTGACGGGCAGACCGCGTTCAATGGCACGGCGCACGATGGCCAAGCCGGGGTCGTTGATGGTGGGCATGCCGGCGTCGGATACGACGAGCACGGTGGCGCCGGTTTCGACCTGGTCGAGCAGGCCGTCGGCCTTGTCGCGCTCGTTGTGGTCGTGATAGGCGATGACGCGACCGTTCACATAGACGCCGAGGCGACGGGCGAGATCGTAGAGGCGGCGCGTGTCTTCGGCGGCCACGATATCGGCCCGTTCCAAGAGGGCCACCAGACGGGCTGAAGCGTCGCCGACATTGCCGATCGGGGTGGCGGCGAGCACCACGGTGCCGGCGGGGATGGTCACGGCCGATTCGCGGGATTGGGCGACGGCGGATTCGCCGGCATGAACTTCATCATTGCGTTCAGGCACTTGCGTCACGCTACCGTCAGCGTCATACTGCTCATTCAACTCATCTGCGCTTGTCATACTCCCAGTATTGCCCATGCCACAGAGCAATCCACGACAATCCATGGCGAAATCGAGGCATTCTCCCTTTGCAGGGGCTGATTTCACATGTTCCGGAGGTCTACTTCCGTTTCAAGGGGCTCCTCATCCGGTGAAGCACCGATACAAACGGCTTTGACGCAACGCTATTCCGCCATTTTGGCGGCGTATCTACTTGACCATCAGCCCCTCGAAACGCAAGTAGACCTCCGGCAAACCCCAAATCAGGCCTATAGGAACTTTTGTGGTGCTTATAACCGTGGCCCGGCCTTGTGGGAGCAG
>ERZ857972.556-NODE-556-length-32915-cov-5.209951_pt1 | contig 32915 bp, 19 predicted proteins | sample MGYA00519757_ERZ857972 | MGnify/ENA primary metagenome ERZ857972 (study PRJEB31778, sample SAMEA3449383) | human gut metagenome | biome: human gut; feature: human-associated habitat; material: faeces | place: United Kingdom | collected 2010/2012 ...
AATGGCGGATAGCGCCTGATTTTACTGCTTCTACTACAGTATCTGCATGGGACAGGATGGCTGCATGACCAAAACCAGTTGTTACTTTCGTACCACCGTTGATACCTGTGAGGATTTGATCTTCTTTGTAACCACCCAGTTCCAGTGCTTTTTCAATAACTGGTGTAAAATCTTTTTTCTCATCGATATGAACAGTGCCTGGGAAAGCAACCATTTCTGTTGTAAACACTCTGTCAGCATAGCTGTTTTTTGGAGGCATCAGGCAGTTGGTAGTGTAAAGGATCGGAGCGGGAAGATGATCAAACTCTTTCTGTTGATTCTGCCATGCGGTTCCGAAATTTCCTTTTAGATGAGGAAATTTCTTTAAGAATGGATAGGCATGGGCTGGGAGCATTTCACCATGAGTATAGATATTGATCCCTTTTCCGCTTGTCTGTTCAAGTAAAAGCTGCAGATCCTTCAGATCATGACCAGTTACTACAATAAATGGTCCTTTTTCTACGGTAAGTGTAACTTCTGTCGGTTCTGGTGTTCCATAGGTTTCAGTATTTGCCTTGTCAAGAAGTGCCATACACTTCAAATTGATCTCTCCTACTTTGAGAACTGTAGAAAGCAGTGTTTCTGTGTTCTCTTCATAACCGATCTTAAATAATGCTTCGCAGAAGAACAGATTTACTTCATCATCTTCATGACCCAGAACAGCTGCATGATAGGCGTATGCAGCCATTCCGCGAATGCCAAAGAGAATGAGAGACTTCAGAGATCGGGTATCTTCATCTGCATTCCATAGTTGCTGCATATCATATTCATCTGTTTTACCACACGGAGACTGACATTTGCTGCAATCAGGAGCCAGCCTTTCTTTCTCTGCTCTGACTTTTTGTATCATGCTTTCAATTGAAGCATTATCAAAATTGACATTTGTAACTGTAGTAAACAGTCCTTCAATTATGACTTGACTAGTTTTTTTAGAAACAGCTGTTGTGCTGTCAACAGCTCTTGCCAGACCGATCAACGCACCTGTCAGTTCATCCTGTAATTTTGCTGTATCTGCCGTTTTTCCACAGACACCAGAATTTCCTGTACATCCACTGCATCCGATCGTCTGTTCACACTGAAAACAAAACATATTCTTATCCATTACTATATTCTCCTTTTATTCTAAGATCTTTTTTTATCATTTCCATCCTCTGTCAATAGTATACAACTTGGGTTTCTGTAAAAAATATAGTATAATAATTGCAACATGTATGTTTGATTTCCAACAGGAGGGATCATTTTGAAAAAATATTTGCCTATTTTAAAAAACAGTCCTTTTTTTAAAGGCCTTACGGATAATGAGATACTATCGATATTACATTGCGTAAATGCAACGACAATTTACAGAAAACGGGGTTCTTATATTTTCAGAGCTGGGGACTCTACCGAAGTTATGGGACTTGTGGTGTCGGGTTGCGTTCTTGTTATGCAGGAAGATCTGTGGGGACACCGGAATATTCTGTCAAAATGTCATGCTGGTGATTTTTTTGGCGAGCCATATGCAGCAAGTCCGGGAGCTGTTTTGAATGTCAGCGTGGCAGCAGATGAGGATTGTGAAATCATTTTTTTAAATGTTCAGAGACTTTTGGTTTCCTGTCCAACTGCATGCGAACATCATCAGAAGTTGATCCGTAACCTGGTCAGTGTCTTGGCCAATAAGATATTGATTCTAAACGACAAGATCACACATGTTGGTAAGCGAACGACCAGAGATAAACTGTTGTCTTATTTGTCAGCAGAATCTATCAGACAGTCATCGTTGTCTTTTGACATTCCTTTTGACCGACAGCAATTGGCAGATTATCTTTGTATTGATCGTGCAGCAATGTCTACGGAGATATCAAAATTACAAAAAGATGGTTTTATAAAAACGAATCGAAAGCATTTTGAGTTGATCGTTAGTGTTTTTAGATAACAAAAAGAAACTTATGGAGGAATATGATAATGTCAAAAGATGAATATTTGATCACAGATGCGCCCCTTAAAGCGCTGACTGTTTTTGCAATGCCCATGATCCTCGGCAGCTTCTTTCAACAAGTGTATAATATGGCTGATTCGATCATAGTCGGTCAGTTTGTAGGCTCTTCTGCACTTGCAGCTGTTGGTGCCTGTGCTGCCCTCACAAATGTATTTATTTGTGTAGCATTGGGTGCGGGTGTAGGTGCGGGCGTGCTTGTGAGCCGCTATTTTGGAGCCCGAGATTACAGCAAAATGAAAACGATCGTGTCAACATCATTGATCAGTTTTTTGATCCTAAGTATATTTTTGGGTGTCTTTGGTTTTTGTTTTTCACATTTGATGATGAGTGTGTTACAAACACCTGCGGATATACTGGATAAATCGGTATTGTATCTAAGAGTTTATTTTGTGGGATTTCCATTTTTGTTTATGTATAATATTCTTTCAACGATGTTTACTTCAATCGGTGAATCGAAAATACCGCTGGCTCTTTTAATATTCTCATCAATGTTAAATATATTGATGGATCTTTGGATGGTAGCTGGACTTGGACTCGGTGTGTTCGGTGCAGCCCTCGCAACTCTCATTGCACAGGGGATTTCCGCAGTGTTGTCACTTTTGATCTTCTTGTGCCGGATGCGTCGATATGAAAGTCGCTTTGACTGGTTTGACAGACAGGAGTTACATTCTATGCTTCAAATTGCTGTACCGTCAGTTCTCCAACAGTCCACAGTGTCAATTGGTATGATGATCGTACAGGCAGTTGTGAATCCATTCGGTACACAAGCACTCGCAGGTTATTCTGCAACGATGAGAGTAGAAAATGTTTTTTCATTGATATTTGTATCCATTGGTAATGCGATTTCGCCGTATGTTTCTCAGAATCTTGGTGCAAAGAAGATCGAACGTATCAAAAAGGGATACCATGCTGCATTGGTGTTAGATATATGTTTCGCAGTCCTTGCTTTCATGATCATCGAATCATTGCACACCCAGATCTCTTCACTGTTTCTTGGGAAAGATGGAACTGCTTTAGCATATCAGGTGTCTGGAAATTATATGAGATGGCTCGGTTATTTCTTCACCTTCATGGGAATTAAGATGGCAACAGATGGAGTCCTTCGCGGTCTTGGAATCATGCGGCCATTTCTTGTTGCTAATATGGTAAATCTTGCGATCCGCTTGTCAGTTGCTTTGATTTTTGCACCGCGTTTTGGTATTGCATTTGTCTGGCTCGCTGTACCAGCTGGCTGGTTTGCCAACTTTCTGATCTCCTATGGGGCACTCAGAAAATCATGGCCAAGTGATAATTGTAATTGCGTAATCAATACGAATGAGTTATTATAATAACAGATAGGTTTTTAAACCAGCAGCGAAAGCTTCTGAAGCCATACGAAGAAGGTTCAACGGACCTTTCTGCCGACAGACGGCAGGAAAACGGGATATTCATCATTTATCAGAATTCTGAAAATCGCGATTATATCATAAGATACAAAAACGACGCAGACAGTAAAATCGCATACTTTTAAAATGAATGGGCAGTCCCTTAGGCAGGGACTGTCTATTTTTCTGTTGAATTAAAGTAGCTGCAATAAAAATTGTAACTATTGATCCAGATTTATTATACGAGAATATCGTACAAGGAGAGAATTTATGTTAGGAATCATCATTGACAGCATCAGTACTTTTATGTACAGTAAATTGCTAGTAATACTGTTGATCGGAGCGGGAATCTATTTTACGATCCGTACAAAACTGCCACAGATGAGATTATTTAAAGATGCCTGCAAAGCCGTTGTAGAAAAGCCAGAAGATGAAAATGGAGTATCATCGTTTCAGGCATTAATGGTATCTACCGCATCACGAGTTGGAACAGGAAATATCATTGGAGTATCGTCCGCTATCTGCATTGGAGGATTTGGCTCTGTATTCTGGATGTGGATCATTGCGATCATCGGAAGTGCATCCGCACTGATCGAAAGTACGCTGGCACAGATTTATAAGAGAAAAGGAAAAGATGGAGAATGTTACGGAGGACCGGCATATTACATTGAAGCAGCACTTCACTGCAGACCATTAGCGATCATATTCTGTATTTCCATGATCGCAACGTATGCATTTGGATTTAATATGCTTGCATCTTATAATTTACAATCTACATTTTCAGGATTCTCATTTTATGATGTAAAATGGACGCCATGGATCATCGGAGGAATTCTTGCAGTGATCACAGGATGGTGTCTCTTAGGCGGTGGATCAAGAATTGTAAAAGTAACATCTACATTAGTGCCAGCTATGGGGGTTGCATATATTCTGATCTCTGTGATCGTTATGATCATCAACCGTGCATATCTGCCAGTTGTATTTTCAAAGATCATCAGCGAAGCATTTGATTTCAAAGCAATTTTTGGTGCATTTGCAGGATCAGCTATGATGCAGGGAATCAGAAGAGGTCTGTACTCCAATGAAGCAGGTATTGGATCAGCACCAAATGCTTCTGCATCCGCACAAGTAAGTCATCCGATCAAACAGGGCTTAGTACAGATGTTATCCGTATTTATTGATACCCTGCTTTTATGCACAGCAACAGCCATGATGTGTTTGTCATCAGGAATCGCCCCTGCTCAAGAATTACAGGGGGCACCATGGGTACAGGCAGCACTGCATGAATCCTTAGGAAACTTCGGACCACTCTTTATCACAGTAGCGATGGTATTGTTTGCATTTACAACACTTCTTGGGAATTGTTTTTATTGTGATAACTTGTTAAATTATATCCACAAAGGACAGCCATCAAAGACATTCATGAAAGGATTTCGTATAGTATCTGCACTGGTTGTGTTCATTGGTGCAGGAATGGAAGTTTCTATGCTTTGGAATATTTCAGATGTTTTGATGGGAGTTATGGCACTGATCAATATTCCAGTGATCTTGATTTTGTCAAATACAGCACTGAAAGCATTGGAGGATTATGAAAAGCAGAAGAAAAATGGAAAGAATCCAGTGTTTAAGACTGGGAATATTGGATTGGAATACGAGACGGATTATTGGAGCTAGATTTATATTTTTTACTTTTGATACTGATATTATCATGGTATAATTAAAGAAAGATTCTAGGCAAAACAGACGAAAGTCTGTGACGCAAAGCTAAAGGGCCTGTAAAATGGCAGCCAGTTGCAGAAAATGATAGGCACTGTCTGTTTGGCAGTGCTGTTTTATTTCATAGAGATTTCATAGGGAATTTGTAGGGGATTTTTATGAATTGAGGGAGGATAAAGTTATGAAGTTAAGAAAATTATTGAGCCTGTCTATTGCAGCTATATTACTATGCTTTACAGGCTGCGTGAATAAAAATACATTGAGTAAGCATGAGCCGATCACAATTCTGGCCCCTTATTTAGAATGTGATCGTTTAGTTGATCTGGTACATAAAAAATACCCAGAAATAAATTTGAAAGTTCTTTCTTATTCTGGTGCAAATACAACGACATATTTACAAAATATGTTAGCAGCAGATGATCTGCCGGATATTTGTACACAGACTATTTATGATCCTAATATTGACGATGTGAGTGACAGGATGATCGATCTTGCTGGTTATGATTTTACAGATAATTATGTGGAATCTAGATTGCAGGATATTTCAGATGATGGAGCTATTTATATGCTTCCATCAGCCTATAGTTGTATAGGTATCACATATAATAAGACCTTGTTAGAAAAACATGGATGGAAACTTCCAAAATCTTTTCATGATCTTGAAAAGCTGGCGAAAAAGGCGAAAAAAGCAGGGGTACAGTTGTGTCTGACACAGATTGAATATCCAGGCTATGGCTTTCAATATATGTGTAATATTGCAGATACGGCATTTTTAGGTACATTCCAAGGCAAGCAATGGCAGAAAGATTATCTGACAGGAAAGGCTAATGTGAGTGATACAAAGAAAATGATGGATTGTATGGATTATATTCAGAAATGGAAAGACCTGGGTATGTTTACTGCCAATAAAAAGAATCCACAGAGTGATGACGAGACTATAAAAGAATTTATGAAAGGTAATACATTATTCTTACTGGGAAGTAAAAATGGAATTGGAGAAACAGATGGCACAAAGGATAAGTTTGGGTTAATGCCATATCTTTCTGAAGATGGAAGCCAGAATGTATACATTTTGAACGTGACACGTTTTCATGGACTGAGTAAAAAATTAGAAAAGGATCCGCAAAAGCTTAAAGATGCATTAAAAGTTATGAAAGTGATCTCTTCCGTGGAGGGAACAAGTGCATTATATGAAGAAGCAACTTTAAAAGCGAACCTTCTTCCATTTAAAGATTGGAATGCAGATAATACGTATTATGGGGATATTGCTGATGAGATCAATGCCGGGAATACGGCACCGCTTATCTATGTAGGGTGGGAAAATACATTGGTCAATACAGGATACCGTATGCTAGAATACATTCAGGATAAGGCAACGATAAAAGATGTTGTGGATCAATTGGACAAGGATCAGGATCGTGTGGTCAACAATAAGCCAGAAGTTATCACAACTACGACAGAAGTTATCTCTCAGAAGAGTTGTGCAAAACTGATCGGCAGATGTTTTATGGAAGCAACAAAAAGTGATGCAGCACTGATTTCTTTAGGAAAATGGATCAAAGGAAATGGAAAAGAGCAGAATATGGCTGGTGTGAATGGAAAACTTTATGCACAGGATATTACGGAAAGTGATATTTGTTCTATTCTTCCAACAGGATGGTATGATACGATACAAACCGTACAATTATCAGGAAGAGAAATCAAACAATTATGTAAAGATGGTTACGATGCTGCTGGTACGGGCAATACCTATCCATATGTATTAGTGAAGGATAAAAAGCTTGAAGCAGATCAAACTTACAAAGTCGTGATCTGCGGAGCAGGTAAAGAGCTTACATTAAATGACAGTGGCATTGTGGGAATGAATGCAGCAAAAGATTTCTTTTCAAAATTTAAAACCCTAAGTGAGGCGGATGTGAAATGAGATTCAGTCAAAACAATATGTTAGAGAAGACAAAGAAATACAAAAAGATCATAGTTGTCTGTATTGTTGCAATCTTATTTATGGTCATTTCATTTATTTTCATATATCAGACATACATTCAAAAGATTATTTATGAAGAACGGTTAAATCAGATGGATGAAGTTACTCATCAGATGTTTTTAAATTTGGAAGATGTAATGGAAACAAAATGGGATTATGTCAAGGTGCAATGTAATATCATAGAAGCTGCTGATATACGGACTACCGAGGATTTGAGTCTGCATATGAAAAGAATAACTGATTTGTATGAATTTGCAGATTCAAAAATAACATTGCTGGCTGTTGATGACAGTGGAAAGTACTATACAGAAGAAGGAAATCAGGGGATGGTAAGGGATACATATCATTTTGAACATAGTCCTAAAAAGATCAACTATGTATCGAATTTTATGACGACAAATGAATCCCGTATGGTTTTTTTAAAGAAATTAGAGCATCCGATCAGGCTTCAAAGTGGACAGACTATCAATTATTATGGATTATATCAGGATATGCATGAACTGAATGAATATTTTGGATGTGATGCCTATGAAAATAATAACAGTGTCTATATTCTTGATGATAATGGTTTTAAACTGTTCAATAGTAATAAGGTGGAACTGATCAAAGGACATAATGTGTTCACGGTATTAAAGAAGATGCAATACCTACATGATTCTTCATTTGACAAAGCAGAAAAAGAATTAAAAGAAAAGGGTGTGAGTTATTCTAATGCCATACTCGATGGGACGGAATACTTTTATGTTTTAAAGAAAATGGATCATGCGGCATGGAACTTGATCTTTCTCGTTCCTGCAAAATATGTAGCGACCAATACGATAAGGCTTGTGAAGTTGATCATATGGTTTATTATCTTGTTTGCAGTTGTTGCTGCTGGTTGTATGATCAAAGGAATCGTTACAGTTCTTAGAAAAAGCCAGAGCGAAGCAATTGAAATCGAAAGAGAAAATAATACAAGACTGGAAACAATAAATACAGAACTCACGCAAGCTAAACGGGCGGCTGAGCAGGCTTTTGAAGTCGCTAACAATGCAAGTCAGTCCAAAAGTGATTTCCTGGCTAGTATGTCTCATGATATCCGTACACCGATGAATGCGATCATGGGTATTACATCCTTGATCAGACATGATGCAGGGAATAAGGATAAGGTGATCGAGTATGTTGATAAAATAGATGTTTCTGCACAGCATCTTTTGGGAATCATTAATGACGTTTTGGATATGAGCAAGATTGAAGCAGGAAAAACTGTTTTCAGTTATTCTGATTTTTCTATTCTGGAGTTTATGCAGGAGATTCAAACGATGTTCTGTCCACAGACAGAGGAAAAGCATCAGTCTTTGGTGATTCATCATGAGAACATCGTGCATGAATGGGTCAATAGCGATTATGTTCATTTGATGCAGATTTTCAGCAATCTGCTTTCAAATGCAGTAAAGTATACACAGAAGGGTGGAAAGATCCAGTTTCTTGTAGAAGAATGTGAAACGAAATCCAGTGCGTATGCAAAGTATCATTTTGCAGTTATTGATAATGGTGTAGGTATGTCTGAGGATTTCAAAGACAAGATCTTTGATACTTTTACCCGTGAGGAAAGTTCCTTGACAAATAAGATACAGGGAACAGGGCTTGGAATGGCGATCACCAAGAATCTGATTGAAGCAATGGGAGGAACTATTGATGTCGATAGTGAACTGGGACTGGGAAGTTGTTTTGAGGTCTTTATGGATCTTAAAATTGCAGAAGAGTCTGTTTCGTCAGCATTGCAGGTAGAAGAAAGTGAGACATATGATGATATTATGAAAGGAATGAGGTTCTTGTGTGCAGAGGATAATGAGCTGAATGCGGAGATCTTGACGGAACTGTTAAAGATCAAGGGAGCTGAGTGTACTGTCTGTGAAAACGGTGAAAGGATTCTCGAGACATTTGAGCGATCTGCTTCTGGAGATTATGATATGATCCTGATGGATGTGCAGATGCCAGTTATGAATGGCTATGAGGCAACAAAGGCGATCCGCAAGAGTTCGCATGAACAGGCAAAGACGATCCCGATCATTGCAATGACCGCTAATGCATTTTCAGATGACATTCATCATTCCCTGACCGTCGGTATGAATGCGCATATTTCCAAACCAGTTGAGATGAAGGTATTGGAAAAAACAATAAGTAGCATAAAATTCGGGGGGGGGTTGAAGCGCAGATTACTGAACAATAAGGATGAGATATAAAAATGAGGTTATAAGATGAAAAAAAGAAAAATTTTTACTGTTGTATTGATATTTTCTATATTAATGGCAACTTTGGCAGGATGTGATAAGGCAGATAAAGTGTCTGACACAACAAAAAAACCTGTTATAAAAATTGGAAGTGACAATTATCCGCCTTATAATTTCCTGAATGAGGATGGTATCCCGACAGGTATAGATGTTGAACTGGCAACGGAAGCATTTAGAAGGATGGGGTATAAGACGGAGATTGTTCAGATCAATTGGGAAAAGAAAAAAGAGCTGGTAGAAAGTGGAAAAATTGATTGTATCATGGGATGTTTTTCAATGGAAGGACGACTTAACGATTATCGTTGGGCCGGACCATACATAGCAAGCCGTCAGGTGGTTGCTGTAAATGAGAACAGTGACATTCATAAACTGAGTGATCTGAAAGGAAAGAATCTTGCAGTCCAGTCTACAACCAAACCGGAAGGTATCTTTCTGAAGCGGACAGATAAGAGAATTCCAAAACTTGGCAATCTGATTAGTCTTGGACACAGGGAATTGATCTATACATTTCTGGCAAAAGGGTATGTGGATGCTGTGGCTGTGCATGAGGAATCCATCATCCAGTATATGAAAGATTATGATACAAGCTTCCGCATTCTGAAGGAACCATTGATGGTCGTCGGGATAGGAGCTGCTTTTGCAAAGAATGATGACAGAGGGATCTGCGAGCAGATGAACCAGAAGCTGGAAGAAATGCACAAGGATGGTACCTCCCTGAAGATTATAAAAAAATATATGGATGATCCAGAGAAATATTTGGAGGTGGATAATCTTGGATATTAATGGAAGAGAAAAAGCAAAACGATTCTGGATAGTTGCTAGTTTGCTTGGCATCTGTATGTTTGTCACTGCAATTTTTTGTTTTTTTCATACGGAAAAAAACGAAGCTGAGAAAAGAATGGTGGAGATTGTAAACTATGTCAAAGTACAGTGCTCAACCTATACTCATTATAATGAATCTTCAGAATCAAAAAGTCTCCTTCGTGCGATCGAAAGTGCCAGACAGATGAGTACAAATATTGATATGGAAGTAAAGAATAGAAAGCAGTTAGACCGAAAGCTTCTGAAAGAGAATCTGCAGTCACTCTGGGTGGATGGTATTCTTGTATTGGATGAAGAAGGAAAGAAAGTCTGTGAATACAGTATGGATGAAGGTTTGATGGATGAGATGATTGATTATCTGCAAAAAGATATCATTATGGATTACACAGGATATAAAGAAAGATCTTATTCAGAACGGATTGTCAGAGGAGATGGATCATGTATCGATATCGCAGCCTGCGCCAGAAAAGATGCCCCAGGGATCGTTGCAGTTTACTATTACACATCTCCGAGATTTATCAGAAATTATACTTTAACGATCCAGAGTCTTTTAAAGGGGTACAATACTGAGAAAGACGGGACGATCATCGTTGCAGACAAAGGGAAGATTATTGCCAGTAACGATGAGAAATTATTGGCACAGGATGTCGCAGACAATGAGATTATTCAGAAAATGAAGAAGCATACAGATAGTCGGCATATCTTTCATCTGAAGAATAAAGGAACTGGATGCTATGGTATCATGCTGAAACAAAGGGATTATTATATCTACATGTATTTACCAGATAAAGAGGTATTCAGTAATCTGCCACTCAGTGTAACAGGTGTTGTATTCCTTTATCTTATCATTCTTAGTTTTTCATGGTCCTGGATATATATAACCAATCTGGCACATCAGAAACAGGAACAGGAAAAAGATGAAAAATATAAAGCAGAACTTCTGAAATCGGCAAAAAAAGCAGAGGCAGCGAACGAGGCGAAAACTGAGTTTCTCCAGAGGATGAGTCATGATATCCGGACACCGATCAATGGAATATGCGGTATGATCGATGTGGCGGAGCATTATGCAGATGATATGGAAAAACAGACAGAATGCAGGGCAAAGATCAAAGAAACATCTCATCTGTTACTGGAATTGATCAATGAAGTTTTGGATATGAGTAAGCTGGAATCGGACGAAGTAGTTCTGGAAGAAATTCCATTTAATCTAAGCAATATTTCCAAGGAAATCTTTGTTGTGATCGAACAGATAGCTGCAGAAGAAAATATTCGGATCGTGTGGGAGAAAGAGGAAATCACACACTGGAATCTGATCGGGAGTCCAGGATATGTAAAAAGGATCATGATGAATATTTTGTCAAATGCGGTAAAATATAATAAAGAAAACGGATATATCTACATCAGCTACCAGGAATTTACATCGGAGCAGGAGGGAAGAGTGACGATTGAATTTATCTGCCGAGATACAGGAATTGGTATGACAAAGGATTTCCAGAAACGCCTTTTTGAACCGTTTGCACAGGAGCATACTGGAAGCCGTACAAAATTTTCCGGAACAGGGCTTGGAATGCCGATCACGAAAAAACTGATCGAAAAAATGGGAGGAACGATCACGTTTGAAAGTAAGAAGGGAGAAGGCACAACCTTTGTGATCAGGATTCCATTTAAAATAGATCAGGATGCTGATCAACGTGAAGAACAGGAAGCTATATCAGAAAAATCTATAAAAGATCTGAAGATCCTTCTGGTGGAAGATAATGAGCTGAATATGGAAATCGCAGAATTTGTGATTCAGAATGAAGGTGCATCTGTGACGAAAGCATGGAATGGTCAGGAAGCTGTTGAGATATTCCAAAAAAGCAGATCAGATGAATTTGATGTAATCTTAATGGATATTATGATGCCAGTCATGAACGGTTATGAAGCAGCAAAGATGATCCGCACACTGGACAGAGATGATGCAAAAACGGTTCCGATCATAGCAATGACGGCAAATGCGTTCACCGAGGACAGATTAAAGTCAAAAGAATCGGGAATGAATGAACATATTGCGAAACCTATAGATGCAAAATTATTAGTAAAAGTGATCAGTGAATTCGTGGAAAACAAAGAGGAGGATTCGTAATGAAAAAGAGAAAATGGAATAGAGTTCTTTCTGTACTTTTGGTGATGGTGACCGTCATATCACTTATGTCAGGATGTGGAAAGAAGAGCGCAAAAAATGAAGAGAAAGATACGATCACAGTATATTTATGGAGCACAAAGCTATATGAAAAATATGCACCATATATTCAGAAACAGCTTCCAGATATTAATATTGAATTTGTAGTAGGCAACAATGATCTGGATTTCTATCGTTTCCTTAAGGAAAATGGCGGATTGCCAGATATCATAACCTGCTGTCGTTTTTCACTGCATGATGCAAACCCACTGAAAGACAGCCTGATGGATCTTTCCACAACCAATGCAGCAGGTGCTGTTTATAATACATACCTCAACAATTTTATGAATCAGGATGGCAGTGTAAACTGGCTTCCAGTGTGTGCGGATGCGCATGGGTTTGTAGTTAACAAAGACCTTTTCAAAAAGTATCATATTCCTCTGCCAACAGATTACAAAAGTTTTGTTTCTGCCTGCCAGGCATTCAATAAGGTAGGGATCCGTGGATTTACGGCAGATTATTTTTATGATTATACTTGCATGGAAACACTGCAGGGACTATCTGCATCAGAGCTGTCTACAGCGGCTGGACGTAAATGGCGTACTGCCTATAGTGACCCTGATAATACAAAGAGAGAGGGGCTGGACAGTAAAGTCTGGCCGGAGGCTTTTGAACGTATGGAGCAATTCATTCAGGATACAGGGTTGAGCAAAGATGATCTGAATATGGATTATGATAAAGTGATGGAGATGTATAAAAGTGGTAAGCTTGCTATGTACTTTGGCAGCTCTTCTGGTGTAAAAATATTTCAGAATCAGGGCATTGATACAACATTTCTTCCATTCTTTCAACAAAATGGCGAAAAATGGATGATGACGACACCATATTTTCAGGTGGCACTGAACCGTAACCTGACAAAGGATGAAACACGCCGGCAGAAAGCAATGAAAGTGTTGAATGTAATGCTGTCAGAAGATGCACAGAACCGGATTGTTTACGATGGTCAGGATATATTAAGCTATAGTCAGGATGTAGATACACATCTTACAGAATATCTCAAAGATGTCAGACCTGTGATCGAAGAAAATCATATGTATATCCGAATCGCATCCAATGACTTTTTCAGTGTATCCCAAGATGTAGTCTCTAAGATGATTTCAGGAAAATACGATGCCAAAGAGGCTTACCGGTCATTTAATACAAAGCTCCTGAAAGAGAAATCTGCTTCTGAGAAGATTGTGTTAGATTCAAAGAAAGCTTATTCCAACCGTTTTCATACCAATGGTGGGAATGAAGCATACTCTGTTATGGCACATACTTTGCGTGACATCTATGGTACGGATGTCTTAATCGCAACAGGAAACAGCTTTACAGGAAGTGTACGGAAGGCAGGATATACTGAAAAAATGGCTGGTAATATGATCATGCCAAATGGTCTTTCAGCTTACAAGCGGAAGATGAGCGGAGCGGAGCTGAAAAAGACGGTCAGAAATTTTGTAGAAGGTTATCAGGGAGGATTCAATCCATTTAACAGAGGTTCTCTGCCTGTGGTCAGTGGTATTTCTGTAGAGATCAAGGAAACGGATGATGGTTATACATTAAGTAAAGTTACAAAGAATGGAAAATCAGTTCAGGATAAGGATACCTTTACTGTAACCTGTCTTACGACACCACAACATATGGAATCGTATCCAGCGGGTAAAAACATTGTATTTGATGGAGAGGTGAAAGATACCTGGACAAAATGTGTTTTGAAGGGTGATGCCGTTCTCGCAAAGCCTGAAGACTATATGACTCTGAGGTGAGAAGAATGGATGTTAAGAATCATAATATGAACAAAGAAAAACCTATCATGAGAAAACGACTCAAGGTCATTGCTTTTCTTGCATTCTTTCTTGGAATCGTTTTGGCTGTTTCTCAATATTTTGGATTTGTATCGAAAACTGTATATGAGGAAAGTGTTTCTCATCTAACAGAAGTTTTCCATCAGTCGGATAATATGTTAAGGGAACTCTCAAATAAGAATCTGACGTATCTTCATATGTGGAGTAAGTATCTGCAAGATGCTCCAAGTGAAAGCAAAATTCGTGATTATATAGATAAAGCGCAGAAAGATGCGGGATTTTTATATTTTTATTTTCTATCAGCTGACGGTAACTATAAGATGACAACAGGTGAAACAGGGTATCTTGGATTACAGGAAAATATTGAAGATGAGATTCAAAAAGGCAATGATATCATAACCAATGCAGCAGTTCCCGGAAAATCCCAGATGCTTGTTTTTGCCAGCCCGAAGGCTCATGGAAGTTATCAGGGATTTAAATATGATGCAATTGCTATTGCCTATGAAAACGCTGATATAGTAAATGTACTCGATATCTCTGCGTTTAATGGAAAAGCAAAGAGTTATGTTCTTCATCCAGATGGTCGTGTTGTGATCGATCATTCTTTAGAGTCATGGGGAAACGTGTATAACTTTTTTGGCATTTTGAGAGAACATACAGATATCTCCGAAAAAGAGATCCTTGAAATTTCGAAGAAATTTAAAGAGGGACATACAGGTGCGATGTTACTAAATCTGGATGAAAAGGATTATTATCTTGTTTATGAAAAATCAGGCATTCAGGACTGGGTATTTCTGGGACTTGTCCAGGCAGATATCGTCAATGCCAGTATGAACACTTTGCAACTTAGTACGATGCTTCTTGTGGGTGCAGTCGTGCTTTGTATTACAGCAGTCCTTATTGGATTTATTTTACGAAAAAACAGTGTAAGACTGAAGAAAAAAGACACAGAGATCTTGTACAGGGATGAGATGTTTCAAAAGTTGTCAATGAATGTAGATGATGTATTCTTAATGTTGGATGCAAAAACGTATCGGGCAGATTATGTCAGTCCGAATGTAGAAAAACTGTTGGGGATTACCGTAGAACAGATTCGGAAAGATATTTCTGTTTTAGGAGAACTGCATTCTGAGGATACGAAAGATCCGAAGAAGGATCATCTAAAGGAGATTCAGGTTCATGAACAGCAGGAATGGGATTTTGAGTATGTTCATCAGAAAACAGGAGAACGACGCTGGTTTCATAGTGTTGCAATGGGTAGTGAGGTAAATGGGAATAAGAAATATATACTGGTTATGTCGGATCGTACTGCTGACAAGAAAATGAATCAGGCACTTTCTGATGCAGTCCATGCTGCGGAGAATGCCAACCAGGCAAAGAGTACTTTTCTTTCTAACATGTCTCATGATATCCGGACGCCAATGAACGCTATCATTGGGTTTACGACACTGGCTGTGAGCAACATTAATAACAAGAAAATGGTCAGAGATTATCTTGGCAAGATTCTTTCATCCAGCAATCATCTGCTTTCACTGATCAATGATATACTGGATATGAGTCGTATTGAGAGTGGAAAGATCCATCTGGAAGAAACAGAGGTTAGTTTGTCGGATGTACTTCATGACCTGAAGACGATCATCAGTGGGCAGATTCACGCGAAGCAGCTGGAACTTTATATGGATGCCATGGATGTTATGAATGAGGATGTGTATTGCGATAAGACACGGCTAAATCAGATATTGCTGAATCTTTTATCCAATGCAATCAAGTTTACTCCTGCAGGCGGAATGGTTTCTGTTCGGTTGAAACAATATCCGGGAACACAGCGAGAGCGTCAGTTATATGAGATCCGGGTAAAGGATAACGGAATCGGTATGAGTGAGGAATTTGTACAGAAACTTTTTTCTCCTTTTGAGCGGGAGAGAAGTTCTACAGTCAGCAGGACTCAAGGTACAGGACTGGGCATGGCTATTACCAAGAATATCGTGGATATGATGGGTGGAAACATTGAGATTCAGACAGAACAGGGCAAAGGTACGGAATTTATTGTACGACTACCATTGCGGATCCAGTCTAAGCATCATCGTGTAGAGAAGATCGCAGAGCTCGAAGGTCTTAAGGCATTGGTGATAGACGATGATTTTAACACCTGTGACAGCGTGACAAAGATGCTTGCAAAGGTTGGAATGCGTTCGGAATGGACACTTTCTGGTAAGGAGGCGGTTCTCCGTGCAAGGCAGTCTATAGAGCTGGGAGATGCATTCCATGCCTATATCATCGATTGGCGGCTGCCAGATATGAATGGTATAGAAGTTACCCGACAGATTCGCAGTCTTGGTGATGATACACCGATCATTATCCTGACTGCTTACGACTGGTCAGAGATCGAAGCGGAAGCAAGAGCAGCAGGAGTCAATGCATTTTGTGCGAAACCAATATTTATGTCAGATATCAGAGATACTTTGATGACAGCGATCGGTCAGAAGCAGGCGAGCACGGATGATAATATTCTTCCGACAGCAAGTTCAGATTTCAGAGGCAGAAGTATCCTGCTTGTGGAAGACAATGAATTAAATAGTGAGATTGCACTGGCGATTCTTAATGAATATGGATTCCAGGTTGATACAGCAGAAAATGGAGCAGAGGCAGTTGAGAAGATCAGGAATTCAGCACCAGGCGATTATGAGCTTGTACTTATGGATATTCAGATGCCTGTAATGAATGGATATGAGGCTGCAAAGCAGATCCGTGCACTGGATGATCCAGCACTGGCAGAAATTACGATCCTTGCTATGACTGCCAATGCTTTTGATGAAGATAGAAAGAAAGCACTGGAATGTGGTATGGATGGATTTTTATCCAAACCAATTGTTATTGAGGAATTGATCCATACGTTACAGACCAATTTGAAATAAATGAAAGGAAGCGATATCTATTTTATTCACAAAAATTTCGAAATCTCTTAAGAAAATCTTTGACAAAATGTAACAATGGAGAATCGAAACGTGATATAATAAAAAACAAGTGTCTATAGAACTCACATGACACAACATAAGACAAGTTTACGAAACATAAGAAGATGAGGAGGGCATAAAGATGCCTGGTATTATTTTAGAAGGAGGAACATTTCGCCCAATCTTTAGTGCAGGAGTGATGGATGCACTGTTGGATGAAGATATCATGTTTCCTTATATGATCGGAGTATCTGCGGGAATCTGTGATGGTTTTTCCTATATATCCAAACAAAAGGAAAGAAATTTAAAGATCCTGATGAACCACAGGAATGATAAAAGATACATGGGAGCGAGGAATCTATTGAAAGATAGAAGTCTTTTTGGACTGGATTTCGTATATGACACGATCCCAAACAAACTGTATCCATTTGACTGGAAGACATTCAATGAATACAAAGGAACGATCAAGGTCGGTGTGACAAATGCATGGACAGGGAAGGCAGAATATAAAGATGGAATGAAACTGGATAAGAAGTGTACGATGCTTCGAGCAACTTGTGCGATCCCGTTTGTATTTCCAACGATCAAAGTAGATGGAAAGCCTTATTATGATGGTGGAATTGCAGATCCGATTCCGATCAGACGATCAATAGAAGATGGGAATGAGAAGAATCTGATCGTACTGACAAGGCCAGAAGGGTATAGAAAAGAATTAAGCAAGAGCAACAAAGCTGCGGCAAAACTTCTCAAGAGAAAATATCCACATTTACCGGAACTGCTGTTAAATCGTCATATAAGATATAATAAAACAGTTAGATATTGTGAGCAGTTAGAGAGGGAAGGAAAGGCAGTGATCCTAAGACCAGAGTATACAATCGATAGTTTAGAGAAAGACATTGATGTATTAAAACAAACGTATGATATGGGATACCGTGTCACAAAAGAGAATATAAACCGAATTAAAGAATTATTTTAGACGACTCTTTATGCCTGTTCCACTGGACGGAAGAAGCTCGATAAGATATACTTTATAAGATTAAGACAAAGGAGGAATCGGGCGATGGCAAGAATTGAAGAATCAAAACGAACTTATATAGAAGAACTTGCGACCAATCCAAGAGTCAACCTGATGGTTTTATCGGAACGAATCAATATTGCGTTTCATGAGGATGAAAGTGAGGTATCTCTGTCAGAGAAGATAGCAGAGAAATTTTATGATATGCCACAATTGATCACTAAGTTATTACAGCAGGAAGCAATCGAATTTTTGTTGCAATGCTGGGATATGGAAGGTGAGAGCCTGATCGCTGAGATGTATGCAAGAGAGATTGAACAGTTACATTTTCTTGGATTTCTCTCATATGAAGACGATACGATCTTATTGAATATGGAAGCAAAGGATAATTTTTTCTTCTCTCTGAAAAGCCGCAGAGTTCAGGAAGAGTTAGAAGAGGGTACCAGACTTGAGAATATTCTCTTTGGAATGTTGTTTTTATATGGTATTTTAGATATTTATGAGTGTTGCCAGATGATCCAGGAAGAGATGTTCCCAGAGCTGACTTATGATGAGTTGGAAGAATTTATATTACTCCGTATTGTATTCTGGCAATCAGGAATCTTATTAAGAAATCAGATGAATTCAAGACTGTTACTGGCAAGCCGTGAGGTAGAAAATCGTAACGAAGTATTTATTCAGTGGAGCCTTAGGGAAGATCTATCATGGAAACGTTACAGTGAAGATGAATATAAGAATCTGGCACTAGGCAATGGAATTGGAGGCTGGGATGGAATCCCAGAATTATATGATTTTGTGATGAAGAATATCGAGAATGATCAGTATAAGGTTATGATGATCGTAAAATCACTGGTTGTTAAGATTCAAAATGGATTGACTTATGAAGAGATTACATCTGCGTATGTGAATCTTCTGGACGAAGAAGATAAAGAACATCAAAGGATCCTTTGTGAATTGATCCGTACGCTTTATAAAACTGTACCATTATATAGTCTCAAGGGACATACGAGAACAGAAGTGGAAGAAGAAAGCCAAGAAGCAAGATTTCATGTGATTCAGGGTGGTAAAGAGTAAGGAGGAAGCGAATGAGACAGTCAACTGTATTAGTAGTAGATGACGAGAAAGAGATTGCTGACTTTATTGAATTATATTTAAAGAATGAAAATTATAATGTACATAAATTTTACAATGGAAAGGATGCCTTGGCGTGTGTAGAACATGAGAATATTGATCTGGCGATCCTTGATGTGATGCTGCCAGATATTGATGGATTTGAGATTTTAAAACAGATCCGTTTAACACACAATTTCCCTGTGATCATGCTGACAGCGAAAGTATCTTCCATGGATAAGATCAATGGATTGACATTGGGAGCTGATGATTATATTGAGAAACCATTTGAGCCGTTGGAATTGATGGCAAGAGTGAAGGCACAGCTTCGAAGATTTACAAGATACAACGATGGAAGCGGTATGAATCAGGAAGATACACAGGAGATCGCAGGTCTTATCTTAAATCGTGCAACACACCAGTGTACTTATGGAGAAGAAGAAATTACATTGACACCGCTGGAATTTTCAATTTTATGGATTCTGACACAGAACCGCGGGAAGGTTATAAGCTCAGAGAATCTTTTTGAGCAGGTATGGAAAGAAAAGTATTTTAAGAACAACAATAATACAGTTATGGTACATATCAGACATCTCCGTGAGAAGCTGGGAGAGGTCATGGGACACAAAGAATTGATCAAGACAGTCTGGGGAGTTGGATACAAAGTTGAGGAGTAAATACAGAAGTTTAAAGATAAGGATCATACTACAGACATTGGGAATCAGTTTGATTGTTGCATGTATCGGATATTTTGTACTTGATATATTTGTAGATGGTGTATTTCAGGATCCATTTGCCAAAACAGTCGTTTATATATTTGAACGGATCGGGATGGATGAGCTGGAAGCGATCCGTGTATATCGTCTGATCTTTGTACAAAATAAAACAATGATCATTGGTGCTGGATTTTTTGTGCTGCTTTTGTTAAGCTTTTATCTGGGTATGTCAAAATTCACGACATACCTAAGACAGGTTGAAGGCGGGATCCAGATGATCTTAAATGAATCCAAAGACCGCATATTGCTCCCACCAGAGTTGAATCCTTTGGAGAATAAATTAAATGAGATCAAAGGAACGTTGAAAGAACAGAGGCGGATTGCAGAAGAAAGTGAGCAGAGAAAGAATGATATCATCGTCTATCTTGCTCATGATCTGAAGACACCGTTGACGTCGATCATTGCATATTTATCATTGTTAAATGAATCGCCGGATATGTCGGAAGAACAAAGAGCTAAGTATATAGGAATTTCTCTTGAGAAAGCGAAACGTCTTGGAGAACTGATCAATGAGTTCTTTGAAATTACAAGGTATAATCTTCAGAATATTACCTTGGACAAAAAGGAATTTTATCTTTATGTTCTGCTTGAACAGGTGATGGATTCTTTTGCTGCGGTATTTAAGCAGAAAGGATTAGAGTGGAAGATAGAGGTAGATGATAAAATATTAATTTATGGTGATCCGGACAGGCTTGCCAGGGTTTTTGAGAATCTGTTAAGGAATGCAGTATCGTATTGTTATCCGAATTCTCTCATCGAGGTTTATGGAATGATCGATGGAGATAACGCAGAGATTTTAGTCAGGAATCAGGGAAAGACCATACCAGAACATCAATTAAATAACCTGTTTGAGAAATTTTACAGATTAGATGAAGCAAGATCTTCTGAAACTGGCGGGGCAGGTCTTGGACTTGCGATCGCGAAGGAGATCATAGAGCTTCATGATGGAACTATCAAAGCAAAAAGCCAGAATGAGTATACGACATTCATAATACGGCTGCCAAGAAAGAAGGAGGAACAATGAAAAAAGTATATGTCATTGGACATCGCAATCCAGATACAGATTCCATCTGTTCTGCGATCGCATACGCAAACTTAAAGAATCAAGTGGAAGGAAATGGATACGAAGCATATCGTGCCGGTAATATCAACGGCGAAACAAGATATGTATTGGATACATTTGGAATTAAAGATCCAAAATATGTTAGTGATGTAAGACCAAGATTAAAAGACGTAAATTTAAATCTAGTTAAAGGTGCAAAAGCGACAGATTCCCTGAAATCTGCACGTGAAATGATGCAGACAGAGAAGATTGTGTCTCTTCCAGTATTAGATGGAAAGAAAATGATCGGTCTGGTATCCATCAGTGATGTGTTGAAAGCAGACATGGATGTTTATGACAATGAAATCCTTGCCAAAGCAAAAACACCATATAAAAATGTTGTAGAAACATTAGATGGAACACTTCAGGCAGGAGATATCGAAGGATATATCACAGAAGGTAAGTTAACAGTATCTGCCGCAAGTGTTGATACAATGGAAGAATTTGTAACAGTTAAAGATACAGTGATCGTTGCAAACCGTGAAGATGCACAGATTGGTGCGATCCAGACAGGAGTACAGTGTGTTGTAGTATGCATGGGTACAGAAGTTACTGATAAAGTATTAGAACTTGCAAAGGAAAAGAACTGCAGAATCATCACAACACCATATGATACATTTACAGCAAGCCGTTTGATCTGCCAGGCAATGCCAGTATCTTATATCATGGCAACAGATACGATCGTATCTTTCAATGAAACAGATTTTGTAGATGATGTCAAAGAAGAGATGACAAAGAAACGTTTCCGTTACTTCCCTGTATTGAATGCAGATAACGAATTTGTAGGATTTATTTCCAGACGTCGTATCTTAGAATTCAACAAGAAACAGGTAATCTTAGTTGACCATAATGAGGTATCACAGGCAGTCGAAGGATTAGAAGAATGTGAGATCATGGAGATCATCGACCACCACAGAATCGGAAGTGTGGAAACTGTATCACCAGTTTACTTCAGAAATCAGCCAGTTGGATGTACAGGAACGATCGTTGCTCAGATGTACCGTGAACAGGGAATCGAGATTACAAAAGAGATGGCAGGATTAATGTGTTCTGCAATTCTTTCTGATACATTAATGTTCCGTTCTCCAACATGTACACCAGTGGACGAACAGATTGCGAGAGAATTAGCACAGATCGCAGGAATTGATGTAGAAGAACATGCCAAAGCAATGTTCCGTGCAGGAAGTGATTTAAGTGGTAAGACTCCAAACGAGATCTTCTACATGGATTATAAGAAATTCAATGCCGATACAATTGATTTTGGTGTTGGACAGATCACATCCATGGATCAGGGAGAATTAGATGATATCAAAGCATCAATCCTTGAATATATGGATTCTGTGAAAGAAGAACAGGGACTCGATTACGTATTCTTTATGCTAACAAACATCTTAGAGGAAACAACACATCTGCTGATCTGCGGACCAGAAGCTGAGGGAGTGATTGAACGCGGATTTGGTGTAACACCAGAAGATAAAGTTGCAATTCTTCCTGGAGTTATGTCACGTAAGAAACAGATGATCCCTAATCTGTTGAATGCGTTTCAGCAGTAGATTGTAATAGTCTTTGATATGTATATGAGAAAAAATAAATAAGAATAGGAGCCATCCGCCAGAGAATTTATGCTCGCCGGATGGCTCTTCTGTTATTAGTGCTTCTAAAAGAAGTATTGAAAATATGAAATAAGTGCAGTATACTAATAATAAATAAAATATGTGGAATAAACTGTAAAAAATACTTGCCAATATTTGTAAATTAATGTAAACTATAAACATCAATAATCTAGATTAAAGTCAAAGAAGTTCTATATAATTGTAATTCGATTCAGAGAAATTCTATGAATATGCAGTTCTGCAGATAAGATAACCAAATGATAGTTTACAAACAAGGAGTCAGGAATGGGAGAAAAGGATAAGATTGAAAAGTTATTGGAAGATTATCCAGATGTATTTGCAGATATTATCAATGTATTAGTTTATCAAGGAGAAGAGGTAGTTAAACCAGAGGAACTACGGACAACAAATATACGGTCACAATATAAAGCATCAGATGATGTGCTTCATGAAGAAGAGAGAGATACTTTGAAAGAATGGAATAATAAAAAAGGTTTCAAGGTATTATTTGGAATTGAAAATCAGACAATCAAAGATAAAAAGATGCCACTACGTGTAATTGCATACGATGGAGCAAGTTATCGTTCTCAGATGTTAAAGAAAGGTGCAAAAGAATTTTGTAAAGTAATAACACTGATCTTACATTTTGGAGATAATCAATGGAAAGATGATAAAGAACTAAGAGAAGTTATCAATCAAGAAAGTGTGAATGAGGAGCTGTTTCAAAATTATAAATTGAATGTATTTGACATAGCATATCTGACAGAAGAACAAATAAAAATGTTTCAAAGTGACTTTGGAATTATTGCGGATTATTTTGTAAAACGAAGAAAAGGTTATAAAACAATTGAAAATCATAAACCAATCAAACATGTGGATGAAATGTTAAAATTTATGAGGATTTTTGCAGAAGACGAAAGATTTTTGCAATTGGATGTAAAGAAAAATGAGGAAGGAGAGGTTACTATGTGTACAATATTAGATACAGCAATTAATAAAGGAATTGAGCAAGGAATAAGTCAAGGAATAACACAAGGTATAGCGCAGGGAAAAATTATAGGGGAAAATGCTACATTACAGTTAGTAAAAATTTTATTAGCTAATAATAAAATTCAAGATATAGATAAGATATACAATGATATACAGTATAGAAATAAATTAATGGAAGAGTATAAAATCTATGAGAGGATATAAAAAAGACCGCCCATATGGGCGGTTACTTTTCTGAAAAGAGAGGATTAAAAAATATATATATGAAAAACTATGTCTTAAGTATACCAAAATCCCCGAGGCATTCAATATACAAAGTATGAACAATTCTAAAGAATTTATAAACAGTTCTAAACAAAATAGGTTTCGACGTTGTTGTACTTTTGACACTTACATCATATGATAATATTTAGCATAAAGACCGCCAGAAGCAATTAGTTCTTCATGTGTTCCTCGTTCTTTGATTGTTTGTCCATCGATAACAAGAATTTCGTCTGCATTCTGGATCGTTGATAAACGATGGGCGATCGTGATCGTTGTTCGATTTTCAGACAAGGCGTCCAGACTCTTCTGGATATGCTGCTCGCTTTCATTATCTAATGCGCTGGTAGCTTCATCTAAGATTAAGATTGGCGGGTTCTTTAAGAAAACTCTTGCAATAGAGATTCTTTGCTTCTGACCACCGGATAATCTTGTACCACGTTCTCCAACGAAAGTATCATAGCCATTAGGTAATGTCATAATAAAATCGTGGATATTGGCTTTCTTAGCAGCTTCGACAATTTCATCAAAGGTTGCATCAGGGTTTCCGTAAGCAATATTTTCTTTGACACTGCCGCCAAATAGATAAACATCCTGTTGAACAATACCGATGGAGCTTCTAAGACTCTCTAATTTTATATTCTTGATATTCTGACCACCGATCGTAATCAAACCATCTGTAATATCATAAAATCGAGGCAGCAGAGAACAGATCGTTGTTTTTCCACCACCGGAAGGTCCAACGAGTGCAATGGATTTTCCTGATTTGATTGTGAAATCAATGTGATTTAATACAATCTCATTATCCTCGTAACTAAATGAGACATCATGATAACAGATATCCCCATCAGGATGTTTCATATTAACGGCATCAACAGAATTTGTGATCTCAGGTTCAATATCAATAACAGACTGATAACGGATAAAACCAGACATACCTTTCTGGATCATTTCTGTTAATTCTACAAGAATCTGAATCGGGCTGATAAAGATTCCAATATACAATGCATACATAGCAAGGTCAGCAGCACTCATCTGGCCAAGAGCGATAAAATAACCACCAGCAAGTAAAGTGACAAGATACATCATTCCTTGGAAAAATGTATTTCCACTCTGAAAACTTCCCATAGCACGATAATTATCACGCTTGGAATCTAAAAATGCCTCATTTCCAACACGAAATTTCTCACGTTCAATATCTTCATTTGCAAAAGACTGCACAATACGGATTCCAGCAAGGGAGTCTTGCAAAGAAGCATTGACATCACCAATCTTCCTGCGGTTATCAAGGAAGGTAGCCTGCATCTTACGATTTTGCTTTGCACTGAAGAAGATCATCAGTAAAACGATCGCAAGAAGAATAATCGCTAATTTCCACTGAATGATAAACAGGAAAATAAAAGATCCAACGATCTTCACAAGAGAGATAAATAAATTCTCAGGGCCGTGATGGGCAGCTTCGGAAATATCAAACAGATCAGAAACAAGACGGCTCATCATCTGTCCGGTGTTATGTTGATCATAATAGGAAAAAGAAAGATTTTCATAATGGTCAAACAGTTTACGGCGCATATCACGTTCCATCTGAGCTCCCATGATATGTCCCTGACAGCTGACATAATATTTACAGAACGCCTGAAAAATATAGCAGATAAATAAAATTCCCCCGATGATCGGAAGAGTCTTAAGGATCATAGAAGCATCCTTAAGGAATAAAGTCTTTGTAAGTGAACGAAGGATCTGTGGATAAGCAAGATCAACCAGACTGATAAATGCTGCACAGATCAGATCAAAAATGAAGACTTTTTTGTAGGGTTTATAATATTGGATGAATTTTTGAAAAGTACTCATTGGTGATAACTCCTTTAAAGAAAAATTTGATTGTATACAAACAACCAGAGACTATCATACACCAATTTTTGAAAAATAAAAAGACCGCTCAATAAAATGAGCGGTTACTTTTCTGAAAAGAGAGGATTAAAAAATATATATGAAAAACTATGTCTTAAGTATAGCAAAATCCTTCCTTTATTCAATATATAAAGTATGAACAATTCTAAAGAAAGTATAAACAGTTCTAAAGAAATTATTGTAAATGCCAGTTGATCCAGTAATACAGATTCAAAACAAATCTATATTACTGGATCATTTTCAAATTATAATACAAGATCTTCGCCGTAAGTCCCCATATGATACGGTCATCATATTCGTAGAATAAAACCTCATATTCCCCACGTGCCCAAGGGTATTCTTTTCCACCAGGTACTTTATCAAATGGAAAGTTATCTGTTGGATACATAGTCACTTTGTTATAATAACATTTCGGTGGGGTGTTCTGAAAGAATGCTAATGGAACAGTGAAAATTTCAGAAACTTCATCATTACTATACTGACCATCATAATTTACTAATTCCCCAAGATAAGGATCAATCCGCAGACCAGCAGGAGATAAAAAGTAATCTAAAGGCCCATATAATTTAATATTAGATTCAGAAATCAGTAATTCTTCACAAGTTTCACGGATCGAAGTCTCCATGGATGTTTCATCATGTTCTCTCCGGCCGCCCGGGAAACAGATTTCCCCAGGCTGTTGTGAGAGTTTATTGGAACGGACTTCAAATAGGATATGGTATCCATCATTTTTCTTGATCAGAGGGATCATAACGGCAGATACCTTGTCCTTTTCTTGTTCAATTCTTTTTGGAATTCGGGTGTTTAAGTGTTTGAACATAAAAATCTCCTAGAATCTGAAATCACGTTTTCCTTCATGAATATTTTCGATATATTCGGTAGCTTTCTGCTTGACAACAGGATTTGGAATCTTCTCAAGTTCCTGTTTGATCAATACCTCACCTTTGGCTTTGACTTCATCAGAAGCGTAATCCTCTAAGTATTCTTTTAAAGTCATTAAAGCATTTGGTGCACAGCAGTTTGCAATCTGACCGGATTTGACAAGAGTCATGAAACGATCACCAGTACGTCCTTCACGGTAACATGCTGTACAGAAACTTGGAATATGACCAAGATCCATCAGCCATCCGATGATCTCATCTAAGGTACGGTTATCATTTTTCTCAAACTGTGCAGAGTTATCTTCTGGTTTTTCTTTTTCAGCGTATCCACCGACACTTGTAGAAGAAGCACCACTGATCTGGGATACTCCGACTTTTAATACACGTTCTCTTGATTCTTGTGTCTCACGAGTAGATACGATGATTCCTGTATAAGGAACAGCAATACGAAGGATTGCAACGATCTTCTCAAAAATATCATCATTGATTGCATTTTCGAAATCGTCAGGATCGATATCGTCAGCAGGACGGATTCTTGGAACACTGATCGTATGAGGTCCAACACCGAATTTTGCTTCCAGATGTTCTGCATGCATTAACAGACCAGCAAAGTCATAACGATACATATCAAGACCGAATAAAACACCGATACCAACATCATCGATACCAGCTGTCATCGCACGGTCCATAGCTTCTGTATGGTAAGCATAATCATGTTTTGGTCCTGTTGGATGAAGAACTTCATAATTGTCTTTGTGGTAGGTTTCCTGGAATAAAATATATGTTCCGATACCAACATCTTTTAATTTCTTATAATTTTCAACTGTTGTAGCAGCGATATTTACGTTTACACGACGGATCGCACCGTTTTTGTGTTTGATACTGTAAATTGTTTTAATGCTCTCTAATACATATTCAATTGGAATATTCACAGGATCTTCCCCTGTTTCAAGAGCCAGTCTCTTATGCCCCATATCCTGAAGAGCGATAACTTCTTTCTTGATCTCTTCCTGAGTTAATTTCTTTCTGCGGATATGTTTATTCTTATAATGATAAGGACAGTAAGTACATCCGTTGACACAATAGTTTGCAAGATATAATGGAGCAAACATAACGATACGATTTCCATAGAATTCTTCCTTGATCTTGATCGCAAGATCAAAAACTTTCTGGATCAGTTCTTTATCTTCACATGCAAGAAGTACGGAAGCTTCTCTGTGGGAAATACCTTTTAATTTCTTTGCTTTTTCAATGATAGACAGGATCAGTTCCTTATTGTCTTTGTTGGCATCTGCATAAGCAAGTGTATCTTTGATCTCCTGGTCATCAATAAATTCTTCTGCGATACCGGATTCTGGTCTGTACATAGTTTTCTCCTTCTCCTAAATTAATTAATACGTAATATTTTTATTGCATAGGAGATTTTATCGATATTTTCTATGCAATAAAAAAGCATATTCGGAAATGAATATGCCAGATAGTCGAATAAAAAAGTACGTAAGATTCCCAAGGGAACAGGTACTTTGTAAGCTCAATCTTGGCATCAGGAAATCCTTGGCTTCAGAATGAATATGCACTTATATATTCATTATAAATAAATGAGACAAAAAGTCAATGAAAGAAAAAAAGGAAACGATTAAGATTGTGTTTCTAAGCGTTTCATTGTATACTTTTGGTAATAGGGAAATAGCAATACTACGGGAGAAATAATAGGATATGGAAACACTGCAAGTTAACAGAAAACAAATAGAGAAACTGTCAACAGTTTTAAATAATTCTCGGATTAAGATATTTGAATATCTTGTGGATGAGGATACACTTGTAGTTTATAATAATAAATTTCATATCGAGAAAACGATAGCTGGATACATGGACTATATAGACAACAAAAGCAAGATTCATCCAGAAGACCGAGAAAAGGTAAAGCAGATTTATAAGGAAGCAAAAGAAGCAACGGTAGAGATCCGTGAGTTTGGGGAGGATGGGGATATTAAACATTCGGTACTCGAGTTTACGAAGATCGTGAATGAAGATGGAAAGCTGACCTTGATAGGAAGTACAAGGAATATCACAGAACAAAGAAAACAAGAGAAGAAGCTCAAAGAAAGAGCGAGAAAAGATTCTTTGACAGGGCTTTATAATCAGGTATATGGGAAAAAATGTATCAACAAATATCTGAATCGGAAGAAGCCTTTTGATTCGTGTGGAATGATCGTATTAGACGTGGATTGTTTTAAGTTGGTGAATGACAATTATGGCCATTTATTTGGAGATAAAGTTCTAGCCCGTTTGGCGATGCTGTTGAAAGAAGTATTTAGAGATAACGATAGTATTTTAATGAGAGCTGGTGGGGATGAATTCGTTATTTTTGTAAAAGATATCTTGAACATTGAGTTGGTTAGGAAGAATGTGGAGCTGATGCAGAAGATCAGGAATCTTCAATTCGGGAAGACAGGTTGTACGATCACATGTAGTGCAGGATGTTGTTATCTTCCAGAGAATGTATCAGGTTATACCTATGACCAACTGTTTGAGAATGCGGACATTGCCTTATATAAAGCAAAAGAGCGAGGAAAGAACTGTTATGTTTACTGTGACAGCCTACAGCATTTTTCATCCATGATCGCTGAACAAGAGAAACAGGAAGAGATGCTGGAAGCAAGATATTTTCAGAATGATATTGTTGCTACAGCTTTTGAAATCTTCGAGAAAACCAACAATTTTGAGGTGGCGATACATTTATTACTGAAAGTGATCGGAGTTCGTCTGGAACTTGATCGTATCACGATCGTGCAGACAGATATCAAGGATCGAGAGATATATTCTGATTATCAATGGAACAGAAAAGAAATTCCGAAGGTTTTAGAGACGGTCAGACATTTTGATAAAGAGGATTTTCTCACAGTATTTAATGATTTTGATGAGAATGGGGTGCTTGTTTTACAGCATGATCATATGGAACGATATTCCGAATCAGCAACGAAGATCCTGATACAGGGAGAGGCAAAGACAATCGTATGCGTTGCAATGTATTGTGAAGGACGCTATACGGGAGCGATCACATATGCTGTATGTAAGGAGAAGAGAAGCTGGTCAAACGAGATGTTGAAGCAGTTATCCGAAGTAACGAAGATCATCTCCGCACATTTTGCCAAGAATCAGGTGATGAATCATGTCTATCAGGGAGCAATCACACGAATGGAGCATGATACGCTGACAGGTTTGATCTCATTTGGAAGATTTCATGAGGAAGTGGAACGTATCATTCTTGCAAATAAGACAAGTGATTACATGATGATATATACGGATTTTGAAAATTTCAAATATTTTAATTATAAGTATGGATATACTCTAGGAGATCAGGTATTAAAGGATTTTTGCAGTTTCATTATTGGAAAAACAGAAGAAAAACATAATCTGTACTTTACAAGAGTTGTATCGGATCAGTTTTTAATGTTTCGTACAGCTAGCCATGAGAAGGATGAATATCAAGGGATCATTGAAGAAATAGAAAAGATCAATGAAGAATTTATGCTGCGGCAGAAGGAGAAGTTCCCACAATCCAACGTGGTATTGAGAACAGGAGTCTATTATGTGACACCAGAATGCAGGAGCACTTTCTATGCGATCGATGCGGCAAACTATGTGAGACAGAAAGTGAAAGGTGGAGAAAAAGGCAGCGTAAGATTTTATGACGATGAGATGCAGAAACAACGTGAGTTGGAAAATGAGATCGTCAATGATATGAAGGAAGCGATGGAACAAAAACAGTTCAAAGTATATTTTCAGCCCAAATATTCCATAAAAAGTCATGAGATCACAGGTGCGGAAGCATTGGTGCGCTGGGAGAGAGATAACGGAACCGTTTTAAGTCCCAATGCATTTATTCCAGTTTATGAAAATAATGGAAAGATTATAGAACTTGATTTTTATGTCTTTGAGACAGTTGTAGAATTCATCGCAGAGAATCTGAAAGCAGGAAGAGAACAGGTGCCGATATCGATCAATGCATCAAGTTTTCATGCATCGGATCCACAGACGATCAACACTTATATAAATATTTTGAAGAAATACAATGTTGATCCAGCGATGGTTGAGATTGAACTTACCGAGACAGCGGTTGTGTCAGAATATGAAAGTGTCAGAAAATTATTTGACTCTTTCCAGTTGCATGGGATTAAGACGGCGATGGATGATTTTGGAAGCGGATATTCTGTCCTGAATACGATCGTTGATATCCCGGTTGATGTGATCAAGATCGATCGAGGATTTATTACCAGCTGCTTAGAAACAGACCGTGGAATCTATTTCCTGAAACATTTGATCGATATGATTCGGAATCTAGGATATCAGATAATCTGTGAAGGTGTAGAAACAGATGAGCAGATTGAAATATTAAGACAGATCGGCTGCGATGAGATTCAGGGATATTGGTATTCGAAGCCATTGAAGATGGAAGACTACAAAGAACTTCTCCAGACGGAAAAAATTTCCAAGGGGGGGGCAAAACACCCAAACAGGCAAAAAGTCCTAAGATATACTTTAGGCAATGAAAATTTGAAAGAGAGGAAAATACAATGAGTGGCAGAAAGAGCCAAGAATTAGAAGGAATTACGTTATTAGGAAACCAGAAAACAAAATACCCAGATGATTATGCACCGGAGGTGTTAGAAACATTTGAGAATAAACATCCAGAGAATGATTATTTTGTCAAATTTAATGCACCAGAATTCACAAGTCTATGTCCGATCACAGGACAGCCGGATTTTGCAACGATTTACATTTCTTATGTGCCAGGAGAGCGCATGGTAGAAAGTAAATCATTAAAATTGTATTTATACAGCTTCCGAAATCATGGAGATTTTCACGAAGACTGCATGAATATCATTATGAAAGATCTGATCAAGCTGATGGATCCAAAATACATTGAAGTATGGGGTAAATTCACTCCAAGAGGAGGAATCTCCATTGATCCATACTGCAACTACGGAAGACCAGGAACAAAATGGGAAGATGTTGCATGGAACAGACTTTCAAATCATGATCTTTATCCAGAGAAGGTGGATAATAGATAAGTAATCACATACGAAAAAAGTAATCACATACGAAAAGGAGGAAAAAGTATGGGAAAGAATTTGAAAAAAGTAATATTTAGTGTTTTACTGCTGGCAGCAGTGATCATTGTATCGCCTAAGGATGCAAAGGCAGCAGGAAAGGTATGGATGGCTGGATTTAATGATAACAGCATTACGATTCAGTGGACTCCACAGAGTTTGAATGGATATAGAGTGGATGGCTATTATCTTGAGAAAATTGGAACGCAGGAAATGATCTGGCAGGGTTCTGCAGATACAACGCAGGTAACAGTTCAGGCAACAAAAGGATATTCAGGATATATAAGACTGGGATACAGACTTACAAGTCTTGCCACAGGAAAAACATATAACTGGTCAGTTGACAGTGTTTATGTTAACACAACGCCTGCCGATGTAGCGAAGAATAATTTTGGGATCACAGCAGCATACGCTAATATTAAGAAGGTAGCATTTAAGGTTAATAAACCTGAGATGGCAACAGGAGTACAGCTGGAAGTATATAATGCAAAGAATAAAAGAGTACTGTCTAAGACATCAACATCTATGGGTTATGAGTCTATGAATGTGTCAAAAGATATGGCGTATAAATATCGTGCAAGATACTACTATACAAACAGAAGTAATAATCAGACATACTATGGAAGATGGAGCAACTATCGCTACTTCGCAATGCCATCTATTTCAGGAAAGACAACAAACAAGAAAAAAGGGATCAAAGTAGTTCTGAAAAAGGGAACAGGAATTAAACAGTATACAGTTTCTGTATCAAAGAACTCAAAATCTGGATTTAAAAAAGTAAAAACAGTCAAGGTTTCTAAGAAGAAGAGCTACTCTTTCCAGATCACAAAAAACGGAAAGAAAAAATTTAAAAAAGGAACATATTATGTTCAGGTGACTCCAAAAGTTAAATTTGGAAATAAAACATATTCCAGTGACGTATCAACCGTAGCAAGTGCATATGTATACAAATAGTCCAGCGGTGTGATGTCAAGAGATAAATAACACAAAAAACATATATTTTTGTA
>ERZ857972.568-NODE-568-length-32263-cov-3.285457_pt1 | contig 32263 bp, 21 predicted proteins | sample MGYA00519757_ERZ857972 | MGnify/ENA primary metagenome ERZ857972 (study PRJEB31778, sample SAMEA3449383) | human gut metagenome | biome: human gut; feature: human-associated habitat; material: faeces | place: United Kingdom | collected 2010/2012 ...
TCAAGATGATTCATATCGGGGTTGTAGTAGGCCATCATCTCATCATCGTTGGTATAGTCGCCCGTCGCGACAACGACGCCGTTTTTCGCATTGAACTGCACGTAATCGCTGCCGTCTTTGCAAATGACGCCCACGACCTTATCGCCGTCTTTCACGAGCTGCTCAGCCGGGCAGGAATAGAAGATCTCCAAGCCATCTTTGCCGTTGAAGTAATCGCACAAATCGCGCATGCCGCTACCGGTGTTGTAAGGTTTCGGGCCGAAATCAAATGCGAAATAAGAAACAGGCTGCTCGTCGATAACCGAGATGTTGCTCGTCCATTTCTTGGTGGTGTCGACGACTTGGCAGCCGGCTTCGGTCGCCTTATCCCACAACCAATGCAGAGCTTCGCCGGAATTGTTTGCCCACAGCTCGAGCTGATCGCGGTGCGAACGCCATGCGCACTGCTCGGTGAGCCACGACATCACAGCCGCCTTGCCGGCGGCACTCGTGGAGGCCTCGAGCGAGTCGCACGTATTGCCCTGAGAAACCGCCTGGCTCTCTTTCTGAATAAGCGCAACCTTCGCGCCTGCATCGGCCGCGGCCAGCGCGCACGGCACACCTGCGGCGCCTGCGCCAATTACGACCACGTCAAATTCCTTGGTTTCCTTGACGTCTTTAATGGGTTCGGGAGCCTGGAAGAAGCTCGGCAAACCGTCGGTATCTTTAGAAGCGGCAGCCGGAGCGCTCTTCGACGATCCGCCCGACGGAGAGCAGCCCGCGAGCATGCCTGCGCCGGCCGCTCCAACGGCTGCGATGCCGCCGAATTTAAACAAATCGCGACGTGAAAGTTCCATGATATCCCTCCTGTTGTTTCTCGTTGGCAGCCCGTTCTCACCCGAACAGACCACCGCCGTTCCCCTTCGGAACGCCCCAAAATCTAGGCGGAAACAGGAGGCAAAGCATCGACCGAAATCGATTTTATGGGGTTATTTTTCTATAACCCCCTATATAACCCTCGACCGACATGCAAAAATAGCTCTCGAACGCACTATCGGGGAGGGATTGTGCCGAAGCAAACACCGTGCGATACGCATGAAATTGAACCTATAAAAAACGACAAATGCGATGAACTGGACGCAAGTCTTGCCGAAGAGCTCAGGGGCTCGCTGCTATTCGGGTACATTCCCGCGGTGCCGCTCGCTTTCTTGGGCCTCGGCATCTATCGAGCCTGGATCGAAATCGCCTTCGTGGGCACGTTCGTGCCTTTCCCCTTCAACATGGCGACGCCTCGCGACCTTTTCGACTCGATCATGGTGCTCACCGTAGTGCTGTGCGCGATTTTCGCCAAGAAACTCAAAACACTCGTTGGCCGGCGCAGCGCTCTTACGATAACGGGCATTTTGCTCACTACGTCTACGGTACTCTCGTTTTCGGCATTCTACGCGCCGAATATCGCGACCGAGCTTGGAACGGCGTCGGGAATCGTTGGCGGCGTAGGCATCGCGTTCATGATTGTCATATGGAGCGAAATCTACGGCAGCCTCAACCCATTTCGCGTCGCTGCCTATTATTCGCTTTCTATCGTAGCCGGAGCGCTCGTCATTTATGTATATGAGGGCTTTAAATTTGAATGGCTCTTCGTTATGACAGCGCTTCTTCCGCTCGTCTCGTTACTCTGCGCACATTCCGCACTCCTCCATATCCCGAAATCAGATCGCCCCGCTCGCCGCGAAGCGACCGAGTTTTCCATACCTTGGAAAGCAGTATTTCTCATGGCTGCATACGCATTCGCCTATGGCCTGCTAGAAATGAGCTCTTATTCGGGAGGATTCGGACCGCACTCGTCGCCTGGAACGCTCTTCGCCGCACTCGCGATTTTCCTTGGCGTATGCATTCGTGGAAAACACTTCGATTTCGGGCTTATCTATCGAGGGGCGCTGCCCATCACCGTGGCGGCATTCCTGCTGCTTCCCACGTTCAACCTATTTAGCGAATCGGTAAGCTCCTTTTGCATTTCCGCCGGCTACACTATGCAATCAATACTGATTATGATCATCATTGCCAGCATCTGTTATCGCTATGGCGCATCGCCCATCTGGCTCTTCGGCATCGAGCGCGGCGTCCGCCAGATTTTCATGCTGCTCGGTCGCGATACAAGCCAGGCTTTAGAATCAATCGGCGTTGCCCCCGCAAACATCGAGGTAGTTACCAGTGCGCTCGCGGTTATTTCCATCGTTGCCGCCACAATGATTTTCATGTCGGAAAAGGAACTTTCGAGCAATTGGGGTGCCGTCCCCGTCACGCCCGAGACGCAATCAAGCCTCCCGGCAAAGCCACGATCGAAAACGCCTGCCGAAAAGAAGCACGAACTCGCAACGCGCGTAGCGACCGTCGCGCGCGAGTATAAGCTATCGACGCGCGAAGAAGAGGTGCTCCTGCTGCTCGGGCAGCGCAAAACCGTGGGAATCATTGAGCGCGAGCTGTTCATCGCGAACGGCACGGCGAAGGCCCATGTTCGCCACATTTATCAGAAGCTCGACATCCATACGCGCCAAGAGCTGTTCGACATGCTCGGCGTCGAAGCAGAGCACGAATCAAACAAGCAATCCTCGACTTCGTTATAAAAAAATGCTCCGCTCGATTTCTCGAGCGGAGCATTTCCGCCTATTGCTTGAGTGAACGGTGCGCCCCAGACGCCATGGTCGATTTTCTCGAGCCAGCCGACACACGCAACGCCACTGCGCTTCACGCATTGCGCCGCAAGCCTCACGACCCAAGCTCCACGCTGAGCCTCGTCACGCTGTGGGATCCCTCGCCCACGCCGCGCACCGCATCACCTTACTCAGCGGGAACCTCATAGGTCTGTTCGCCGGCAGCGGCCTGTCCGTGTTCGTCGGCCGCGGCCTGCGGGTTTTCAACCTTGCAGGTGTAGCCGTCGACGATATCAGAGTCGATGGTAACCTTCGAGCCCTCCATCACACGACCGGCAACAATCTCATTCGCCACGCGATCGACGACCTCACGCTGCACCAAACGCTTCAGCGGACGCGCGCCATACACCGGATCGAAACCGTCGATGGCAAGCGATTCGATGGCGGCGGGTTTCACTTCGAGTTCGATGCGACGATCGGCCAAGCGCGCCTGCACGTCCTTGACCTGCAGAGCAACAATGCTCTCGATGTTCTCGGACGAAAGCGGCTTGAACGTAATAACGTCGTCGATACGATTCAGGAACTCGGGCCTGAAGGTCGCACGCAGGTTCTCCTGCATTGCGGCCTGGAATTCCGCCATCTTCTTCGCAAAGCCGGCGGCATCGGCTTGCATCATATCCTGAACCAAATCGCCCATCGTGGCGCCCTGTTCTTTGGCCTCTTCCTGCGCGTCGGCCGCAAAATCGCGAATTGTCTGCGAGCCAATGTTGCTCGTCATAATAATAATCGCGTTCTTGAAGCTCACCACGCGGCCCTGGCCGTCGGTCAGGCGACCATCGTCGAGCACCTGCAGCAAAATATTGAAGACATCGGGGTGCGCCTTCTCAATTTCGTCGAGCAGAATCACGCTATACGGACGACGGCGAACGGCCTCGGTGAGCTGGCCGCCCTCGTCATAGCCCACGTATCCCGGAGGGGCACCGATCAGGCGCTGCACGCTGAACTTCTCCATGTATTCGGACATATCGATACGCACCATGGCGCGTTCGGTATCGAACAGGTATTCAGCGAGCGCCTTCGCGAGCTCGGTTTTGCCAACGCCCGTGGGGCCCAGGAACAGGAAGCTGCCAATGGGCCTGTCGGGGTCGGAAAGCCCCGCGCGATTGCGGCGAATGGCACCGGCGACCGCCGAGACGGCCTCATCCTGGCCCACGACGCGCTTGTGCAGCTGGCTCTCCAGGTCAACAAGCTTAGCCATTTCGCCCTGCATCATCTTCGACACGGGAATGCCCGTCCATGCGCTCACGACTTCGGCGATTTCCTCGTCGGAAACCTCTTCCTTCAAAATGGCACCGTCGCCCTGCTTGGCGTTCACAGCCTCTTCGGCCTCGGCCAGCTGGCGCTGCAGCTCGGGAATCTTCGCATAGCGAATCTCGGAAGCCTTCACCAGGTCGCCCTCGCGCGTGGCCTTCTCCTCGTCAACGTGGGCCGCATCGATATCGGCCTTCAAGGTTTGCACCTTCTCGATGACATCTTTCTCGTTGCGCCATTCGGCCTTGCGCGCATCGAGCCATTCTTTCGACGTGGCCATTTGCTTGCGCAGCTCTTCCAAACGCTCGGCGCTCGCCGGGTCGTTTTCCTTCATGAGCGCCTGTTCCTCGATTTGCATCTGCGTATATTTACGCTGAGCGGCGTCGATTTCCTGCGGCATGGAGTCAATCTCGATGCGCAGGCGGCTGGCGGCTTCGTCCATAAGGTCAATGGCCTTATCGGGAAGGAAACGGTCGGAAATGTAGCGGTTCGAAAGCTCGGCCGCAGCGACGATCGCCGAATCGGTGATGCGCACGCCGTGGTGGATTTCGTACTTTTCCTTCAGGCCACGCAAAATGGCGATGGTGTCTTCCACGGTAGGCTCGCCCACGAGCACCGTTTGGAAACGACGCTCAAGCGCGGCATCTTTCTCGATGTATTTGCGGTACTCGTCGAGCGTCGTCGCACCGATGGCATGCAGTTCGCCGCGCGCCAATGCGGGCTTGAGCATGTTGCCCGCGTCCATGGACGAATCGCCCGTGGAACCAGCGCCCACGATGGTATGCAGCTCGTCGATGAACAGAATAATGCGGCCGTTGCTCTGCTTCACTTCGCGCAGAACCGCCTTCAAACGATCCTCGAACTCGCCGCGGTACTTCGCGCCCGCAACCATAGCGCCCAAGTCAAGCGCGATAACATCGTGGTCTTTCAGGCTCGACGGCACGTCGCCCGCAACGATTCGCTGGGCCAAGCCCTCGACGATTGCCGTTTTGCCAACGCCCGGTTCGCCAATAAGCACAGGGTTGTTCTTCGTGCGGCGCGAAAGCACCTGAATGGTGCGGCGAATCTCGTCGGAGCGGCCGATGACCGGATCGAGCTTGCCCTCGCGCGCCTGCTGAGTGAGGTTTTGGCCGTACTGGTTCAGCGCATCAAGCTCGGCTTTGCTCTGCTGGTCGGTCACGCGGGTGTCGCCGCGAAGGTCATCGTAGGCCTCTTCGATGTTTTTGCGCGTCACGCCTGCGCCGTTGAGAATTTTGCCCGCCTGGCCCTTGTCTTCGGTGAGGGCAATGAGCAAATGCTCGCTCGTCGCATAAGAGTCGCCCATCTTTTCGGCGGCCTTCACCGCGTTGTCAATGGCGTTCATGAGGCCTTGCGACGGAAGGGGCATGCCCATCACGCCGCCTGTGACCTTGGGCCCATTGGCGATGGCCTTATCGACTTCGCCCGAAAGCATCGCCGGGTCGGCGCCTACGCGCTTGATGATGGCCGAGATGTTGTTCTCGCCCGCATCAAGCAGGGCTTTCAGCAGATGAATCGGCTCGACCGACGACGTGTCGGCGTCGCTCGCGATGCCCATGGCAGCCTGAAATGCCTCTTGAGCGGTTACTGCAAGTTTGTCGAGTCTCATAAAGCTATCTCCTTCCTAGATGGAGAGAATTGGTTTCAAATAAAACCTGCTAAACGCTACGAGCATTTAACAGGTTGGCGCGCTAACGCACCTCGATGTTTTGCGTGCTCGCGGGAAGCATGAGGCGCGATACGCTTTCGCGCGTTTCGAGTTCATGCACGCGGTCGGCCAGGCGACGCACCTTTTTGTGCAAGTCGTCGATTTCCTCATCGCGCTCGTCGAGACGACCCTTCAAATCCAAAATTCGAATGACGCCCGCAAGGTTGATGCCCTCACTCGTGAGCTCGTTGATAAGCTCAAGGCGCTCGATGTCGGCTTGCGAATACATGCGCGTGTTGCCGCTCGTGCGCTGGGGGCTCACAAGGCCCTTTTGCTCGTAAATGCGCAACGTTTGAGGGTGCACGCCCGCCAACTGGGCCGCGACGCCGATCATATAGAGAGGTGTGTGCCTGTCTGCCATTGCTATCTCCTACACGCCTAAATGCTCGCGAACGTTTTGGCCCGCATGCTCGCAAGCCGCCTGGAAGTCGATCATGGCCTGTTCTTGCTGCTCAGTCATGTGCTTGGGGATTTCCACATGGAACGTAATGCGCAGCGCGCCGCTGCCCGAGCCCTTCACGTTCGGAGCGCCCTTGCCGCTGATTTTCAGCTCAGTACCGTCTTGAGAACCGGCGGGAACACTTACGCGGATCTTCGTGCCGTCGGGCGCGGGAATCACGATTTTCGCGCCGAGCGCAGCTTCGGAAACCGTAATGGGCACCGTCATGAGCACATCGGCGCCATGACGCGAATACAGCGGATGCTCGCTGATTTTCGTGGTCACAAGCAAATCGCCAGCCGGGCCCCCGTTTGCACCCGCGGCACCCTTGCCACGGAAGCGCACGCGGCCGCCATCGACCGCGCCGGCGGGCACCTTCACGTCAAGCGTTTCGACGCCGCCCTGAGGGTTGCGCACGCTCACCTTCTTGGTGCAGCCGTTGAATGCTTCATCAAAGCTTACGTTCAGTGTCACGTTCATATCGCGGCCCTTTTGAGGCTGCGGCTGGTATTGCCCGCCGAAGCCAGAACCGCCGAAGCCGCCTCCGCCGAAAATATCATCGACGTTGAAGCCGCCAGCGCCCGCCACGCCTTCACCGCGACGAATGCTGTCCAGAATGTCGGCCCAGCTGCCAAAGCCGCCAAAGCCCGAAGCCCCAGCGCCGCCGGCGCCGCCGCCCCATCCATAGGGAATGCGCTGCTCGTCGGCGGTTCCGTACTGGTCGTAAAGCTTGCGCTTCTTCTTATCGCTCAAGACCTCATAGGCCTCGTTGATTTCCTTGAACTTTTCCTCATCGCCGCCTGCATCGGGGTGGTTCGTGCGTGCAAGCTTGCGGTATGCCTTCTTAATCTCTTCGTCCGTGGCGCTGCGGGAAACCCCGAGCGTCTTGTAGTAGTCCGGCGTGGCTGCCAACTGCGCCACCTCCTTTTATTCTGACGTGCAATTTCTACAAAGAAGGCGAGCACTGCGCCCGCCTTCCAATACATACTATTCTGCGTCGTCGCTTTCGACTTCGCGCTTCGGGCCGCCAGTGGAGATGGTGACCATTGCCGGACGAATAACCTTCTTGCCCAGGCGATAGCCCTTCTGGTATACCTGCGCAACGGTCTCGTCGGGCACGCTCGCGTCTTCGACCTGGCCTACGGCCTGATGCTCAAGCGCGTCGAACGCCTCGCCCGCGGGGTCGATGATCTCAAGGCCATGCTTGCCGAGCGATTCGGAAAGCTTGGTCGAAATCGCCTTCACGCCATCGAGCAGGCCGGCATCGCCGTTGGCTTCGGCATGCGCGATGGCGCGCTCGAAGTCGTCCATCACGGGAAGCAGATCGCCCATGAGCTTTTCAGCGGCACGAACGCGCATCTCGCCAGCCTCTTCGGCCGTGCGCTTGCGATAGTTGTCCCATTCCGCCTGAAGGCGAAGGTACTTATCGCGCATGGCGGCCGCTTCAGCTTCGGCCTTGGCGACGCGCTCGGCGTCAGCCACAACCGCCTCGGCCTCTTCCTCGATGGAATCAGCCTCGGGCTCGGCGGCCTCAGCGGTTTCCGCCGGTTCGGCCTCGGGGGCCGGGGCGGCCGCTTCAGCCGCCCCTTCGGTTACTTCATCTACGCCGTCGATAGGAATCTCACGAGGCTCCTGGGCGGCTTTGTCCTTACCGTCCTTGCTCATGATTATTTCCCTTCGTTCTTGTCGTCGACGACCTCATAGTCGGCCTCGATGGGGCCGTCATCCTGCTGGGGAGCAGCACCCGCGGCGCCAGCGCCGGCAGCGGCGGCGTCCTGATTGCTGTAGGCAACTTCGGCCAGCTTGTAGCTTGCCTGCTGCAGCTTCTCGGTAGCAGCCTTGATGGCATCGATGTCGGTGCCCTCAAGCGCAGTCTTGGCTTCGGCGATAGCGGCCTCAACCGTGGACTTGCTGTCGGCGGGAACCTTGTCGCCCAGCTCGTTGAGCGTAGTCTCGGTAGCATTCACGAGAGAGTCGCAGTTGTTGCGAGCCTCGATTTCTTCCTTGCGCTTCGCGTCCTCGTCGGCGTGAGCCTCAGCGTCTTTCACCATGCGGTCGACTTCGTCGTCAGACAAAGCCGTGGAACCGGAGATGGTGATCTGCTGTTCCTTGCCAGTGCCCAGGTCTTTAGCGGAAACGTTCACGATGCCGTTGGCATCGATGTCGAACGTGACCTCAATCTGGGGCACGCCGCGGCGAGCCGCAGGAATGCCGGTGAGCTGGAAACGGCCAAGGGTCTTGTTGTCGTTGGCCATCTGGCGCTCGCCCTGCAGAACGTGAATCTCGACGGACGTCTGGTTGTCGGCAGCCGTGGAGTAAATCTCAGTCTTGCGGGTCGGGATGGTGGTGTTGCGGTCGATCATCTTGGTCATCACGCCGCCCATGGTTTCAACGCCCAGGGAAAGCGGGGTGACGTCGAGGAGCAGAATGCCCTCAACATCGCCGGAAAGCACGCCGCCCTGAACAGCCGCGCCAATAGCGACGACCTCGTCGGGGTTCACCGACATGTTCGGCTTCTTGCCCGTCATGGTCTCGGCGAGCTGCTGGACAGCCGGCATACGGGTGGAGCCGCCAACAAGAATGACCTCGTCGATGTCGCCCGTGCCAAGATCGGCATCTTTCAGCGCGCGCTCGACAGGCTGCTTGCAGCGGTCGAGCAAATCTTTCGTGTTGCGCTCGAACTCAGCGCGGGTCAGCGTGTAGTCGAGGTGCTTCGGGCCGGTAGCGTCAGCCGTGATGAACGGCAGATTGATGGAAGCCTGCGTAGTGGAGGAAAGCTCCATCTTCGCCTTCTCGGCGGCTTCCTTCAGGCGCTGCAGAGCCATCTTGTCTTTGCGCAGGTCGATGCCGCCGTTGTCGGCAGCGAACTTGTCGGCCATCCAGTCGATGACGCGGTGGTCCCAGTCGTCGCCGCCCAGGTGGTTGTCGCCAGCGGTGGACAGGACTTCGAACACACCGTCGCCGAGCTCAAGCACGGAAACGTCGAACGTGCCGCCGCCAAGGTCGAACACGAGGATCTTCTGATCTTTGTTCACCTTGTCGAGGCCGTAAGCCAAAGCAGCAGCGGTAGGCTCGTTGATAATACGCTTCACCTCGAGGCCAGCGATTTTGCCAGCGTCTTTGGTGGCCTGACGCTGAGCATCGTTGAAGTATGCAGGAACGGTAATGACGGCCTCGGTAATCGGCTGGCCCACGCGCTTCTCGGCGTCAGCCTTCAGCTTCTGCAGAACCATGGCCGAAATTTCCTCGGGAGTGTATTCCTTGCCATCGATGTCGACGACGGAACGGCCATCCTTGCCCTTCACGACATTGTAGGCGACGGTCTTGCGCTCTTCGGCAGTTTCGTCGTAGCTGCGGCCGATGAAACGCTTCACGGAAGAAACGGTGTTCTCGGGGTTGGTGACGGCCTGGTTCTTAGCGGCCTTGCCGACAACACGCTCGCCGTCTTTGCGGAAGCCCTCGACCGACGGAGTGGTGCGGTCGCCTTCGGCGTTCACCAGAATGGTGGGCTCATTGCCTTCCATAACCGCCATCGCGGAGTTCGTGGTGCCCAGGTCGATACCCAGAATCTTGCCCATATCTATTCAGCCCTTTCTCGTTGACGAGGCCACATCCTGCAGCCCCGCTGGTGGCATTGCCACCGACTGTTCTTACCTTGCATGTTTGGCTCGGAGCCCGCAGCTTTTGCCTCCGCGACCTTCGCGCCTTCTTGGTACATTTGGCAATATAAAATCTAAGTGCCTCATTGTCAACTTATCTGACAATTTATTTTGCACGTTACTTAACTGTCACTTTGAATGATTATTTATATGCCCCATATAGGGAAGATATGCGAGCAATACCTACATATTGTGGTTTTCGACCGTTTTATACAACAAGAACCCCATTCGACGGTAACCGAATGGGGTTCTTGAAATCTCAGTAAGGGATTGTTAGGTCGGCGCTTTCACGGCCGCATGCGCCGCCGCTGTCGAAGGGTGCGCCAGCTGTCGCGCACCAAAGTTTCCGCTTGCTACCTGGCCTCGAGGCCCATCTGCAACATGTATACCTCTTCGCGCAGCTCGCGTGCATCTGCGTTGGTAAGGCGGCCAGCCTCGCGCATGAGGCGAATTTGTTCGAGCTCCATCGAAAGCGCCTCGGCCTCGATGTCACGCGTTTTCGCCTTCACGCGACGCTTCCCCAAAAACGTGCCACGCACCTTGCGGCCGGTATGCGTCTCTTCGCCAGCGAGCGCAGCGGAAGCCGCCGATGCGGCATCGGCCACGGCATTTGCCGCGGAGGCCATCTTGGCCGCCAAATCGGCATCATCGGAATCGGGCGCAACGAACGGAATCGTGCCCGTTTCGGAAGGCGACCCCATCACAGCCTCCAGTTGGGCTTCGCGCGCCTCGACGGCGTCGAGTACGCGCTTGCTTTCGGGAGTGACCTTCGGAATGTCGATGCCCGTTATGGCCTCGAGCTTCGCCGTTGAATCGGGCAGCACGGCGCACTTCTCTTCGGCGGCCTCTCGCGCTTCCTCGCGAGCTTCGACGGCCGCTTCCGCTTCCACACGGGCCACGCGCAGGCGCAACGCCATAAGGTTAGCGTTGTATTCGCTCTTCAGCAGGCCCGCAGCATGACGGCCCTCAGCGTCGAGCGCGGGCTCGATGCTTTCCAAATACTGCAAGGCGTGTTCTTCGGCGGCAATGATGAGTTTCGACATTTCGCGCTTGCATTCGTCCGTCATATTCGAACCGCGAACTTTGTCCACAATGAAGCGAACCGTCCATGTGAACGGGGCTTTCTTGCGTAAATCAGGCCGCGTAATAACCGCGCCAGGCGCAACGCCCGCGCCCGCCACAATGGGAGCTCCCGAGCCAAGCGTCGAAGCAAACTTCGAATGAGAGCCGCGCTTAAGCACGTCAATGCTGTGGTTGAGCGTACTCGCATAGCGCTCGCCCGCCGCGCGACTCACTTCGCCCGACGCCATTTTTTCGCGCACGAATTCGAGCTGGTCGCCCAGAACATCAATGCGCATGCCGCGCAGCGTGTCGTCGGAAACCTCTCGCTCGCGCACCAAATTCACGCGGTCGCGGTATGCCTGCACGGTAACGCGCGTAGGCACCGCCGTTTCGGGCGTTTCTTTCTCAAGCAGCTCGTCGATAACATTCTGCAAAATGTCGACTTCCACCTTAGAGCGCGGCGAGGCGCCTTCGCTTTCTTCAGCGGGAGCCAGCAGCGGCACCACGAAATTCGCAATGAGCAACGTGAGCACAATAACGCCCGACGCAAGGAAGATGAGCAGGTCGCGGTTGGGAAACGGCGTCGTCGCGGCAATGAAATACGGAAGCGACATAACGACCGAAAGCGTCACGGCGCCCTTCGGGCCAGCAAGCGTAATCACGGCCGCGTTACGCAGGAAATCGGCGTTGATTTTCGGACGGATGCCCTCGCGATTGCGCGTGAGCTTCTCCATAACCACGACCCACGCGAAACGCACGCCAAGCACGATGGCCGTGATGAGCACGATAAGGACGAGGAGCCACGCGCCGCCCTGACTGCCCGACGCATTCCATGTAGGCAGAATAACCTCGGGAAGTTTCATGCCCAGCAGCACGAACACGATGCCATTAATCACGAATACGATAAGCTCCCACACGTTTTCGCTGGCCACGGCGTAGCGAGATGACTCGATGGTAAGCGAGCTCGGGTAGAACTTCATGAACAACGCGGCCGCGACCACGGCCAAAATGCCGCTCACGGCGAAGTGCTCGGCGGTGAGGTACGCGAAAAACGGCATGACCACTTCGAACAGCAGAAACACCGTGGGCGTTTCAAGGCCGAGCGCGCGCACGCGGCCAAGCACGAACATCACGATTGCCGCGAGCACAAGGCCCACGACCACGCCGCCAACGAAGTCAAACAAGAAGGTGGCCGTCGCGTTGGCTAGAGAGAACGTTCCCGTAATGGCCGCTGCGATGGCGAACTCGAACGCCACAACACCCGATGCGTCGTTGAACAAAGCCTCGCCCGAAAGCAGCGATTTTTGACGGTCGGTAAGCTTGACGTCTTTGCCCATGGCGGCAACGGCGGCGGCGTCGGTGGGACCGAGCGCGGCGCCTAGCGCGAAGGCAGCCGCAAGAGGAATAGACGGCACGATAAGGTTCAGCACGAAGCCAACCACGAGCGCCGTAATGAACACCAGGCCAATAGCGAGCGAGATGATGTGTCCCTTGTTTTTCCAAAGCGCGCCCTTGTCGGCATGACGCGATTCATCAAAGAGCAGCGGCGCGATGAAGATGAGCAGGAAGAGCTCAGGATCAGAAATAACCGCCGAGGGGTCTTCGGCGATGAAGAAACCGACTACCGCGCCAAGGGCGATTTGCACAAGCGGCATGGCCAAGCGGGAAAATACCTGGTCGAAAATGCTTGAGACAAGAACGCATCCAAGCAGCAGCAAAACGACTTCGAACGATTCCATTGGGCTCCTTTAAGAGTCGGCCTATGCGGCACACGCCGCATATATCAGTACAAACTGCCATGGTAACCGACGCATCGCAAACAAGCCGAAAGCGTTAACGCTTCGCTACGAAAAACCGCCAACGCTGAAGGGCGGCCGAAATCGTTCCCCTTGCCTGCCACTCCTGTTAAATGCTCGCTGTTAAATGCTCGTAGCGTTTAACAGGTGGGCAATTGCGGCAAACGGGGCACTCCCGATGAAAAACCTGTTAAACGCTACGAGCATTTAACAGGTTCAACCTCAACCGAAGGCTCACTCCCTCCAATTCTCGCACTGAATAGCTCGCGCGAACCACGGATGGGCCTTCGCCTTTTCGGGAGACCACCAACAGAGCGTTCCATTCTTCCATGCAGCCAAATGGACAAAGCCGTCGGTATTGTCGAGAACCACCGCCTCGTGCGTGTACGACAAAACCCCACCCAGGGCGGAAATGCTCGCAGAGAAACGCCGCTCGACGTCCTCGGGGCGAATATCATGACCCCCAACTTGCACGCGATGGCGAATTCTGGCCAAAGCGACTTCAGGAGAATTCACACCGATATAAAAGAGCCGAACCCTGTACCCCAGCGAATACGCTTTCCGAATGCGCGCCACCGCCGATTTCCCCGCAAGCGTCGTTTCCTGGTTGAATGACCTCATGTGGGCGAAATTATCTCGAACCTGACCAACCGCCTGCTTGCCCGCCCAAAGCTGGTCGGTCGGCGACGACCAGTCCTTTCCCGCGGCGACAATTATTTCATCAGGGTTGATGCGAGGCATGCGCGAATCGATATCGCATTCGCGCCAAAGCCCCGATTGGTAAAACGTCGATTTCCCTGCGCCGTTCACGCCGGCAAACACAACAAGCGTAGGCTGGCTCGCCATTTAGAATGCACCACGCTTCACGAGCTCACGCTGTTTTTGACGCAAAAAGAAATCGGATAGCTCTATATAGAAATCGGCCTCTTCTTGCGTTTTGGCCGACTGAAGAACGTCGAGCGGAACGCAAAAGGAAAAAGCCTTCTTGCATTCTTCGAAGAGACGTGGCAGGTCGCAACGGCTTTCTGCGGAAGATGCCATACGCTCGGAATGCAAATCGTCCGACGAGGACGAGGGCCTTCCTGACGACGGATTCTTCAGTAAACGATCGTAGACCGCGGCCTCTGGCAAAACCCACGAGCGCCCAACCTTTGTAGCCTCAAGCGAGCCGCTGGCAATGAGCTGCCGAACCCGAGCGGTCGACACTCCCAAAATTTGCGCGCATTCCGAAACAGAAAGCATGGACTTCCCCTTTGAATCGCCCGATACGAATGCCACCACAATACAAAAACCCTTGCGATACCGCAAGGGTTTCAGGAGTCGCCATGCACCCATAACGTTCAACGAGCATGCCGGCCGCTTCAACAAAGAACAGCATGCGACCGAACGAAAATCTGTCAGATACCTTCCTCCACTAAATGCTCCACCTGTTAAATGCTCGTAGCGTTTAACAGGTGGAGCGGGTCCACGGCAGGTTGGGCGCGCGGGCACGAAAAAAGCCGGCCGCGGATGCGACCGGCTTTCAACAATCGGAAGCCAACAATCAAGGCTAGCAATCACGACAAGCGACCGAGGCCAGCAGCCAGAATCGGCAACTAGAGCCAACGGTCAAGGCCATCAACCAAGCTCACCCGAAACCCGTTAAACGCTACGAGCATTTAACAGGTTGGGAATCAGGCTATTTCATGAGCGAGGCAACCGCGTTCGCGAAGGCCACCGGGTCTTCCAGAGGCATGCCCTCGACGAGCAGCGCCTGGTTGTAGAGCAGGCTCGCGTAGGTCTTCACCTTTTCGGCATCGCCCGCTTCCTGCGCGGCCTTCAGCGTGGCGAACACGGGGTGCGCGGCGTTGATTTCAAGCACGCGATCGCTCTTGGGCGCTTCGCCCATATCGGGCATCTGCGAGAGAATCTTCTCCATCTCGAGCGACACAGGGCCCTCGGCGGTGATGCACGCCGGCGCGGCATCGGCCGTGGCAAGCTTCGTGGACACCGCAACCTTCGTCACCGAATCGCCCAGAGCTTCTTTCATGGCGCCGAAAAGGCCTTCGTTTTCCTTCGTGGCGTCTTCGGCGGCCTTCTTTTCGTCCTCAGTCTCCAAGCCCAAATCGCCCGACGCGACGTTCTTCAGCTCCTTGGCCGACTCGCCCTCGCCCCAGGTTTGCATGGTCTGGAACGTGAACTCGTCAACGTCCTGCGTGCACAGCAGCACGTCGTAACCGCGGTCGAGCACCGAATTCACCACAGGCAGCTTCGCCAAACGGTCGGTCGAATCGCCAGCGGCATAGTAAATCGCCTTTTGGTCGGTAGGCATGGCGGCGGTGTATTCCTCGAACGTCACCATCTTCTGCTGCTTGGCCGAATAGAACAGCAGCAGGTCGCCAAGCAGGCCCTTCTGCATGCCGTAGCTCTGGTAAATGCCGAACTTCAGGCCGCGGCCGAACTGCTCGAAGAACTTCTCGTAATCGTCGCGATGGTTGTCGCGCATTTTCTCGAGCTCGCTTTTGATCTTCTTCTCGAGCTTGTTGGCAATAGCACGCAGCTGGCTGTTGTGCTGCAGCGTCTCGCGCGAAATGTTCAGCTGCAAATCGGCCGAATCGACAACGCCGCGCACGAAGTTGAAGCAATCGGGCAGAAGCTCCTCGCACTTATCCATGATGAGCACGTTGGAGCTGTAGAGCGCCAGACCCTTCTTGTAGTCTTTGCTGTACAGGTCAAACGGCGCGCGGCTCGGAATGAACAGCAAGGCGTCGTAGGTAAGAGCACCCTCGGCGTGCACCTTAATCGTGCGCGCGGGGTCGGCGAAGTCGTGGAAGTTCGACTTGTAGAACTCGTTGTATTCCTCGTCGGTCACGTCAGACTTGCTGCGCTTCCAAATGGGCACCATGGAATTGATGGTCTCGCGCTCGGTGTAATGCTCGAATTCGGGCTTGTAATCGTCGCCGGCATCTTCGGGCTTCGGCTTTTCGCGCGTCTTGTCGCAATCCATGGTAATGGGGTAGCGCACGTAGTTGCTGTACTTCTTGATGAGGCTCTTCAGGCCCCACTCGGAAAGGTACGTGTCGTATTTTTCCTCGTCGGTGTCGTCTTTCAGCGTGAGGATGATATCGGTGCCGTTCCCGGCGCGCTCGGCTTCTTCGATAGTGTAGCCCTCAACGCCGTCGCTGACCCACGCCCACGCCTCGTCGCTGCCGAATGCGCGGCTCACAACGCGCACTTCCTTGGCAACCATGAATGCGGAATAGAAGCCCACGCCGAACTGGCCGATGATATCTACGTCGTCGCCCTGGGCCTTGTCGTTTTCGGTTTTGAATTCGAGCGAGCCGGAATGGGCGATGGTGCCCAGGTTCTTCTCGAGCTCGTCTTTGGTCATGCCGATACCCGAATCGCTCACGGTAATGGTGCGCGCATCTTTGTCGAAGGATACGTGAATGGCCAGCTCGTCTTTAGAGAGCTTCACGTCGGTATCGGTGAGGCTCTTGAAATAGAGTTTATCCACGGCGTCGGACGCGTTGGAGATAAGCTCGCGCAGGAAGATTTCCTTATTCGTGTAAATCGAATTGATCATGAGGTCGAGCAGCTTTTTGCTCTCTGTCTTGAACTTCTTCATAGCTCGAATGGCCTTTCTATTCGCGTGCCGCTCAGGCGGCTTTTACCCAAAGGTCGCCGTATCGCGCAAGGCGGCGCAGGCGCTTCGCCCGCGTTCGCACGTGGCGGCGGCGATTTTTAGCACTCAACATGTTCGAGTGCCAAAACAGGATTGTAGTTCGCCGCCCGCGAGTGTCAAGCAAGCCCACGCGAGCGCCACGCGATGTTGACGTTTCGTTGCAAAAATCGCCTGCCCCTGACGCATCGACAATTCGAAAACGACGCCATTTTCGGTGCCGCACAACAGGCAAACGAGTATCTTGTTCTTACAAGCAATCGGGCACGCCAAAGGGGACGCGCCGCAAACGCCACGCGCAACGGCAGCCCGTCGACGCAAGGAGGCAGCTATGTCAAATCGCTTCGTTTTGAACAACATTTCTTACCACGGAGCAGGCGCGATTAAGGAAATTCCCGGCGAGCTTACCCGTCGCGGATTCTCAAAAGCGTTTGTGGCGACCGACGCTGACCTGGTGCGTTTCGGCGTCACGAAAAAGGTCACCGACCTGCTCGACGAAGCGGGCATCGCATGGGAGATGTTCAGCGACATTAAGCCCAACCCCACCATCGAGAACGTGCAGGCGGGCGTGACGGCGTTCAAGGCCAGCGGCGCCGATTGCATCGTGGCCGTGGGCGGCGGCAGCGCCATGGACACCGCGAAGGGCATTGGCATTATTGCCACGAACCCCGAGTTCGCCGACGTAGTAAGCCTCGAAGGCGTCGCGCCCACCACCAAGCATGCCGTGTTCACCATTGCTGTGCCCACCACCGCTGGCACCGCGGCCGAAGTCACCATCAATTACGTGATTACCGATACGGAAAAGGAACGCAAATTCGTCTGCGTCGACGTGAACGACATTCCTGAAGTTGCCGTTGTCGACCCTGAAATGATGGCGACCATGCCCGCAAGCCTCACCGCCGCCACTGGCATGGACGCACTCACGCACGCGATTGAGGGCTACACCACCAAGGGCGCGTGGGAGCTTTCCGACATGTTCCACCTAAAGGCGATCGAGCTCATTTCGAAGAACCTGCGCGACGCGGTGGCCGAAGCGAAAAGCGGCGTGCCCGCGAGTGGCCGTGAAGGCATGGCGCTCGCCCAATACGTCGCCGGCATGGGCTTCTCCAACGTGGGCTTGGGCATCGACCACTCCATGGCACACACGCTTTCGGCGCACTACGACACGCCGCACGGCGTTGCCTGCGCGATGCTTCTGCCCATCGCGATGGAATTCAACAAACCCGTGGTCGTCGATCGCTTGGCCGATGTGGCCCGCGCGATGGGCGTTGACACCACGGGCATGAGCACTGAAGAAGCAGCCGACGCGGCCATCGCGGCCGTGCGCCAGCTTTCCGAAGACGTCGAGATTCCCAAGACGTGCGCGGGCTTGGTCGAAGGCGACCTCGAGCAGCTGGCCCGCGATGCCATGGCCGACGCATGCTTCCCTGGCAATCCGCGCGAAGCCGACCACGACCAGGTGGTCGAACTCTTCCGCAAAATCATGGCGTAGGAAGTAACGGCCCTATACAAGAAGGAGCCTGCAATCATTCTGCAGACTCCTTCTTGTTTTCGATCTATTTCGATGGGCGCTACTCTTTGCGATTGGCGCGCTCGTTTTCTTCGCGACAGATTTCCTCATACATATCGAGCATCACGCTTTGCGGAACCTCGCCGAAGAAGTAGTCGTCCTCGTTCACCATGCGCGAACCCTCGATTTCGATATCGATGATGTCGTACGCCGCATGGGCAAGCGCGACCACCACATAGCTGCCGGTAACCGCAAACGCGATGCACATCACAAGGGACATCGCCACACACACCGACAGCGTGTACCAATCGCGATATTCCTCGTGCGCATACACGAAAACGGCGGTGGAAATAACAACTGCGGCAATTACGGCGATTTTTGCGGGAATGAACAGGCCCAAAAGCACGGTCACGCCGCCCACCAGCACGAAGCGGAACAAAAGCTCCTCGGCAAAGCCCGCCGCAAACATGCCCGCGAACACGGCATACGAATCGATGCGCGGAATTTCACCATTGAGGCCGCGGCGACTCGCAATGATGCTCAACCTGCCCGACGTCGTGTGTGACGCGACGAACTCGATGACATGGGCAACGGCGAGCGCAATCACGGTCACGACAATGACCGCCACGATGGTGTCAATGGCGGAAAGCTTCATGCACGACAGCGCAATTTCGTGCGCCCAGCCAAACCCAATGATCGAACCGAACCAATCGCCCGAAACAACTCCGCTTGCGGCCATGGAGCCAACAACGCCGATAAGCAGCAGCAGGCATTCCGACGCAAGCATGTTCGAAATAAGGCAATTTTGCTCGCCCATGTCGAGCGGATATTTTTCTCCAGGGAAAGCCAACTTAGGAAAGCACTCCTTTAGCCTCGAGGGCATTAACGACTTCGATGTCGGCGGGCAGCCAATCGACCGAGCGAAGGTTCGCCGCGCCGAGCCACTTCGCCGCCGAATGCTCCAGCAAATGCAAATGTCCCTCCACGATGGAACACATGTAGCACCCCATGGACAGATGGAACGCAGGGTAATCGTATTCTACCTGGTACACAAACGAATCGACCGAGACCGTCGTTTCGAGCTCTTCGCGAATCTCGCGAACCAACGCCTGCTCAGGGGTTTCTCCCGCCTCGACTTTGCCACCAGGGAATTCCCACCCGCCAGCAAACTCGCCATACCCGCGCTGAGTCGCGAATACCTTGCCGTCATGCACAATGACGGCCGCAACGACGTTGATTGTTTTCATAGGACACTGCCTCGATTCATGACCAAAATGAAAGCGAGCCCGAAGCTTCGCAATGCTAAAGGATTCACGATACCGTCCGAGCAAAACAGTAGCAAGGCCAAGAAGGAAAACGCACTCTATACCCAACGCCGGCCTACAATCCCATATTGCCGAAAACCGCCGAATCGCGCCACGTGCACGTTTTCCCGGGTATGATTGTCTTCAAATACGCAACCCACCCCATCGAGGCATCCATGAATCAGCGCATTGAATACAACGTTGTCGAGTTTTCGGAAGAAGCGAAGTCCGCTTTCAGAAAGAGTCTCGAAGCAAGCTTCATCGGATCAGAGAAGAAGCCCGATGACCGCTTTGCGCCGCGCATTCTCAGCAACAACGATCCCGCAAGCAATGTGCTCTCCGTTATCAAAGGGGAATTCCTCGATTGCGTGAGCTTCGATCTTTCGGTCGCATTCATCACGGCCAGCGGAATTCAGGTGCTCGCCGAAATACTCTCTCAACTGCGACAGAGGGGAATCAAGGGGCGCATTCTCACATCGACGTATCTCTGCTTCAACGATCCCGACGCGCTCAGGAAGCTGCTCGAATATCCCAACATTGAAACACGCGTTTACCAGGGAGACCTCCACGCAAAAGGGTATTTCTTCAACAAGAGGGGCATTTCCACCATCATCATTGGAAGCTCGAACCTCACGCAAACTGCCCTAACGTGCAACAAGGAGTGGAACGTTCTTTTTCGCTCCTTCCCAACGGGCGACATCGCCCATAAAACCAAAGCCGAATTCGAAAAGCTCTGGACCGACGAAAACACCGCGAACCTCGATATGCACTGGATCGAAAGCTACGAAAAATTCCTTGCAGAAAAACCGGCGTCGAACGCTCCGGCACGCCGTAAGTTCTATATCGCCGACATGCCGGAAGGCAGCTCGCCTTCCGGTGACGACAGAGCGACAAAAATCAAACCCAACAAAATGCAGACGCATGCGCTCGAAGCGCTCGACGCACTCCATCAGCGCAACGATCCCCGCGCGCTGCTCGTCTCAGCTACAGGAACAGGCAAAACATATCTTTCCGCGTTAGACGTTGCCGCCTGCGCGCCGAAACGCGTGCTCTTTATCGCACATAGGCAGCGAATTCTTGACGCCTCGATGAAAAGCTTTCGTCGCGTTCTCGGCGACGGGTATTCCTATGGTCAATTTGCCAACCAGAGCGAACGAGACGCAACATGTCTTTTCGCCATGGTCATTTCGCTTTCCACGAAACTCGACGAGTTCTCGCCCGATGATTTCGATTACATCATCATCGATGAAGCACATCGGACAGGAGCCAATAGTTACCAAAAGATACTTGACTATTTTAAGCCAAAATTCGTTCTTGGAATGACGGCAACGCCGTCGAGGACCGATGGCTATGACGTGTATGCACTGTTCAATCACGTAATTGCCTATCGCATTACGCTTCAGGACGCTCTTGAAAACGATATGCTCGTTCCTTTTCACTATTTCGGAATCGCAGATCTTGAAATCGATGAAGAGCAGGCTGACGATTTCGCGCTGTTCTCGCGCTTGACGGCAGAAGAGCGCGTTGACCATATCATCCGAAAGATCGAAGAGTATTCGGTTTGCAAAGAAAACCGCCGAGGGCTTATCTTCTGTAGCAGAAACGACGAAGCACAGGCCCTTTCTCGCCTCTTCAACGAAAGAGCCTATCGCACCCTCGCCATAAGCGGAGAATCCTCCGACAACGAGCGCGACACGGCTATCGCCCAACTCGAAAATGGCGAGCTGCAGTACATCTTCTCGGTGGATATCTTCAACGAGGGCGTCGACATTCCCTCGCTCAACCAAATCATCATGCTGCGCAAAACCGAATCGGCCATCGTGTTCGTACAGCAGCTCGGACGAGGCCTGAGAAAAGACCCGTCCAAAGATTTCACGCTCGTGCTCGATTTCATCGGCAATTACCAGCAGAACTACCTGATACCTATCGCCCTCGCCGGCGACAGAACGTACAACAAAGACAACCTTCGCAAGGTGGTAAAAGAAGGCAGCTCCATCATTCCTGGCTGCTCGACCATCACATTCGACCATATTTCCGAACAACGGGTTTTCAAAGCGCTCGAAGAGGGGCGCTTCGGAACCGCCAAGCTCATTAGATCTGAATACGGGGACCTTCGCAGACTTCTCGGCCGCATTCCGTCACTGCTCGATTTTGACGCCAACGAGTCGATTGATCCCATGATCATCATCAACAAATACGGCTCTTACCCTGCGTTTCTTCAGCAGTACGAGCAAGATTGCCCATACTCCCTCAGCCCCAAAAAGCTCGACTATCTAAAGTTCATATCAACGAAAATGGCTAGTGGAAAACGCCGTGGCGAACTGCTCATTCTTCAAGAGCTGCTCAAGAGCTCGGGTGGAGCAATCAACGAGACTTCTGCAGCTTGCCGAAGCAATGAATCCACCGCGTCGACCATCCGTATGCTCTCGGGCGAATTCTCGACAAGAGGAGAGCAACTCATTAGGGAGGTCGACGGAAAAATCGTCTTGGATTCACGCTTCGAGACGGCACTTTCCGATCCGTGGTTTCGCAGCTGCGTTTCCGACGTGATCGAATTCGGCCTTTCGCGAAACGAAGCCGCCTTTGCGGAAACGTACAAAGACACTGACTTCGTACTGAATCAGAAATACACACGCGAAGACGTGTGCAGGCTTCTACGCTGGGCGAAAGAGCCGAATTATCAGAATGTCGGTGGCTACTTTCATGACAAGGAAACCAATACTTTTCCGGTTTTCATCAATTACGAAAAAGACCCTGACATCAGCGTGACCACGCAATACGAAGACCGATTTGTATCCGACCGCGAGATTATTTGCATTTCGAAGAGTAACCGCACGCTTCAATCGCCCGAAATAGGAAACCTCGCGCATGCGAGAGAGCTCGGCATGCGCTGCTTTCTGTTCTTGCGCAAAAACAAGAAAGACAAAGACGATGGAACCGAGTTCTATTTCCTAGGAGAGATGCACCCAACGGGACATTTCGAGCAGATCGTCATGGAAGACGGCAGCACGTCGGCCGTCGAAATCACGTACGACCTGGAAACGCCAGTCCGTGCCGATCTGTACGATTATTTCCTAAGCAGCTTCGACAAATAGAAAACAGACCATCGTCCTTGTTGGAGGGCAGTTTTGCGCGCGCGTGACCGCGCTATTCATCTCGCAGCAATCGAAAGAATCGGTTGATGACGCTTTGCGAATTTGGGTCTATTTCGTCGGCCCCAATCACATTGCTTAAAAAGCAGAGCATCGCGCACGATGCCCTCCGCCTGTTGCCAGCGAACGAATCACTTTCAAGATGCGAAGCGATGCGCTCCAGAAACTCGCCAACGGTCTCGTTGCGCGATCCCTCAATAAATTGCCGCAATTCGGGAATCGATTCAAACCCGAAATCAGACGGTCTTAGAATCATGTTCAATCGCCCCCTTATGAGGCAATTGAAGCAGACAAGCGCTGCGGGCCGGGCGGATCAAACCCATGATCCATGAAACCCACGATCTCGCAAATCGCCTAGTCCCACAAATCGCTGGGCACAATCTCCAGGCAGCAGCCATCGGGGTCTTCGATGAAATAAATGCCATCGCGGCCGAGTTCGTGGCACACGCAATCCATTTCGTCATGCAGAAGACGCGCCGCATCGACGTCGTCGACCGCAAACGCCAAATGAGTATCGTTGCTCCCATTGTCGTACGCTTCAGTGCGGCCGCTTTCCCACACGAGCTCAAGCTCGAAATCGGTGGTGTCGTTTCCTATATAGACAATCTTGCGAGAGCCTTCCGCGCGAGTAATCTCGCGAACAACGTCGAGCCCAAATGCGCGTTTGTAGAACGCGAGCGATTTTTCCAAATCGAGCACGTGAATGCACCGGTGAATCATTTTCGCCTTCATGGGAAGCCTTTCTCCCGCAACTCCCACCAGCCGCTATTGCGGCCTATGGGCAATTGTTACAGGCTTCATCCCATTTCGCATGCGGAAAACGCACAAACTGGGATATTTATCCGCGAGCGGCGGATAGTCTTAAAAGCTGAGCCTCCTCGATCTCAAAAAACAGCTCAAAAACGCGGCGAATCCGCCTTTACAAGCGAGCCAATTTGTATTTGCTTCTTATTTGCTTTTCAGGCGTTGCGGCAATCGCCTTCAAGTCATTCATTATTATCAACGCAGGTATGACCTGGCTTTTTATGTATTGTATCTTGCTTTTTTCTATTTGCTTTCAACTTGCTTCCTACATGCTTAGTATTCATGACGGAAGTACAAAAGGAGGTTGCCATGTCCGACTTCAAATCGCTTATCGAAGCCCTTTGCGCATTACCAAGCGAAACCGAATACGTCGAATTCAAAGAGAGCTACAGCGATTTTAACAAAGAAGGTCGAGACATCTGCGCACTCTCAAATTCCGCCGCATTGAAGAATGTGCCTCGCGCTTATAAGATTTGGGGCATCACCGACAACACCCACGAGATCGTTGGAACCACTTTTGACCCCCGAAAAGCCAAAAAGGGCAACCAGGATCTTGAGATTCATTTGCGCACGATGCTTAGCCCCAATCTCAACTTTGAATTCCATAACGTTGACCTATACGGAAAACACCTTGTCGTTTTGGAGATCTGTCCCGCGATTCACTATCCCGCACGCTACCAAAGCCTAGCATATATCCGATCGGGGTCTAGTACGCAGGTACTTAAACCGGGATCGGAACGTGAACGAGAGCTTTGGCGAAAAACCGAACAGCTGGTGTATGAGAGCCAGGTTGCCGCCGATGGGCTCAGCCTTGAAGACGCCTTAAGTCTCATCGATTACCACACCTACTTCAGAATGCTCGGACAAGCAATTCCCTCAAACCAAGAATCCATCGTCCATGCGCTGAAGACCGACCGTATCATCGAAGACAGAATTGACGGCTTCGCCATAACAAACCTCGGAGCAATTCTGCTCGCGCGGAATTTACAAGATTTTCCCGCACTTAGGCACAAATCAATCCGAGTCATTAAGTACTCGGGAATTGCCCGCATTTCCATAGAAAAGAATATGGTATTTGAAACCGGCTATGCATTGGCCTTTGAACAAGCGCTTTTATACCTAAAAGGAGCCATTCCATCGGAAGAACCTATCGAGGACGGCCTTAGAATACCTCGTCCCGAATTCCCCGACATCGCGATACGCGAGCTATTGGCAAATGCCATAGCCCACCAAGACCTGCAAGCTGCCGGCTCGTCTCCTTGTGTGGAACTATTTGATGGGCGAATCGAAGTCACGAATCCAGGAACTCCACTTATTGAACTGCGAAAAATCGTCAACGACCCGCCCCGCTCCCGAAACGAAGCACTCGCCGCTCTTTTGAGGCGTATGGGAATCTGCGAAGAGGCCGGCAGCGGATGGGACAAAATCGTTACATCATGCGAAGCCTTTCAATTACCCGCACCCGTCATCGAAACAGCAAACGGCTCTATGCGTGTCACTCTTTACGGGCGTAGAAGCTTTCGAGAGCTCACTCCGGAAGAGCGCGCAGACGCGTGCTATTGGCATGTCTGCGTTCGGTACGCTTCGCGCAATTACGCATGCAATCAATCTCTACGCGAACGGTTCGGCCTCAAGGACTCCAATTCGGCACAGATCTCAAGGCTTGTTAAAACTTGCATCGATAAGAATCTCGTTCAATTAGCCGACCCCAACGCGGGTCCAAAATATCGCCGTTACATCCCTGCATGGGCCTAAAGGGCGAAGTAGGATTCCAGACCTCCGCTCGGGAATCCTACTTGCTTCTTATTTGCTTTTCGACCTTCAAATTGCCCTGCTCGAGTTATTGTCGATGTCAAAAAACCTCTTGACCTGGCACTTTGTAAACCAGCAACCCTTTTTTCTATTTGCCTCTTATTTGCTTTATTAGGAATCATGAGCCCAATTCCGCAACCGCTGAATGCGGATTTTAGCAAGCCTGTGCCCCCTCCACGTCCTTCGCCTGCTGCCACAATTCCTCTTGCTCGTCGGTCGAGAGGTCTTCCAGGCGCTCGCCACGCGCCCACGCCGCGCCTTCCATAAAGCTCCAACGACGACGGAATTTCGCGCACGTCGCACGCAATGCGTTTTCAGCATCGACGCCATTCCAGCGCGCCACATTCACGAGCGCGAACAGAATGTCGCCGAATTCAAGCTCGCGATCTTCGGACGTCTCGGCTTCCTTGAATTCCTCGATTTCTTCTGCGACCTTCGCCCACACGCCCGCCTCATCGGGCCATTCAAAGCCCACGGCGACCGCCTTGCGCGAAATCTTTTGCGCCTGCATGAGCGCTGGGAAGCTCGTGGGCACACCATCGAGAAGGCCAGCGGGCTTTTCCGCACCAGCCGCCTCGCCCATCGCCGCTTCGCGCTCGCGCATTTTCACGGCATCCCAAATATCGGTCACTTCTTCAGGCGTTAAAGCCTGCGCTTCCCCGAAAATATGCGGATGGCGGCGCACCATTTTCTCGTTGATATCGCGACACACGTCGTCGATCGTGAATTCGCCCGCATCGGCAGCGATTTGACTCTGCAGCACCACCTGCAGCAACACGTCGCCCAATTCTTCGCGCAAATGGGCCACATCGCACGCCTCAATGGCATCGACGGCCTCGTAAGCCTCTTCAATCATGTTGTGCGCAATGCTCGCATGCGTCTGTTCGCGATCCCACGGGCACCCATCGGGCGCGCGCAGCTTCGCAATCGTTTCAACAAACGCATCGAATTCCGCATGATTTGCCATTGCCGCGCCCTTTCCGCAAAAAGAATCAAAACCCCTCGGATTATAGAAGACCAGCCTAATCAAGTCAGTCGAACACTTCCCCATGAGATACACTTCAATCATCCATTCGAAGAAAGCGCCCTATGAGAACCAGAATCTTCCAAATCGTGCAAATCGCGCAGAAAGACGACCGCGCGAGCCGCCTCTACGACATATTCCTGGTCGCCGTCGCGTTTGCGAGCATCGTTCCGCTCATGTTCCACGTCGACCGGCTTCCCGGCGCTTGGCAGTTCGCGTTCACCGCGCTCGATTTTGTCACGGTGTACATCCTGTTCTTCGACTACCTGCTGCGTTGGATTACCCATGACATAAAAGAAGGCCGTCGAGGCGATTGGAAAGCTTTCGTGAAATACCCGTTCACGGTAACCGCGCTCATCGACCTTGCCTCCATTCTGCCCTCGCTTGGCGTTTTGCCCGCGAGTTTCATGTTCCTTCGCGCGCTGCGCGTGGTGCGCATCATGCGCTATTCGCGCCGTCTTGCCGTCATCGTCAACACGTTCGCGTCGGAGCGCCGCACGCTCACCCTCTCGCTCGTACTAGTAGGCATGTACGTGTTCATGGTGGCGCTTCTGATGTTTTGCAACGAGCCCAACACGTTTGACACATTCATCGATGCTCTGTATTGGGCAGCCGTCACCCTCACGACTATCGGCTACGGAGACCTTACGCCCACGACGGAAACGGGCAAAGTTATCGTTATCGCGGCATCGATCGTGGGCATTTTGGTAATCGCGCTTCCCGCCGGCATCATCACGGGCAGCTTCCTCGACCAACTGCGCCAAATCGGTGAGGACCGCGAGCGCTATTTCGAGGCGAATTCCTTCGCGCGCATGCATGCGCCGAGCGGCTTCAAGGCGACGCCCACGTCAATTCGAATCTATTTCCAAAAGAACCCACGCGTCGGGAAATATCTCGTATATATGGCGGCGTTCACCCTACTCGATTGCGCCTTGTATGGCGCGATGTCGCTTCTGGGTTTTCCCGTATGGCTCGACACCACGGGCACGGCGCTTGTGGCATTCGCGCTCGAACCTGCGGCGGGCTTCATTGTTGGCTTCGTCCACAGCCTCATTCTGGCGCTCGTCAACGGAAACGCAGGCAATTTGCTGTTTTATGGCGAATGCGCCGTGGTGGTTCTTATCTACGGCGTTTTCCTGCGCGCCTGGCGAGCAAAGCTCGGCGCGTTTCGTGCGGCGATATGCGCCGTGCTCGTCATCGCGTTCTGCAGTCGGCGATTTCGCTCGCCCTTAGCGACATGCTCGCCTACGGAGTGATCACCACACCGTTCGAAATTGCCTACGAAAATTACTTCACGGGCATCGGAATGCCCCAGGCGGGCGCGCACATTATCGCAACGTTCATCGATCGCGTGCTCGATGCCACGGCCGTTTTGGTGCTTGCCGCCGCGTTGCATTCAGCTGCTCGTTTTTTGCACTTGCCGAATGCGGACCACTAACAAGCGCACATGAGCGACAATAGGCGAAACACGAACTCCGAAGATAAGGAGGCGCGAATGCGCAGCGTCAACATTGGCATTATTGGTTTGGGAACTGTCGGTGGAGGCGTAGTGCGCCTTATTCAACGCCACCACGACGATTACGTCGAGCACTACGGCATCGACCTTCAAATTAAGCGCGCATGCAGCCGCAACGACGCAGAAGCGAAGAATCTCGGCATCGCAGATATCTTCACCACCAACTGGCAAGATGTGACGAGCGACCCCACTATCGACATCGTGATCGAGCTCATTGGCGGCGAACACCCCGCAACCGAAATTTTCGAGGACGCGTTTGCGCACGGCAAGCACGTGGTTTCCGCGAACAAGGCACTGCTCGGCCGCCATGTCGAGCACCTGGCCAAGCTCGCAAACAGCCACGGCGTGCAAATTAAGTGCGAAGCCGCTGCAGCTGGCGGCATTCCCGTGGTGAGCGCGCTTGAGCATGACTTGGTCGGCAACGAAATTCTCACTATTGCCGGCATTATGAACGGCACCACGAACTACATTCTGTCGCGCATGGCCAACGAGGGCCTGGGCTTTGATGAAGTGCTCGCCGACGCGCAGCGACTGGGTTACGCCGAGGCCGACCCCACGGCCGACGTCGACGGCTTCGATGCCGCTTCGAAAATCGCGATTCTCGCCTCCATCGGCTTCCGCACGCGCGTGAATACCGACGACGTGTTCATGCAGGGAATTCGCAACGTTTCCGCCACCGATATCGAAATGGCGCGCCAGTTCGGCTACGCCATTAAGCTGCTCGCCATTGCACGCAACACCGAAAGCGGCGTCGACGTGCGCGTGCACCCCACCATGATTCCCGTGACACACCAACTCGCGAGCGTGTCGGGCGCCATGAACGCCGTGTTCATCGTTGGCGACGCCGTGGGCGAGACCATGTTCTACGGAGCAGGCGCGGGTTCCTTCCCCACCGCAAGCGCCGTGGTAGGCGACGTGATGTCGCTTGCCGACCATATCGCGCACGGCAAAGAAGTCATTCCTGAGAGCGAGCCTTTCGGCCACAACCTCGCCATTCGTGACATCGCCGACTTGGAGACGCGCTACTACATTCGCCTTACCGTGGCCGACAAGCTCGGCGTGCTTGCCGAAACCACCAAAGTGCTCGCCGATGACAACATTTCCATTTCAGACATCAATCAGACGAAATCGGAAGACAACGAAGCCTGCACGCTCATTTACATGACGCATGCCGCCAAGGAAAGCGATATCGAGAAGGCTCGCGCCGACCTCGAGGCACTCGATTCCGTGAAGGCCGTTTCTTCCGTCATTCGCATCGAGAACATCGAAGCCTGGAACGAAGGCGCATTCGACAACTAGTCCTCCCATCTTGCGCAAACGAAGACCCAGAGCAAAGGAAAACCCGCTTTCGCGGGTTTTCCTTTTTGGCCCCCATAGGCCGATATCAGGACCAGCTAAACGCCACGATGCCGGCCCTTTATCACCATTGCGGGGAAATCATCTTGAAGCGGCTTACTTCAGAACAACGTTTTCCATCATGGGCAGAGCATCGTCCCACGTGATGCCATTGTCGAAGAACATATGCACGGTCTTGCCGCACGGAGCCTTCGCATATATGTACACGGTGCCGGTTTCCGCGGTATAACACGTCCAGGTGACACCCTTCACATCGACTTCGTCGAGAACACCCTTGCCGTTATAGTTGCCCTGAATGGCTTCGGCTTCAGCCAAAGGCTCGCGAGACATGATCTTGGTCTGGAAACGCTTGGTCGAGCCGTCGGGGTTGAATACAGCGGAGCCGCGGTCGTCATTGGTCTCGACAAGCGCCCAACCCTTGGCAGCCGTCACGCTATACGCGCTGTAATCGACGCCGCCCTTTGCCGCAATGGCTTCGGCTTCAGCGTTTGCGGCCTTCATCTCGTCGGTCATGCCGTCGGTGGTATCAAAATGCATCACGCCGCAGTTCTCGTTGGTGGCGACATTGCCGAAGAATCCAACAGAGATGGGTCCGTAATAATTGTCTTTAGTGTCCCAGAAATAGACCCACTCGATGCTTTCACCAGGTTCGATAGAGGGATCGCCTTCAATTTGGGCGCCTTCGCTTAGGCCTTCAGGCTTATTGAGGTCGAAAGAAAGCAGACCCTTGGCCGACCCATGGAACGTAGGATCGGTTGCCTCAAGCTCGCCAAAGGCGGCGATTGCACCGACCGTGGTCTTCTGCTTAGCCTTCTCATTATTGTTCGTAATCTTTACGCGCAGATAGAAACCATCCTGCTTGTAAACATCGCCGCGGTAATAGGTGCCATCAGCGAGGGATTCAATCGTGAACCCCATCACCTCGACTTTCTGGGATTCGTAGGCCTTCTGCTCTGCAGGAGCCTCGCCGCCCGACTCGCCCTGCGTTGCGTCGGTTGATCCCCCACCGCATCCGACCATAGTGCATGCGAGCGCGGCAGTGAGCACGACCGCAGGCATGCCAAATAGCACCTTCTTCGTTATAGGCTTCATCATTTCCATCACTCCCCTTCACCTTACAGCCTAGAATGGCGCCCTCAAGCTCAACCCATCCAACCCTGAATTCACAATGGGAAAGAGCCTTGGCGCTGGGACATCCGATACGATTCAAACGAATTTACCCATGCGTCAAATGCATCCTCGCTCAGGTGCTTGTCTACTTCACAACGATGTTTTCAACCATAGGAACGGCGGCGTCCCACCCGATTTGCCAGGCAATCGTCACATTGACTGTACGACCACTCGAAGACGCGCCAAGCAGACGCACGCTGTTGTCGGGCATGGTGAAGCGAGTCCATGTCGTGCCATTGGCCTCTACCTCATCAACAACGCCCTTGTCGTCGAAAACGCTCTGCAGCGACTCAAGCGTGGTCGGAATATCACGATTCTCGGTACGAACCGACAGAACGTGCTGCGATCCCTCGGGATAGAACTTGGCTTCCTGGCCATACTTATCGGGGTCTACGAGCTCCCACCCATCGGCAGCCGTTGCGCTGAACGACTCGCAATCAATTGACGTTTCCTTTACAGGAGCGGCCTCAGAGGTCGCCTCGGGCTCGGCTTTTGAAGCATTTCCCGCCTCTTGAGCGGCGGGAGCGGTATCATTTGCCTCGTTTTTCGCTTCGTCATTTGCGCCGCCACCGCAACCAGCCAACGTGCACGCGAGTGCCGCAGACAATGCCACCGTCGGCACGCCGAGCACTACTCTCTTCGTCATGGATTTCATCATCTACATCACTCCCCTTCACGTCGCGATTACGATACGCAATTCGCTTGAGCAAAGATCTCGCTCTTTGCTTCGTACTGTAATTGTGAGCGATAAAGAATCATTTTCGAAGCACTCTGCGGCTCATAAAGCACGCAAGCAGGGCTCCCAGCGGCCCAAACAGCCCATAGCAAGATGGCTCCAAGTCACGAAAACTGGACCGACACTCATAAGCTCGTGAGATAGCGACCTGTTAAATGCTCGCAGCGTTTGACAGGTTCCAGGGAAGACGGGCGCAAGCCAGGAGCAGGAGGGACGGAACCTAGAAAAGACGCCGATGCCCATGCGGAACGCGACCTGTCAAACGCTGCGAGCATTTGGGCTTATAGGACAAAAAGTGTGTCTGGAGGCTTTATTCAGTCGACGGAATACGGGTACCTCGTTTTGTGGTGTAATTCCTCCCAAACAAGCCCCTCGCCCCACTTCTCGGGCTTCTCGAGGCCATCGGCCTTGATGCCGTAGCGGTCCCGGAGCATGTCGATGTCGGCATCGGTGGGCATCTCGCGCAGGGTGTCCGCCATCGATCTCGGATGCTCGACGTGCAGGTAGCACCACCAGAAGACCGCCTTGACCCGCTTGAGCTTCGTGAGCCCCCGATGGAAGCGCAGCACCGATCTAAGCTGCACGTTCACGCCTCCCTCGATCCTGTTGTTCGTGGCCGGAAGCGGCCCTTCGGCCGCGAGCGCGGGGTCCAGGTACGTGAACAGGGTGCCGGCGTTGGCGAGCCGCACCAGGCCCGACCGCGCGCGCCGCAGCCGCTCGTGCGTGTAGACCGAGCGCCCGTCGACCACGCTGCGCTGCTCCAGGAAATCGGCCCAGAAGCCGCACCACTGCCCGAGGCGCTCGAGCCACCATTCGGCCTGCGCGAGGGTCTCTATATGCAGCAGCTCCTTGGCCAGGCCGTACAGCTCGATGCCCGCCTGCAGCTTCGGCCTCGTCGTGGTCTGCCGCTTGACCTGGCAGAACGCGTGGAACACGCATCTCTGCACCTTCGTGGAGGGCCACTCCGCCGCGACGGCGGCCGCGAAGCCGCTGCCGCCGTCGGTCACCACCACCTCCGGCGCGGCCACGCGCGACAGAAGAGACCTCCACGCCGCGGTGGTCTCGGCGCGCGCGAGGTGCCACGACAGCACGAACTCGTCGCTGCAGGCTATCAGCACCACGCAGTCGCTCGCCACCCATATGCCGTCGACGTAGACGACGCGGCAGGCCTCGTCTACGGCCTCCGGCATCGGCCATATCGCCCAGAACCGCGCGCACCTGCGCCTGAACGTGCGGCCCTGCCCGGGCATATCGACCTGGGATTCCTTGGAAAGCAGCCAGCCGACGAAGGCGGCCAGGTCGCGCGCCGCGGTGTCGATGGAATGGGTCGCGCTGGCCCCGCAGCCGACGCAGCGCCAACGCTGCGAGCCGGACTTGGTCTTTCCGTTGCGCTTCATGGGCGACCCGCAGGACGGGCATGTCATATTATTCACGGCAACCTCCGGAAATCGGCGACTTTTTGCCATGATATTCGCCATGCGACCTGCGGAAACGTCAATTTCAAGACACACTTTTTGTCCGAGCGGGAAAGTCGTTTGGGGGTGCGGACAATTCCTTGGACCAACCTAAGCGGCTAGTCCCTTGCTTATCCG
>ERZ857972.582-NODE-582-length-31702-cov-9.167409_pt1 | contig 31702 bp, 28 predicted proteins | sample MGYA00519757_ERZ857972 | MGnify/ENA primary metagenome ERZ857972 (study PRJEB31778, sample SAMEA3449383) | human gut metagenome | biome: human gut; feature: human-associated habitat; material: faeces | place: United Kingdom | collected 2010/2012 ...
CGACCTCATTGGTGGTGCGGTCCACGACTTCCCAGTACTTGTGCGGGTCGGCGTCGAAGTTCGGCTTGAGCTGCTCCTCGAAGAAACCGTCCATCAGAGACACGTCCACCGTATCGCTCTCCGCCAGCGCACGCTTTGACAGCAGGTACACCTGCGGGGTCTCGTCCATGTGCAGCGTGATCCACTCGTTGTGCGCGCGGGTCGGGAAGTAGGCCGTGTAGACCTTCATACCCAGCGCCACGACCTCGTCGTCCAACTGCGTGCCATCCGAGTTGCGAACCGCGTCGGCACCCCACAACCGGGCCAGTTCCGCGGTCTTCTCCGCGAAGTTCGATTCACTCGGAATCGTAAAACGGCCAGAAGTTGACATCAATGTTCCTTTCTGTGCTCTGGAACGTTTCTTCTATTTTGTCTGCCGCGGCGTTATCGCAACGGCAAGACATCCATTATATCCATCGTACCGGCAAAGGCCGGAGCCGGCACATAGTTACCGGCCCCGGCCTTTACGGCGTGTCATTCAGCGAGTGGCACGCTTGCGGACGATCATCGTGGTGCCGGCGGCGACGACGGGCACGGACGAACCGGTCTTCGCGACGCCTTCGGTCTTCGGCTGCTCGTTAGCGCCCGGCTTGGCCGGAGTCGTCGGCTTGCTTGGCTCGACTGCCTCGTCGGTCACGTTCAGCGACACCTTGCGGGGGGGGGCGACGGACGCAAACTCGAACTGCAGACCGTAGTTGCCCGCGTCCTTGCCCTTGAGGAAGTCGGCGGCGATCTTCACCGTGACCTTGTCACCCTCGCCGCTCACCGTGTAGTCTCCCTCGTCGAGGCTGCTCAGCACGTTGCCTTCGGAGCCGATCCAGCGGATGGACTGCAGCTTGTCACCGTCCAGCGTGACGGTGTACTCGGGCAGCGTCTCAGGAGCCTGCTTGTTGAAGTTGCTGTTGACGACGGCGACAGCCGGCTTGTGCGAGGAGGCAGAACCGGAGCCGTTGTGCACCTGGATCTCGCTCATCGTCGGCGCCCACTGCACGCCGGCCTTGACGGAGTCGAGGCCCACGCGCAGCTTGGAGGAGGTGTATGCCTTGTCGAGGTTGGCCTTGGCTTCGGCGCCATGCCGGCGAGCTTGCCGGCCGGGGTGTCGGAGCCGCCGGAGAAGCCGACGAACTTCGGGTCGACTTCCAGACCACGCTTGTCCTCAGGCTGGGTGTCCGAAGCCTTGCCGCCGGCCTCGTAGTAGTCGTTGTTCGAGAACGCGGCCTTGGCGAGCGCGTCGGTCTTGCGGTACCACTGCGTCGGCGTGGTGGAGGTGTTGCAGAACACGTTGTTCATGAAGTAGACGGTGTCCTTGAAGACCTCGTCGTGGAAGTGGACGCCCTTGGAGGCGTCGAACACGAGCAAGTTGGCGGCGTAGGCGCTGGTCTTGCCCTGGCCGGTCAGCGCGGTCTTGGACGAGATGTCGACGATCGCGCCCTTCGATTCGCGCAGGTACGGGGCGCAGCGGTGGGCGAGCTCGTAATAGTGCGTGAGGTTGCCGTGCAGCGACTGCTCGAATTCGCGCCACGAGGTGTGGTCGAGGTCGAGGTTGTCGTTGCGGTCCGCGTTGTTGACCAGACCGTCGATATGGCCGTAGGTCTTCACCACATCCTCGACGATCGGCGCGATGTCGTCGGTGTCGTTGAGGTCCATCAGATACGTGCGGTAGTTGTCGGTGATGGCCTTCATTTCGGCGTCGAACTGCTCGGCGGCGCCGTCGTCTCGGTTGATAACCGCACGATGGCCCCCTCCTTGGCCAGTCGCAGGGCGACGCCCTTGCCGATGCCCTTGAAACCGCCGGTGAGGATGACGACCTTGCCTTCCAGATGCAAATCCATGATGTTTCAGTGTCCTTTGTTGTGTTCGTGTCCGTGCGAGCCGCGGCACCGCGGCGCTGCGATCTGCCCTTGTACAGGCACCGTTCGGCGGCTTCGAGTTTCATGTCGACGCCCGAGCCCGGAGCGGTCGGGGCCTTGTAACGACCATTGACGATCTCAGTGGGATGCACGAAGTATTCGTGCTGGTTGTCCACATATTCGATGACGCGATCATCCCATTGTCCACTGACCGCCAGGTAATCGGACATGGCGAAGTGGCGCACCGCCTCGCACAGGCCGACACCGCCGGCGTGGGGGCACACGCGCACGCCGAACTTGTTGGCGAGCAGGTATTCGAGCACGATCTCCTGCGGCCCGGCGACGCGCGTGGCGTCGATCTGCATGACCTTGAAGCTGCCCGCCTGCAGATACTGCTTGTACATGATGCGGTTCTGCATCTGCTCGCCGGTGGCGACCGCGATCGGGTCCATGGCGCGCTGAGCACTGCGCCGATGGCCATGTGCTCGACGCCCTTCTCCGGGCCGAGCCAGCGCAGCTGAGAGTCGTGGACGAACATGTCCCATGCGGCGCGCATGTCGTCGAGCAGGTTCTCGACGTTGCGGCCGACGAGCACGCGGGAGAGCGAGTCGACGGCAGCCACGACCACGTCGTTGCCACGGCCGACAGTGAAAACGAAGCCGCTGCCGCTCAGGCCGCCATCCGCGTCGGTGGTGATGACGACGTATGCCGAGGATAATCGGGGTCCTTGTTCATCGCGTCCGAGCCCGACAGCGTGCTGGACGTGGGGAAACGCAGGTCGTAGGTTTTGACTCCGATGATGGTGCTCATGTTGGCCCCTTCGCCTCAATGGTTCTCGATGTATTGCGTTTCGTTCCCATCATACACTTTTTTAGAAAAATCATCACTTATTCTAGAAATTTTCTTTCATCTATCTCGAAACGCTTTACTATAGTGTGAAGTGCGTCTGCAACGAACGCAGACACACCCACAATGAAGTACGGGAGAAACGGAGCAACCGATGGCAGGCGATATGAAAAAACCGCGGGTCAGTGAGATAGCGAAGCTTGCCGGAGTCTCCACCGCGACCGTATCAAAGGTCATCAACGGGCGAGAGGGCGTATCCAGCTCCACAAGGGCGCGCATCGAGAAAATCATGGAGGAATCCGGGTACTCCAAGTCTCTCGTCACCACGAAGACATCACAGACCATCGAGCTCGTGCTCACCGAGGTCATGGCGAACGGTATCAACGCGATGATCGCGGAGACCTCCGAATATGTAAAATCGATGCCCATCGGCATCACCATCACGCAGACCGGGCGGGGCAAGCGCAGCGAGGAAAGCTTCCGGGAAATCCTCAACCGCAATCCCCTCGGCGTCATTTTGCTGCTGTCCAACGCGACCGAACGCGAAAAAACACTATTGCGTTCGCGCAACATTCCCTTCGTCATTATCGACTCCATCGGCGAAGGGTCGCAGGACACGCTCGGCGTGGGCATCGACAACTGGACCGGCGGGCTGATCGCCACCGAGCACCTCATCAAACTCGGCCATCAGCGCATCGGCATCATCACCGGCCCGCAGAACGCAGAATCCGCTCAGGCCCGCTACAGTGGCTACGCCACCGCGCTGCGTCGCGCCGGGATCCAGCTGGATCCCGAGCTGGTCGCCTACGGCGACTACATGCCGGAACGCGGCTATGAGTGCGCATGCCAACTGCTCGACCTGCCCGCCGCCAAACGGCCGACTGCGATCTTCGCATGCAACGACGTCACGGCGCTCAACGTGTACCGCGCTGCCCGCCAACGCGGCTTGTCCCTGCCCGCTGACCTGTCGGTCGTCGGCTTCGACAACGTGTACCCGGCACAATACCTGTACCCGGCGCTCACCACCATCAGCCAGCCGTTCGACATGATCGCCCGCAAGGCCGTGGACATGATTCTCGACGCGCGTGCAGGCTCCGTCGCCGACCACTACCTGATCCTGCCCACACGCCTGGTCGTCCGCGAAAGCACCACCGCCCCCAAGAAGAGCTGACCGGTCGCGAGGCGGAGACAACCGCCGCGACCGGCTTTCGCCGCAACATCTCCTATCTGCGTTTCGAGGGGGTGATTTTGCAGTCTGGGGACATCTATCTGCGTTTCAAGGGGTTGCCAGAACACGATATGCGGAGTATTCCGACCTGTTTCTTGCTGGAATCATGCGGTTCCCGTAGCGTTTATACTTGGCTATCAACCCCTCGAAACGTAGATAGATGTCCGGCGCATCCCGAATCACCCCCTCGAAACGCAGATAGACCACGAAAAAAGGCTCCATGCCGATGGTATGGAACCTTTGCTGGTGGGCTCGAAGGGATTCGAACCCTCGACCTTCTGTTCCGGAGACAGACGCTCTATCCACTGAGCTACGAACCCGAGACATCGCTCGCCTTGCGGCAAGCAACTGTATTACTGTACACCATCCCACTCCCAACATGTCGACAATTTCGCGGAATTCCCGGGTTTACGCGCTCCCGCACCGACTACACTGGAGTGGTATGGACATCGCCATGAACGATTTCGAATATGAACGTCGGTTCTTCTGCAGGGCGCTGCCGCTGGAACTGGATGACGGCGAGCCGATGCTGATCGTGCAGAGCTATTATGTGCACGACGGTAATTACGCGTTGCGAGTGCGGCTACAGACACGCGGGGTGCGCATCGATATGAACGCCGACACCGATCCGATAGCCGTACTGAGGCAATACCGAGAACGGTTCACCGAGGCGTTCGTCACCGTCAAGGGGCCGTCGGTGGGCGGCACCCGTTATGAGGCCGAACGGGAGATCGACGCCCGCATAGCCGCGGAACTGGTGATGCGCGGAGGCCGTCCGATTATCAAGAACCGGTTCTCCGCATGGATCGGCGAGGATGGATGGAGCCTCGATATATTTGGCGGCGCGAACGCCCCGCTGGTCGTCGCCGAGGCGGAGCGTAGCGGACCCGTGACCAATCTGCAGATTCCATCGTTCTGCGTGACGGAGATCACCGATCAGGCGCGGTTCAGCAACGACGGACTGGCTTCGCGGCCGTTCTCGCAGTGGGCTGCGGACTTCGACGCCGAGCTGCACCGGGACGGGCCCCGATTCCAAACCCAGTTCGGCCGTAACCGCATGGGACTATAAGGCGTAGACCACAGGCCCAAAACCGCTGAAACCGCCACGATGCAAGAATTGGCACCGCGGCGGTTTCAGCATAATGACATATTTCGGCGCGATGGCGCTCAGTACATCAGCGTGGCAAGGCGGCGACGGGCACGCTTGACGCGCTCATCGGTCGCTTCGGGAATCATGAAGTACTCCAGCAGACGCTCGCGTACCGGCTCGACCTGATCGGTGTGACCGTCCGCCAGATAATCCAGCAGACGGGAGAAGGCGTCCTCGATCTGGCCGCCGATCATGTCCACATCCGCCACGGCCAGCTGCGCTTCGACGTCATCGGGACGATCTGCGGCGGTCTTGCGTACCTCGCGCACGTCAGCGGTCGCCGAACGCGCCAACAGCAGCGCCTTCGCGCGCTCCCGCGCGGCGAGCGTGTCATTGGGGTTCGCCTGCAACACCTGCTCGTAGGCCGCGGCGGCACCGGCGTAATCGCCCTGCGCCGCAAGCTGGTGCGCTTCCTGATGCTCGGGCGGCACCACGTCGGCACCAGCCGCCGCACCTGCGCCGTCACCGGTACCAGCACCGTCACCGTCGGCCGAGTCCGGGTCGCCGGAATACGGCGCAGTACCGTTCACGCCGGACTGCGCGGCCACCGAAATTAGCTTGGGGATGACCTGATCGACGATCTGCTTCAGCTCGTCATCGCCCGGCAGCCCCTGAAGAATCGGCATCGGGCGGCCACCGATCAGCGCGAACAGCGCCGGTGCGCCCTGCACCTGGAACGCCTGCGCGATCGATGGGTAGCTTGCGATGTCGATGCGGGACAGCTGAATCTGCCCCTTGAGCTTGTTCACCGCGTCGCCGAGCGTACGGGCCATCGGGAACAGACGGTCATCGGTCGGGATCCACAGCAGCAGCAGGATCGGGAACGTGGCGGAGGTCTGCACCATCGCCTGGAACGTGTTCTCGGTCGTGTCGATGACATAGCCGCCCGCGGCCGGCGCTCCCCCGGCCTGCCCCGGCTCCGCCTTCACCTGATGCTTCAACGATTCGAGATCCACCGCGCCCGCGAGTGACAATCCCGGATGAAACTCCTGCTGCTGTGCCATCATGCCTCCATTTTCACGACTCATACCGACCCGCGGTCTGCGCCGCACGCCGTTCCGTCACATCCATGCCGCGCGAAAATCGGCGCGGCCGCATACCTGCGACCACCGTCGATTCCGTTGCGAACATCGTTGACGCATACCACTATATAGGCCACGGCGTCTCACCGCCTCCGGTTACGCTGCAAGCGCCCGATTCCGGTGCTTGGCAAGTCCGTGCGCCGGCCCGAGTCCGGCGTCTACTGCGCCTCGACCTTGACCGCCTGACGATCGCCCGCCACCACGGTCACCTTCTGATCCGACCCGGCCAGCGGCACGAATATCGCCACAACGTTCACATAAGTGGCTTTCAGCGAACTGGTGGCCTTCTGATTCGTCATCTTGAACAGCGCATCCTCGTTCGGGGACCCCGGCAACGACTCACGGCCCTCGCTCATGGACCGTGTCCACTCCGAGTTGATCTGCGCGACGACCAGATCACCGCCACGAGGGGAGCGCATCACGGCGATCTGGTCGACGACCGGCGCGAACACCTCCTGCTGCGTGCCCTTGTTCTGGGTCACACCCTTCTGGCTTTCTTCCTGCTGCTTGACTAGCGACTGGCGGAACTGGTCATCCTCGAAGCTTCCCGCGTATTTGCTGTTCGTGTTGTTCTGCAGCACATCGGCGTATCGCTGCACCGCCTGCTTGGGGGTCATGACCAGATTGGAGTCGTTGGCATCGCCCATGACATTGCCCTGCTTAGCGGGCGCGAAGCCCGGCAGTGACACGTCCTCAAGCAGTCGGGCGACAGCCCACAGCTTGTAGTTCTGCCGGGCGGACTCCTGCCGCATCACCAGCAGACGCTTCGCCTGCTGGTCCTCGGTGGTGGTGGTGACGGTGAAAATATACCTCGGCCATGCGTTGTCGGTCGGGATGACCACCTGCGTCACATCACTGGGGATAGTCGCCAACGGCGTGACATCCTGCTGCGTGTATTGCGCAATGTTCAATTGGGCGGTGCGGATCTCCAGTTGCGAGCCGGACACGCGCGCGGCGAGCCCGTCGGCGCTTTTCGCCTCGTTCGCCTGGTTCAGCACGTCAAGGATCTTCCCGCGGATCTGCTTCTCCTGTGCGACGGTCACATCGATGATCTCGTTGTCCTTCACCGACGGCGCCACGGTCTGTGGCACCTGCCCCTCGCAGCCTGCAAGGCCGAGCGTCAGAGCGCAGACCATCGTCGCCGCCAGGGCGGTGGTTATGCGTTTATTCATTGGAGCTCCCCTTCGTGTCATCATCGGATTCCTGCGAAAGCCGCGCGAAATACGTCTGCAGCTCGCTGGCGGTGATTACCGACGTCGCCGAATCGTCGGGCTGGTCCATGGCCTGCGCGTTCTGCTGGTCGGCGACAAGGTTGCGGCTGCCGGGATCGACGACCTTCGGCTGGGAGATTTCCGGCTTTGCCGGCGTGCCCGCACCGGGTTTCCCACGATGCGCGGCATGACGGCGGCGCTTGGATTTCGGCTTGAAACTGACCGCCGCCTTGAGACTCGCGACACTGCCCGCCACCGCCTGCGAAACGGCGACCTCCTCTGCCTGCTTTTCGGCTGCGGAACCACTCACCACGCGCTTGCGACGCTTGTGCGGCGGCATGGCGAACAGGGATGCGGCCAGTACGGCCAGCAGCGCCAGCAGTCCTCCGGCGAAATAGAACGGCATGGCGAAATCAGGTAGAGTCTGACGCACCCAGTTCATGCGCACCGTCGCGTTCGAGGACTTGCCCAAGTCGATGATGGCTACGGTACCGCTGCCGGACGCGACCTTGGTCTCCGCTTTCACGGTGCCCGTCCCGCACGTCACGGAAGTCCACATATCGGAGTCCTTGAACGCCACTGCGTCATCGCCCGCATCGGCCGCAGACCCCTGCGCGGAGACCTTCGTCGTCGCGAGCGTCGTCCATTCGTTCAAGCCGGTGACGCGCACATATGGCTGCCCGGCGAGCCAACCGATCACATCTTTGTTCGACCCCAGAGCAAGGCATACTTCCCTGTCGGACGAACCGGCATCGGCGGAAACCGTCACCTGATTGTCCACCAGCGGCAGCACGCCGGGATCGGTAACGATATATTGCGTCCCCTTCACCGCGGCACTGGCCGCGATCTGAGAGCTGGGCTTCCAATATGTGGCGTTCATAATGCCCAGACCAATGCATGCCACAGCCAGAAGACCAAGGATGGGCGTCACCACGCCCCGCATGATGCGGGCATGGCGCGTCGGACGGGCGGCCGACTTGGACTTTCGCTCGTCACGCTTGCGCTCTTTTGATGTCTGTTTCTTCATAACTCACCCATTCTACAATGCAGGGCATAAAGCCCCGGCGAAAAAGACGTTTCCAAAGAAAAATCAGGGTTTTCCGCTAGTGTGGTGACCATGCGTAAGTTGACACAGACATCCACGTTCAAGCGCGTACTCGCGGCCGTGTGCACGGTCGGCCTGTGCGTCACACTCGCCGCGTGCGGCTCCGGCGATTCCGGCTCGTCGTCAAAGAAATCCGGCGACGACTCCTCGCAGTCCTCCGACTCCAGCGCATTGAAGAACATGAAGAAGATCGCCGGCATCACCGCCACGGGTACGCTGGGCGAGAAACCGAAGGTCTCCTTCAAGGCACCGAAGACCGTCGACAACAACAGCTATGCCGTGCTGCAGGAAGGCAACGGCGCCACTATCGCTGATGGCGACCGTCTGTGCTCGCAGGGCATCGCCATCAGCGTCAAGGATGGCACCGAGCTTGCGAGCAGCTGGGAGAAGAACACACCCGATTGCTCCCTGGTGCTGGAAAAGGGCACGGTGAGCGACGCCTACTATGAGCTGCTGAAGGGCCGCAAGCTCAACACGACGATCGCGTACGGCGTCAATGACTCCAACTCCAACGGCACGTCGTACATCATGGCGCTGACCTACGTTTCCAAGTCGAAGGATCTCACCAAGGCCACAGGCGACGAAGTCACCGACATCCCGTCCGATCTGCCGAAGGTCACGCGAGCGAAGAACGGCAAGCCGTCCATCAACATGAACGGGTACAAGGGAAGCAGCAAGCTGGTCTCGCAGGCGCTGATCAAGGGCAAGGGCAAAAAGGTCACGAACAACAACACCGTCAAGGTGAAGTACACCGGATGGCTGTTGGACGGCACCCAATTCGACTCGTCATGGGACAAGAACACCACGCTTGAGGCCGACACGTACAGCGGCGGCAACCATCAGGTGATTGAGGGCTGGCAGCAGGCCATGGTCGGCCAGACGATCGGCTCGCAGGTGCTAATGGTGATTCCGCCGAACTTGGGTTACGGCGACACCGCCCAGGGCTCCATCCCCGCGAACTCCACGCTGATCTTCGTGGTCGATATTCTGGCCGCCTACTGACAGGCGACCGCGACAGTAGCTGAAAGCCGCCCGGCGCATGTGTGTGCCGGGCGGCTTTTGTATATGCGGCGGCAAGAACCACCCCCAGTCAGTCAAAGACTGACAGCCCCCGCCAGCGGCGGGCGGTTTACTTTGCCCCCGCTGGCTGTCAAGCGCAGCGAAACTGGGGAGTCTAGTAGGGAATCGAAATACGACATAGGGGCTTCCCGCGCGTGCGGGAAGCCCCCTATGAAGGTTGAGCCGATTGGCGTTGATCAGGCGAGAGCCACCGGATCGACCGGGACGCCGGGGTTCATCGTGGAGGTGATGGTCACCTTCGTGATGTAACGGCCCTTGACGGTGGCCGGCTTCAGACGCTTGACTTCGTCGGCAACGGCCTTGAAGTTCTCGTCCAGAGCGGTCTCGTCGAAGGAGAGCTTGCCGATGAGGAAGCTCAGGTTGCCGTTCTTGTCCACGCGGAACTCGATCTTGCCGCCCTTGATGTCCTTGACGGCCTTGGTGACGTCCATGGTCACGGTGCCGGTCTTCGGGTTCGGCATCAGGCCACGGGGGCCGAGCACGCGGCCCAGACGACCGACCTTGCCCATCATGTCCGGGGTGGCCACGACGGCGTCGAAGTCGAGGAAGCCGTTCTGAACCTTCTCGATCAGGTCGTCGTCACCGACGATGTCGGCGCCGGCCTCGACAGCCTCGGTGGCCTTCGGGCCACGGGCGAACACGGCGACCTTGGCGGTCTTACCAGTGCCGTGAGGCAGGTTGACGGTGCCACGGACCAGCTGGTCGGCCTTGCGCGGATCCACGCTCAGACGGTACACGGCTTCGACGGTCTGGTCGAAGTTGTAGGCCGGCATGGACTTGAGCAGAGCGATAGCCTCGTTGGCGGTGTAAAGGTTGTTGCGATCGACCTTCTCAGCCGCTTCGCGGTACTTCTTGGAACGCTTAACCATGTGTCCTTCTCCTCTCAGTCGATAACCGTGATGCCCATCGAGCGAGCGGTGCCCGCGATGATCTTCATGCCAGCCTCGACGTCGCGGGCGGACAGATCAGCCATCTTGATCTCGGCGATCTCGCGCAGCTGCGCCTTGGTGACGGAGCCGACCTTATGGGTCAGCGGGTTTTCGGTGCCCTTCTGGATACCGGCGGCCTTGAGCAGCAGAGCCGCTGCAGGCGGGGTCTTCAGAATGAAGGTGAAGGAGCGATCCTCGTAAACGGTGATCTCAACAGGGATGACCTGACCCATCTTGTCCTGCGTCTGCGCATTGTACTGCTTGCAGAAGTCCATGATGTTCACGCCATGCGAACCCAGAGCCGGACCCAGCGGCGGGGCAGGATTGGCCTTGCCAGCCTGGATCTGGAGCTTGATCAGCGCCGAGACTTTCTTCTTGGGAGCCATTGTATGGTTCTTCTTTCTATGAAGCGGTGATGTCGGCACCCGTGGCGGTCGCCCGCAGCGGATTCCTCCCGCAACGTATATTGCTGTGCTGTGCTAGCGGATTCGCATACACGTATCCTCCAGACACAACTTTTCTATTATGCCTATGAGAGCGGACAATATCGCGGCATCGCGGGTGCGTGCGGCCGTTCATATTTCCCGGATTATCGGCAGGGTCATTGGGCTCGGATCCGTCGCATATGTGAAGAGCCGCTACGCATGTGCACAGCGGCTCATTGGTCACGCTTCACGCCGATCAGGCGCGGAACGCGGAAGACCTAGAAATCAGGCCTGCGGGGTCTGCCCCGGGTAGGAAGCGTCCGAATCGGGCTGCTGGTAAACCGGAGCGGCAGGCGCCGGCTGCTCATACGCAGTCGGGGCGACCGGTGCGGTCGGGGCCTGCGGCGCAGCGGGAGCCTGCGGAACGCCGGCATCGGACACCGGGGCGGCAGGTGCCGGGACCGGAGCACCGGGGAATGCCGTCGGCACATACTGCGGCTGGGCGGAAACACCCGGCACCGCGACCTTCGCGGCCTTCTTCTGATTGCCGAACGCAAGCACGGTGCCGACAATCAGGCCCAGCGCCGCGATGACGAGCAAGTATGCACCAATACCGAGAGCCACCGCATTCTTCGCGTAGCCGGACGCTAGACTTCCCAGACTGCCATAGTTGCTGCCGAACTCGTCCAAGCTACTGTTGATCTTGATCTTGGAATACACCATCTCAAAGATGCTGAGTACCAGCACCAAGGCGGAAATGATCATTGCGGGGAGGTGCTTCTTGAAGAACGTGAGCGCCGCGATGGCAAGAACCGCAACGAGGACAATCCATCCGTCCCCGCCTTGGAACAGGCTGGCGCTGTATCCAAACGCCGACACGAACGGCACGATGCAGGCGATGATCGCCAGCACGCCGGCCACGTAGGTGATGATGGAAATGAAGTCGAATGACTGGCCTCCGACGGTCACGTTCTTGCCACCCAGGTTCTGGGCGAAACCGGCGACGGAGTTCTGGATGTTCGCCGCGTAATCGGGGGTTGCCGGCGCCTGATAGGGTGCCCCTGCAGGCGGCACGGGCTGGGCAGGCGGCACGGGCTGGGCAGGCGGCACGGGTGCGGTGTACTGCGGCTGCTGATAGGCCGCGTTTGCGTCCGAAGCCGGCTGAGCGGGCTGCGGGGCTCCATAAGAGTTGTTTCCAGTGGGGAAACCGGCATTGGGATCTGTCATATGTGCCTTCTTTCGTTCGGTCAAGCGCCAACGCCCAACATTGACCAACATAGCATATAACCGATATCTAATACGGTTTTGCCCATTTTGCGCGATGCCGCCACCCCGAGAAGGCCCTACAGACGGCCGCAATCATGACACGCAGTCATACATACCGACTGTCGGTATGTATACTGATGACATATCGAAAGGAGGAACCATGGCACGCAACCCGCACCCCGAGGTGACGGAACGCCGCATCCTCGCCGCCGCGAAAAAGCTGTTCGCCGAGAAAGGCTACGACAAGACCTCCATCCAGGACATCATCGATAAGCTGGGAGACCTGTCGAGAGGCGCGATCTACCACCACTTCAAGTCCAAAGAGGCCATCCTCGAACGACTGAACACCGACGACTGGCACGCCAGCCAGGCCCTGTGCGACGAGATCGCGAAACGCGACGACATGAACGCGATGGAAAAGCTCCGCTCGCTGTTCGCCAACTCGCTGGGAGACGCCGCGCACCTGGCGCTCGTCAAGGCCACCGTGCCGTTCTTCGACGATCCCGCCACATTCACCGCCAACATGCGATTCTGGTCAACCGAGCTGCCGAAAAACTTCGAGCCATTGATCGAGGAAGGCCAGCTGGACGGCTCCATCCCCACCGAATACCCGCGCGAAGTGGCGCAACTGCTGGCCCTGCTATGCAACTATTGGCTGATGCCATGCTTCTTCCCTGCCACGCGCACGCAGCTGCGGTATCGTCTGCAATGCCTCGCCACCATGCTCGACGCGCTGCACGCGCCGGTCTTCGACCAGCATCTCATCGATCTCGCCACGGACGGCATGATGGCCTTCGCCGGCGACGGCAGCGGCAGCGCCGCCGAGCAACAAGACGGAGGCGGCACCAGTCCGGTAAGCGACGCACACTAGACGACGCTGACTCCGGGGCAGGACGCGGCACGAATGTTTCGCCCCTGCTCCAGCACCGATTTACATACCGTCAGTCGGTATGAATGATTGCCGATGAACCACCAACTCCGGCGTCAAAATCGTCCGCCCCAATACATTGCCGTGCCATCCATCAAACTCACGCCAAATCCACCAACGCAAAACACCGAGACCAACTCGCCACCAGCAGCAAAGGAACCCACCATGCCCACCACACCGGCACAACCCTCCGAAACACAGCTTCCCGCGGCACAGCACGAAACAGAGCAACCCAACACTTCCCCCGAACCGCAACCGCAGCCGCAAGCGCAGCCAAAGGCCGCGCATCCGCTGCGCTCCCGCAATTTCATCCTGCTCGTCGCCGGGCAAGGCATCTCGCTGTTCGGCAACATGATGCTGCGCTTCGCCATGTCGATGTGGGTGCTGGACGAGACCGGCTCAGCCACCGCATTCGCATCCATCCTCGCCATATCGTTCGTGCCGATGATCCTCGGCGCCCCGTTCGGCGGCGTGTTGGCCGACCGGATGAACCGCCGCACGCTCATGGTCATCCTCGACGCGGCGTCCGCCGTGACGGTCGCGCTCGCGCTCGTCTGGTTCTCCGCCGCCGGATTCAGCATCATCGCCGTGGGCGTAATGCAGGTGGCGCTATCGCTGCTCGGTATCTTCGAGACACCGACCGTCGAATCCGCGCTGCCGCAGATGCTGCGCCAATACGGGGATGCGACGCTGAACACCAGCGCCGCGATAGTCAGTCAGGTGCAGCAGGTCAGCGCACTGATACCCAGCTTCCTCGGAGGCGCCGCGTACTCGTTCTTCGGCATCCGGCCGATGATGGCCGTCTCCGTGGCGGCATTCGCCGGCGCGGCGGCCATCGAATGCTTCATCCGGCTTGGTATGCCCGAACGCGACGAGGAGATGCCGACGCCACTCGACGACCTCAAGGCCGCTCTGCGGTTCCTGACCCGGGAAAAACCGAACCTGCTGAAAATGGTCCTGCTCGCCTCCGCGCTGAACTTCGTCGTACTCGGCTATGGCGCCGTCGGATACGCGTTCGTCATCCGCACGCAATGGGGGTTCGACGCGACCGTCTACGGCATTGCCGACGGACTGATCAGCGTCGCGGCCCTGATGGGCATGCTCATCGTGACGATGATGGCCGGACGGCTGAAAATTGGCCATATGACGAAGATCCTGACATTGCTCGGACTGACCGTCATCCCCCAAGGCGTGGCCTGCATGCTGTCTGGCGGCAACTGGACGCGGCTGATGGCGCTCGTGGCCTTCGCCTGCATCGGCGATGTCATCTGCTCATGCGCGAATATCATCGCCGTGCCCGCAATCCAAATGCGCACGCCCGATGCGATGCTCGGTAAAGTGATGGCGCTGCTGTCTGCGCTGGCCATGTGCATGCAGCCGCTCGGGCAGATGGCGTACGGCTGGGCGTTCGATCATCTCCCCGCCGCCGCGATATTCATCGCGTCAGGCGCAGTGCTCATCGCTATGGCGTTGCTGTCCGCGTCGCTGTTCGCGCACTTCGACGACTGACGACGGCGGTGCATCCTTTTCATCGACCATAATCAGTCACAGAGAAGGCCCCGATTCCTTCAGCGGAAATCGGGGCCCTACAGGCTCTCTGTACCGTTACTCGAAATCGGCACCGAGCGCGGCGAGCTTGCCGCGGAAATCCGCGTAGCCGCGGTCAATCAGCGAAATGCCATGCACATTGGACGGGCCGGACGCGGCAAGCGCCGCAATCAGATGGCTGAAACCGCCACGCAGATCCGGCACGTCGATATCGCGGCCGGTCAACGGGGTCGGTCCGAAAATCACAGCGGAATGCTTGTAGTTGCGCTGCTGGAAACGGCACGGCAGCGAGCCGAGGCACTCGCGATACAGCTGAATCGTCGCACCCATCTGCACAAGCGGCTTGGTGAAGCCGAATCGGTTCTCATACACGGTCTCGTGCACAATCGACAGGCCATTCGCCTGGGTGAGCGCCACGACCAGCGGCTGCTGCCAGTCGGTCATGAAACCGGGGTGCACATCCGTCTCGATGGCCACGGGCTTGAGGTCGCCGCCCGGATGCCAGAAACGGATGCCCCTGTCGGTCACCTCGAACTTGCCGCCGACCTTGCGGAACACGTTGAGGAACGTCATCATCTCCGGCTGCGTAGCACCCTTGACGAAAATGTCGCCGCGCGTGGCGAGCGCCGCCGACGCCCAGCTGGCGGCCTCGATGCGGTCGGTCAGCGACGTGTGCGTGAAGCCATTGAGCTCCTTGACGCCCTCGATGCGGAACGTGCGATCCACATCCACCGAAATGATCGCGCCCATCTTCTGCAGCACGGCCACCAGATCCATGATCTCGGGCTCGATTGCGGCACCCGACAGCTCGGTCTTGCCTTCGGCGAGCACGGCGGCCAGCAGCGTCTGCTCGGTCGCGCCCACGGACGGGTACGGCAGATGGATCTTCGCGCCGTGCAGGCCGTTCGGAGCGGTGATGTGAATGCCGTCCTTGTGCTCCTTGTCGACCGTGGCACCCAGCTTGCGCAGCGTTTCCAGATGGAAATCAATCGGACGGCCGCCGATCGCGCAACCTCCCAGCGCCGGGATGAACGCCTCGCCGAGACGATGCACCAGCGGGCCGGAGAACAGGATCGGAATGCGCGAAGAGCCGGACAGCGTGTCGACATCCGCCACATCGGCGAGCTGCACATGCGTCGCGTCGATGTTGACGATGCCGTTGGTGCCATCCACCTCCACATCCACGCCATGCAGGCGCAGCAGATCGGACACCACATGCACATCGCGAATCTCGGGCACGTTCTTCAGCACCGACTTGCCGGGGGCGAGCAGCGCCGCGACCATCGCCTTGCTCACGAAGTTCTTCGCGCCACGCACCTTGATCGTGCCGTTCAGCGGTTTGCCGCCGACCACATGCAGGACATCGTTCTCCGATTCCGCCATCCTCAACACTCCTATTCATTCGCCGGGCCACCCCGGACATCACATCCATTAGTTTGCCATACGGCATGTGGCGGGCACGTGAAATGCGCCGGAAGCCGATTACCATGTCGCAGCGAATGGTTCTCAATAAGAAACGTGCGAGTCCCGTCGTCGGCAAAACGAACATGATTGTATGCATATGACCGATATTCCAACGAGTAAGCCGATGTTCGTTTTGTTCGCAAATGTGAGGAGTACTCGCACAAACGCTATTGAGAACGATTTGCTGATACAGCGGATCAGTCATCCGCCTTGATCTTGCGGGCCAGCTCGGCATCCCACATCGCGCCGGTAGCGCTCATCACCGCATCGGCGCCGGCCGCGCGGTACGCCCGGTAATCCTCTGGCGCCACGACACCGCCCACGCCGATGATCGCATAGTCAAGCCCCAGCCGCTCGCGAATCGCCGCAAGACGCGACACCATGTCAAGGCCTGCCCCGCGAATCGCGCTGCCGCACACACCGCTGCGGTCGCGCCCCTTGCCGGGCAGCGCCTGCCCGCCGTTCGCGTCGACGAGCCGGGCCGAAATCGTATTGATCGTGCTGAACGCCTGCACCGTGCCGCGGGCGGCGGTCTGACGCACCATGAGCTCCAGAGCGGCATCGTCAATCACGCGGCGATCCGGCCCCCAGCCACCCTCGACCTCGGTCGGCGGGATATACGCCAGCTTGACGATCAGAGGCCGGTCGCCGATTTCGCCCTTGACGGCCTCGGTGATGCGGCCGACCAGATGCGGGTCATGGCACAGCAGGCGATTATGACCCTCGTTCGGGCAGCTCGTGTTCATCTCCATGAGGTCGGCGCCGGTCTCGCACACCAATCGTGCGGTTGCGACATGATCCGCGATATAGTCGTCGCCGCTCATGCCCTCCACACGCGATCCCTGGAAGCTCGGTAGCAGCACCTGCCCCGAGCCGGCCGCCGCGATGGCCCGGCGCATGTCCGGCTGCCACTCATCCGGGTCGCGGGACGGCACACCGAACGAATTCGAAATGGAAATCGGCAGGCGATAGTCCGTGTCCGCAAGCACGCCCTCATCCAGTTCGGCGCTGCCCGGCGTCAGTGAGCCGTCGGCACTGGTCGGGTGCACGGCCAACACGTTCGGGAACGGATTGCACCCCCACGCGCGCGAGCGCACGGTCTTGTACGTGGCGATGTCGAACCCCATGCGGAACGCGGCCGTGGTGAACCGCTCGTTGAGCAGCGGCCCGGCCGGAATGCCGAACGGCAGGTCAACGGGGATGCCAAAGAACGACGACTTCGCCGGCGAAGCGGCCTCGCCGGCCGGCACATCACCGCGCAGCGCCGCGGCGAACTCGCCGAACGGGCCGCGCGCATAATTATCCTCATAACTTAAGTCAACGTTGTAAAACGGCTCGAAATCACTCATGGCTCTCCAGACACTCAACCGACGCCGGACCGCTGCCGGCGCCACAAACACGACGATATATCCACTGTAAAAACAGCGGCAGACCCGCAACACCGGGAGCATTCGCCAGGCCGTCTGCCAGGCTGGTCAGACGCCCATCATCGCGGTGACGAACGACAGTATCGTGATCGCCACATTCACGATCACGAAAATTAGGAACGCAGGCGACGTCCACCCCCAATACGTTCCCGGCGCACTGCGGTTCACCCGCCGATAGGCGCGCAATCCCCCGCCGTATTTCACCAGCACGACGATCAGGCCGATGATCGAAACACCCAAAAGTCCCAGCGTATACGCCGTGTCCCCCGCGTCGCCGAACAGGCCCGCCAGCCACGGCAGCACGCCTCCGAGCACGGCGTTGTTGAACACGTGCAGCACAATCGACCACACCAGCGAATACTCCATCGCCACGAACCCGAACAGCAAACCGCAGCCGAACGCGAACAGGCCCTGCACCACATCGTCATGGAACAGGCCGAACATCAGCGCGCTGGTCACGATGGCGAAATTCCGGCCGAGCGGCTTCAGGCCGCGCATCAGCACGCCACGGAACACCAGCTCCTCGGCGACCGGCGCGGCAAGGCCGACATACAGCCACATCCAAATGTTGGTCGAGGCCTCGCTGATGTTGTCGGATGTGGGCGATTGCAACGTGGTGCCGAACATCGAGAAGCCGAGCTGGATCAGGACGATCGCCGTCTGGATCGCCATGACCAGGATGATGAACGTCAGCAGCCACGATGGTTTCATACGCGCATGGCCGGGCTCGCCGAGCCAGAAGTCGCGACGGAATATCATCCTGCGGCGCATCGGCAGTATGAAGCCCATGCCGCCGAGCACCGTGAGCAGCATGATCACGCCGGTCAGCTGCACGAGGACGGCGCTGAGCGACTCGGCCGTCAGCGTTCCTCGCCCCGCGGCTCCGCTCAGGCCCAGTATGATGCCGATGACGAACGAGGCCAGTACGTTCACGCCCATGAACACGCCCTGGTAGGCGAATATCAGGCCCGCGTGGCGGGTGACGGTGCCTCGCAGCCAGCGGCGGCGGGCCTTGACCGGGTCGATCGGGACGGGCTGGGCGACAGGGATGGGCGGCGCGACGGGTCGTTGCGCCGAGGAATATGGAGGATACGGAGGGTATGGCGGGTACAGCTGTGACGGATATGGCGGATACGACTGGATCGGCTGGCGCATCCCCGGCCGACCTGTTCCTGACGGAATCGGAGGCATCGGACGTGGCTCAGAAGCCGGTGCCCATTGTCCCGCCACCGGCGGCTGCGAGTGGCCGACCGGCTGAGGCCGGTTCACGGATTGCGGCGGATTCACAGGCCGTGAATACGGCAAAGGCTGCGGCGTTTCGCCGGCCGTCCATTGCATCGGCTGCCCAACTTGCTGCGGGGCGTCACCAGCAGGCATCTGGAGTTTTTCGGGGTTTCCGTCTCCAGCAGCCGGCTGCCGCTGGCCTTCCGGTTCCATCTCATCATCAGGTTGCCCATGGTCCTGTTGCCGATCGTTCATGCTCATGGTTCAACAGTACGCCGTGTATCGCCCATCAACGTCAGTGTCGACATCTCATGTGGGCCCGATATGCCTGTGGGCGACATTTTGAAGCCTTGATTGGCGATATCTCGCTTTCAAGGGGTTGATTCGAGTCCCATGGGACATCTATCTGCGTTTCAGGGGGTTGGTAGCCAAGTATGAACGCCTCCAGAACGGCATGGTTCCAATGGCGATTAGCGCTCAATACTCCAGGTATCGCGTTTCGGCACCCCCTCGAAACGTAGATAGATGTTTCGCGACCGTCGAATCAACCCCTCGAAATGCAGATAGCGTCGGATCGTAGACCTCGGATCACACTCACGATGTGGGACCACCCCCAGTCGCTTCGCGACAGCCCTTCGCCCTGCAGTCAAGGACGCCCGTCCTGCGGGCGCGACCTTATTCGCTCGCCGGCCGGCTCGCCTTCGCCTACGGACGGAACCACCGGCCGTAAGGCCGACTGGGAAAAAACACCGGCAAAACACCATGTCAACGCAAAAGGCCCTCCGAAGAGGGCCTTTTGCACATTGCGGTTATTCCGGAATCACTCGGAGTCGCGGGATTCCTCCGAACCGGCGTCAGAGTCATCCGCGGCCGGAGCGGCATCATCGAACTGCACGGTCTGCGTATCAGCCGTATCAGCACCATCGGCCACCAGTCCGCTCTCGGCGGCGCCCTCGTCCTCGCCCTGCACGTGTGCGCCCGTAGCGCTCTGACGCTTCCGGGCCACGGTGACGCCCACGCCAATCGCGGCCAGCACCACGACAAGCACCACGACGATGGCGATCGACGCACCCGTGTCGGACAGCCCCTCCTGCGGCACGGCAACAACATCAGCGGCATTGGCAGCGACACCGGTCGCACCCATGGCAGCGGCCGTCGCCACCGCGGCGACCACGCTCATCAGCTTCTTACGCACGCTCATCACGTCCTTTCCTTTACGAACATCCAAGCACCGATGGTATCGCGACGAATTGACTGTTGCGTGGGGAAAAACCTTCAGCCCAGCAGGGCGAGCAGGTCGTCCTTGGTGAGCGCGGCCATCGACCGTCCGGTGGCGGAGGACGCGGAATCCACGAACCGTTGCGCGAGGTCTGTCTTGCTGCGCTGGAGGTTGAGGATGCGCTCCTCGATCGTGTCCTTCGCCACGATCTGATACACGTTGACGTCCTGTGTCTGGCCTATGCGGTGGGCGCGATCGGTGGCCTGATCCTGCGCGGCCGCGTTCCACCACGGATCGGCGTGCACGACCACGCATGCGCCGGTCAGGTTCAGGCCCGTGTTTCCCGCCTTGAGCGAGATCAGGAACACCGGCGTCGTGTCGGCGTTGAACCGGTCCACCAGCTCCAGACGGCGTTTCTTCGGCGTCGCTCCGGTGATCATGTCGTATTCCACGCCGTCGGCCCGCAGCCGTTGCGCGATCAGGTCGAGGTAGCTGGTGAACTGCGAGAAGATCAGCATCTTGCGGCCGGCATCACGGCAGGAGTCCACCAGTTCGATGATGGCGTCCAGTTTCGCGGAGCTTACGGTCTTGCGCGCCTTCGACTGTTTCACAGGCTGTTTCACGGACTGCTGTGGGTCTTTCGCGGCGGATTGCACCCCTGCGCTCAAGGCACTGGCATGCCCGTCGGCGTTCTCGTATATCAGCCGCGGGTCGCAGCATACTTGCCGCAGTCGGGTCAGCTGCGCCAGAATCTGGATTTTGCCGGTGTTGAAATCGGCCGGACGCTGCCTCAGGATGACCGAGCGCAGCTGCTGCTCCAGTGCCGCATACAGCTTGCGCTGCTCCCCCTGCAGCTGCACTGTGATGACGTTCTCGATCTTGTCGGGCAGATCCTTGAGCACCTGCGACTTAAGACGGCGCAGGATGAACGGCCCCACGAACGATTGCAGTTTCTTCTGTGCGGTCTCGTCGCCGCTCAGCACCGGCATCTCGAACCGTTCGCGGAAATGCGCGTACGAGCCGAGCATGCCGGGCATCAGGAAATCGAAGATGCTCCACAGCTCGCTCAGCCGATTCTCGATCGGAGTGCCGGTCAGGGCGAAACGATGCACTGCGGTGACGGAGCGCACGGCTTTCGACACCTTGGTAGCGGCGTTCTTGATGTACTGTGCCTCGTCGAGCGTCATGCAGTAGAACTCAAGTCCCGCATAGTCGTCGATGTCGCGCCGCAGCAGGTCATACGAGGTGACGAGCACGTCGGGAACGTCGTCGGACGCGGCCGCGGCCGATGCCGGCCTTGCGGATTCCCGCGTCGGAGACACACCGGTGTCCTGCTGTGCGGCGCGCACGCCGTCAAGCATCGCGCGACGTTCCGGTTTGGTGCCGGCGATGGCCTCCACGCGCAGCTCGGGAGTGTGCTTCGCCACCTCGGCTACCCAGTTGTACACCAGCGAGGCCGGGCAGACGATCAGATTCGGACGGTGCTCGGCCCGGGACTCCTTATGCCGCGCAAGCAGCAGCGACAGCAGCTGCACGCTCTTGCCCAAACCCATCTCGTCGGCGAGGATACCCCCGAATCCCTTGTCGCACACGGCATTGAGCCAGCGGAACCCCTCGACCTGATACGGCCTCAGCACGGAGGCCAGCGCAGCGGGAACGCGGTACGTGGACGGATCGATCACGCGCAGGCCGTCCAGGTATGCGGTGAAGCTTGCGTCCTTCGCGTCGTCGTCGACCTGATGGTCCAGATAGTACGCCTCATAGGCGGGCACCGTGATCGAGCCGGATTCCAGATCGGCGGCCCGCAGTCCCAGGTCATCCGCGATCTCGTCGACGTCGGACATATCCACGTTGCGCATGTCGACGAAGGAGCCGTTGCGCAGCCGGTGGAATCTGCGGCGCCGACGGTAGCTCGCCAGCAGGCCCGGCACGTCGTCCGGGTCGATTTCGTCGGCGATCGGCGATATCTCCACGAGCCCGGATTTCACCGAAAGGCCTATGGAGATCGTCGGGCGCGGCATGGCGGTCAGTCCGTCGAACGCGGGCGTCGCCATCACGTCGCCCAAACCGCGCAACACCGCCAATCCTTCGGTCAGCAGACGGTATATCGCCTCGTCATCGGACTCGGGGATGGCGGCCACGGCACCGGACGGGCGCGGGAAATAGTGGAGCATCGCCTCGACTGCGAGTCGCTCCATCTCCTTGTCGCGCATGGACGCGTCGACGCCGACGCCGTCAAACACGTGGTAATGCTTGTCACCATAATGAGCCTGCGCGTCGCACGTCACCCCGGCGCGGTCGCGGTCGAGGTAAAACGCGAGCCTGCAGGGCACGCGCATTTTCGCCAGCAGCTCGGGCGGCACGTCGATGATCAAGCCGCCGTGCGCCGGAACTCCGGTTTCACGCCCAGCTGGCGGCACGAGCCGGTCAAAGACCGATGACGCGGCGGAACCGTCCTCCGCGTTCGGACCGGCGGATGCGCCAATGGCGTTGACCGACCGCCCGGCCTCGTTCTCCTGGCGGGAGACCAGTTGCGGCAGTACCGTGCGCACGAAACGATCCACATCACTTTCGCTCAGATACATCGCCTCGCGATCGTTTTCACCGCACAGCAGGCTCAGCAGTGCCCGTTTCTGCGCAAAATCGGCATCGCACCGGTATATCGTCGCACGATCGACGCTCAGCAGCGCCCGACCGCCCGACCCCACGCCCGCGCCCGATTCGGCTTGGGAAAACGGCCGCGCGATCACGTAATGCGAGCACTGTCCTTCAATGAATCGTTCCACGCGCTGCGCATGCCGTATCACGTAACCGGCCGCCGCCGTACTGCCGTTCGAGGCCTCGGGATCGTCGCCGCGTTCCACCGCAAGGCCGAGATCGGGATTGCCGTCCACGACTGATACGCGCATCGTCGGCGCGTAGAACCGTGCCGGAGCCGTGTATTCCACCGTGTCTTCGGTGCCGACGTACGTATCGAGCAGTTCGGCGACCTCACCGTCCGACAACGTCAGCGTCGCGTCATCCGACTGACGCCGGTAATAGTAGGAGTATGCGCTGTTGTCGTTGTTGATGACGGCGCGGATGTCCTGCGCGCGGGAGAGCACGTCGAGCAGGTTCCGCGAGCGCTCGTCAAAGGCGTCGCGCGAGTGCACGAACGCGAGCTTCTTGCCGTATGCGACGAACTCGCGGTTTTTCACGGATTGCAGCAGCGAGGCGATGTCCTTGACCACATAGGAGATGCCGCGCGACGGCACTTCGATGCGGAATTTCGCCACGCAGCTGTTCAGCGAGAAACTCAAGGAGAGCCGCAGCGACACGCTGGCGATGGGCATGAACCGCGCCGTCTGGGCTGCGCCGGCGACACCTCCGGAATCAGCCAGTCCGCCGATTTCCTTCAACAGGTCGAGCTGCCGGCTCTGCGATCTGCGGGTGCGCTCGTCGTCCTGCTGCCGCATGAACAGGTCAAGCGCGCGGGTCGTGCGCACGGCAGGTTGCCAGGGAACCAAGCCTGCGGCTCCGCGACCGATACCGTTCGTGGAGCCGTTACCGTCGTCGGCCGCGGCGAAGTCATCCGGATGTTCGTTGTACGCCATGACCAGCGCGATGACATGCTTGCACACGCCCCGGAACCGGCCGTATGCGGGGCATGTGCACGATGACTGGCCGACCTTGCCCGCGTCGGTGTCGATCGCGGCGGAGACGCGGTAATCGTCCGCGTACCGGTCGGCGCCTTTGACCAGCGCTGTCAGGCGTACGTTGGCCCGCGCGCCCGTCAGCATGGTGCCCGAGGTACGTGGCGAATCCGGCACGTTGAACGATACGGTCATGCCGTGCATACGCCCGGATTTCAGCACGTCCTTCGCACGAAAATACACGGCGTTGCCGCCGAGCCGGCGCAGTTCGGCGTCGTCGACGAAGGGCGTCAGCGGCGCGGCACCGGCAGTGTCGTCTGCCATGTCGGCGTACGAGCCGCGAGCGCCGTACGTGACGCCGTCATCGTCGGCATCACCGTCGGAGAAGTCGCGGTACTGGCCGCCGCCGGAGCGGGAACCATACACGGACGCATGCCAATCCATCAATGCCCCTTCCGTTGCAGCGGGCGACAATCACGCCCGTGCATGCCATCATGACCGGCCAACATCCCGGTCGATATACGGATACGACATTAACAGGTTTCACTCCGCTCAACCAACACCGGCGCAAAGGCATCGCTGGCTGAGGCCGGCCCGATCGGTCAGATGATGCCGCGGTCGCTCAGCGGGCCCGCCCAGTCGCCCTCTTCGGGCTCGCGGGCGGACTGGATGGGTTCCTCGGCCCAATGCTTGGCGGGGATGGTCTTGGGCTTGAACGGGAACTTCTCGGCGCGCATCTTCTCGTAGGCGGCGATGTCGTCCTCATGCTGCAACGTCAGGTCGATGTCGTCGTAGCCGTTCATCAGGCGCCAGCGCACGTAATCGCCGACCTCGAACGGCAACGTCACGTCGCCGCAGGTGACGGTGCGCTGCTCAAGGTCGACGGTCATCTGACGACCGGGCTCCTCGTCCAGCAGCTTCCACAGGAGTTCGACGGATTCCTGCGGCATGATGGCCGCCAGCACGCCGTTCTTGGCGGTGTTGCCGTAGAAGATGTCGGCGAAGCTCGGCGCGATCACCACGCGGAAACCGTAATCGTGCAGCGCCCACACCGCGTGCTCGCGCGATGAGCCGATGCCGAATTCGGGGCCGGCCACGAGAATCTGCCCCTTGCCGGCATATTCCGGCTGGTTCAGCACGAAATTCGGGTCGCGGCGCCAGGCGTAGAACAGCGCGTCATCGAAACCGGACTTGGTCACGCGCTTCAGGAACACCGCGGGGATGATCTGGTCGGTGTCGACGTTGGAGCGGCGCAGCGGCACGCCCACGCCGGTCAATGTGGTGAGTTTTTCCATGGATATCAGGCTTTCAATTCTTGCCCCCGCTGGCGGAGGCTGTCGGCTTTGCTGACTGGGGGGGGCGCCAGTGCGCGACACTCCGCCCCACCCTCAGTCAGTCTTCGACTGACAGCTGCTGCCAGCGGGAGCCAGTGTGCAGTATTTACAGGTCGGCGGGCGACGAGATCGTGCCGCGAATGGCGGTCGCGGCGGCGACGGCGGGCGACGCGAGATGCGTGCGCGAGCCCTTGCCCTGGCGTCCTTCGAAGTTGCGGTTCGATGTGGAGATGGAGCGCTCACCCGGCACCAGCTTGTCCGGGTTCATGCCCAGGCACATCGAGCAGCCAGCGTTGCGCCATTCGGCGCCGAAGTCCTCGAACACCTTGTCGAGTCCTTCCTTCTCCGCTTGCAGGCGCACGCGCGAGGACGCGGGCACGACGAGCACGCGGTGGATGTTCTCGGCCTTGTGGTGTCCCTTCATGATCGAGGCGGCCTGGCGCAGGTCGTCGATGCGGCCGTTGGTGGACGAGCCGATGAACACGGTGTCCACGGCGATGTCCTTGATCGGCATGCCGGGCTTGAGTCCCATGTAGGTCAGCGCCCGCTCGGCGGCGGCGCGCTTGGTGGCGTCGGCGATCTTGTCGGGCTCCGGCACGTTCGCGGTGATTGGCAGGCCCTGGCCGGGGTTGGTTCCCCACGTCACGAAGGGGCCGAGCTTGGTCGCGTCGATGTCCACGACCTTGTCGAACACGGCGTCGTCATCGGTCTTGAGCGTCTTCCAGTAGGCGACGGCCTGATCCCACAGCTCGCCTTCGGGCGCGTGCGGACGGCCCTTGAGGTATTCGAACGTGGTCTCGTCCGGCGCGATCATGCCGGCGCGGGCGCCCGCCTCGATGGACATGTTGCACACGGTCATGCGTTCGTCCATCGTGAGGTTGCGGATCGCCTCGCCGCGGTATTCGATGACGTAGCCCTGACCGCCGCCGGTGCCGATCTTCGCGATGATCGCCAGAATAATGTCCTTGGCGGTGGCGTCCGCCGGCAGCTTGCCGTTCACGTTGATCGCCATCGTCTTGAACGGCTTGAGGCTCAGCGTCTGCGTCGCCATCACGTGCTCGACCTCGGAGGTGCCGATGCCGAACGCGAGCGCGCCGAACGCGCCGTGCGTGGACGTGTGGGAGTCGCCGCACACGATGGTCATGCCCGGCTGGGTCAGGCCCAGAATCGGGGCGAACGCGTGGACGATGCCCTGATCGGCGTCGCCCAGCGGGTGCAGCCGCACGCCGAACTCCTTGCAGTTCTTTTCCAGCGTGCTCAGCTGCAGGGCGGATGTCTTGTCCGGGTTCGGGCGGTCGATGTCGACCGTCGGCGTGTTGTGATCCTCTGTGGCGATCAGCTGATCGACGTGACGCGGCTTGCGCCCGGCCAGGCGTAGACCCTCAAACGCCTGCGGGCTCGTTACTTCATGCATGAGCATCAGGTCGATGTACAGCAAATCGGGTGCGCCGTCGCTCCCCTGCCGCACCAGATGGTCGGCCCAGACTTTCTCGGCCAATGTGGTTCCCATTCGGGACCTCCTCAAATTTCCTCGCGCAAGGTATTGCCCTCACGCTTTTTATGTGGTAATAAGCGTATGGGCAAGGGCACGTCGAGAACTTCCCTAGGCCGATATATGAGATAAATACATGGCCATAAAACGGCGAAAACACGGCGATGCTTGAATTATTCTTGTTTTTTGCGGTTCTTGTCGCAAATATCGCGATATTACCGGCCTGCCATTAACAGAAAAGCGCCCACGTTACTTTTGCATTTCATTATGTGAGATGGCATAATGCTTCATTATGACTTCTCTGACGCAACCACTGGCCACAAGTATGGCCGATGAACGACAGCGTGCCGACGACGAGATGCATGACGACGGCACCGTGACCAGCACCATGACAGCGGACGCCATCGAGTACACCATCAGCGGAGAGATCCATTCCGGCGTCGGTGTACTCGACAAAACCGTGAAGATTTTGGACGCGCTGGAATCCGGTCCCGCGACTCTCGGACAGCTGGTGTCGGCCACCGGCCTGGCGCGACCGACCGCCCACCGTCTGGCGATCGCGTTGGAGCGCCACCGCTTCGTGCTGCGCGATCAGCACGGACGATTCGTGCTTGGCTCGCGTTTCGCCGAGCTTGCCGCCGCAGCGGGCGAGGATCGTCTGCTGACCGCGGCGGGGCCGATTCTGCAGACACTGCTTGACCGGACCGGCGAATCCGCGCAAATCTACCGCCGTCAGGGCGATCAGCGCGTGTGCATCGCCGCGGTGGAACGCGCCAGCGGCCTGCGCGATTCGATTCCCGTGGGCGCGATGCTGTCGATGGAGGCCGGGTCGGCCGCGCAGATTCTGCTCGCCTGGGAGGATTCCGAGCGGCTGCATCAGGGGCTGAGGCACGCCAAGTTCACCGCCGCGAAGCTCGCCGCCGTGCGCAAGCGCGGTTGGTCCGAATCGGTGAACGAGCGCGAAGAGGGCGTCTGCTCCATCTCCGCGCCGATCCGCAACGCCTCCGGTCAGGTCATCGCCGCGATTTCCATTTCCGGCCCGTCCGGCCGTATGGGCAACTCGCCCGGGCGCCGTTACGCCCCGCTGGTCATGGCCGCCGGCAAATACCTGACCGACGCCCTGCTCAAGGCCAGCTCCGTTCGCTGACGGCGCCGACGACGGACGGGTGCAGAGCCCAGCAGGCTGTCGAGCGCAGCGGATCAGTGGAGCGCCCCCGCTGGCGGGGGGCGCTCCTTGGCATCAGACAATGCCTGACGACTCAGCCCGTCAGTGGGGGCGTCCCTTTTGCTCAGATCTTCTTCAATGCGGCGGCGACCCCGGCGAGCAGGCCGGGTTTCCTCAGCAGATTGACGCCATCGGCGGCGTTCGACTGCCCTTCGACCGCATAGGTGTACGCCTTGTTGGAGCTCGGTTTTCCGACCAGCTCGCCGAATGTCAGCAGCTGCGTCCGCGGGCTGTACGGGTGGCGGATGTCGAACTCGAACAGTCTTGCCGCACGATTCGCCGCGGCCGGTCCGTACGAGCCGAATCCGCAGGTCGGCGTCGCCACCAGTATCATCCCGTTGAGCGAGCCGACGAAACCGTTGCGATGGTCATGGCCCACAACCACTCCTATATATCCGTCCGTGTCGCGCAGTGCGGCGAACTCGCCGCAATCCTCGTCAGGACAGCTCACGCCTTCGCCCAGATAGCCGCCCGGGAGCGTCCGGTCATCATCGAGCACGTAATACTGCGCATCGTACTTGCGATACCCCTGTATGGCGTTATCGGCGTTCGCCGGCATGGCCTTCAGCACGTCATAAAACTGCGGCAACGGCATATGCTGGAACACCAGGGAGCGGACGCCGAGCCACCGCGGCACGTCGTGCACGAAACGCAGCGCGGCGTCGCTCGGCCGGCCATAGCCGCCCTCCCGTGCGTAATCGCCGGAATTGAGCACCACCAGACCCAGCACGGCACGTTGGCGATCCTGATCCAGGACAGGCATTGCGAACGTGCCGGGCTCGCATGCGGCCACTGGCTGATCCGGCAAACCGGATGACGGCACCGAACGCACCAGGAAGCCGGGATTCGCGGCGGAATCGTCCATATTGCACGGCGGGTTGATGCATCCCGGGAACTCACGGTACAGCGCGTCCAGCTCGGCCGGGCTCAGCCCGCACTGCGCATCATGGTTGCCGTAGGTGACGGCGAATGGTATGCCGCGGTCGATCAGCGGCTGCAGGAACGCACTGATGCCGGCACGCACCTTGGCCCGCGTGCGCTCGATCTTGCCGCGCCGCGCCGGCTCCCACTGCCGCTTGCGGAACGTGTCGCAGTACGCGTCGTCGTATCCGGCGATCTGGTTGCCGGTGAATATGACGACGTCGGGGCGCGCGGCGTCCAGCGACGCCTCGATCAGCCGGATGGTGTCTTTGGAGACCTTCGGACCATCCTGTATGTCCGCCAGCTGCAACACGCGGAACTTGCCGGAACGGTGGAACTGGAGACGTCCCAGACGCGCCGAGATGGACACCGGGCGCTCGTCATCGGGGCCGCTAGCGGATGCCGGCGCTGCAATCTGGTTGAAATCCGTCATAACTCACAGCGTAGTACATACCACCTTGACCGTGCCTGACAGCACCATGGCGTGTCTTGAGCGGGCCGGGACACTGAATTACGGGTTGAAATCGCCGTTCTTGGCAATTCCCCGTGTGAAATCGCCGTTTTAAGGTTCAAAAACGGCGATTTCGCACGGGGAATAGTAGATTTCGGCGATTTCAACCCGTATTTTGGACGGATCCGGCCTATAGGCCACGAATCCGCCGGCTGAATGCGCCGAGAAACAAAAAAGCCCTCGCTTCCGCGAGAGCTTCATTCGCTGGGATGCCTGGACTCGAACCAAGAATGGCTGAACCAGAATCAGCTGTGTTGCCAATTACACCACATCCCAATTTGGCTTGGCGTAGCAACTCCAAGGAGTTGTTCGTCGTACCCCCAACCGGATTTGAACCGGTGTTGGCGCCGTGAGAGGGCGTAGTCCTAGACCGCTAGACGATGGGGGCTTGAGTTATCCGCTGTGCGGCGTGCCGCGCAACAGATGAAAACTATACGGCAATATCCAGCCCACTGCAACTCACGGCGTGTCGCGAGGATTTCCAACGGTTTTGGGACGGGCTCTTGACCACCGACGAAATCCGATAGACTCCAAAAATATCCCAACCAATCTAGTCAACAAAAGCGTTATGCGGTAGCATCGAACGAGACGGCACGATGCAGATACGTTAGGCTGCATCTCCACCGACCATCATCGAGGATGGCGAAACGGCTCACGTCAATCGTGCCGCGGGTCGCATGACATGGTCGAGATTCTCACGAATGCGCCATTACCGCACTACCATCGTCAATTGAGCCACAAAGACTGTCAAAAAAACCTTATATTGCAACGATATAAGACATGCACTGACGGATTATCACGAATCCTACTGATGAATTTGCATGAATCCTATTGATGAATTATCAGACACTGTATTGATGAAATTGCAAATGAGACAATGATGATACCACGGACCATCGCGCAAGAGCTCATCCCGATGCTGTCATGGTTCCCGGTCGTCTCAGTGACAGGACCACATCAAAGCGGCAAAATCCACGCTCATCAAAAACATGCTGCCCGATTACGAATACGTCAATCTTGAAGACGAAACCACTCGCATCAGCGCCATCGATGACCCGGTCGGGTTCATTCGATCACACGGCGCGAAACTCATCATCGACGAGGCGCAACATGCTCCGGGACTGTTCTCGCAGATCCAGGTCGCGGCCGACGAACGAGGCGGCATGGGGCAATACGTGCTGTCCGGCTCGCAAAACTTCCTCATGGAGAAGCGCATTAGGCCAATCTCTGGCGGGGCGCGTGGGCATGCTTCAACTGCCGCCCCTCTCGTATGAGGAGGCGATTCAGCCGGAACCCGACCTCACCGCGGACGAATTCATGTTCCGCGGCGGCTATCCTCACCTCTATGACGCGTCAACGCCGAACGACATCTATTTCCACGACAATGGCCTGCTCAACTATCTTCTCGGGATTCATTCTGCGGAAGAGCTGCTGAACGACCCCAAGCGCGGTGATGTGTTCGAGAATCTCATCATTTCGCAAACCGTGAAGCGATACCTCAACAAGAACAAAGACGGCGAGCTGTACTTCTACCGCGATACCAACCAGAGCGAAATCGACCTCGTAGACGCTACGCAGCGCCGTAGCCCCACCCTCATAGAAATCAAATCGAGAATGACTCCGCGACCAGATTTCTTCAGGCATCTCGCCACCGTCGGGGAAGAACTGGGCGTGCCGGTCGATCGCAGAATCGTCGTGTATCGAGGAACAGAAAACTTCACGGGTAAGAAACGGGAGGTATGTTACGGCGGAGCGTTATTTGGGGCGGTAAATCAGCGGAGGAGTTCTGCCCGCCTGATCGGCGGAGACTCCCCCAGTCGCTTCGTGACACCCCTGCGGGGGCAGTATTGTCTACTCGTATGTCGGCTCGCCTTCGATTACGAACGACACCTCCGTTCGCTTCACGGCTCAGCCCGCCAGCGGAGGCGCAAACTCCGCAGATAGCAGACGGCGGGCGGCGTCTTGCGACAGCCGTCCGCCGGATTCCGCATGCGCACAAGCGCTGCGTTACATCACAGGTGCTCGCGCAGGCCCTTCAGTCGAGCGATGGTGAGCGGCTTGCCGACGATCTCCATCGACTCGAACAGCGGCGGGGAGACGCGACGGCCGGATATGGCCACGCGAACCGGGCCGAAGGCGAGACGCGGCTTGTACCCGCCATCCTCCACGAGTGCCTTGTTCAGGGTCTCGTGCAGGTTGTCGGTCTTCCAATCGGCCTCGTCCACGCCCTCAAGCGCGGCGACGGCGGCATCGAGCACGTCGGCGGCGGAGTCCTTGAGCTGCTTCCTGGCATCGTCCGCAGGCTCCAGGTACTCCTCGGTGGACAGCAGGGAGCCGACCATGCCGGCGACCTCGCCCAGCAGGCGCACGCGCGGCTGGATCAGCGGAGCGGAGGCGGTCAGGACGGCCTTCTCGCGGCCGGTCAGCGCATCCCAATTGTCGGCCGAGACCACACCGTCGCGGTGCAGGTACGGCACGGAACGGTTGAGGAAGTCCTGCGGCTCAAGCATGCGGATGTGCTCGGCGTTGATGGAGATGGCCTTGTCGATGTCGAAGCGGGCCGGGT
>ERZ857972.596-NODE-596-length-31103-cov-3.943153_pt1 | contig 31103 bp, 26 predicted proteins | sample MGYA00519757_ERZ857972 | MGnify/ENA primary metagenome ERZ857972 (study PRJEB31778, sample SAMEA3449383) | human gut metagenome | biome: human gut; feature: human-associated habitat; material: faeces | place: United Kingdom | collected 2010/2012 ...
CTGATACGGAAGCTGTTTTTATTACGGAGGATTACAAGCTGCATTACAGCAGCGGCCTCAGCGGGAAGCAGTCTGCACAGAACCCCTGATTTCCTTTTCCGAAATGAAATAAATAATTAAAAAGCCTGCCGCCAGCATCTGTCCGGATACGCCGATATTAAACAGGCCTGTCCGCATGGCCACCGCCACCGCAAGCGCCGCAAAAATCATGGGCGTCAGGTAATTTAAGAAGCTTAAAAAGTCGGTAAGGATGCTTTTGTATCCCGCATAGGATGCCTTGGGGGCAAGGCCGCAGCCCTGCAGCAGGTTATAATATGCTGAAAAAGGATTCTTCCCCAATACGGCAATCACCACAGCGCCTGCGATCAGGCCTATTAAAACACAGAAAACGGGAATGGTCACGCTTTGCGTCTTTTTATTTCCCAGGGTCCGGCTGATTAGTTTTTTCCAGATTGATTGTTTCTCATGCATGCCGCTTCACCCCCATCATAAATTCTCCCACTTCATTTGTGGTCAGCGTTCTGGCATCGGCAATCTTCTGTATCTTCCCGTTGTAAATTACACCGATGGTATCCGCGCAGTCCATGATTTCATCCAGTTCCAGAGATATTAAAAGGATTGCCTTACCCTTGTCTCTCTCCGCAATGATCTGTTTGTGAATATTCTCTATGGCACCGATATCCAGTCCACGGGTGGGCTGAACGAAGATCATCAGAGAGGAATCCTGCTCCACTTCTCTGGCGATGATGGCTTTCTGTTGATTACCGCCGCTCATAGAGCGTACCACCGTCTTGCTACCCTGTCCGCTTCGGATATCGTATTTTTCTATCAGTTTTTCACTGTTATCTTCAAAAATCTTCTGGTCCAGCACTCCCTTATGACAGAAAGGCTCTTTGTAGTAGTTACGCAGTGCCAGATTCTCCGAAAGGGTAAAATCCATGACCAGTCCATAATTCTGTCTGTCCTCGGGAATATAGGAAATTCCTTCTGTGGTACGTTCCCTGATGGACAGATCCGTAATATCTCTGCCGTTTAACAGAATCTTACCGGAACGTGCCGGGATCAATCCTGCAATAGCATCGGCAATCTCTACCTGACCGTTGCCGGCTACACCTGCAATGGCTACGATCTCACCGGAATGCACCTCAAGGGATACATCCTTTACCACCTGAAAATCCTGCTTGTTATAGACGTTCAGATGCTGTATGTCGAGGATCGTCTTACCCGGTTTCGCGGGTTCTTTTTCTGTCTCAAAATTCACTTCACGGCCTACCATTTTGTTTGCCATGACTTTGGTGGATGTGGTTGCCACGTCCATAACATCCATCAGACGTCCGCGGTTCAAGATCGCGCATCTGTCTGCAATACGTTTGATTTCTTCCAGTTTATGTGTGATTAAGATGATGGTCTTGCCGTCATCCCGCAGAGATTTGATAATGTCTAATAAAAAGTCGATCTCCTGAGGAGTCAGAACCGCTGTGGGTTCATCGAAAATAAGGATCTCTGCTTCTCTGTAAAGCATTTTTAAGATCTCTACTCTCTGCTGTGTAGAAACATTAATATCACTGATCACGTCGGTAGGATTCACTGCCAGTCCGTATTTCTCCGAAAGTTCGCGGATATCCTGATTGGCTTTCTTCATATCCACTACCGGAATACATCCCAATACCTTCTTCACCGGTTCCATACCCATCACAATATTCTCTGCAATGGTATAGTTGGATACCAGTTTAAAATGCTGGTGTACCATACCGATGTTTAATTTGGTGGCATGGTTGGGGGATTCCAGTTTCACCTTTTCTCCCCGGATATAGATCTCCCCTTCATCCGGCTCGTACATTCCAAACAGCATACTCATCAAGGTGGATTTTCCGGCACCATTCTCTCCCAACAGAGCAAAGATCTCACCCTTTTTGATCTGGATCGTCACATCGTCGTTGGCTACGATCCCGGGGAAGCGTTTGGTGATGTGTTTCATCTCAACAATATATTCCGACATGTTCATCCTCGTTTCTACTCATGTAAATAAATAAGAAGGTGACAGTTCCTCACCATCACCTTCTTGTGAATTCATTCTTCCTACCAGGTAAAGGTCTCCGGAGTTACACCGTTAAAGTTTGCCGCAGGAACGATCTTGCCTTCCTTTAACAGAGCCTGTGCTGCATTGATCTTCTCAATAGCCTCTGCGGTGAGCTGACATCTGCCTTCCTCACTTACAAAACCGGTAGCATCATCTGCTGCGGTCAGAGTCACATTAGCGCCCTTGAAGGAACCATCTTTTACTTCGTTCAGTACGTTGTAAACAGTATCATGCATTACCTTCAGACCACTGGTCAGAACGATATTGCTGTCACCGTTTGCACCGTCATCATACTGGTCAACATCACAACCGATAACCTTAACGCCGTCAGCTTCCTTGGCAGCGGTAAATACGCCGTTACCGGAACCTCCTGCTGCTACGAACAGGATATCTACGCCTTCAGCGATCAGAGCATTGCCCAGTACTTTACCGGTAGCTTCATCAGAGAAGTTACCAACATAGTTACCACCTACATTAGCGCCGGTAACATCTGTACCTGCGTAAGAAGGAAGCTCTACTACTTCTACATTCATGCCTTCGGTACCGTTCACATACTTAACACCGCACTCGAAACCATACTGATAGTTAACGTTGGAAGGATATGCGATACCGTTTACTACTGCCACCTTACCTGTAGTGGTAGACAGAGCTGCAGCCATACCTGCATAGAAACCACTCTCCTGCTCAGCATAGTAAGCAGCGTATACATTGTCGATCACCTGATCAGCAGTTACTTCGGTACCGTCAATGGTAGGCCAGGAATCGATCAGGATGAACTTGGTATCCGGATTCTCCTGTGCCAGATTACCGATGCCGGCGAACTGGAAACCACAGCATACAATAACATCATAATCAGCTACAACATCAGCTACTGCCTGAACAGCTGCTGCACTGTCACCGGTCTCCTCACGAATGGGGGTTACGGTTGCATTCGGATTCTCCTCGATGAACTTCAGAACACCGTTGTAGTTGTCCTGGTTGAAGGAACCGTCATCCACGCCGGAGGGGCTGGATACGATAGCGATCTTCAGACCGGGTTCTTCACTGCCGCTCTCTGTAGCTGCTGCAGTGGTGGTAGCTGCCGCACTGGATTCTGCATTGGTGTCAGCATTGGTGCTGCCGCATGCTACCAGAGAAACAGCCATGACAGATGCAAGTGCAAGTGCCAGAAACTTTTTCATAATTTTTTCCTCCTAAAAATGTAAATATTAAAACAATGAATCACAACGGTAATATTATCATTATAGTCTGTAAAATTCAATATCTATTTTTAATTAACGCATATGCACATCCATCTGCGGGAACGGTATTTCAATTTCTGCTTTATCAAGTGCATACTTACACTGTTCGGTAATACGCCATTTTCCCTGCCAGAAATCCTCATTTTTAAACCAGCAGCGTACACATAGGTTGATTCCGGAGTCTGCCAGTTCATCTACAAATACAAAATGCTCTCTTTCCTTTATAGTATCGGGATCTTCAGAGAGAACCTTTGTCAGAACTTCCTTTGCCTTCTTAATATCTGCGCTGTAAGCAACAGACACCTTCACATCACATCGCCTGGATTCGGCAGCAGTGACATTCACAATGGTGTTATTTGCCAGATTGCCATTTGGAAGAATAATCGTCTGATTATCATAGGTTAACAGCTTTGTATAGAAGATCTGGATCTCTTTTACTGTACCTTCCTTACCGGAGGAGCCTTCCACAATGTAATCTCCCACCTTAAACGGCTTCAATAATAAAATCAGCACACCGCCCGCCAGATTAGACAGACTTCCCTGCACTGCCAGTCCCACTGCCACTCCGGCTGAGCCAAGAAGTGCCACGATACTGGCAGCATCAACGCCGAAGGAGGATGCCAGGGTCAGGATCAGGATGATATATAAAGAAGCTTTCACAAAAGAATCCACAAACTGGATCACTCCCATTTCCGCTCCCGCCCTGTTCATGGACTTGCGGATGATCTTGCGGATCAGCTTGATAAGTTGTACCCCAATGAAGAAAAATATCAGTGCCAGTCCGATACGGATGCCTAAGTTCAATGCTTTCTCCGGAAGGGTATCCAGAAAGGACGTTATCAGTCCTTCCTTTTGCTGTACCTCTTCGATTACGTTATCTGTCAGATCCATGTTGTCTTATTTCTCCTGTTTCTTTTTTGCGGTCTTGTTTGTTGTCTTACGAATGGGCGTATTTTTACGGATACGCTTCTCGATCACCTTTTCCAGTTCCGCCTCTGTGTAAGGGATAAATTGCAGAATACTTAAGGACAACGGTGCAAGTTTCACGGTGACGGACTGCTTCTTATCATCCCATTCCAAATCCTCTGCCCGTTTCACGCGGTCATTGACCACACCGGTACCACCGTAGCAGACAGCATCCGTGTTCAGGATCTCCTTGTATTTTCCCTCGTAAGGAACTCCTGTAGTGATCTCTCTGGGCACACCGGAGAAGTTTGCTACGACCAAAAGCATCTCCTCCGCAGCTTCGCCTTTACGCACAAAGCTTACATAACATTCATTGGCAGAGATCTCGTTCATCCACTGGAATCCCTTCGCCTGATCGTCACATTCGTACAACGCCTTATTCTCTCTGTATAATGCATTCAGATCCTTCACCAGCCTCTGAACTCCGGCATTTTCCTTCTGCTCTTGCAGTGCCCATTCCACCTGACGCATTTCATTCCATTCTTTTTCTTCCGCCAGATCCTGTCCCATGAAGAGGAGCTTTTTCCCGGGGTGAGTCATCATATAGCCGTAGGTCAGACGTAAGTTGGCAAGCTTCTGTGCTCTGTCTCCGGGCATCTTGCCAAGTAAGGTTCCTTTCCCATGTACCACTTCATCATGCGAAAATACCAGCATGAATTTCTCGCTGTAGGCATAGATCATGCTGAAGGTAAGTTCTCCGTGATGGTGGCTTCTAAAGTACGGATCGTATTTGATATAATCCAGATAATCGTTCATGAAGCCCATATTCCATTTGAGATCAAAACCAAGTCCCCCCTCTTCCAGAGAACCAGTTATCAGGGGAAATGCCGTACTCTCCTCTGCGATGGATAATACCCCGGGATCTCTCTTTTTCAGGATAGAATTTAAGTGTTTGATCAATTCAATGGCTTCCAGATTCTCGTTGCCACCGTACATATTGGGAATCCATTCACCGTCCTGTCTGCCGTAGTCCAGATAAAGCATGCTGGCTACCGCATCCATACGGATACCGTCCGCATGATATTTCTCCACCCAGAACAGTGCATTAGCGATCAAATAGTTTGATACCTGGGGACGACCGTAATTGTAGATCAGGGTTCCCCAGTGAGGATGACAGCCCTGTCTGGGATCCTGATGCTCATAAAGACAGGTGCCGTCAAATGCAGCTAATCCATAAGAATCTCTCGGAAAATGTGCAGGCACCCAGTCAAGGATCACACCGATTCCCGCCTTATGCAGTGCATTCACGAAGAACATAAAGTCCTCCGGTGTACCATATCTGGCAGTCGGTGCATAATAACCGATGACCTGATATCCCCAGGAAGCATCTAAGGGATGCTCCATCACCGGCAGCAGTTCCACATGGGTGTATCCCATTTTCTTTACATATTCTATGACCTTCGGAGCAATTTCCCGGTAATTGACATAATCCTGTCCTTCCCCCGGTGTCACAAAGCTTCCCAGATACATTTCATAGACGCTCACCGGAGCATTACCGCACTGATATTTTTCACGACGTTTCAGAAATTCGTCGTCCTCCCATTGATAATTACGGATATCCGCAATTACAGAAGCCGTCTCCGGTCTCTTCTGCGCTGCATTGCCATAAGGGTCCGCCTTCAGATAAGTAAGTCCTCCCTTGATCTTCAACTCGTATTTGTAACAGTCTCCGACTTCTGCTCCGGGAATAAACAGTTCAAAGATACCGGAATCCCCCAACCGTCTCATCTGATGGATCCGCCCGTCCCATTCATTAAAATCACCGACTACGCTGACACGCATGACATTCGGCGCCCAGACAGCAAAATAGGTTCCCTCGTCCCCATCCAGTTCCATGGGATGTGCTCCCAGCTTTTCATAGATTGTATAATGAATGCCTGCGGCAAAACGATCCATGTCTTCCTTCGTGATCTGCGGAACATGGCGGTATGCATCTCCACAGATTTTTCTGTAGGCTGCATGTTCTTTCGTCTTACCGTATTCCACCACATATTCATAAGGTGACATTTTCCCTGCATTTACCAATGCGGCAAAATATCCCTCTTCATCTGCCAGTTCCATGGGAACATCCGTAAGAAATGCTTCTCCCACCTGACCGGTCTTCTTCCAGTGAATCGTTACTTTCTCCGCTCCCGGGAAGTACGCCTGAACCAGCATTTTGCTTCCCTGCTTATGGGGGCCCAACAGCTTATGGGGATTATCACATTCGGAATATGTGATTTCTTCTATTTGAGGCCAGTTCATCAATTTATAAAGTTTGTTTGTCATATTCCCTCTTTTCTGCGGCACGATTGCTGCATTCTATTCTGTCATTTTTGCCTTTAAAAACCCTGAGGATTACCGCTCTATCTCATGCAGGAACAGCCCGCTTCGCAGCTTTGGCTCGAACCATGTGGACTTTGGAGGCATCAGTCTCCCCGCATCCGCCACCGCAAAAAGCTCTGCAATGGATGTGGGATACATCGAGAACGCCACTTTCATGTCCGTATGTACTCTCCGTTCCAGTTCTCCCAGTCCCCGGATGCCTCCGACAAAATCAATTCTCTTATCTGTCTTCGGATCCATAATCCCCAAAATGGGATCTAACAGATCATTTTGCAAAAGCGATACATCCAGTCCCTCTACGGCATCCTCACTTTTTATTTCATCTTTTGCAGAAAGACTGTACCATTCATTCTCCAAATACATGCCAAACGTGCCTTTCTCCGTGGGTCTGTAAGGACTCTGTCCCTTTTTCTCCACTGCGAAATACTCTTCAATACGGGTCAGGAAAGTTGCTACATCCATTCCGTTCAGATCCTTCACTACACGATTATAATCCAGGATCCGTAACTCTTCATCCGGGAAAATCACGGAAAGAAAATAATTAAATTCCTCTTCTCCTGTATAATCCGGGTACTGCTCTCTCCGCTTCAACCCAACCTTCACTGCGGAAGCACATCGATGATGCCCATCCGCGATATAGATTGCCGGGATCTTCCCAAAAGCCTCCTCGATCATTGCCACATCCGAATCGTTATCGATCACCCACACACGATGCCCGATTCCATCCTCACTGACAAAATCATAGACCGGCGCCTGTTTTTTCAGCTCTCCGATTTTCTCCTTCAGATCCTCCTTCGCCCGATACGCCAGGAAAATCGGTCCCGTCTGCATACTGCATGTATCCACATGACGGATACGGTCTTCCTCCTTATCCGCCCTGGTATTCTCATGCTTTTTGATCACATTATTCCGATAATCGTCAATGGATGCACAGCCTACCACCCCGGTCTGACTGTGTCCATCCATCGTCAGTTCATACAGATAGAAACATGGCGTCGGATCCTGTACAAATTTTCCTTCCAGAATTTTCTCACGAAGCATCTGATCCGCTTTCTCATACACACAGTCCGCATATGTGTCTACTTCCTCGCCAAACTGCGTCTCCGCCCGGTCAACCGCCAGAAAAGATTCCGGATTCTTCTTCACCACTTCACACGCTTCCGCCCTGTTATATACATCATAAGGAAGCGCCGCAATCCTCTCCTCCATCCCCTTGCAGGGCCGATATGCCTTAAATGGTCTGATCTGTGCCATACTCCTACCTCCCAATTACTATATAATCCTATTTTACCAAATCCCATCTCATATCACAAGGTTATTTCCATAAACAAGTAGCCCGCAGTTGGGGTAAGAACAAGCAGACTCTAAGCAGCCGTCGGCACTTAGCGAGGGTACTTTCCTCGCTTATGTACCGCTACGGTCTGCGTCCGAAGTGAAAACGGGTCTGCGGTTCTTAGCCCCAATGCGGGCTACGGGAATTATTCTTACCCCATCCGAGGCTGTGGGGGTTTTATTTCTAATAATACCTACCCCAACTTATGGAACACAATACAGTTGGGCATATTGACCTTCATCGCCGGTCCATTCATGATCATCGTTCCATGCTCCAGATCAATATGGAAGAAAGTCATCGTATTACTTTCATGATTCAAAGACACCAGAAACTTATTATCCGGGAAGAACTCCGCATCCTTCGGATACTCACCGCTGACCGGTAGCAGGAAATTCTTCTTAAGCAATCCTGTCTTCTTATCCACATCAAATACAATGACCGAATTATCTCCCGCGATGGAGCTGAGCAGATAATTATAATCCAGGGAGAAACTGAATGCACTGGCACTGTTCGTATTGCCTCTGGTCAGCTTGATCAGCTCTACTGTCTGAATCTTCTCGAAAGTAGGATCATTATCATGGTCCACATACTCATAGACATCAATGTAACACTTCAGTTCATGCAGAATATAAATATATCTGCCATCCTCTGAGATCTTGATATGACGGGGTGCGGATTCCATCTCACTGCGGATGATATCCTCCAGCTTCACCTTACCCTTCTCTACATCAAAACGATACACATTGACATGATCCATTCCCTGATCCGCTACCAGCAGATATTTGTTGTCATGCGTCATACGAGCACAGTTGATGTGGGGGCGGAAGTTGCGCTCTGCCATACTGCCCAGTCCTTTATGATAAATCTCATCGGTGATCTCTCCGATGGAACCATCCTCCTTCAGACGGAGTACGGTCAGCTTACCGTCATGATAACCTGCCACAAACAGATACTGATCTGTGTAATCCGTAGATACATAACATCCTCTCATACCGTTGATCGGTGCGAAGTTGATCAGTTCCAGATCTCCGTCCGGCATGATCGTATAAGCCTCTACACCAAAATCCGTTATAGAATAAAGAAACTTTCCGTTATGGGAAATGGTCAGGTAAGAAGAGTTTGTGATCTCCACTTTATCTTTTTCCTTAAAACGACCGTTTTTCATATCCACATCATATATTCTGATACCGTGACTGTCCCCCTGTGTATAACTGGAAACATAGGCAACATATTTTCCCTTGCTCATGACCGGATCCTCCTTAGCATTCTATATCTTTTTATGTTTATAAATATAGCACAATTCTGAAAATTGTGAAACATTTTTCTGTAAAAATCCCGAAAAATACTCCTGTTTTTTCCCTGAGGTAAAGTTTATGTAAATCAGTCCGGAAAAAGCAAAACTTCACATTGACTTTCCATGTATTTACGTATAATATTAATTCGACTTGCAAAAAATTTTCATTTAGGTTTTTCGATAATTTTTTGCAGGATTTTTTACATCAGGAAGGAAAAAATTGATGAAAAATGCTTTAGTCAATTTAGTGAACATTTCAAAATCATTTGACAATCAGATGGTTCTGGATGATCTCAATCTGTATATCCGCGAAAATGAGTTCCTGACACTGTTGGGACCCAGTGGCTGCGGAAAGACTACAACCCTCCGTATTCTGGGCGGTTTCGAGACTCCCGACAAAGGTCAGGTCATTTTCGAAGGCCGGGATATCACTAACCTTCCACCCAATAAGCGCAATCTGAATACTGTATTCCAAAAGTATGCCCTGTTCCCGCATATGACCATTGCAGAAAACATCGCGTTTGGATTAAAGATCAGTGGTAAAAGTAAATCTTATATTAATGATAAAATTAAATACGCTCTGAAGTTAGTCAATCTGGATGGCTTTGAGAACCGTATGCCGGATTCCTTAAGCGGCGGTCAGCAGCAACGTATCGCCATCGCCCGTGCGATCGTGAACGAACCCAAGCTCCTGCTCTTAGACGAGCCTTTAGGCGCCCTGGATCTCAAGCTTCGCCAGGACATGCAGTATGAGCTGATCCGCTTGAAGAACGAACTTGGCATTACCTTTATCTATGTCACCCATGACCAGGAAGAGGCTCTGACCATGTCCGATACCATCGTAGTCATGAACCAGGGGTATATCCAGCAGATCGGTACTCCCGAGAGCATCTATAATGAACCGGAAAATGCTTTCGTTGCCGATTTTATCGGTGACAGTAATATCATTGGTGCCACCATGATCAGAGATCGTCTGGTAGAAATCCTGGGTGCCCGTTTTGACTGTGTAGATACCGGTTTCGGTGAGAATAAGCCCGTAGATGTAGTCATCCGACCCGAGGACGTGGAACTGGTATCTCCGGAGGAAGGTATCCTCCAGGGTACCCTGATCCACTCTATCTTCAAGGGTGTTCATTATGAGATGGAAGTTATGGCAAATGGCTTTGAATGGCTGGTACAGTCCACGAAGATGGTTCCCGTTGGGACCAAAGTCGGCATCAAGGTTGATCCTTTTAACATCCAGATCATGAAGAAGCCGGAATCTGAGGACGAGGAGGCCATTGGAGTCAATGAATAGAAAATTATTATCGCTCCCTTTTATCTTCTGGTCAGCCATGTTTGTCATCGTGCCTCTGTGCATGGTCTTCTACTATGGTCTGACCGATAAGAGCGGTGCATTTACATTTGATAATATTCTGGCGATTGCTACTGCCGAGCATTCCAAGGCTCTGTGGGAGGCATTAAAGTTATCTGTGATCAGCACTGTGATCTGCCTGCTTTTAGCATATCCTCTTGCCATGATCCTGTGTAACATGAATGTGAATCAGAATTCATTCCTGGTACTGATTTTCATTTTGCCCATGTGGATGAATTTTCTGCTTCGTACCCTGGCATGGCAGACTCTGCTTGAGAAGACCGGTGTGATCAACAGCATCCTCTCCGTCCTGCATCTACCGTCGTTAAATATTATCAATACCCCCTATGCCATTGTACTGGGTATGGTATATAACTTTTTACCTTTTATGGTACTGCCTCTGTATAACGTGCTGGTCAAAATCGACAAGAATGTGATCAACGCCGCCTATGACCTGGGTGCCAACGGCATACAGACTTTCTTACGGATCATTTTCCCTTTAAGTCTGCCCGGCATGTTCAGCGGTATCACCATGGTGTTTGTCCCCGCCCTGACTACTTTCGTTATCAGCAAGATTCTGGGTGGCAGCAAGATCCTGCTCATCGGTAATGTCATCGAGCAGGAATTCACCCAGACCGGCAACTGGAATCTGGGAAGCGGTCTCTCCATCGTATTGATGCTGTTCATCATCTTCAATATGGTGATCTCTGTGATCACGGATAAAGAAGGGGAGGCGAACACATTATGATCAAAACAACTGCGCAAAAAATATATCTGGGACTGATTTTTATCTTTTTATACGCCCCCATTATTACCTTGATCGTACTCTCCTTCAACGCCAGTAAGACCCGTGCAAAATGGGGCGGTTTTACGACCAAGTGGTATGCGGCTTTGTTCCGGAACGAGCAGATCATGCAGGCTTTGTGGAATACACTGGCGCTGGCAATCTTATCTGCGCTGATCGCCACCCTCATAGGTACGATCGCCTGCATCGCCAGGCAATCCATGAAACGTACCAGCCGTGCTGTCCTCATGGGAATCACAAATATTCCAATGCTGAATGCGGAAATCGTTACCGGTATCTCCCTGATGCTTCTGTTCCTCAGCTTTGGTATAAAGTTTGGCTTCGGGACCATTCTGCTTGCACACATTACCTTTAATATTCCATATGTGATATTAAGCGTAATGCCCCGTATGAAGCAGCTGAACCCCAGCACCTATGAAGCAGCCCTCGACCTGGGCGCATCTCATACGTATGCCTTTTTCAAAGTGGTATTTCCGGATATCCTGCCGGGTATTTTGTCCGGTTTTCTGATGGCATTTACCATGTCACTGGATGACTTTATCATTACCCACTTTACCAAGGGTCCCGGTGTCGACACCCTGTCCACCAAGATCTATACGGAAGTAAAAAAAGGTATCAAACCGGAAATGTACGCACTATCCACCATTATATTCGTAACTGTATTGATTTTACTTTTGTTAGTAAACTACACACCCAAAGGAAAGAAAAAGAAATAACTTTTTCTACATATATTTTAGGAGGAAAATAAATGAAAAAATTTATTGCACTGCTTCTGTGCGGCATTCTTACCGCAACTGCTCTGACCGGCTGTGGATCCTCTTCCGCTGCCGGTGAAAACGGTGAAGTCATCGTCTACAACTGGGGAGAATATATCGATCCGGAGACTCTCACTATGTTTGAGGAAGAGACCGGTATCAAGGTGGTCTATGACGAATTTGAGACCAACGAGATCATGTATCCAAAGGTGGAAGCCGGTTCATCCGCTTATGATGTGGTATGTCCTTCCGATTACATGGTACAGAAAATGATCGAAAATGATCTGATTCAGGAACTGGATTACGATAAGATTCCCAATGCCAAAGAAAACATCGGTGCCCAGTACTATGAGCAGGCTGCTGCTTACGATCCCGGTAACAAATATTGTGTTCCTTATTGCTGGGGAACTGTAGGAATCATCTACAATAAAACAATGGTAGATACTCCTCCCACCAAATGGGCAGACCTGTGGGATGAAAAATATGCTGATAATATTCTGATGATGGATTCTATTAAAGACAGCTTTATGGTTGCTCTGAAGAAAAACGGCTTCTCTTCTAACAGTCTGGACGAATCCGAGCTCCAGATAGCTACCAATGATCTCATCGCCCAGAAGCCTCTGGTACAGGCATATGTTGTAGATCAGGTACGTGACAAAATGATTGGCGGCGAGGCTGCGATCGGTGTAATGTTCTCCGGTGATGCCATTTATGTGATCGGGGAAAATCCGGATCTCGATTATGTCATTCCTGAGGAAGGTACAAATGTATGGATTGACGGCTGGGTCATTCCCAAGAATGCTCCTAACAAGGAAAATGCAGAGAAATTCATTGATTTCATGTGCCGTCCGGATGTAGCTCTGAAGAATTTCGAGTACATTACCTACGGTACCCCCAATACCGCTGCAAGAGAGCTGATCGAGGATGAGGACCTGAAGAACTCTCCCATCGCTTTCCCGGATCTGACACAGTATAACAATCTGGAGACCTTCCTGTACCTCGGTGAGGATGGCGAAGAGCTTTTCAACAAATACTGGAAAGAAGTTATGTCCAATTAATTCTATATAAAGCAAAGTAAAAGCCCTCAAGCTGTCAAAACAGCCTGAGGGCTTTTGATCTTCCCATATTTCAGGAATTCTGTTCACATCCGCAGGTCTCACATTTCCCATCATTTCTTCTGGAAAATGCCGGATCATCCACCGGTGTAAAATTCGGGAAATCCGGTCTTAGCGGTCTGCAGTCTCTGTCTTCACAGCACCCCGCATCTTCCAGGCGACGGGCGCCGCAGGCATTCGAACTGCCACAGGAATTGTTGTTGCCACAGGAATTTCCACCACAAAATAGTAATAATAACAGAATGATACAGTTCATAGGATCCTCTACTTACCACTGTTTATTTACTATTCTATTCCGCTTTTTCCAGCTGGTGCCAGTCCATACATCGTTTATGCTGTACCAGTTCCTCTTTGATAAATTGAAAGGTTTTCTCTTCGCCCTGTTCTGCCAGCATTTCCAGCACATACAGAAGCTTTGCCTTTGTCTTAGGATGGATAGGTGCCTTATCTGTGCCCCGATAATAGTAATCTAACGGTGATCTGTCCGTATATTTATCTCCCATGTAAACCTTACTGGCGGCGATCCGGTCCATAATCATCTCCGCAATATAACGATCCGGCATGGGTACCGGTGCCATTCCGCCCGGCAATGCCTGCATACTGTAATCAATCCAGTATTCGTAATGATGCTTGTTCCTGCCCTTGTGGTGCAGCCAGGCACTGGAATAACCGATATCCTCTCTCTCCGCGTTGTTGGGGCTGCGGTCACCCTGGTAATACTTTGCTCCTACCCAGAACTCTGTGGGGCTGTATTTCGACATATCGTGTAACAGTCCCTGTTTATACAGACCTACCTTAAAGCAGCCCTTTGCCACCAGAACCTTATGGTGTGTGATCGTTTTAAAATGTTTCCAGATATTCATTTCGTTCTATCATCTTTCTTCAGAAGCTTCCGATTTCTTTTTCCGGCTCTTACCGGTACTTTTTCCCTTATCCTGTGATATTCCCATCACGCCTTCGTAGACGGCAATGCTCCTGGGGGCTACGGTCCTCGTCTGATCAGCCATCTGTTCTTCTCTCTCCTGCACTGTCAGGATATTCCCTGCTTCTTCCGTCGCTAAAACCAATTTCCATTCCATACCCTTCGGAAGCTTGGGAAATGCCAGCTTCTGAGGTTCCCAATGCATATTCATGGCAACATAGAGAAAAGAATCATCTGCACCTGCCTTGGTCTTTGCATATTTTCCGCAATACATCATTCCCACGTGCCTGTTATAACTCTCTGTCTGAGGTCTCCATGCATTTTGTCCGTGGTAGGACAGATCAGGATAACCACAGGATAACGTATCCAGGATCCGAAGCTCTTCCTCCGGATGTAGGATCGGATGTGCCTTACGGAAAGCGATCATCTGTTTCCAGAAAGCCAGCAGTCCGGCATTTTTCTCCTTATCCTGCCAGTTCAGCCAGGTAATTTTATTATCCTGACAGTAGGGATTGTTATTTCCCTGTTGGGAATTACCGAATTCGTCTCCCATGAAGATCAGCGGCGTGGACTGGGTCAATAACAGCATACAAAATGCATTCTGTAACTGTTTTTGCCGGAGAGCCAGCACTTTTTTGCGTCGGGAGGTACCTTCCTCACCACAGTTCCAGCTGCAATTATAATCGTTACCGTCCCGATTGCCCTCGCCGTTGGCTTCGTTATGCTTATGGTCATAAGACACCATATCCATCAGGGTAAATCCGTAATAATTAGACAGATAATGGATCCGTCCCATATTGGCGGGAATATGACGCATCTCGTACAATACTCCCGAAAGCATGTTATCATCGCCTTTTAAAAATCTACGCATGGTGTACAGATAATCGTCCCGGTATTCCGCAAGATTCCGATACTCCGGCTTCTGTGCCGGATCGTAGAGCTTCGCTGCATCAAAATCGTAATACCAAAGCTTGGTGTCTGTCAGTGCAGGGTCTCCTGCCAGCGCCTGTGCCGGCACCTCTCCCATCAGATGAAACCCATCCACATGATAAGTTAATACCCAGAAGCGTAAAATATTCCCAATCTCTGTCACATCCATCCCTTTTGGGAAATAAAACTGTAAGATCACTTCCATCCTGCGCTTATGGAATTCCTTCACCAGTTGTCTGAATTCCAACGCTGCATCTTCTTCTGCCGCATAGGCAGCTTTTGGTGCATAATAAAAGCCCTCCCGGTAGCCCCAGTAGTTTAATACCCGGTAACCGGGGAGTTCTCCACCATTTTCCCCTGCTGTGGCTACAATATCTGCGGATGTCTTCGTGTTCACCTCTTCCGGAGTCTCATCAAATTCATAAACAGGCTGCAATTCCACCGTCGTGATGCCGATTTCCTGCAGATAATCCAGTTTCTCCGCAATTCCCGCAAAGGTGCCTCTGTGTGTCACCTTGGAGGAAGCATGCATGGTAAAGCCACGGACGTGCATGCAATAACATACGCTCTCACGATAGGAAAGCATCGGATGTTCATCCTGCTCCCAGTCGAAATCCTCTCCGGGAAATACCGCAATGCGATTGACATTTTTTCGCGTTTTTCCGTAAACAGGCTTACTTAAGAAGCCCCGCGCATGCAGATCCGGCACGATCCGTTCCTCTTCATAGAACTGATATCCGATCTGCTGTGGATCCAGTTCCAGGTATTTGCAGTAGACATTTCCCATCCGCTCTTCCCGGCGGAACGGGATTTTGTGTAATTTTTTACCGCTCTCTCTGTCATATAGGATAATGCCGCAATCCTTTTTCCCGGACGCATAAGCGAAACGTATCGCTCCGTCCTCCACATGAGCTCCTAACGGATACGGCTTTATTGCATGCTTTTTTTCTGTCATTGCTACACTCCATCTTCTGGCTGATTTGTCTTTTTTCACTATTTTATTATAGTCGGTAACCTTAATAAAAACAAGCATTGCAAGAATATCCGTAAACGGTTATAATAAGGAAACAAAATACTGTTACACCCAATAACATTTCACAGGAGGATTCCCATGGGTAAAAATGAAAGCTATGAAGATGAAGAAATGACCGTTGAGCTGGAGTTGGAAGATGGCACTGTCGTAAACTGTGCGGTCATCACCATTCTCACCGTAGAGGCTAAGGATTATATCGTGCTTCTGCCTCTGGATGAAGACGGCGAAAACGAAGACGGAGAAGTATGGTTCTACGGATATGCCGAGAATCCGGATGACCCGAATGAAGAGCCTGTTCTCGAATACATTGAAGATGATGATGTCTACGAAAAAGTTGCCGATGCTTTTGACGAGTATCTGGACAGTTGTGAATTCGATGAGATCATCGACGATAACGATTCAGAGGAATAAGGAATCTGGATGGGAACCTGGGACGCTCTGCTGTGCCTGTAAGGCAGAGAAGTTCCAGGTCTTTTTTTGCCCTTGTCATAGCCACATAGAAGATACGGCGTTCCTCTTCAATGTGCTCAGGATCCAGTCCGTTCCCATGGGGAAAATTCTTTTCATTGCAGTCTGGAATCCATACACTGTCAAACTCCAGTCCTTTCGAAGCATGTACCGTAAGCAGTCTTACCGCTCCGTCTGCCGCCTGCGCATTGTCTCCGGATTCCCGTGCCACGCCTTTCCGCAGTTGTTCTCCGAAAGTCTCCTGTGCTTCCTGCCACTCTTTTGCTGTTTTAAAATGACCGGCTTCTTCCACAATATAGTTCAAAATTTCTTCCCATTCCTGTGTTTTCTCATTATTTTCAACATTTGCTCTCTGACGCAGATACCTTTCATATCCGCAAGCTTTGCATACAAAGGTCACTGCAAGCTTTGGTTCTGCATTTTTTACAAATTCCATCTGACGTTTCCACAATCTGATCGCCTCACGCGCTTTACGATTACAGTCTGCAGAATAATCATTATTTTTCATGGAGTAATAATCTTCCAGTGCTTGCAATGAAACATGCTTTCCAAAAGCTTCCCTGGATATATTACGAAACGGTTTGTTGATCACTCTCAGAAAATCTATTCTCTCTGCAGTTCCTGCTGCAATACGCAGATATGACATAATATCCTGTACAATGAAGTGTTCATATATATTTCGTGTTTTTTCCTTCATAACATAGGGAATTCCTTCTCTGCCAAGTCTTGCCGCCACGCTCTGCATAGCCAGGTTTGTTCGGAACAATATTGCACAGGTCTCCTGTGTGGAACGTCCCTTCAGGCGATGTAATAAATATTGCATCTGCTCCGGTGCATCCCTGAATTCTTTTATTCTTACCCTGCAGGCGGTTTCTCTGTATGTTTCTTCCTTCCGCTGATTTGGCTCGCTGGCTTCCAATATTTTAGGGAAGCGATCCAGGTTCTCATTGATCACCAGAAGGGAAGCCTCCACAATGTCCTGATGACTACGGTAGTTGGTGCGAAGCAGTATCTGTGTTGCCGCAAATTCCCGTACAAACATCTGCATACAGGCCGGTCTGGCTCCACGAAAACTGTAAATTGCCTGGTCATCATCTCCCACTGCGAATACATTTTTATGTCTTTCCGCCAGCAACCGTACAATACAATACTGCCTATAGTTAATATCCTGAAATTCATCGATCAGAATATGTGAAAAACGTTTCTGCCAGTATTCCCTCTGTGGAGTATTATTTTGCAACAGTTCCTCACATTCTTTCAGCATATCATCAAAATCAACACCTCGGACTTTTGTCCTTGCAGACTCATATTCCCGATATATCTGAGGAAAGCAATTTTTCCATTCCTCCGGGATTTTTTCCAGTGTTTTTTCCTTTTCTCCGGTATTTTTGTAATACGCGATCGCATCCAGGAAGCTTTTGGCAATTTCCGCACTGCATTCTTTGTTCTTTTTTAAAATGGGATAAATCAGATTTAATTTTTGTCTTTCATTTAAGAGATTGCCCGGTTGTACTCTGCCCGACCGGAGCAGGATTTGATAAAAAATCGAATGAAATGTTCCGAAATTAACGGAACCGGCAAACGAAGAAGTCTGTGCAAAGCGCTGTTGCATAGAAAGTGCCGCTTCTCTGGTAAACGTAATCACCAGAATCTGTTCGGGAGCGACTTCTTTCTCATGAATCAGCCAGAGGATTCTCTTCGTAATAGTAAACGTCTTGCCGGAGCCGGGACCCGCCAATAATAAAAGCGGGCCCTCTCCGAAAGTTACAGCCTCCCTTTGGGAGGGATTGCAATCCGTAAGATTAAACATTCGCCTTCAGTAATTCAATACCTTTACGAATTCTGTTCAGGGATTCCTCTTTGCCCAGGACTTCCATGATCTCCGTAGCACCCGCAGGTGTCATCTGCTTGCCGGATACAGCGGTACGGATCGGCCACATCACATAACCGTTCTTGCAGCCTTTTTCCTCCACATATTTTACAAGAGCCTGATACAGCCCGTCATTGCTGTAATCCTCCTGTGCCTCCAGGATCGGAAGCAGGTCTTTTAATACCTCCAGAGAACTCTCTGCGGTAGTCTTCATCTTCTTATGTGTGTACATTGCCACATCATACTCCGGAAGTTCCTCGAAGAAATCTACCAATCCGGCGATATCCGGGAATACTTCAATCCGGGTCTTTACCATGGCTGCGATCTTCTTAAGATCTAATGGCTTACTGATCGCTTTCTTCAGATAAGGTTCTGCCATCTCGTAGAATTTATCGAAGTCCATAGCTTTCAGGTACTCGCCGTTCATCCAGCGCAGTTTTACAATATCGAAGACTGCGGGAGACTTACTGATACGATGGTAATCAAACTCTTTGATCAGTTCATCAAGAGAGAAAATCTCGCGATTATCCTCCGGGCTCCATCCCAACAGTGCCACATAGTTGACGATTGCCTCTGTAATGAATCCCTGATCGATCAGATCCTCGAAGGAAGCATGTCCGCTTCTCTTAGACAGCTTTTTATGGTTCTCATCGGTGATCAGAGGCAGATGAATATATACCGGTACCTGCCAGCCGAAAGCATCATACAGACGCACATACTTCGGGGAGGAGGACAGATATTCGTTGCCTCGTACTACATGAGTGATATTCATGGTATGATCATCTACTACGTTAGCAAAATTGTAAGTTGGATAGCCGTCGGATTTGATCAGGATCATATCATCCAGCTGGGAATTATCTACGGTAATGTCTCCGTATAACTCATCATGGAATGTTGTAGTTCCTTCCTTTGGATTATTCTGACGGATGACAAAAGGCTTGCCTGCAGCAAGATTTGCCTCAATCTCTTCCTTGGACAGAGACAGGCAGTGCTTGTCATATACAGTGATCTCCTTGCCGTCCACCACCTCGGTCTTCAGGGAAGCCAGTCTCTCCTTATCACAGAAGCAATAATATGCCTCGCCCTTGTCGATCAGCTCCTTGGCATATTTCATATAGATACCGGTCTTCATACGCTCACTCTGTACGTAAGGGCCGTAGCCGCCGTCCTTATCGGGCCCCTCATCATGTACCAGTCCGGTCTTCTCCAGGGTACGGTAGATGATCTCGGTAGCTCCTTCCACATAGCGCTCCTGGTCGGTATCTTCGATACGGAGCATGAAATCTCCACCGGCATGCTTTGCAATCAAAAATTCATATAATGCGGACCGCAGATTACCTACATGCATTTTACCGGTAGGGCTGGGTGCGTATCTTGTTCTGATCTTTGTCATTTTCTCCTCATTTCCGCAGGGAATCTGTGCATATCCGGGCTACGGTCTTCCGGCATAGCTTTTCCTGCTTATATATTCCTGTCTACCATCTCCCGGGCAGACTACTTTCTTATTCTACCGCCTTTTTTCAAAAACTGCAACAGTTAAGACGTTGATTTCGGATGGGGAAGATTCCATCTGTAATGTGCAGCCAGGAAACGGATCGCCATGACAATGAAAGCTCCGATAAATACCGCCGTCAGTCTTCCCCACACTCTGTAGATCCACACGCAGCCCAGTGCTCCCACGAGGGATGCACAGGCATAAATATGTTTCACGAAGATGTAGGGTTCCTCCCCTGCCATCATGTCACGCATCAGACCGCCGCCTACACCGGTAAGCATTCCTATAAACACCAGCAGGAAGGAATTATCAGGATATCCATTATCAATTCCCGACATCACACCCAGGGATGTAAAGATTCCCAGGCCTACAGAATCCATGATCAGCATAGCCTTGTCATAAAAAGTTCCCAGTCTGCCACTCAGAAGATCATGTTTGATATACAGCAGTACAAAAATCGCCAGTGACGTAATCACTGATACCACGACATACACAGGCTTTTCCAGAGCCGAAGGCAATTTCCCCAGGATCACATCCCTGGTCATACCTCCTCCCACTGCCGTCACCACGCCCAACACGCAGATCCCGAAAATATCCATTCGTTTTCGGATCCCCACCATGGCGCCTGACGCGGCGAAAGCGATGGTTCCTAAGATTTCCATGAAAAAAATAATACTATCCTGAATGTTCATAATCTGTTTCTCCTAAAAGTTCTCCACGATATTTTATAGTATCTTTGTTAAAATAACAATAGCTAATTTACAGACCATAAAAAAGGAACCATCACGCTTCTGTGATGATTCCCTTTCCCGACAAAATTTCTATCCTATGTTTATTCTTTTTCCAGTTCCACCATTTCCTGATCCACACTTTCATCAGGTACTTTCTTCTCTGCTTCGTTCTTGAACTTGTCCACGGCTCTGGCTGCTACGGGAATAGCAATGTTGGTGCCGGCTCCGGCAATACAGCCTCCGGGGCAGGCCATACCCTCGATCAGGCAGCCGTTCATCTTACCGGCTTTGGCAAGGAGCAGGGCTTTCTTACATTCTGCCAGGCTCTCCGCATGCTGAATGTTCACCGGTGTTCCCGGATAATACTGTTCGATACACTCCTTGATAGCATTGGCAACGCCGCCTGCCACGCCGTAACCTCTTCCGGCTGCGGTAGCATCCTTCATCTCATCCATGGCCTTGATCTCATCTAACAGGATTCCCTTAGCTTCGAACATACCGGTCAGTTCCTCAAAAGTGATAACAAAGTCTACATCGGAACGAACGGTACGTCTGCTGGCTTCCAGCTTTTTGGAAGCGCAGGGGCCAATGAATACTACGGACGCATCCGGATGTTCCTGTTTGATCAGACGGGCTGTTGCCACCATGGGTGTCAATTCATTACTTATCTTATCAATGGTCTCAGGAAACAGATTCTTCGCCATCACAGACCAGGAAGGACAACAGGATGTCAGGGCAAACTGCTGCTTACCGGTAGCAACCTCCTTCACGTAGTGCTCCGCTTCCGCCATACATCCCATGTCAGCGCCCAACGCTGTCTCATAGACATCCGCAAAACCCAGTTCTTTCAAAGCTGTCTTGAACATCTCCGGTGTCACCTTCGGACCGAACTGTCCGGCAAATGCCGGTGCTACCTGGGCTATGATCTTCCGTCCGGACTGCATGGCACGGATCAGCTGGAATATCTGGGACTTGTCCGCAATCGCGCCGAAGGGACAGCTTACCATACACTGACCACAGGATACACATTTTTCATTGTCGATCACAGCTCTTCCCACATGGTCAGATGTGATGGCTCCAATACCGCAGGCAGCCTTACAGGGACGCTCTTTATGACAAATTGCATCATAAGGGCAGATTTCACGGCATTTTCCGCACTTAATACATTTCTCCTGATCAATAACAGACTTGCCATTTTTCATAGAGATCGCGCCCTTGGGACAGACACTCTGGCAGGGATGTGCCACGCATCCCATGCATGAGCTAGTCACCTCATAACGGTTCTCCGGGCAGGCATTACACGCCGACGGAATGACCTGCATCAGAGGGGGTTCGTAATATTTTTCATCAATATTACTCTCCTCCAGACCCTGTGTCAGATGGCCAGGATGCTCGCGGTTCTCCGGGCGTAAGCTCATACCCATGGCCAGACGGATGCGCTCACGGATGATCGCTCTGTCACGGTAAACGCTCTCCCAGAATTCCGACTCTTCATAATCTACGATCTTATAAGGCAGCGCCTCCATATCATCTTTCAGATTCTTGGAATTGTAAGCCAGATTAGCCACTTCCTTAAATACTCTTCTTCTCCGCTGTCTTACCGGAGTATCGATCCCTCTCATGCTGCTCATATCACATTACCGCCTTTTGATATTTTTTTAACACACTAACCATATTAAACCATACCGGCTCCGTAAAAGCAAGAAAAATATCTATAAAAAAATATCTATATTGTGCTCATTCAGCACAATATAGATATCTTTTTCATTAAATAGTACCAACCTTATGTATGGACAATCACTTAAATATCTATTCAAAATAATTGTCTTAATAAATTGTTATTTAATGCCTTTTTATTTTTTAGGTCTTTTAGGCTGATGAAGAATTGCAATGCAAAATGAATTGCCCGATTTGTGTCAATGCATATACATAATGTTCTTTCATTTCCTTTTCCTTTTCAAATAAATTGTCTTTTTCCATCTCATCTACTATGGAGCCGCCTATCATTTCAACCACATCTATGCCCCCTTTTATAAAATCATATCAAATTTTTTTGCCTGTTCAATCATTTCTGCAGAAAGTGAACATTTATTGCAGAAATTGACAACAAATCTCCTCCTTGAATCACCTTCTAATTAATAGGACTCAATAATATCCCTTTGATTACCTAATGTTTTTTCTTCATAAAGGTATAATAATAGAAAAGTAAAATTGATCTTCATCATTTTGAATTACATATTCCCCATTATATTTTTCCACAATTCTTATAATGTTTTTTATTCCTACACCATGCTCATCCTGATTTATCATTTTAGTAGTAGCGATTTCATTATTATGATATATAATCATTTGATTACATGTATTTTTTACTGATAAAATTATCATCTGTTCTTCCATCATAAACTTGAACTTAATTACTTTTTTACCAATGCAATTTTCGCAGGCTTCAATTGCATTGTTTAACAGATTAGCCAAAATCACAACCAAATCTTCATCTTCCATTTTTATGTTAGATAAATCATTAACTTTAAAGACAAAGACTATATGCTTGTTAATAGCTTCTTCATATTTTGTATTTAAAATTGCATTTACTACTACTTGATTCGTGTTTATTGCATTTCGCTCTTTGAAAAAGCCCTTACTGATTTTACTAACATAATCTACTGCCCGATCATATTCTTTGTCTTTGAGCAACGCTTCTATACACAATATTTGATTTTTAAATTCGTGCGATTTTCTTTTTTGTATGTCAAAGTTTTCCGAAACAGATCGATACATCTGAATCTGATTTTTAACCTGCAATTCAAGCATTTCCTTTTCATGCAGCTTTGCATCCCGAATGACTATATCATTAATTAAATAATATACAAATACATTCATTACCACCATTCCAAACGAAATAGAATATAAAGCATTTGCTTGCATTTCATTTTCAGTATATTGAAATTCCATTAGTAATGTAATTATTGTAATAATAGTAAATACAGGAAAAAAAAGGAACTTTGTCCATTCGGCGTCTGTCAGTACTTCTGTTGACTTTTTGCCAAATTGTTTTTTTATTAGTATGATGCAAAGAAAAGAAATAACTTTACTAAAAATAATAATTAAATTCCCCTCAAGTGCATATTCTTGAGTTACTATTCCCTCTCTGGATACGATTGCACTATTTCCTGCATAAACTAAATAATCCACTAACATCAATAATCCTTGATATAATATTGCAAACACCGCAGACTTTACTAAGCTTATTTCAAAATAGAATCGCATGATAATAGCAGTTGACATTATTGCACATAGTTGCTTAAGGACAATCCATTTTGATAATGTAAACCCGCATATATAATAAATTGCAATCAACAAAACTAATAATATTGTTCTTTTATACTTTCTATTTTCCCCAGAGCTATCGCAAAAACTTTCAAAAAATATTTTGCAGCAAATAACTTCAAATGCAATTATTGCTAAACTAAAAAAATATGTAAACATAAATTACACTTCTCCTTTATATGCAATAAATGCACTTTTAACATCCTTATACCTTGCTCTTGGTACAACAAATTTCTGATTGTTATTCAGTATTACACTATAGCCTGTAATACTCTTTATATGTTTTAGATTTACCAGAAAACTCTGATGAATCCTTATAAATTTATATTCCATCATTTCCCTTTCCATATCATTTAATGTTGCATACAATGTATATATCAAAACCTTATCTTCCATAATATGAAACTCAAGTTTATGCAATCTGCTTTCTATATATAGTATCCTATCAACCTGTACATTTTTTTCACATTCGTTAAATTTAAAATACTTTTTTAATACAATGTAATTCATTTTATGTAAAATTGTGTCCATACACTCATATATAGACTCATCAAAATTAATAGTATTCTTCAATAAATATCTTGTCGCATCTACCTTATAACCTTCTAATGAATAATTTACGTAAGCAGTTACAAATACAATATATATATCCATACTATACTCTCTAATTTTGTGTGCAGTCATAATTCCATCTATCTCATCCATATTAATGTCGAGAAAAATAATATTATAGCCAAGTAAATCTGTCCCCAAGCCAAGTAATTCTTTCCCCGAATTAAACATATCAATTTCGGATGAAATATCCTTTTCGGATAAATATTTTAATACATATTTTTTAATATTTTCTCTAAACAACTTTTCATCATCACATATTGCTATTCGTAACATAATTTCCCCTTTCCCTTACTTTTTTACTATATGGGTGGCAATATCGTCTGTTTTTCGTTTATGCTGCAATAATTATTTTGAAAACAAATAAGAAATTCTTTAGAATAAGACTGTCTATACTTTCCAATTATTTGATATAAGTCAGAATAGCAAGCTTGATATATCATTTTTGCACTCTGTAATGTCATATTAGTACGACTGAAATTCAAAATCAATAGCTTGGAAGAACTCAAATATTTATCACAAGAAGTTGAAAATTACATTATATTAATTTTTGATAATAAAATGAAGGCTGAAAACCATAGATATGTTTTCAGTCTTCATTATTATCTGCTTATATTCATTTTTGAATAATCCACTGATCGTTTGCGGGATCATACAAAAAAATAGTCTTTCCATCCATCGTTATTGCATAGTTATTAATCAGTCTGCTTCCAACCTCCTCAACATTTTCTTTATATCTTACTTCGAATCTATACACTTCATTATTATCAATTTCACCAACAACCGGATCGGTTGGTTCAAGACTATACTCTTCTTCCCATTGATTAGCACTTTTCAAGTACTCTTGCAAAATTCTTTCGGCGTCCATCATAGAGGTCGTTGGCAAATCATTTTTCCCACACTTTATGCATATACTAAAAATAACTATTACAATAATTCCAATGCTGATCAGCAAATATTTTTTAGACATTTTTGTCTCCTGTCATTATTACTAACTATAACGGAAAATTCGATAACATTTTTCCATTATAAATTTCTAAAAATAGAACATTGGCTGAATGAGTGCTTTCATTACTGGCACATGTGTATGGCGTATACTTATAAAGGGAGTATGTTGCTGCATTGTCGCACCATATATCAGTAGAATAGCCTGTTGATCCATATCCCCTATATCCACGAAAACCAGTGTTTGAATAGCAATAAGGAAAAGTATAATTATCTACTCCATCCTGATACCATTTTTGCAAAGTACTTGTTCCTAGCTTAATCTGCTCATCAAATCCTGTTGTCGTCGTACTTGAATTCGATCCTGCACCCATGCAAAAATAGAAGCACTTACTAGACAAACTGTCACTTGCATGGTAACTACTTACCAATGAAGACTCCTTTTGTAATGTTGCAAGGATTACTTTAGGAGAAATTGAATACGTAACGGATGTATCATATATAATCTTAGCAGGTGTCACAGACACACCTGTGTTATATACACTCCCCTTGCTGTTTTTCTTATATATGGTAATATTATTTCTTAATGGAGACCCTGTAGTGTCAAATAAACTCTGTATATCTTTCTGTGATGCGGAGGTATTCTGTCTTACAAAATTGGAGTCCCCTATTAAATTACTCATGTTTACCTTTGTTCCATTTGAATGTGAAACATAAAATGTAGAGTATGAAGCAAATGGCATAACATCCTCATCCGAAGATGTTTGAGATACAATTTTTTTTGTTCCCATGTATTCTTCATCGACATAAATATCAATTTCATCAATATTTCCCTCTTCATCATAAGAAATATTTTGTATAGTATCGTCATTATCAGCAATAGAAATTAATTGTCTTGTATGCTCCGCAGAATATCCCTCTGCATAAATAAACTCTGCAACATATCCGTCTGAATGAAACTCATTCAAAACGTAATCATCTTCATCCAGCAATACAATATTTTCCTCATTATCTATTGCAAACTGTCTCAAATTATTTTCTTCTATAGATAATATAGTAGCATTCATTTCGTTCGTTTCTGCCGCAAAAACACTAGTTGTAGAATTAGTTAATAGAACAGTTGCAATTATTCCGACCAACACTTTTCTGATTTTCTGCATACAAATCCTCCTATACTTAAAACTTATTCTCCTAATGTATCTTTTTGTCTGCTATTTTATTACCCCAACGGCTTCCTCTCCTTTCTCTTCACTATAATTACTCATGACTTTTTGCAAAACACTTTAATATTTATATATCTCTTTATCTAAATAGTAATAATTTTTTTCATTACAAACAATATCTTTTGCAGAAAGTAACTGTTTTTTGCAGAAAATGATCAACTATATCCGTTCAAGTCTCAGTTTCGTCCAGAATAAAATAGGCATGTATCAATTCTACGGTTCTCCAAAGGAGATTTGCCTGTAAAATAAAAACAGGACCCTCCGTATTTTACGGAAGATCCTGTCTGAAGAATCCTGTATTTATTTGCTCATAACGACTCTCTTGAAGTTCTTCTTACCTCTGCGGACTACCAGACCCTCTCCGTCAAACTGCTCGGGATCGTAAGCGGTCTTCACATCTGTAACCTTTTCATCCGCTACGACAACACCGCCCTGTTCTACGGCACGTCTTGCTTCACTGCGGGATGCGGACAGTCCGGATTTCACCAGAACACCGAGAATATCAATCTTACCATCGGTAAAGTCTGCCTCAGTCAGTTCACTGGTGGGCATCTCTGCGGCATTGCCGCCGGTAAACAATGCTCTTGCACTCTCCTGTGCCTTCTTAGCCTCTTCCTCGCCATGTACCAGATTGGTCAGTTCGTATGCCAGAATTTCCTTCGCCTGATTTAACTGGCTTCCTTCCCATTTGTCCATCTCATCGATCTGCTCCAGAGGCAGGAAGGTCAGCATGCGCAGGCACTTCAGGACATCAGCGTCCGATACATTTCTCCAGTACTGGTAGAACTCGAAAGGTGTAGTCTTGTTGGGATCCAGCCATACGGCACCCTTCTGGGTCTTGCCCATCTTCTTGCCCTCGGAATTTAACAGCAGTGTGATGGTCATGGCATAAGCATCCTTGCCCAGTTTTCTGCGGATCAGTTCGGTACCACCCAGCATATTGCTCCACTGATCGTCACCACCGAACTGCATGTTACAGCCGTATTTCTGGTATAAGGTCAGGAAGTCAAAGCTCTGCATGATCATGTAGTTGAACTCTAAAAAGCTTAAGCCCTTCTCCATTCTCTGCTTGTAGCACTCTGCGGTCAGCATACGGTTAACACTGAAGTGTGCTCCCACATCTCTTAACAGTTCCACATAGTTCAGGTTCAGCAGCCAGTCCGCATTATTGACCATCAGTGCCTTACCATCGCTGAAATCAATAAAACGGCTCATCTGCTTCTTGAAGCAGTCTACATTATGCTGAATGGTCTCCTTGGTCATCATGGTACGCATATCACTTCTGCCGGAGGGATCACCGATCATTGCAGTACCGCCGCCGATCAGAGCAATGGGCTTGTTACCTGCCATCTGCATTCTTTTCATCAGGCACAGTGCCATGAAATGGCCTACATGAAGGCTGTCTGCGGTGGGATCAAAACCGATGTAGAAGGTAGCCTTTCCGTTATTGATCAGTTCCTTGATCTCCTCTTCATCTGTCAGCTGTGCCAATAGTCCTCTTGCTTTTAATTCATCAAATACTGTCATTTTCTCTTCTCCTTTTTGTGCTCTTTTTACCCTGTATGCCTTTTTTACATTTTAGGGGATTCGGCTCAAAAGGCACTAAAAAAGCCCGCCCCTTTTTTCAAAAGGACGAGCTTGATCACTCGTGTTACCACCTAATGTTCCCGCCAGACTCACATCTGACAGCTCAGTAAGTATCTATCAATACTTCGGCCGATATCGGTGCCTGCCGTCCTGATCTACTCGTTCGGGATCCTCTTATAAAATCTTCTGGTCCTTCTCTTTCCACCGGCTGCTCCGGGATGTATTCCTGCTCTGCTTCTGTGCGCCTCTCACCTGCCGGCTGCTCTCTGTCAGAAGTGGAGGAACAGTACTTCTTCCCTTCATCGCATTCTTCTTATCCTATGTTTGCATTAAACATGAGCTTATTATAGCCAGTTTGCGTTTTTCTGTCAACACCAAAAATACGATTTATTCTTCCGGCCAGGGCAAGTGGGATACTTCCAGCTTCTTGTCACGAAGCATCAATTCTTTTACCGCCTGATCCGCGGGCTTACCATCAAAGAGCACTTCATTTACCTGCTCAATAATAGGCAGCTGAACATCATATTTTTTCGACAGTTCCATGGCCGCTTTAGCGGAATACACGCCCTCTACCACCATCTGTACTTCCTTCATGGCTTCCTCGTAGGTCTTGCCCTGCCCGATCAGGATACCGGCACGACGGTTACGGGAATGCATGCTGGCGCAGGTCACGATCAGATCTCCGATACCGGTCAGACCGCAGAAGGTCTCGAAATTACCACCCATGGCAGTACCAAGTCTGGCGATCTCAGTAATACCTCTGGTGATCAGAGCTGCCTTCGTATTGTCTCCGTAGCCCAATCCGTCGGCAATACCGGCAGCCAGCGCTACTACATTTTTCAAGGCACCACCCAGTTCAATACCCAGTACATCCGGGCTGGTATAGACACGGAACACCTCGTTCATAAACAGATTCTGCACATATTCCGCACAGCTTTTACTCTTTGAACCCGCTACGATCGTCGTGGGGATACCACGGCTGACTTCCTCCGCATGGGTAGGCCCGGACAGTACCGCTACCTGTGCCTGGGGGATCTCATCTTCAATGATCTGTGCCTGGGTCATCAGGGTATGCTCCTCGATTCCTTTGGAGACACTGACGATCCTCTGTCCCTTCGCCACCAGCGGGCTGATGCGGTGTGCCGTACTTCTGGTGTAGGAGCTTGCCACTGCCATAACTAACAGGTCCTTACCCTCAATCGCAGATTTATCATCTGTAGTAAAGATCATATCCTCCGAAAGCTTTACTCCCGGCAGCATCTTGTGCTCATGTTTCTCCTGAAGCATCTGAATCTCTGCGGGAACCGCAGACCATACCGTCACTTCATGTCCGTTCTTATGTAATACCACTGACAGGCCGATACCCCAGCTTCCGCCACCCAATATACATACTTTTGCCATAGCTTATTTATCCTCCCCGGATATTTCCGTCTGCTCTTCTGCAGCCTTTTTCTTGAACAGATAGGTCTTCCTCTCATTCCCGTGGATCAGGCGGACAATATTCTGTCTGTGCTTCCAATATGCCATAACCGTGAGAAATGCAGTAATTGCATACATTTCATACAGTTGTGACTGTGGTATGGCACCGAACAGTCCCATCTGTCCGCAGACTACCATCTGGATCATAAATCCGGCATATACCAGCAGTGATCCCAGCGACACATAATGTGTGGTCAGAAATGCGCCGAAAAACAGTACCACACCCATTACGATAAAATAGGGGTGAAAAGACAGGATTAGTCCTGCGGTGGCAGCAATACCCTTTCCGCCCTTAAATCCCATATAAAACGGAAAGTTGTGTCCGATGATGGATCCTGCGCCGGTATACAGGCACAGCAGATAAATATTCTCCGGATGTCCGGTACTGAATAAGGCTCTGGTGATGCATACGGCGATGATACATTTTAAACAGTCTCCCGCAAACACGATCAGTCCCGCCTTCGTTCCCAGTACTCTTAAGGCATTGGTGGTACCGGCATTGCCGCTTCCGTACTTACGGATATCGATTCCCTTTGTCTTGCCATAAAAATATGCAGTCTGAAACAGTCCAAATACATAGCCGATGAATAAACAGATAACACGTTCCATTATTGATCTTTTTCCTTTCGTTCTCTGATGATAAACCGGAGGGGAGTACCCTTAAAACCAAAGGTCTCCCGGATCTGATTCTCAATATATCTGGTATAGGAGAAATGCATCAGTTCCTTATCATTTACGAAAATAACAAAAGTAGGGGGTTTTACCGCTACCTGGGTAATGTAGTACAGACGAAGTCTCTTACCCTTATCAGAAGGGGGCTGCTGCATTGCCACAGCCTCTGCCATGATCTCATTCAGCACACCGGTAGCCACACGCATGGCGTGGTTCTCGCTGACGATATCGATGGTCTCGAACAGCTTGGGCAGTCTCTGACCCGTCTTCGCAGAGACGAACAGAAGCTCCGCATACGGCATGAAGGACAAAGTATTGCGCACCTTTTCCGTAAATTTGTAAATAGTCTTGTCGTCTTTTTCGATAGCATCCCACTTATTCACAACGATGATGATGCCTTTCCCGCGTTCATGGGCAATACCGGCGATCTTGGCATCCTGCTCTGTCACGCCCTCCACGGCGTCGATCACCATCAGGACCACATCGGCCCGCTCCACTGCCGTGACAGTACGGATGATGCTGTAACGCTCCAGTTCCTCTT
>ERZ857972.606-NODE-606-length-30712-cov-8.075643_pt1 | contig 30712 bp, 35 predicted proteins | sample MGYA00519757_ERZ857972 | MGnify/ENA primary metagenome ERZ857972 (study PRJEB31778, sample SAMEA3449383) | human gut metagenome | biome: human gut; feature: human-associated habitat; material: faeces | place: United Kingdom | collected 2010/2012 ...
GTGGCTACCTTGCGGGACGGCGGCTTTCTCACAATGGACGAAGATCACTTTCTCCGTTTGACCGATGCTTTCTGTGTCTTTTATACGCCACATGCTGTTCATGCAGACCGTCCGGGATTCCAGCCGGCAAAAGATCTGGACATTCCGCTGAATGGTTATGTATATTGTTATCCGGCGAAGTCTAATTATCTGGGTGGTGACATCATCAGTGGAATGATTGAAACGGAATTATATAAAAAGGATGGAATCAGTGTTTTCTTTGACATTGGAACCAACGGTGAACTTGTGATAGGAAATAAAGATTTTCTTCTTTGCGGCGCCGGTGCGGCGGGGCCTGCATTGGAAGGCGGTGTAGTACATACCGGGATGAGGGCAGATGCCGGAGCAGTGGACAGCGTGAGGATAAGAGGTGGAAAAATCCATGTTCATGTAATTGGTAACTCTTCAGGAAAAATTAGCCCTAAGGGTATCTGCGGTTCCGGTATTGTCGATCTGATTGCGGAACTTTTTTTAGAAGGCTGGATAGATATTCGTGGTAAGTTTTCTCCTGAAAAAACGAATCTTATTCAGAAACGAGAAGGTCAGCTTTGCATAGAATATGCTCCGGGTCTGTATTTTTATCAGAAAGATATCGACGAATTTATTCTTACCAAAGCCGCAGCACATATAATGGTTGAGATCATGCTCCGGGAATCTGGACTTGAACTGAATCAGGCAGATCGATTTTATGTAGCCGTCTCTTTTGGAAAATATGTATCTGTGGAATCAGCCATTACCATTGGGATGTATCCTGACATGGAACGGGAGAAGATGATCAATGCTGGAAATTCTTCGCTGGAAGGAGCACAAAAGCTTTTGCTGAACAAAGAACTTCTTGCAGATATTGATCAGATACTGGAAGAAATGACTTATATACAATTTGCGGAAGTGGATGATTTTCTGGAACAGATGGTAGCTGCCCAGGCCTTACCTCACACAGATTATAAAAAATATCCAACGGTCATGGAAAAATTAAAGAAAAGACAAAACATATGCTTTTATTGATCCGAGGCTGAGAAATCTGTCATGGTAAGCATATTCCAGATTTCTCAGAAAACAGAACAAAGGAGGAGACAAGATCAAAAATGAAATTTGATGTGCTGGGGTTATTAGCAGCCTGCTCATATGCATTGGACTGTGTAGAGGCAGAGCTGATTAAAGTAACAAACAATCATTCTAAACGTGTGGCATATATGGCGGTTTGTACTGCTGAAAAAAATGGGTATACAGGGTCAAAGCCTGCAGGATCTGGCAGAGTGTGCATTGCTGCACGACAATGCAGTGGCACAATATATTCAGGAAGAGCTTCAAAATGACGTTTTACGTAACGGGGTGACGAAGCTGGGAAGGCATTGTACCATAGGAGAAAAAATTCTGAAAAATATACCGTTTCATAATGATGTATCTAATGTCATACTGTACCCCCCATGAAAACGCTGATGGAAGTGAACCTTTTGGAAAACAATGGAATGAAGTACCGTTTTTTGCAAGGATTATCCATATGTGTGATACGATAGATATATTTTGCCGATCTATGAAATCAGATTCGGATGAGGGGAAAAGAACAGAAGAATTTGTAATAAAGTCAAAAGATAAATTGTTTGATTCCTTCTGCGTGGAAGCTTTTTTTTAATGCTTTTTCAGATGAAAAAATTCATATGATTGATAATGAAACCCTGGATACGATGTTGTGGAAGAAAGTACCCAGAATAAAGCTGGAACTTAATTTTGCACAGATTAAAGCTATTGCAGATCTTTTTGCCCATATTGTGGACTATAAATCACCCTTTACAAGCAACCACTCAATGGGTGTTGCGGAAGGTGCGGAAAAAATATCAAGGTTCATGGGATTTGATGAGGATATCTGTCAGAAAATGTATATTGGCGGAGCTTTACATGACATAGGAAAGGTCGCAATCGGGAATGAGATTCTGGAAAAACCAGAAAAATTAACCGATGAAGAATTTAAAACGATGAAACATCATGCAGTATATACCTATTATATTTTGTCAGGGATAGATGATTTCGAGGAAATACGAGACTGGGCGGCTCTTCATCATAAAAAGTTAAATGGAAAAGGATATCCTTTTGGAAAAACTGCTGATGAATTAAATAAACCAGAGCGTATTATGGCTTGCATTGATATTTATCAGGCACTTACTGAAGACAGACCTTATAAGAAGGGTTTGTCACATGACAAAGCGTGTGGGATACTTGATGATATGGCACAGAAAGGCTTTGTTGATTCTGATATTTCAAATAAGATCAGAGATTGTTTCGGTTAAATGCAGAGGTACAATTTATTTATACATGTATGTGATAGCATCATGTGACTTGAGAAAGTGAAAATGAAGAGAACGTTGGATAAGATTCTGGCGTTCTTTTTTTGTGTAGGGGTGTTCACAGGGGGTGCATCGTTTAATTGTATCATTTTCGTAGTCGCAACGAATCTATGCGCATGTGGGTATTATCCAAATAATGGAGCTCCTGATTGCCAGAGGTTTTAAAGGCAAAGATGGAAAAACACTGGATCTGGACAGAAAAGCCGGTACCAATACCATTTATGCTCTGAACGCATACAAAAAGTCCAGAAAGATGTAACAGGATGGGGTATGTGATGCTGCAACCTGGAAAGATCTGATTGCCATTTGATAGCGGAAACAGGCGCAGGCCGTGACATTCAGAAGGTTCGAAAGCATCGATTATCTCTGCCAATGCATGAGCATGCTTGTTTTGATGCGCCTTGAAGATCCGGCAAATATATATGACAGAGTGTCCAGAATATTTGGATAAAGAAAACCGATGGCTTTGACTGTTATCAGTCTACACCATCGGTGACGGTGTGAAATTTTTTCTGTAAATTCAGATCTTCTATGATAATTGATGCGGCTTAACAGCAGATTTCTGTGGTTAAGCCATTGTTTATTTAATAGCAAATTTAAATTGGTATGTCAAGAGCGCCCAGAGAAATCTGGGCGTATATTTACTCTTGACCGTCCAACTTTTATTGCTATATTAACCGATCCGGGTACATGATTTCCAGTTCACCACGTACTTTGCCCCAATTCCGGATTGGCATTGTCCATTTTTTTGCTATCTCAAAAGTTCCTAAGTATAGTGCCTTCATCAGTGCCTGTGAGCTTGGGAATACGCTTCTCTGCTTGTTCAATCTACGATAGCACGAATTCAGTGATTCAATGGCATTTGTGGTATAAAACGCAGTACGTACCTCTTTGGAAAATTTGAAAATTGGGGAGATTGCATCCCAGTTATCATTCCATCGATTCATAGCACTTGGATATTGTCCTGACCATTTCCTGGTTACTGCCTCCAGCTGTTTTCTGGCAGATTCCTCGTTTGCAGCTGTGTAGATCGTTTTTAAGTCTTTGGCAAAGGTTTTCATATCCTTGTTTGCAACATATTTAAGGGTATTTCTCACCATATGAACAATGCAGCGCTGTTGCTCCGTTTTGGGAAATGCAGCAGAGATTGCATCTTTGATTCCGGTCAGTCTGAGATGCTTTTAGGGCTATTCCAGGCTGGAAATTAAGGTGTAAGCATAGATACAATTTCCGGGGTCAACAGTTTTGTCCATTTTTGACGATAATCATATTCTCTCATATTTTTTTACCCATCTTCTATGATTCTGGTTTTCATCTGTATTTCGTTATATCTTTTAATCGTATCATCGTCAATTTAATTATATCAGAATAAATAAAAAGAAGCGAAAACCTATCAACCATGATGGTCTTCGCTTCTTTCAATTCATATCATAAAAACATTACTGCTCAAATCTGCCTTTCATCTTCACTTCCTGCTCCCACACAGCCACCTGGCCACGGGCAAACAGGCTGTTGATGTCGAGATTTTCATCCAGTACCAGAAGATCTGCGTCTGCGCCCTCTGCTACACAGCCCTTGACTCCTTCCTGACCAAGGAGCACTGCCGGAGTGCTGGTCAGAAGCTGTAAGGCAGCCTCCAGCGGCATACCCTCTCTTACCAGGATCTGAATGGTGCGGTGCAGATACTTCGGAGATGCGTATGTCAGGCCGATGCACTCGCCCTCCTCGTTGAAGCGTGGCTGGCTTCCGAATGCGTCACTGGATATGGTGACATGATCCAGTTTCACGCCTTCGCGGTGTAAGAGCTCGTAAAGCTTCATGGCATCAGATTCTACTTCTACATCATCGGCACCGGCGGTGCAGTCAATGTAACCGCCGCGGCGTACCAGATCCGCACCGGCATCAATCAGGCCCGGATTACGTAAAATATGGGTCGGTAGCAGGTTCTTGGCCGGAACATCGGAATGATCCAGAACATAGAATACCGGATCCAGTCTTCCCTCTCCGTCACCCATATGCATAGTCACCAGCCCCGGTGTGTTGCTGAGCAGACCGGCTCTGCGGGCTGCGGTAGCCAGGGCGATCAGCTCTTCCCCGCCCGGATTGGAGCTTCTGTGGTCAGATACAGCTACCTTCACACCGATCATAGGCGGAACCAGGATGATATCGCGCTCTACGCTTCCGGTCAGGGTGGTCGGCGGGTAACCGTAGGAGCTGGTCAGTGTATACACGGTCATGCCTTCCTCGGTCAGGGCACGGGCCTTTGCTACCAGATTCTCTACACTGCGGGTTACGCCATCTGTACCCAGAAGGCCAACCACGGTGGTAATACCGTTTTTTAAAAATTCGCTGAGCTGAGACTCCGGTACACGGGATGCCGGTCCCTGCTCTCCACCGCCTCCGGTGATATGCACATGCATGTCAATGTAAGCCGGAACAACGATTTTTCCCTCCAGGTCATAAGTCTCCACTCCCGGGAGTCCCTCATAGCCTTCGATAGAATCCTGCATCAGAAGGATTTTCTCTCCCTCAATGAGGATATCTTTTTTTCCCAATTTCTCTGGTGCGTAAACATTCGCGTTTTTCAGTAACTTGATCATAATGTCTATTCTCCTGCCTTTTCTTTATTCTTCAAAAATTCCACCGGAATCAGGAATCCCGGTGGAACAAGACTTTCGTATTTAGTTCTCCTTTTTCTTCTCATCAGCAAGCTTTGCGATACCGAATCCGGTAAAGCCCCAGATGATTGCAAAAATCCAGCCAGTGTAGCACAGGATTGCCCACGGAAGGTAATCCAGGGTCTCTACACCAAGGGTAGATGCCATATAGGCACCTGCTGCGGACCACGGAATCAGCGGCACCACTACAGTACCGGCATCCTCAAGGGTTCTGGACAGGTTCTTTGCCGCAAGTCCGCGCTCTTTATAAGCGTCACGGAACATCTCTCCAGGAATCAGAATGGAAAGATAAGAGTTACCGGTAGTCAGTGCCATGGTAATGCAGGCTGCCACCGTTGCGGTAATCAGTGCGCCGGTACTCTTTGCCACGCTTAAAATCTTCTGAAGTACAACATCCAGACAGCCGGCCCGGCTCATGATGCCTGCAAAACAGAATGCACAGAATACCAGAAGTGTGGTACTCATAATGCCGTTCATACCACCACGGTTTAACAGCTTGGTAACCGCCTCGGAACAAGTCTCGGTGTCGAAGCCTGCGCGATGGATCATAGATACACTAAAGCCGTTTACCGTTGCCTTTAACACATCACCCATTGCTACATGCTGAATGAAAACACCCTCTATGCCAGCTACAAAGGTGGAAAGAAGCATAACCGGAATGGTTGGCTTCTGAAACAGGGAACCTCCCAGCACGATTAGCACCGGAATGATGAGCAGTAGGTTCCAGCTGTACATGGAAGAAAGCTGGCTCAATAAGGTAGTAACAGTATCAGAGGTGATATCTGCACTTACATCTGCGTTCATACCAACAATGGCATATACCACCAGAGAAACGATGGTTGCCGGAACGGTGGTGTAAAACATATGTCCGATATGCTCATACAGTGTGCTGCCTGCCGCGATCGGAGCCAGGTTCGTGGTATCAGACAGCGGAGACATCTTATCACCGAAGTAGGAACCTGCGATACATGCACCTGCGGTAGCCGGAAGAGACACACCCAGAGCACTTGCAATTCCCATCAGGGCAACACCCATGGTTGCGACAGAACCCCAGGAAGTACCGGTAACAACCGATACAATAGCCTCGATCAGAAATGCTGTAACCAGCATGAATTTCGGGTTTACAATCTGAACACCATAGTAAATCATCATCGGAATGGTACCAGCTGCCATCCAGGTACCAACCATAGCGCCAACGCATACCAGAATCAGAATTGCCGGCATACCTTTTGCAATCTTGGTACAGATCTCATCCATCATCTCATCCCAGGTAACACCCACACGGAACGCGATAAATGCCGCGATTGCTGCTACCATGATCAGGAGCGGCTCCGTGCTGTAGCCGAACACGCCCTTTCCAATGGTAAGGATCAGAAGCATTGCGATGATCGGTGTGATCGATTCCGCAAAGGTGGGCAGACGTTTGGCCCGTTTTTTCTTTTCTTTCATTTGTAATTCCTCCTTTTAGCCTCATTCGCGACAGTTTCACATTTTATCACGGCAGAAGCTTAAAATCCGGACTTATTATATCAGAAAAGGAGAAGGGCCACAACTAAAAGTTTGTACTTTTTTAATTTTCTTTCTCTCGTTCTTCCAGAAGCTGACCGATTTTTGACACAAACAGATCAAACTCCACATCATTCTTACCACTGTTGATGACCACATCTGCCTTGGAACGGGTCGGTTCTACATAGAGATAATGCATCGGCTTTACCGTGGTCAGATACTGTTCGATGATGCCATTCAGATCACGTCCGCGCTCCGATACATCTCTGGAGATACGGCGCAGGATTCGTTCATCCGAGTCTGCTTCCACATAAACCTTGATATCCAGCAGGCTGCGCAGGCGTTCATCGGCCAGAAACAGGATTCCCTCTACAATGATGATCGGCTTCGGGTCGATCCGGACTGTTTCGTGGGAACGATTGTGCTGGCTGTAGTCATAGACCGGACTGTCAATGGATCTTCCCGCTTTCAGTTCCTTCAAATGCTCGATCAGAAGGTCGGTCTCCAGAGAATCCGGATGATCGTAGTTTACCGTCACTCTTTGCTCGAACGGGACACCATCCTGACAGCGATAGTAATTGTCGTGGTATAAAACCGCCACGTCATCCCCAAAATAAGCTTTGATTCTGTTTGTAAAGGTAGACTTACCTGAGCCGGATCCGCTGGCGTGCGAACCGGCAGTCCACTTCATATTCGATCTGGTCAATGACGATGACACTGTCTGCCGAAACACGCCGTTCAATCTCCAGAAGGAAGTCTTAGTCGATATTATCCTGCGTAAGACAGCGGATATGATCTGGCTCAGAGAAGAAACGATCCTGTGGTGACATGCCGCGCAGGGAAGAATGAGGTGCCAGGTTATAGCTTTGCACATAAGCATACAGGCTTCCGCGCAGTTCATCCAGCGAGCGGAAATCACGCATATCAAGGCCAGCCATCCACTGGTCTTTTAATGTACGGAACCAGCGCTCGATTTTGGCTTTTGAAGTTGGGGTATATGGCTGGCAGTAGCTGAGTGTTGTACCGATCCTGGCAGCAAGGAGTTCCATCTGCTTGTTTTTATAAGATTTTCCATTGTCAAAGTTCAGTACCTTTGGCCGGCCATACTTTGATACGGCTGATTTCATGACGGACATCAGATTGATGAAGTTATCATTGTAGAAGACGTCAATCCCGGTAATAAAACGGCTGGCATCATCAATCAGGGCAATGATGTAAATACGGTGTTTTTTGCCATCTGCATCAGTAAGGTGGTCCGACACTGCTGTCGCCGCACCACACCTCATTGATATGCGGGCGTTCATAACGGCGCATATCCCGGTTTGGAGTCTGCCGCAGTTCGATCTGGAGCTGGTTGACGAAGCGGCAGACTGTGGATTCGGAAACCTGTCCGTTTATGATGAAACCATCATTTTTGAGCTGTCTGTAAATGGCTGTCGCCGACATGCGTGGATAATTCGTTTTAAAATACCGGATCCGTTCCTGCAATTCATCATCAAGTTTACGGCTCATACCTGCATCAGAGCGTCCTTTCGGGATAAGGGCATCAAACCCGTGGTTCTGATAATCCAGATACCATTTTTCGATGGTTGAGGGTGCATAGTGATGCACGCGGCCATCCGGTCCGACAAGTCCTTTGGTGGATAGTTCCATGTAAAAAGCGGTCTTGCTTGGATAGTCTTCATCCAGACCGGCAATAAGTGGTGCGATTGCGCCATAGCGCATCAGTGCAATCGCCTGCTGTTTTTCCTGTTTCATTTAATTTTTCCTCCTTTTTCTAAAGGATAACGGACCAAGAAGTATCTGTCGTGTAAGGTTATGTTGGTAAAAGAAAAAGTTTGTTGCAGGTGGTTTTAATCTGCATAAACTGCCTACGGAAACAGGAAAAGCAGCCTGTTACGAGCAAAGCAAGTTTGAAAAGTGTCAGACCGGCAGAACGGAGACGTTCCTGCCAATGGAGCCGGTAGGAACGGAAGATGGATCTGATGTTGTTTTCGTCAACACAGCATTGACCTGCAAGAACGGGACGAATAGAGGAGTTCTGTTCACAGGCAAGGATACTGGATATATGTACTGTCAGGGGAATCTGGGAATAAGGTACAAAGGAAGACAGAAGAAGGGCATGGGTATGTCCGCAGTGTTTGCAGTAAACACGAACAACCGTTAAAGTAATGATACGGTCCTTAAGCGGGATCTTCCGTTTATAGGAACCATGGCGGATCAGGGATCCAGAGTGCCCACAGGTACATGAGATCAGGGTCAGATCAAGAGAATCTATTATTTTGTTATAAAAATCTTGAGAAATATGGTTGTAGTTTTCTGTTTTGATTGTTATCATAAGAGAGGACGTGGCGAGAGCTATGTTTATTGCTTGAAGCAGAAATCAAACTTTGGTCGGTGGGATTTCTGCTTCTTTCATTATATTTACAGGTTTCAATCAAAGATGATAACACAAGAAGTCTCAGGATAAAATAATCTGCGGGAAAATACGTCAGATTATTTTATCCTGAGACTTTTTTTAATTTGCATGAAAAAGTAAAAATGAGTTTGTTATAAAATGCTGGATAACATAAAGTCGATGCATTAAAAGCCAGCGACAAGGTATGTTTTACTGTTTATGGAAATGAAACCATCAAAGAAGAGAAGTGGGCACCGTTTGTACAGAGCACGGTTATATTTGGCAGACGCCATTTATTGGAAGAAAGTGCAGAAACAACGGAAATCTTGAAAAAGATTGCGGTGAAATACTATCCGAATGAACAACTGATCGATGAGGAAATCAAACGCTCGGGAAAAGCTGTACAGCTTTTTGAAATAGAAATTGAACATATCAGCGGCAAAGAAATTCAGGAGAAATAAAGCCTGATCATGATGCCTTTTAGGGTACTGCGCAGGGTACCGGCTTTGGTACCCTGAGTGGTACCCTGCCTTTTCCGGGGCAAAACAAAAGAGCCTGAATGCCTTGATTTTGGTGTGCCACCCGTCAAGTAGACAAATTAAATAACGAAAATTTTTTCTTTCCCGGTACAGTTTATGTACCGGGTGACGGGCCAGTTTCTTTATTTTAACGATGCTTTGAATTTCTTAAAATTTTCTTCTGAGATAAAGGCTCTTGACAGATAATGTTCATCATAATCAGCATGCCCTTTTGCATCACCAATGCCACAATAGGAATATGCTTTTGAGTGAGCAATATTAAGTACACCTATCTCTTCTAAGTGTTTCACAACAGCATCGATTTCATCATTCGTGTAATTTTCGAATCCGGATATTGAGTCATCCGGGAGATTGCCGAGATAATCGGCGATGTAGCTGACTACCTTTAACGCAAGTTCTTGATTCATTTTAACTCCTTTTCTTTAAGACCTGGTTAATAGTTTCGTTCACTCGTATTTCTACGGTTTCATCTTTAGTAGTCATCTATATATTATAATAAATTTTACATTTCGACAAGGTTCTTTTCCTAATTCTTCCAAACTTAGTTTTAAAGATTTGTTATGTCCATAATACCTGCCTTTTTAACATTTCCGAAAATTCTTATGGACGTTTTGTTTTAGTACCATAAAAATATGATATAATTAGAAAAATAATAATACACAAGAAAAGAGATGATATACGATGGGAAATTTTTTATCTTTCTTAAGGAGAATCATATTTATAATCTTGGTAATCTTATCAATTACGATGTGGACAAAAGGAGACGTTCTTTTACCGTTGGCCATTGCAATGGCTGCATATATTTTACTTTTGTTCATAACGTGGATATATACTAAAATATTGTTTCGAAAGTATCCAAGCAGAAAGAAAACTTATATTGAGTATTTATGGACGACAGATGTTTGCAATTTCTTCATTGTTCATGGAATTGGAAATTATGGGGAGAGACTGTGGAATCTTTGGCATTTTAGAAACTATAAAGATGATGAGGTTTTGTTTGGAGAAAAGGTTAAACGTCTTTTAGTAAGAACTGTGATTTATGCGATTATCGTGTTTATTGTATTACAATTGTTATATGTATTAGTTGCAATGATAATGAAATAAATACAGAACAAATGTTTGTGTTATGATATAATCAGTAAAAAAATAATAGGAGCTGATTATATGAGACGAGGAGATAACGCGTATATTATTGAGAGCAGCAGAATAATAAGACCGGTACGGATTCTGAATTGCGCCGGCGGCCTTTATCTGATTAAATTCCTTGATTCTGAAGGTGCCATCCGCGTCCATCCGGATAGACTGTATAACACCAGGGAGGCAGCAGAAGAACAGGTAAAGCAACGCCCGATTAAGGCTCCGGACTGGCACTAAATGTCGAAAAACGTCACACGAAACCGTTTGCAATTTATCCTATTCACACGTATAGTATAATTAAAAATATGTGGTGAGGGTATACAAATGATGAATGAAATTGAGGTTAGCATTGGCGGGATTGTGGAAGAACGGCGAGTGAACACCATGAAACGGATCAATTCAGAGGTGGAGTATGTGGTTCAGGACAACAGTGACCTGGAAAATATGCAGCTGCTGTATGAGAAATTGCCATTGTCAGCATATGATAGGGACATTATAGACAGCATTTTCTGCTGCATGCAATCCCGGAACGCAATGACGGAGAAATTGGCATACTATGCCGGATTATCAGATGCATTAGAATTTTTGAAACAATAGGACCGGGAAACCGGTCCTTTTCCAACTTTTAAGCGTCAACTTTTAAGCAGGCAGACGTTGCGCGCCTCTAAGGGAATAGACTATTCTTTTGGAATTAAAAGTTATACTTCCAGGATAAAAGTTGACATTTTTAAACATATAAGTTGGAAAAATAGTGATAACTAATGCAAAAATGGGCGGTTTTGGTGCAAAAATGGGACTTTTCTGGAAAAAAGTTGATGCCACTTTTAAGGGAGAGTGATATTCACAAAAGTTAATATTAAAAGGTTTTTCTATTAAAATAAATATCCTACGATAATATGAGCCTAAAAATCCCCGCTAGTAGGAAAGGCTTAGTCCGGATTATGTCGTATGTGACACAATAAGAAGATCATTATGTCGTATATGACATATTTTAAGAAACAGATTATGTCGTATATGACATAATAAAGAGCCGAAAATGTCGTATATGACATAATGAGAAGGTTATTATGTCGTATGTGACATATTTCAGGAAATGGATTGTGTCGTATGTGACATATTTGGAAAATGATTATGTCGTATGTGACATAATTAGGGTAACGGCAACTGATGTTTCCGACATACATGTCGGGAAGAAAACGGTTTTTACGTGATATTGGTAGGTTTTTAGACGATTTTATAGGGTTTTGTGGCGATTTTGGATGATATGGAAAAAGAGACCCGGTGAGTGGGTCTCTTTCTACAGGAGAAAATTATTCAGTTGTTTGTTCTTCTTTCTTCTGTGCAGCTTCTCGTTCTCTTTTAAGATTTGCAAAGTATTCGTCGATCTCTTTTCGATCCTTACATAGGCTGCAAACCGCCTGAAAATATAGAGCCTCGCAAAGATCGCTGCCGCTATAAGGGAAGATATTTTGACGGAACAGATCGTCTATGTAACGATAGCCTAATTTATACTTGTGCTGCAAATAGGCAAGATCAATCCGCTGTTTGTCGTCCGGAATCTCAACGGTGAGTATATTTTTATCGGCGTTTTTATATCGCTCATCCTCCGGAAGAAGGTCTTTTGATTGGAGTAATATTTTCTTTAGTTCATCTGTATCAATAGTTATCCCATACCATTCCCTGAGTCCATCCACAACATAATTAACAGTGCAGCCCTGATTTAGATGTTCGATGGCTTTACGGATAGCTGCAACCCGATTACCATAATCCAATTCCTGCAGATCATGCTGGAATTTTTTTACGATTTCTTGTATATCCAGGTCCGACTTTACATAATACGCCAGCTCCTCAGCATTTTTTTCTTTTTCTTTATTCATTTTTATTTTTCTCCCTTTTCCAAAGTGTTTCCCCGCCACGGAGCATGTCGGCTACCGGATCATGCACTTCCGGATTAGCCACAGGATCATAACTGTATTCAATTATAGTTAGTGTACCTGCCTCATACATATCATCATATTTTCGTTCGATGCCTCGACGTTGCCTGTAAAATAATGCACGATCATAGTCGTCAAGATCACTGCGGGTCAATATAGCCAGCGAAATATCCGCTAGGCTCGCTGCGTACTGGACAATCTGCATTACATAATCTCCGTACAGATTGACTAATTCCGGAATCATGGCATTCAAAATATAACGTTTATCGGCTCTTTTCCAAAGTATGCTCCCATTTCGAATTGCATGAGCCTGGGAGTGGTGGACTTCCGGATTAATTATGATACTGTATTGATATTCCATGATCGACAAGGTAGCGTCCCCGTACTGATTGTTATATTTTTCCAGCAGCCGCTGCCGGGCTGCAGAAATCAATTTATGAGCGGATATGTCATAATCATTGGAGACTAATATTGCCAGGGTAATGTAGGATTCGCCGGACTCATACTGATTTATTTGGATTATATAATCTCCGTACAAATCGACCAATTCCGGCACCAGTGCGTCCAGAATGCTCTGAGTGGGAATGCCGGCAGCAAGTCGCTCATAGACCCTGCGATTTCTCTCGATAAATTCGTTTGAAATCTTGATGAGCTCCAGAATGTCAGCCACTTCATAGTTCTTTTTGCTTTTCATTCTTCGTCACCACCTTCCTGTCTAGGTACCAGTCAAAAAAGCCTTCGCCTGATAGTTTTTTGTACACGTCCTCCAGTTCAACCCCCTTGGAGGAAAAATAATAATAACGATTTAGAGTAAATATAAACGGTATATAGCCCTGCAGATATCCGATGTTAAAACCATGCTCCCATGCACGCTGAAAGATTTCCCACGGCTCACTCATCATCGTCAGCCTCGTATCGATTTTCTTCATCTAGAAGCTCAAAATACATATCAAAGATATCTCCAGACGTGAAGACTCTGCAGGCACGGAAACCTTCAAAAAAGGCCCACATATCAACTGTAGACAGAGCATTCATCATGAGACATTCGATATCAGCAGGAGAACAGTCTCCCTTGGAAAAAATCTGGATAACCTTGTCAATGTTTGCTTGTAAATCTGCCGGATAGCCCTTATAGCAAAAATACGCATAAATAGTCCGCATGAGCTCGTTCAGGTCAGAATCATGAGTACAAGGGATTCCTGGTCCGAAATCTACAGAATCAATAACTTTAGTCATATTGCACAACGCCTCTCTTTCTTATTTTGTAATAAAAATGTTATCACAAATATCTCTGAAAGTGCAGTGTTTGCAGCGATTTTAAACATTTTCGGCAATTTGTAGTTTACGAATAGATTTCCGAACACTCATTTTTTATTTAGAAAACTAAATATACTGTTGTGCAAAATGACGAAAAATAAAATGACGGATTTTTGTGAATGTTGTAATAAAATGTGGTAGTGTGTGACAGGGGAAATTGTGCAAGATTTCAAAAAAGTGTTCTTATAACTTTTTTTCTTTAATTTTCTGAAAATGAGAGAAATAGTTGCGGTTATCACAACAATAGCTTTGGCTATTACGTCAATAGACGTTCCCGAACATATGATCTACAATAATCATACAAACAAGACATCGTACCCCAGCACCCGTCCAGCTGGAGGGCTTCAATAAATTGTGCTTCATATATTTTTCTTCAAACGCTCCGCCAACTTTCTCCTTTCTTCAGCGGGGCGTTTTGATGAAAAAGACACTGATTCGGGGCACTCTACCTTAAAAATATAAGGCTTTAGCAAAAAATATAAATGACCTAAAGCCATATAGTATTATTAGGATTTAGGTCATTAATTTTATAGTTAAAAATGACGAATAAAGTTATATAAAAACATAAATATTTGTATAATATTTATAAAAATAATACTAACAAGCTTTAAATTATATGACCTAAAAGTAGTCATTTAGGTCTTAAATAAATTTAAAACCTTAAAATAATAAAGCTTAAAGATCCGCTTGGCAAAGCGGCTTTGCCGCAGGTGCGTTTTATAGCTTTATATTACTATAAGGCTATAAGAGGGAACAGCAGCGGAAGCTGCTGCTTTGGCAGCCGGGTTTGAGCTTTATATTATATAGTCCTATAAAAAAATAAGGCTTTATATATATTAAGGTAGAGTGCCCCGGCGCGATATAAAAAAGGGAGGAATTGATGAGTGAAAAGCCACTATATTATAAAAGATATACCGGAAACATTAATTACAGCTCAGAAGACAAATGTTATTATGGGCAACTGCAAAATATTAATGGATTGGTCGATTACTGCGGCGAAATGCTTGAAGAATTGAAAACGGATTTTAAAGTAGCCGTTGACGACTATATCATTTTAAAAGAAGCTCATCAATTACAATAATAATCAAAAAGTCCATTTCTTCTTATATTATATATAGAAGGAAATGGCCGGAGAGATACTCTATATACATACCGCAACAATCCAGAGTACGCCGATCATACATTATAGGAGGTTCCATAAGTAACAATTCCACAGACAAACACAATACATATTATTATGCCGACGCCAATAACATTATCAGTCAAATTAAGCAATTCCGATCTGATGGAGCGGAAGACAGTCAAATCATTAAAGACAAAGTCCACGCTAAACTCCCAGAGAGGGAGAATTATCAAAAACTGAAAAATAGAATATTGCAACCAGGAGATACACTTACTGTATGCAGTCTCTCGGTACTAGGAAGTAAATATGCTGCTCGCGCGGAATTGATGTATTACCGGGAGCATCATATCAGGATTAGGGTATTAAATATGCCAGCGACGATGCAAGAGTTTTCAGAAAATCAAGAGTTCTTGTATGATATTATCACCGATACTATCGCACAGACATTAACTACTGTGATAACGCAAGAGCGGCAACGTATTAAGCGGCAGCAATGGCGAGGAATCGAGACGTTGAAAGAATCCGCTGCATGGGAAGATTACGGAAGACCTTCCGTTACTATCCCGGATAATTACATAGAAGTTATGGACCGGTGGGTATCTGGCAAAATCACTGCTGCCGCAGCAATGAACCTGACGGGGCTTAAACGCACTACTTTTTACAAGCTGGCAAATCAATACAGAAAGGGAGAACTGCAGATATGAAGAGAGAAATTACCTATTATATGCGTCCATGGTACCCGGTAACAATCATCGAGGATACAGAAGAGGGGGGCTACACGGTCACCCTTCCGGATTGTCCGGGCTGTGTGACCTGCTGCCAAAACTGGGAAGACATTCCGGCGACAATAGAAGATGCACAAAAGGAGTGGCTGGAGGCGGTTACGGAAAACGCGACACCGCCGACAGAAGAGGCTTCGGAGAAGGATCTGGATTACTATATGGACCTGTCCTACAACATAGACGTGATTAGCCACAATGAAAACGGCTACACCGTCGGAATTCGGGAACTCCCATGGATCACCGCGACTAATGAGAGCATGGATATAGCCCTGGAATTACTGGACTGTAATAAGGATTCCTGGTTGCAAGAGGCAATCAAGAGTGGTGTCCCTATTCCGGAACCACCACGAGATGATAGATATGATTTGCCGGAAGAAATTGCCGATGCGATCGATAGAGGTAATTCTCTATTGGCGGAAGCAGAGAAAAATGCAAAATGGGTAAAGGAATTTCTCTATACTATGATAGTCTCCAGTAACGACACGGACCATTCAATAGGGATGGATTTACGACATCGGGTGTATAGGGCGACCAAAATACCAAAAGGAAAATATGAAAAATATGATAAAAAGAGAATACAGGAATTATACAGGGAGATTATAGAAGAAGCAGAGTAAGACTAAGTAGAGGGGCGGCAGTAGCTGCCCCTTAAAATTTATCCCGCCCAAATACTGGTTCCGGAATTGTCCTACCAGCTGCCTGAGCTGTTTCTATCCATTCACGGATCACAATTTTAGCATTTTCGTAAGCCTCATTCGGACTCTCACCGTCCGCCATGCATCCAGGCAGATCCGGAACAGATATTATATAACATTTATCATCTTGTGAATATTTTAGTACTACACAATAATTCAATCTATTTTCCCTCCTGTAAATTTATTCTATAAACATTATAGCATAAATCCTAGAAGCTGAAATAGATTGAAGTATTGTTTTAATAGTAAATAAAAGGAAAAAGGAGGAAATTAAATAAAAAGAATAGAAAAGATAAAATAACGACTATAAACATGCGAATTTTTGCTATTTTTCACCAGAAATAACATATTAATAGTGATTAATAGAGGAAATGAACATGGAAACATAAAGATTATTCCTCTGTTAAGAGACGGAAAGTTGATTGACTGAATATGCTAATTATTGAGCAGTATGTAAGAGGAATAATCCTATGGTCGAAAATGAGAACAGAATTATATTAAAATTAGCAGAATTATTACTGCAGGAGAAATTAATAACTCCTGAAGAAAAAAGTAAACTGTACATATTGATAAAGAAGGAAGGCAATATATGATACGAGCTGTTATCTATTGCCGGTGTAGTACAGAAGAAGAAAGCCAGAAAAACGCCCTTGAAAAACAAGTTGCAGAAGCTGAGTCTAGTGTAAGACAATACGGCTGGGTTCTTGTAGATCGATACGTGGAAAGTCGGTCCGGAACTACCGCAAAAGGCCGCAATGAATACAAGAGATTATTTAATGATCTCCTGACAGACAAATTTGACGTAATCGTAATCAAATCACAGGATCGTCTGATGCGAAATACTAAAGACTGGTACCTGTTTGTAGACCGTCTGTGTACAGAGCAGAAGAAACTTTATATGTACATAGAAAACAAATTTTACAGTACAGATGATGCTCTTATCACGGGTATTAAGGCAATTTTAGCGGAAGAATATAGCCGAGAACTCAGCAAAAAGATCAACAATGCTCACCGAAATCGCCAGAGGGATGGTGGGAACGTCATGCTCCCTGGAAATGCATACGGTTTCAAACGTATGCCAGATAAAAGTGTAGCATTAGTAGAGAAAGAGGCAGAAATTAAGCGTGAAATGTACAGGTTGTGTGCGGCAGGTTACGGAACACGTACGATATCTACGATCATGCGAAATAGAGGAATTGTCAATCGCGATGGAAAGCCATTCACATCCAGTTATATATTAAGGATGCTCAGAAACCCGATTAATAAGGGTACTGCAGTCATGGGTAAATATCACTTTGATTTTGACAGCAAGCGAACAATTAAAAATCCTAAAGAGAAAATATATATCCATGAAGATAAAGTGCCGAGAACGGTATCTGACGAGCTCTGGAATGCAGCGAATGAGCAGATTGATAAACGTTCTGTGAAAACAAAAGACGGCGAAGACGATATCGGTAAAAATCCCGGAAAATATCAGCTGAGCGGTAAAATAGTATGTGGTATGTGCGGCCAGCCTTATTGGAGGAAAGTGCACCGAAAACACAGCAATCACGAGCTGATATATACCTGGGCTTGTAGCTCCTATTTGGAACTCGGCAGATCCGATAATTTGCGCGCTCGGCCAAATCTGCGAAAAGTGTTCTTGGAAAACGAAAAGGGATGCGACAACATTAATATTGCGGAAAATGAGTTTTACGCTGTTTTAGAAGAAATCTGCAGCAATCAATATCAGAAGAATAAGAAAAAGATCATTGAAAAAATGATGAAACTGCTTTCAAAGTCGCTGAATAATCAGGACGGCACAAAAGAAATTGAGAAGCTGGAGCGAGAGCAGGAAGACATCGAGAGAAAAATGAAATTTCTTGTCGATAAGCTGATTGACGGTGTGCTGACAGATCAGATGTATAAGACAAAACAGGAAGAGCTGGAAAAGAAGCGAGATCAAAACAAAAAGAAAATATTAGAGTTAACTGAGCGAACTTCCAATACGCAGAACATAAAAGACCGCCTGCAGGAAATAGAAACCAGGCTAAATGACGATGATCTGTTTAAAAAGGCAACGATTGATGATATGCTGGAAGAAGTTGACAAGATTGTGGTGTATCCGCGATATATGGAAATATATTTCAGTCTGTCGAGTGTAACAGGTTGCATGGATCTTAAAATCTTTGACGGCGATAAGAAATGTTTCAGAGTTGATTATGGAAACAGATTAGATTATAAAAGCAGACAGTGTGACGCACGCGAAGTTGTTGTTGATCTTATTCGCGAGAATCCACGTATTACAGGAAAAATGATTGCAAAAGAAATAGGCTGTAGTTTGTCTGGAGCGAATTATAAATTAAAAGTATTAAAAAAAGAAGGGCGAATTCGTTTTAATGGTGCCGGTGGCAAGGGCTGCTGGGAAATTCTGGAATAGCCGGAAAATAGGCAAAAAAATGAGTGTTACGATATCAGTTCGTATCCGTATGCCTGCACAGTTAAATGTCTGCGAACCGTAGATGATCAGGTAACCGAGTCCCTGTCTTGCACCGATAAATTCTCCGATGATCACACCAACCAGGCAAAGACCGATATTTACTTTCATTATGCTTAAAATAAGTGGAACAGAAGACGGAAGGACAATTTTTGTCAGTTCGTCTTTTTTACTGCCACCGAGCGTTTGGATGAGTTTCTGCTTTTCGGGATCGACTTCACGGAATCCTGTATAAAGATTAATGATGGAGCCAAAGATTGCAACGGAGATTCCGGCAACGATGATCGTTCGTATATTTGCACCCAGCCATACGATGAGGAGAGGAGCAAGTGCAGATTTCGGAAGACTGTTCAGTACGACCAGATATGGTTCAAGAACATGTGAAAGTCTGGGACATGTCCAGAGAAGGACGGCTGTGCCGATACCAAGAAGAACCGTGAATACAAAACTGACGAGCGTTTCGGCAAGTGTGATCCCAATATGTGTAAACAGAGACTGGTCTTTCAGCATCTTAAGAAAAGTTATCCAGATCTCCGACGGACTGCTGAAAATAAAGGAATCAATCCATCCGAAACGGGCGGAAACCTCCCATAAAATCAGAAAGCCCAGAAACAGAAGAATTCTGGACACGCGAATCAGATTTTTTTCACGTTTTACACGGAGAAGATACTGCTTTTGTGCAGGTGAATGCTCAGACATATTGATTCAGCTCCTTCCAGATAAGATTAAAATAAGATTTGAATTGCGGGGCGTTCCGGGAAGAAAGTGGTGTCCGGTCGGTAAGACCGAGATCGATGGTCACAATACGAGCAACAGTTGCCGGACGTTTTGTCAGGATGATCACCCGGTCTGCCATGCTGATTGCTTCAGAAATATCATGAGTGACCAGAATGGCAGGTTTTCTTTCTTTTTTCAAAATCCGTCCGATGTCGTCACTGACATTCAGGCGAGTCTGATAATCCAAAGCAGAAAAAGGCTCGTCAAGCAGGAGAAGCTCCGGTTTCAGGGCCAGTGTGCGGATCAGTGCCGCGCGCTGACGCATGCCGCCGGATAACTGAGAAGGACGCGCGTTTCGAAATTTATCAAGTCCGTAAGTGCAGAGCATTTCTTCGATATATTTCAGCTTTGCGGGAGTGAGTTCCCGGCGGATTTCAAGACCTAGGGTTACGTTCTGATAGATTGTACGCCATTCGAGAAGATGATCTTTCTGAAGCATATATCCGATTCGCGGATCACCGGGAGAGGGAACTGTATCGTTCATCAGTATAGTGCCTTCTTCTGCACTTAAAAGTCCGCAGACCAGATTTAAAAGAGTGGATTTTCCACAGCCGGACGGACCGACAACCGCCAGAAATTCTCCGGGCATCAGATCAAATGTCAGGTGGGAAAGTGCCGGTGTTTCTCCGGCAGATGTATGATAAGAGAGCGAAACGTCTCTGATTTCCAGAAGGGGTTTCATAAACATACCTCCGAGAATCTATATTTTAAGATATGCGAAAAACATTTCATGTGTTATGATATATGACAGGACTTGTAACTGTGAGGGTACTGAACAGTTACGATTTACAGTTTACAGATATCATTGAAAAGAAGGTAACAGAATTGAATAAACGAAATTATCAGAAAGAGCTGGATAAGCTTATTGACAATATAAAAAAAGAAGAAAAAGTGCCCCGTCTTTTTTTACACAGTTGCTGTGCGCCGTGCAGCAGTTACGTACTGGAATATTTATCTCAGTATTTTGAAATTACTGTATTTTTTTATAATCCCAACATCTCATCAGTTGAGGAATACAGTAAACGAGTCGCAGAAATCCGTCGTCTGATAGCAGAAATGTCTTTTGCACATCCGGTACACATTGAGGAGGGTACTTACGATCCACAGGTTTTTTATGAGATGGCAAAAGGCATGGAAAAAGTCCCGGAGGGTGGTGAGAGGTGCTTTAAATGCTATCGCCTCCGTATGGAAGAAGCGGCCAGACTGGCACAGAAAGACAATTATGATTACTTTACTACGACACTTTCCATCAGCCCGCTGAAGAACGCCGAAAAGATCAACGAGATCGGGGAAGAGCTGGCAGAAATCTATAAAGTTCCTCATCTGCCGTCCGATTTCAAAAAGAAAAACGGTTACAAACGTTCCATCGAATTATCTCATGAGTACGATCTGTACCGGCAAAACTACTGTGGTTGTGCGTTTTCAAAGCGAGAACAGGAAGAAAAAATGAAATAAAACAAATTTCAGAAGGTTCGGCTATTTGATTTTTCACTGGAATGTGGTAAACTGATAGAAGCTTATGCATTTTTGGACGAAAGTTCAGTGGAATGCAAACTTTACCGTACAACAAGGAGGAAATTATGGCACAGTTATGGGGAGGACGTTTCACAAAGGAAACGGACAAACTGGTATACAATTTTAATGCGTCAATTTCATTTGATCAGAAATTTTATAAACAGGATATCCGCGGAAGCAAGGCGCATGTAAGAATGCTTGCGAAGCAGGGAATACTGACAGAAGAAGAGAGAGACCGGATTCTGGAAGGACTGGATGGCATCCTTGCCGATGTAGAATCCGGAAAGCTGGAGATCACAGCAGAATATGAGGATATCCACAGTTTCGTAGAGGCTAATCTGATCGACCGTATCGGTGATCCGGGTAAGAAGCTTCATACCGGAAGAAGTCGTAACGACCAGGTTGCACTGGATATGAAACTTTATGTACGTGATGAAATTGAAGAAATCGATGCAGAACTTAAGAAACTTCTCGAAGCATTGCAGACTATTATGGAAAACAATGTTCATACATACATGCCGGGATTTACCCATCTGCAGAAAGCACAGCCTGTAACACTGGCACATCATGTAGGTGCATATTTTGAAATGTTCCGCAGAGACAGAAGCCGTATGGCAGATATCCGCAAACGTATGAATACCTGTCCGCTTGGTGCAGGAGCGCTTGCGGGAACTACTTATCCGCTTGACAGATTTTATACAGCAGAGCTTCTGGGATTTGATGAGCCGACAAGAAACAGCATGGACTCTGTATCTGACAGAGACTATGTGATTGAACTTCTTTCTGCAATGTCGACAGTTATGATGCATCTGAGCCGTTTCTGTGAGGAGATCATTCTCTGGAACTCCAACGAATATCGTTTTGTTGAGATTGACGATGCTTACAGTACCGGAAGCAGTATCATGCCACAGAAAAAGAATCCTGATATTGCTGAACTTGTAAGAGGAAAGACCGGTCGTGTGTATGGTGCTCTGACATCCATTCTTACTACAATGAAGGGCATTCCGCTTGCATACAACAAAGATATGCAGGAAGACAAAGAGCTGACTTTCGATGCAATTGATACTGTAAAGGGATGTATTGCATTGTTTACCGGAATGGTTTCTACTATGGAATTCCGTAAAGATATAATGGAAGCCAGTGCAAAGAACGGCTTCACAAATGCGACAGATGCAGCGGATTATCTGGTAAACCACGGGGTTCCGTTCCGTGATGCCCATGGCATCGTAGGCCGTCTGGTACTTACCTGTATTGATAAGGGAATCTCTCTTGATGAGCTTTCCCTGGAAGAATACAAAGAGATTTCACCAGTATTTGAACAGGATATCTATGAAGCAATCAGCATGAAGACCTGTGTTGAAAAGCGTGAAACTTATGGCGCTCCGGGACCGAAGGTTATGGAGCAGATTATTGCGGCAAATAAAGAATACCTGAAAAATAATTAAAAACATCTTGCAATTTCTGATGAAGTGGTATAGTATGTACAAGGAAAACAGATGTGTGCTACACAAAGACACATGCGAAATAAAAGAATGAGGAGAACATTGTTATGAGCGAAAAACTGAGAGTCGGCATTTTAGGCGCTACAGGTATGGTAGGACAGAGATTTATTTCTCTTCTGGAGAATCATCCGTGGTTTGAAGTGGTTACCCTTGCTGCAAGCCCGAGAAGTGCCGGAAAAACATATGAAGAAGCTGTAGGCGGCAGATGGAAAATGGATACTCCGATGCCGGAAGCAGTGAAGAAAATCGTTGTTATGAATGTCAACGAAGTAGAAAAAGTTGCATCTACTGTAGATTTTGTATTTTCCGCAGTTGATATGTCTAAAGACGAGATTAAAGCAATCGAAGAAGAATATGCAAAGACAGAGACACCGGTCGTATCCAACAACAGCGCTCACCGCTGGACACCGGATGTACCGATGGTAGTACCGGAAATCAACCCGGAACACTTTGATGTTATCAAATATCAGCAGAAACGTCTTGGCACAAAGAAAGGTTTCATTGCTGTAAAACCAAACTGCTCCATCCAGAGCTATGCACCGGTCCTTACTGCATGGAAAGAATTTGAGCCATATGAAGTAGTTGCCACTACATACCAGGCAATCTCCGGAGCAGGAAAGACATTTAAAGACTGGCCTGAAATGGAACACAACATTATCCCGTACATTGGCGGAGAAGAAGAAAAGAGTGAAAAAGAGCCACTGAGACTGTGGGGCAAGATTGAAGACGGTGTGATCGTACCGGCTACAGAACCTGTTATCACATGCCAGTGTCTGCGTGTTCCGGTACTGAACGGACATACAGCAGCTGTATTTGTAAAATTCCGTAAGAAACCTACAAAAGAACAGCTGATCGAAGCCCTCCGAAACTTCAAGGGACTTCCGCAGGAATTAGAACTTCCGAGTGCACCGAAGCATTTTATTCAGTATCTCGAAGAAGACAACCGTCCGCAGGTAAGCGAGGATGTTAACTATGAAAATGGCATGGGCGTATCTATCGGACGTCTTCGTGAGGACAAAGTTTACGATTACAAATTCGTAGGACTTTCCCACAACACTGTAAGAGGTGCTGCAGGCGGAGCTGTTCTCTGTGCCGAAACATTGAAAGCAAAAGGCTACATCACTAAGAAATAATATGCTCTGAATAATAAGAAACTGCCCGGGTAGAATTTGCCCGGGCAGTTTTTCTATCAAAAAAGGCATGGAGAAAAAAGAAGATTTATGGTATCATAGATGAACAAGGCTAAGGCAGAAAGGAAATTCGGTAAAATGGAAAAAGTATATCTAACAAAACTAGCACCAAACTGTGGCTGTGCCGCAAAAGTCGGACCGGGAACGCTTGCTGGCGTACTCTGCGGGCTGCCGAAATTTCAGGATCCTCATCTTCTGGTTGGGACTGAAACTTCAGATGATGCGGCTGTATATAAGATTTCAGATGAGCTTGCCATGATCCAGACACTGGATTTCTTTACACCGGTTGCGGATGATCCTTATGATTTCGGACAGATTGCGGCGGCGAATGCCTTAAGTGATGTGTATGCAATGGGCGGAGAACCAAAGACCGCACTTAATATCGTTGCGTTTCCAAAGGACATGGACACAGCAATTCTGGGTGAAATCCTTAAGGGCGGTGCAGACAAAGTTCTGGAGGCAGGAGCAGTACTTGCAGGAGGACATACGATACAGGATGATACACCGAAATACGGACTGAGTGTGACCGGTTTTGTTCATCCGGATAAATTCTGGAAAAATTATGGCGCACAGACCGGTGATAAACTGATCCTGACAAAACCGCTTGGTGCCGGAATCATCAATACAGCAATCAAAGCAGATCTTGTTTCGGAGAGAGCACGGGAAGCTGTACTGAAATCCATGAAGACTTTAAACAAGTATGCATGTGAGATCCTTAAGAAATATACGATTCATGCCTGTACGGATATTACCGGATTCGGTCTTGGCGGTCATGGAACAGAAATGGCAGCTGGCAGCGACAAGACGCTTGTAATAGATTCACAGGCGCTTCCGATTTTTCCGGATGTGGAAGAATATGCATCTATGGGACTGATACCCGGTGGCGCATATCGTAACAGAGAATTTGCAGCAAAAACAGGCTATGTAAGTACTGCGAAGCTCTGGCTCGAAGACCTTGTGTTTGATCCACAGACTTCCGGCGGACTTCTGGCAGCAGTTTCGGCAGAAGAAGCAGATGAAATACTGAGGGAACTGAAAGAATCATCACTTCCATGTGCAGTGATTGGGGAAGTAATTGACAGGGAAAAGCATACATTACTGATTCGATAACTGACAGTTATCAAAAAAGAATGTACAATTGTCATAAAAATATCAAACTTCATACTATATGTATTGAGAATTTTTATCGAAAATGATATAATTCAAGAATACAATATGTGGAGGGGACAAACGTATACAAGAAACGATGTTCCCGGGAAAGGGAGGTTTTTTTTATGAATCACGAGGATGTAGAAAAACTGTCAAATGCGGCAATCGCAAAGAGCACTTTATTGAAGAACAATTTCTTCAAGTATTTTGTGCGGGCAATCATGGCGGGCTTTTTTATTGTAGTTGCCATGATCTTTTCCAATGTGGTCGGAAATGTTTTTTCAGGTGCAGAGGAACCGGCGTGGGGGAAATTTCTCGGGGCACTGGTGTTTTCAATCGCAGTTCTTCTGATCTCGCTGGTAGGCGGTGAATTGTTTACCGGAAACAATCTTGTTATGGCATTTGGAGCTTATGACAAAAAAGTAAGCTGGGGTGAAGCCGGCAAGGTATGGCTGATCAGCTACATTGGAAATTTTGTCGGATGTCTGATTCTTTCCCTGATTTTTGTGTGGGCGGGAGCATCAGGAACGGGAGATTATTTTGCCGGATTTATCGGAAACAAACTTGCAATTCCGGCAGGACAGATGTTCTTCCGTGCAGTTTTATGTAATTTCTTTGTATGTTTAGGGGTTCTTTGTGGCATCAAACTGAAAAGTGAAGCAGCGAAATTTTTGATGATCGTTATGTGTATTTCCGGATTCGTTGTCAGCGGATTCGAGCACTGCGTGGCAAATATGGGCATTTTTGTTACCGCAGCGTGTCTTGTACCGGGACTTTCCATTGGGGCAATGATCAAGAGCATGGTGATCGTCACTTTAGGAAATATGGTAGGCGGTGCAGTTTTACTTGCATGGCCTCTCAGAAAGATGAGTGCAGATAAGTAATATGGGTAAATCCTTATACATAGCTGAGAAACCAAGTGTTGCTCAGGAATTTGCTAAGGCGTTAAAAATTAATGGACAGAGAAGGGATGGCTATTTGGAATCAGAAGATTCTGTAGTGACCTGGTGCGTAGGGCATCTGGTCACTATGAGCTATCCTGAGAAATATGATATCAAGTACAAAAGGTGGAGTTTAGATACCCTGCCTTTTTTGCCGCGTGAATTTAAATATGAAGTGATTCCGGGAGTTCAGAAACAGTTTAACATTGTTAAGGGGCTTCTGAACCGTCCGGATGTAGAGACAATCTACGTGTGTACCGACTCCGGACGCGAAGGAGAGTATATCTACCGCCTTGTGGCTCAGATGGCAGGCGTAAAAGATAAGAATCAGCGGCGTGTCTGGATAGATTCCCAGACAGAAGAAGAAATCCTGCGTGGTATCCGCGAGGCAAAAGAACTTTCGGCCTATGATAATCTGGCAGATTCTGCGTATCTTCGTGCAAAAGAAGACTATCTGATGGGAATTAATTTTTCCAGAGTACTGACGCTTCGTTATGGGAACAGTGTTTCCAATTATCTGAACAGTAAGCATCAGGCAATTTCTGTCGGCAGGGTAATGACGTGTGTACTTGGCATGGTCGTGCGAAGAGAACGGGAAATCCGATCTTTTGTAAAGACTCCGTTTTACCGTGTACTTTCCAGTATTGCGCTGGAGGGAGAGCATTTTGAAGGAGAATGGAGAGCCGTAGAAGGCAGCAGATATTTTCAGTCTCCGTACCTGTACAAAGAAAACGGATTTAAAGAAAAGAAGCATGCTGAAGAACTGATTGGTATGCTTCAGGCACAGCAGCCATTGAGCTGTCGTGTCGAAAAGGTCGAGCGCAAAAAAGAAAATAAAAATCCGCCGCTTTTATTCAATCTGGCGGAGCTTCAGAATGTATGTTCCAAACTTTTTAAGATCAGCCCGGATGAGACACTTCGGATCACGCAGGAACTGTATGAAAAGAAACTTGTTACCTATCCACGAACCGATGCGCGAGTATTATCGAGCGCAGTGGCAAAAGAAATTTACAAAAATATCTCCGGTCTGCGTCGCTATCCGGCCATTGATAATGCGGCTGAAGAGATTTTACAGATGGGTTCCTACAAGACAATCGCAAAGACCAGATATGTCAATGACAAACAGATCACAGACCACTATGCAATCATACCGACCGGACAGGGGATGAACGCGCTGAACGGACTTTCTCTGACGTCACAGAGAGTTTACGAGACGATCGTGCGTCGTTTTCTGTGTGTATTTTGTCCGCCGGCAGTTTATCAGAAAGTAAGTCTGACTACGGAGATGCAGGGTGAGAAATTTTTTTCCAGTTTTAAGGTGCTGCAGGAAGAAGGCTATCTGAAATATGCGACCAATTCTTTTGCGAAGAAATCTCTGGCAGAGAAAGATGCAGAGAAAAATGAGGATGAAGATGTGTCCTGTGATTCACAGCTGCTGAATGCATTGCAGGCACTCAAAAAGAATGATATACTGACGGTAGATGCGCTGAATATCAAAGAAGGCGAGACTTCACCGCCGAAACGGTACAATTCCGGATCTATGATCCTTGCGATGGAAAATGCCGGACAGCTGATCGAGGATGAAGAACTGAGGGCACAGATCAAAGGAAGCGGAATCGGTACCAGTGCGACAAGGGCGGAAATCCTTAAGAAACTTGTTTCTATCAAATATCTGTCTCTGAATAAAAAGACGCAGGTGATCACACCTACACTTCTGGGAGAGATGATCTTTGATGTGGTAAACTGTTCAATACGTTCCCTTCTGAATCCGGAGCTGACGGCAAGCTGGGAAAAGGGGCTGACTTATGTTGCTGAGGGAAGTATTACTCCGCAGGAATATATGGACAAGCTGGAACATTTTGTCAGGGTGCGTACAAATCAGGTAGAGCAGAGCAATTATCAATATGCATTGCGGCAGTTTTTTGATGCTGCGGCAGCCAATTATACAAAGAAACCGACAACTGCGAAACGAGGAGGAAAAGCATAATTATGTTAAAAGATTTTACAATTTCAAATCTTCTGGATCTGAATGAAACAATTGCTGCAGAATTATTCGAAGGAAAAACATACCCGTGGGAAGTGCTTCCGGAGATCGGAGAATTTATCATGAAACTTGGTCCGACACTCAGCCCGTTTGAGTATGAGTGCCGTGAAGGCAATATCTGGATCGCAAGATCAGCAACCGTTGCACCGACTGCTTATATTCATGGACCGGCGATCATTGGAAAAGACGCAGAAGTACGTCACTGTGCATTTATCCGTGGCAATGCAATCGTAGGAGAGGGCGCCGTTGTAGGAAATTCCACAGAACTTAAAAATGCCGTACTCTTTAATAAGGTACAGGTTCCGCATTACAATTATGTCGGTGATGCTGTCCTTGGCTATAAATCTCATATGGGTGCAGGCTCTATCTGCTCAAATGTGAAGTCCGACAAGAAACTGGTTGTTGTCAAAGACGGAGAAGAAAAAATCGAGACAGGTCTTAAGAAATTCGGGGCAATGCTGGGTGACCATGTAGAAGTCGGCTGTGGTTCTGTACTGAATCCGGGAACTGTGATCGGCAGAAACAGCAATATTTATCCGCTTTCACCGGTAAGAGGCTGCATTCCGGCAGACAGTATCTACAAAAACGCAGCCGAGATCGTTAAGAAAAATTAAACAGATTGAATCTGCTTTAAGAAAGAAAATACAGGTTCCTTATAATCACGAGAATCGTGATATGTAAAGGATAAAATAAATAGAAGAAATATTTCGCGGCTTTTCCATGGATAAAGCCGCGTTTTCCATTATACATGTTAATAGAAATAAACGCGAAACAAGCCTTCCATTCATAGCTGAGCCAGCAGCTTCCGACGATTGCCTGAGAGACCTTTTCGTTTCGGAGAAGATACATCAGGACAAGAAAGATAAAACCCCTCCAGCCGTAATCTGCATGGAGTACGATAGAGATGCCAAGCAGTGCCAGAAGAGAGGCAAGCTGCATCCAGGGTGTTTCCCAGAAATATTCCAGCGCGCAGAATGCCAGATATCCGATAAAGAGAGTAAAAAAGACGTTCTGTTTATCGGCATAATGCCAGGTGTTGGCAAACATATAATTCCACGGAATCTCGGAAATCAGTGCAAACAGCAGAAGATTTCTGCCGTATTTCCGGCGGTTATGTGTATGCAGGAAACCTTCTACAATGAGGAAACAAAAGATCGGAAAGGCACAGCGCCCGATATCACGGACAACGCGGTATGCAGAATAGCCTTTGCCATTGATATAAAACAGAGTATTAAGTGCCGGCGGGTAAAGTTTCAGTATGATCGCACCGGTATGGTCGATCAGCATGGCAATACAGGCGATCACTTTGAGCATACTGCCGCTTAAGACCTGAAAACGTGCCGGGAAAATGCTGGGTGGAAGTTTGCTGGACATCGTTAAAGCTCCTTTGACTTTTTTCTTTGATTTTATCATAAAGACGACACAACAGCAATTATGTGTATAATTATGTCAAAACTTCGCATTTTTGGTTTAAGTTTGACTGGACTAACAGCAGGGCTTTGTGAGAGAATACTGTCAGGTTGTTAGTAGTCTATCTTTTTAACAACATTATAAGTAAATCTATACTTGAAAGGAGTTTTAACATGATTTATTCACGCGAAGTAGAAGAAATGTGCCCAGTTGCACAGGGTGTGCATCACGGAGCTGCTCCGATTCCGGAAGAAGCAAAATGGGTTCAGGCTAAGGAAGTAAAGGACATTTCCGGTTTCACACATGGTGTAGGCTGGTGTGCTCCTCAGCAGGGTGCCTGTAAGCTGTCCCTGAACGTAAAAGAAGGTATCATCCAGGAAGCACTGGTTGAGACAATCGGATGTTCAGGTATGACTCATTCCGCAGCCATGGCTTCTGAGATTCTTCCGGGACTTACTGTTATGGAAGCTCTGAATACAGACCTTGTTTGTGATGCTATCAATACCGCCATGAGAGAACTGTTCCTTCAGATTGTTTATGGACGTTCTCAGTCTGCTTTTTCTGAAGACGGACTTGCAGTAGGTGCAGGACTTGAAGACCTTGGTAAAGGACTTCGTTCTCAGGTTGGTACAATGTACGGAACACTCAAAAAAGGTCCTCGTTATCTGGAAATGGCAGAAGGCTATGTTACAGGTATCGCTCTTGACGAAGATAATGAAATTATCGGTTATCAGTTCGTAAGCCTTGGCAAAATGACTGATTTCATCAAAAAAGGTGACGATCCGAACACTGCATGGGAAAAAGCAAAAGGTCAGTATGGCCGTGTTGCAGATGCTGTTAAGATCATCGACCCACGTAAAGAATAATTATACCGATTATAATTTCAGGAGGATAAGTAAATGGCTTTATTTGAATCATATGAGAGACGAATTGACAAAATCAATTCAGTTTTAAACAGCTATGGAATCGCTTCTATCGAAGAAGCAGAGAAAATCACTAAAGATGCAGGTCTTGACGTATACAACCAGATCAAAGGCATTCAGCCGATCTGCTTTGAGAACGCTTGCTGGGCATACATCGTAGGTGCAGCTATCGCAATCAAAAAAGACTGCAGAAGAGCAGCTGATGCTGCAGCAGCTATCGGTGAAGGCCTTCAGGCATTTTGTATTCCTGGATCCGTTGCTGATACACGTAAAGTAGGTCTTGGACATGGTAACC
>ERZ857972.611-NODE-611-length-30554-cov-25.315125_pt1 | contig 30554 bp, 24 predicted proteins | sample MGYA00519757_ERZ857972 | MGnify/ENA primary metagenome ERZ857972 (study PRJEB31778, sample SAMEA3449383) | human gut metagenome | biome: human gut; feature: human-associated habitat; material: faeces | place: United Kingdom | collected 2010/2012 ...
TCAAAAGTTTTTGAAAAGTAAGACTGTCTGCACGAATAGGGTGCGAGGCACTCGCTTTTCAGAATGTACAGGTGCTTGCAGAGTTACGCTCGGGCATCAAAAGTTTTTGAAAAGTAAGACTGTCTGCACGAATAGGGTGCGAGGCACTCGCAGAAAGGAAAAGAGGTAAAAGAGAATGTACAAGATAGTTAAGAAAAAATCTCTGAATCCAACCGTTACACTTATGGAAATTGACGCTCCGCTTATTGCCAAAAAGGCAGAGCCGGGACAGTTCATCATTCTCCGTGTTGACGAGAACGGTGAGCGTATTCCGCTTACGGTTGCAGGCTATGACAGAGAGGCCGGCACAGTTCGTATTATCTTCCAGATTGTCGGTGCAACAACAGAAAAGCTCAATCACCTTAACGAAGGCGATTATATTCACGATTTTGTAGGCCCTCTCGGTGTTCCCACACATACAGACGGTCTTAAAAAGGTTTGCGTTGTAGGTGGCGGCGTTGGCTGTGCAATTGCACTTCCGGTTGCCGAAAAGCTCCACGAAATCGGCTGTGAGGTTCACTCAATTGTCGGTTTCAGAAACAAGGATCTTGTTATTCTTGAAGATGAATTCAAGGCTTGCTCAGACAAGTTCATTCTTATGACAGATGACGGTTCATACGGTCAAAAGGGCGTTGTTACAGCTCCTCTCGAAGAGATGATTAAGGCAGGCGAGGACTATGACCTCGTTATTACAATCGGTCCGCTTATCATGATGAAGTTTGTTGTTAAAACAACAAAGCCTTACAATATTCCCACAACAGTTTCCATGAACCCGATTATGATTGACGGCACAGGTATGTGCGGCGGCTGTCGTCTTACAGTTGACGGACAGACAAAGTTTGCCTGTGTTGACGGCCCCGACTTTGACGGCTTTAAGGTTGATTTTGACGAGGCTATGAAGCGTGGCGCAATGTACAAGCCGTTTGAGCGTCATGCATACGAAGACACATGTAATCTGTTCAAGAAGGAGGTTGAGTAATCATGCCAAATATGTCACCAAAAAAGGCTCCTATGCCATCACAGGATCCTAATGTAAGAAATAAAAACTTTCTTGAGGTAGCAACAGGCTACACGGAAGAAGTTGCAATTGAGGAGGCACAGCGTTGCCTTAACTGTAAACACAGACCTTGCGTAAACGGCTGTCCCGTACATATTGCAATCCCTGATTTTATCAAAGAGGTTGCCCAGGGCAACTTTGCAGGCGCTTATGATGTAATTTCGCAGTCAAGCTCACTTCCTGCTGTTTGCGGTCGTGTTTGTCCGCAGGAGTCACAGTGTGAGTCAAAGTGCGTAAGAGGCATCAAGACTGAGCCTGTCGGAATCGGCAGACTTGAGAGATTTGTTGCCGACTGGCACAACGCTCAGACAGATGTTAAGGTAAATAAGCCTGAGTCAAACGGTCACAAGGTTGCTATCGTCGGTTCAGGTCCTGCAGGTCTTACCTGTGCAGGCGACCTTGCAAAGAAGGGTTACGATGTAACAGTATTTGAGGCTCTTCACCTTGCAGGCGGTGTTCTCGTTTACGGTATCCCTGAGTTCAGACTTCCAAAGTCAATCGTTCAGAAGGAAGTTGACACACTCAAAGAGCTCGGTGTTAAGATTGAAACAAATATGGTTATCGGCAGAGTTCTCTCAATTGACGAGCTTATGGACGATTACGGCTTTGAGTCAGTATTTATCGGTTCGGGCGCAGGTCTTCCGAGATTCATGAATATCCCCGGTGAGAACCTTTGCGGTGTTTACTCGGCAAATGAGTTCCTCACAAGAACAAACCTTATGAAGGCTTATAAGGATGACGGCACAACTCCGATTATGCACGCAAAGAAGGTTGCAGTTGTCGGCGGCGGTAATGTTGCAATGGATGCCGCTCGTTGTGCAAAGCGTCTTGGCGCAGAAGAGGTTTATATTGTTTACAGAAGAAGCGAAGAAGAGCTTCCTGCCCGTAAGGAAGAAGTTGAGCATGCAAAGGAAGAGGGAATTATCTTCAAGCTCCTCAATAACCCTGTTGAAATTCTCGGCAACGAAGATGAGTTCGTAACGGGTATGAAGTGCATTAAAATGGAACTCGGCGAGCCTGACGCAAGCGGCAGAAGAAGACCTGTTGAAATCCCCGGCAGTGAGTTCATTCTTGATGTTGACGCTGTTGTTATTTCAATCGGTACATCACCTAACCCGCTTATCAAGGCTACAACAAAGGGACTTGACACTCAGAAGTGGGGCGGTATCATCGCTGACGAAAACGGTCTTACATCCCGTGAAGGCGTATATGCAGGCGGTGACGCTGTAACAGGCGCTGCAACGGTTATCCTCGCAATGGGTGCAGGCAAAACAGCCGCAGCCGCTATTGACGAATACATCCGGAATAAAAATAAGTAATTTTTGTTCTGAATTGAAAATGGAAAATTGAAAATGTAAAATTAAGATCGGCGGTGTGCCACCGCTGTCTATTTGAGAAGATAATTAGATAAAGAGATTGCATCAGATGCCCGAGAAAGGCTCTGATGCAATTTTTGTTATGTTAAAATTTTTCTCCGTATGGAAATCATTATCCGCACGCCGGTAATATCACAAAATATTTGACAGATGTAATTTTATAAATGTTGCAAACCCGTAGGGGCGGTCATCGGCCGCCCGCAAGTAAAGACACAAACATTATGGTGAAAATAAACTATATAAATGAAATGCAGTTACCGAAATACTGTAGCGGCGGTCAGTGAGCGCCGCTACAGTATAACAATAATTTTGTACGATAAATTAAATTTGTATATAGCCGGATTCTTTCTGTTTTGGTATTGATTTTAGTATAAAATAGGTGTATTATGACTTTGATATGCGGACGGGTGAAATTTTTCAGTGGTCCGCACCTTGTTTTTAAATATTGGTTAAGAGGAAAATTTATGAGAATTATAATTGTTGGATGCGGAAAGGTTGGCTCTTCGATAGCGTCGGAGCTTAATTTGGAGGGACATGAAATATCCGTAGTCGATATTAACCACGGTGCAGTCGATAAACTTGCAAATTCGCTTGATGTTCTCGGCATAGAGGGAAACGGTGCAACATATGATGTGCTTATTGAGGCAGGCGCAGAGCATGCCGATTTGCTTATTGCCGCAACCGCAAGGGATGAAATCAATCTGTATTCGTGTCTTATGGCTAAGGCGGCAGGCGTTACCCACACAATTGCAAGAGTGCGTAATCCCGAATACACAAACGACCTTTACAGAATCAAAGAGCATCTCGGTCTTTCTATGGCAATCAATCCCGAACAGACCGCCGCTAATGAAATCAGTCGTCTGTTAAGATTTTCGGGTGCGCTTGAAATTGATTCGTTCTCAAAGGGCGTTGTTGAGCTTATCAAGGTAACTGTACCGCAGAATTCGTCAATTGTCGGAACTGCTTTGAGCAGAGTTGATAACCTCAGAGGTAAGGTGAGAATCTGTACGGTTGAGAGAGGGGATGAGATGTTCATTCCTAACGGCGATTTTGTTATTAACGGCGGTGACAGAATTTCTGTTGTTGCAAAGCCCGAAATTGCCGCAAAATTCTTTAAGCGTATCAGTATTGCAATCGGCAGAAGTAAGGATGTTATCCTTCTCGGCGGCGGCAAGGTTTCGTTCTACCTTGCAAAGACGCTTATTAAATCCGGTGCGAATGTCAAAATTATCGAGAAAAATCCCGAACGCTGCAACTTTCTTTCGGAGGCTATGCCTGAGGCTGTTATAATTCAGGGCGATTGCATGGATCAGTCGCTGTTGCTTTCGGAGGGTGTTGAACACGCTGACGGCATTGCCGCTCTTATGGATTATGACGAAGAAAATATTATCATAACGATGTACCTAAAGGGCATTACAAAGGCAAAATTGATTACTAAGGTAAATAATGCGTCATTTGATCCGCTTTTGCATGATCAGAATTTTGAATGTATTATTCATCCAAAGAGCCTTACAGGCGAATATATTGCAAGATATATCAGAGCGATGCAGAATACGGGCGACAGCAATGTTGAATCGCTTTACCGCCTTAACGACGACAAGGTTGAGGCTCTTGAATTCAAGGTTAATGCGGAATCAAGGGTTACGAATGTTCCGATTATGAGCCTTAATCTGAAGGATAATCTTCAGATTATCTGCATTAACAGAGGCGGAAAAATTATTCTTCCGCAAGGTACGGATGTTATTAAACCTGAGGACACGGTAATTGTGCTTACCATGCAAAAAGGTCTTAGCAAGCTTGAAGATATTGTAAAGCGTTGAGGGGAGCATAATGAATAAACGATTAATTGTGTATATCCTCGGCTGGGTTCTTATTGTCGAGGGTGCGGCTATGCAGATTGCAACCGTTACTTCATTTATATACGGCGAACACGAGGGACTTTATTTTCTCGGAGTAGGTGCTTTGTCGGCACTTTTGGGATTGCTTGCCGTAAAAGTAAAAAAACCGAAAAATCCCGTGCTTTATCAGAAGGCAGGCTTTGCGGCTACTGCGTTAAGCTGGATTCTTATGTCTTTTGTAGGATGTTTTCCGTTCTGGCTGAGCGGTGAGATTCCGAGTTTTATTGACGCTTTTTACGAAACCGTGTCGGGCTTTACAACAACAGGTTCAACTATACTTACCGATGTTGAGGCATTGAGCCACGGAATGCTTATGTGGCGAAGTTTTCTCCATTGGTTGGGCGGTATGGGCGTAATCGTGTTCTTGCTTGCGATTATACCGAAGCTCGGCGGTCAGCAGAATATTTTCCTTATGAAAGCCGAGAGCCCCGGTCCGATTGTGGGCAAGGCTGTTCCGAAAATGAGAAATTACGCAATGATGCTCTACGGAATTTATTTCGGCTTGACTGCACTTGAATTTATATTTCTGATTGCAGGCAAAATGCCTGTTTTTGACGCACTTAACATAAGCTTTGCAACGGCAGGTACGGGCGGTTTCGGCGTTACCAACGCAGGTATCGCTTCATACAGCAATTATCTGCAAACCGTTATTGCTGTATTTATGATGCTGTTCGGAATTAACTTTTCCGTGTATATCCTCATTCTTGCGAAGAAGTTTAAGCAGGCTTTCCGCATTCAGGAGCTGTGGGTTTATTTCGGAATTATCGTGCTGTCAACAGCCTTGATTGCGTTTAACATCAGGTCACTTTATCCGAGTGCTTATGATGCGGTTCACCAGAGCTTTTTCTATGTTTCGTCAATTCTCACGACAACAGGTTTTGGTTTGACGGATGTCAATAACTGGCCTGAATTTTCAAAAACCGTGATTATGATTATCACATTTATCGGTGCAATGGCAGGCAGTACAGGCGGCGGTTTTAAGGTTTCAAGAGTTATTTTGCTCTTTAAGGAAACACGAAAGGAGTTTTCACTCCTCATTCATCCGAGAAATGTTAAGACCGTTAAAATGGACGGCAAGACGATTGACCACAGCGTTATGAGGTCAACTTCAATTTTCCTTGTGCTGTACATCGGAATCTTTGCGTTAAGCTGGCTTGTGCTTTCGCTTGACCGGACGGATTTTGTGACGAGTTTCACGGCTGTTGCCGCAAATATCAACAACACAGGTCCGGGTCTTGGAATGGTTGGCCCTGTCGGCAACTATTCGGAATTCAGTATTTTGTCAAAAATTATTTTGATTTTCGATATGTTAGCAGGCAGACTCGAATTGTTCCCGTTGATGTTGCTGTTCGCCCCGTCAGCGTGGAAAAAATCGTAAGTAAATTGAAAGTTGAAAATGGAAAATTAAGGTCGGCGGTGTGCCACCGCTGTCCTTTTGAGAAGATAGTTAGATAAAAAGATTGCATCAGATGCCACAAAAAGGTTCTGATGCAATCTTTGTTTTATTAATGTCGCAAATCAGTAGGGGCGGTCATTGGCCGCCCGCCAAGTAATGGCAGAAATTATATGTTAAAACACATTTTATGAATGTCACAAAGTGATTGTCCATTTGTTCAGTTTGGTTTTTCAAGCAAACCGATTGGCGAACATGGTTCGCCGCTACAAATGAATACACATTTTTGATTAAATCAAAAGTTATGAAATAAACAAAAGGTTTCATCAAGGCGGGCGTCCAATGAACGCCCCTACTGGATTGTGCGAACGGTTGCAATACTACGCTCGGGCATGATATGTTTTTTGACATTTACAAACTGTCTTCACGAATTGGGTACGGCGGCTCGTCGTGCGGGCGCCCGATGAGCGCCCCTACGAATTGTTTTGTGTTTGCACACAAAACAAATGGCGGTCACTGACCGCCGCTACAGATGATACACAACCTTCATATAAACAAAAACGGTCGGGAAACAATGTTTTGCATTTTGCAAACTTGCTACCCGACCACAATTTTCCATTTTCCATTTTCAATTTTACATTTAATTAAACCTTTTGCTCGTTATTTCAAACAGCGCTTTGCTCCCTTTATCCGCCACAGGCGGCGGTCGCAAGGCTACCCCTACTGTTGCAACAGCACATCGGCAATTGCGTTGCCTAACAGACTGCCCGAGTAGGTTGCCTCGTCAATGGAATTTGATTCTGTGCCGACTTCTATTAACAGCGAACCGTTACAGACATATTCATTGTATGCAAAGTAGTCAAAATTCAGCGGTCTGGTCATATCGGGGTAGAGGGTTTCGGCTTTGTCCTGAATTTTCAGGGCAAAGTTTAAATTTTCCTCCCAGCAGTCAAAACCCCGTTCACCGTCTGTGTCGCAACCCGCAAGAATCATAATCTGCGCACCCTTTTTGCCGTTGTATGTAAACACGGGCTTAACCTTGTTTTCGTCCGTTCCGATTGCGTCACGGTGCAGGTCGATAACAACCTTGATATCGGGATATTTTTCAAGATTTTTATACACTGTATCAACACTACGGTCATACGAACCGTTGTAGGATTCATCGTGAATTGTCGTGTCATGAACCGTTTTTATTCCACGCTTGTTGAGCTGTTCGGTGAGTGCATCTCCGACTGCCACAACATTGAAATCGTTGTTGTTTGTGCGTGAATAAAAGCTGTCATAGAAAAAGTCAACATCTTCGTCAAGATATGCCTCGCTTGTGTGGGTGTGGTAGATAAGAACCTGTGGTGAGTTTATGCCCTTGTCAATTGAAAACGGCAGTTTTGCCGAAAGAAGTCCGTCAAAATCAAGCGACAGCCCCGTTTTGTTTTTGACAAAGCAGTTGTCAACCTGAGTTCCCGTGTCGCCTATGGTGCGTTCCTCAACCGTGTATTTGTTCTCGCCGTCATGGTTTCCGTAGGAATCGTAATAGGTGCTTTTGTCACGCTTGTGATTTTTTTCGGCTACGGGTTCTGTGTCGGCTGATTCTGTGGGCTTTTGGTCGGAAGCTGTCGGCTTTTCCGTCTTTGAATTTTCAAGCTTGTATTCTCCGTTTGTGAGAGTAAAAGCGGCAGCGGCAAGTGCCGCAGGATTCTGTGATTCAAAGCAGAGAGGCAGTCTGTATATAACGCTTAAAACAGCCGTTGTCAACAGTACAACGGCTGTGCTTGTTTTTAAGGCTTTTTTCAGTTTCTTTTTTGATGTTCCTTCATTTTTCACAAAATCACCTGCAATCCGTACATATGTTGGCTATCGGTTTCTGCAATAAATATATGCCGTGCCGTAGGTGAATATGTGTAAATATGCGTGGATTTACATTAACGAGATGAGGTCGGGCAAATCGAATTCATTTTGCAGCGCTCCGTTGAGCGCAAAGGCTATGAGCCTTGAGGCTCTTTCCGTGAGCAGGTCAATTTCTCTCGGAATGACTACAAGCTGTCTGCCCTGCGGCATAAGCATTTTCTGCGTTTTTCGGTTGCAGTCATTGCCGAGAATGTCAACCGCAAGCGTTTGTGCGTCAACAACGGTCGGCACTCCGATTGCAATAACAGGAACTCCGATTGTTTCCTTTGTGATTTTGGTTCGGTGGTTGCCCACCCCCGCACCGGGTGAGATTCCTGTGTCACTTATCTGCAATGTACAGCCGAGCCTTTCGGTTCTGCGTGAGGCGAGTGCGTCAATTGCAACAACGGCTGTCGGTCTTATCCGCCGTACAATGCTGAGAATGTATTCGCCTGTTTCAATGCCCGTCTGTCCCGTGACTCCCGTCTGCATTACGGCAACGGGGCGAAGTCGGTCAAGTCCCGTTGAACGGGCAATTTCTCCGCCTATGTGACGGGTGGCAAGCACTCGCCGGCTTGTTTTCGGTCCGAGTGAGTCGGGAGTGATTTCCATGTTGCCGAGTCCTGCCACAAGCACAAGTCCGTTTACGGGCAACAGCCGTTTGATTTCATTGCCGACGGTTTCAAGCCGTTTGTCGGTTTCGGTAAAATTGTCGGTGAGTGACGGCAACTCAATTGTAATGTATGTGCCGATTTCCTTGCCGAGTGCCTGTCTTGCCTTTTGGTTCTTTACAATCAGCCGTGAAATTTCAAGACCGTTTTCACTGTATTTTTTGAATTCAATACCGCCTGTGTTTTCTCCTGCAATTTCTCTTGCCTCAATTGCAAGGTCGGTTCTGAACTGCAAAATAATCCCCCGTTTCGCAAATTTGTTTGTATATTGTTATTATTGTGCAATTTTATATTATGTATTCTATTTACAAGACTATTTTGTTTTGTTATAATCTAAGCGCAGGTATCTACTGCTTTTAGGCAGTAGATACTCCCGAAATTCAGTTGACACTGAATTTCTAAGGAGCTGACGCTCCTCTGCGTAGATTGCAATCTATCACAATTTCCGCTCCTTGCAAGCAAAGCGGAATTTGTTCAGATTTAAATCCTTTATCATAAAGAAAAAGAGATAGCTTATAATTCTAAAACAAACACACATCTTTACATTATATACAGGTGATTTTATGAACAAAAAATTTGCTGAAAAATTTACCGCAGTGGTTTCTGCGGTGTGTATGATTTCGGTCGGCATTGCAAGCGTAAATGCGGCTGAAATTGATGACGGATTTGAGTCGGTCACAAAGAATGCACAATCTTCGGATTCGTCTTTTCCGTCTGCATATTCCGCAATCGGCTATTCGCTTGTTGACGAAAACGGACTTCCGAGTAATTTCAGCTCAAAAAATCTCGGCTTTGTAACACCTATCAAGGCTCAGCAGTATAACGATTGTTGGGCGGTTGCAGGCACAGAAGGCTTTGAAACAAAGCTCTTGAAGCTTGGCTATCCCGTTACCGAGATGTCACATGACCACGCAAACGCAAGTTCCACAACCCAGACAAACGGCAAGGGCTGGCAGAGAAAATACCGTGACGGCGGATTTACAAATATTTATCCCGGCTATCTCACCTCATGGCAGGGCGGTGCAGAGATTGCCGATGTCGGTAAGATTGATTTTTCAAAAAATATTCACGGCGATGATATGACAGCCGACAAGACTAAATACGGCACAACAAAACTGCGTTATCTTGACGGCGCTGATTCAAACGAAATCAAGCAGGCAATAATCGACAACGGCTCGGTGACAGCGTCATATGCCACATCAAACAAGTGCTTTAACAATGCAGGCACAACCTACTTTATGCCGCAGTCATATGACGGCGACTATGTCGGCCACACAATCAGCATTGTGGGTTGGAACGATAATCTCAGCAGGTACAGATTCTCTAACGGAACAGGTGTGTTGCCGCAGAACAACGGAGCATGGCTTGTGCGCAACAGCTGGGGCGATAACAACACAATGGGCGGTTATTTCTGGCTTTCATATGAGGATAAGTACATTTTCGGCGAAAAGTATTCCCCGAATTTCACAATTGACGAGGTGACGGAGATTACCGACGATATGACATTGTTGCAGGATGAACGCTACGGCGCTACATACAGCTTTAATTATGTTGACAGCAACGACATTACATTCATCAATTGCTTTGATTTTGGCGAAAACAGCCGTACACTTGATAAGGTGATTTTTGAAACAAAGAGCAACGGTGCGGATTATGAGATTTACTACATTCCCGTAAGAGACGGTGTTCCCTCAAATGATGAGAGCGAATGGAAGTCTGTTACATCGGGCAAGGTTGCATACAGCGGTTATCAGTCTGTTGATGCAAACGGATTTGTTGCACCGCTCGGAAGAGGTGCAGTCGGTGTGAGAATCAAAACAAATTCAGAGGAATCAAGTCAGCTTGGTGTAGGCGAATGGCTTACAAGTGCAACGAAAATGACTTTTCTCAATGATTCATCTTACGGTAACAGCTACATTAAATATGACGGCACAACATGTGAACTGCTCGACTGGTACAAAACCGAGAGAGATGATATGCTCGGCGGTACATTTGTTATCAAAGCTGTGGCGCTCAAAAATGATAAGATTTTGAACGGCGATGTTGACCTTGACGGAGATATTACCGTTAAGGACGCAACCATTGTTCAGAAGTATATAGTAAAGCTTGAACAGCTTGACAACACACAGCTTTGCAATGCCGATTGTGACGGTGACGGAGATATCACGGTTGCCGATGCCACGAAAATTCAGAAAATAGTTGTGGGAATCGGTGAAAATTGAAAGTTGAAAATGGAAAATTGAAAATTGTGGTCGGGCAGACAGTTTGCAAAATGCAAATCATTGTCGCCCGACTGTTTTTGTATATATAGAAGTTGCGTTTAAATGTAGGGACGATATTATCCGTCCGCAAGTAACGGCAGAATATTTTTGTTAAATATAATTTTTATAAATGTCACAAATCTGTGGGGGCGTTCATTGGACGCCCGCCTTGATGAATGTTTATGTTTATACATATATTTTTGATGTGATGAAAATTGTGTATTCAATTTTGCACGCAATGCGTGCAATCGTGTGCGTTGGACACGAACGGGCGAACACGGTTAGCTCCTACATTATTTCGGTAACGATGTTTCATTTATATGTTTTATCAATACCATTATATTTCAGCCGTTACTTGCGGGCGCCCGATGAGCGCCCCTACTGGTTATAACTTTTACTTGACAAAATGTACGAACAAATGTACTATATTAGAAGAGCCGAGGTTCGGAGCCTTAAAATAACGACCGGTGAGGAGTAAGCCGAGGAAATCACGGAAGTGATTGGAGCGGGTTAGACGAATGGGAGTTATTTTAAGGAAAGCGGAGAACAACGAGGCTTGACATCAAGAAGAGCCGAGGTTCTGTACCCAAAAATAACGACCGGCGAGGACTAAACCGTGTAAATCACGCAAGTGATTGGAACGGATTAGACGAGTGAGAGTTATTTTTGGAAACAGTACAGAACAACGAGGCTTGACATCAAATACGCAACTTGAAGTCATGGGAGAAAAATTATGAACAAACCGCTTGCGGACAGGATTCGTCCAAAGACAATTGATGACATTGTGGGACAAAAGCATCTTATTGCACCCGACAGACCTTTGCGTAAAATTATTGAAAGCGGAGATATTCCGAATCTTATTTTCTACGGTCCTTCTGGGGTTGGAAAAACTACGCTTGCCACATATATTGCCAAAAAGACAAACCGTACCCTCAAAAAGCTTAACGGCACAACGGCTTCAACTGCCGACATAAAGGAGATTGTTGCACAGCTTAACACTTTTTCGGGGCTTAACGGAATTCTGCTCTATCTTGACGAAATTCAGTATTTTAATAAAAAGCAACAGCAGACTTTGCTCGAATACATTGAAAACGGCAGTATCACGCTGATTGCGTCAACAACCGAAAATCCGTATTTTTATGTATATAACGCAATTTTGAGCCGTTCGACTGTTTTTGAATTTAAGCCGGTTGAGCCGGATGAGGTTGAAAAGGCGGTTTACCGTGCATGTGATTTTCTTGCCGAGGAGAGCGGTACGGATATTGAAATGCCCGAAGAATGTGCAAAGAAAATAGCATCGGGTTGCGGAGGAGATGTTCGCAAGGCTATGAATGCCGTTGAGCTTTCCGTGATTGCAACAGATGAAATTGACGGAAAAAAGGTTGTAAGACTTGAAACCGTTGAACAGCTTGTGCAGAAAAGTGCGGTCAGATATGACCGTGAGGGCGATGAGCATTACGATATTATTTCGGCTTATCAGAAAAGTATGCGTGGAAGCGATCCCGATGCCGCACTTCACTATCTTGCAAGACTGCTTGAGGCAGGCGATCTGCCGAGTGCGTGTCGCAGACTTATGGTGTGTGCGAGCGAGGATGTGGGACTTGCGTATCCACAGCTTTTGCCGATTGTAAAGTCATGCGTTGATATGGCGCAGGCTGTCGGACTTCCCGAGGCGAGAATTCCGCTTGCCGATGCCGTGGTTATGGTGTGCAATGCCCCAAAATCCAACTCGGCATATATGGGTATAAACAGAGCTTTGGCTGACATAAGAACGGGTAACTCGGGTCCTGTACCCAGACAATTGCAGAACAGGCACTGTGACGGAGATGACAACCCAAACAAGGGACAGTTCTATCTTTATCCCCACGATTTTCCGAACCATTATGTTGAGCAACAATATCTGCCCGATGCCCTAAAGGACAATAAGTATTACGAATACGGCAGAAATAAAAATGAGCAGGCGTTCAAAGCCTATTGGGACAAAATCAAAAAGAAGTAATCAAATGAAAATTTTTTGACATGAAACTGCAAATAAAGTCAGATGTTGTTAACCAAACATCTGACTATTTGCTTTTATTATCCTGTTTTTTTGCTAATTATTGTTTCATTGTCTATTATGCACAATTTGAATGTGAATAATTTGTGACGCAAGAAATTTTATTATTCTTTAAAGGAAAATTATTATCGGTTCAATAATGTAGAATTAAAGAGTAATTGTGGAGTAGTGTTGAGTAGCTTCACACGTGCAACAAAAAAATAATTCTGGAGGAAATCAAAATGGTAAAAAGACAACACAAAATCATGTGCCTTGTGCTTTGCCTTATGCTGGCGGTTTCAACCGTATTCGTCGGTGTAGTCAGTGCTTCTGCTGCAACAGGCGATACTGTTTACGTTAGGGTAAACAACGGCTGGTCAAATGTTAACTGCTATATGTGGTCTGACGGCCTCGGCAACAACGCATCTTGGCCCGGTAAAGCAATGACAAAGGTTGAGGACGGTGTATATTCTTACACTCTTGACAAGGATTACACATCGATAATCTTCAACAACGGCTCAAGTCAGACAAAAGACCTTACATACCCGGGTCACGGTAAAATCTATGACCTTACAAAGGGTACATGGTCGGATTATGCAGGTGCTCCTTCACAGGACGCAACTGCTCAGACACCTACAAGCGCAACAACAGCAACAACTGCTACAACAGCAACAACTCCCAGCGGTGAAGGCACAACTGTTTACCTCAACAACGAGGCAGGTTGGGCAACACCTGTTGTTTATATGTGGAACAGCAATTCTGACAACAACGGTTCATGGCCGGGTGTAAAGATGACAAACATCGGTGGCAATGTATATCAGTACACCGCATCAAAGACATATACCAGCTGTATCTTCAGCAACAGCGGTCAGTCACAGACAGGAGACCTTACTGCAAAGGACGGCTATATATACAACAACAAGACTAATCAATGGTCTGTTTATGATACAAGCCCTCTCCAGGTTAAGGAATTTACTGCTGATCCTGCATCAAACATCTACACAGGTACAGATGTACAGCTTTCTGCAACTGCTGCCAATAAGAGCGGCGCAGCAGTAAGCTACAAGTTCTCTGTTACTAACGCACAGGGCGGAACATCAACACTTTCCGACTTCTCTTCTGCTAAGTCAGTAACATGGACTCCTACAGTTGCAGGTGAATACACAATTACATTTGACTTTAAGGACGCAGACGGCAACACAAACAACCGTACAATGACTCTTGAAGTTAAGGACGACTCAGCACTTGTTAAGCCAATCATCAAGAGCGTTACTCCTGCAAACCTTAACCTTATCAAGGTTAACTCAACTGCTACTGTAACAGTTAAGGCAGGCGGCGGTAAGACAGGTACTAACCTTCTTTTCTACAAGTATGTTGTAACTGATCCTAACGGTGCTCAGAACACACCTTACTACACACTCAACAACATTTACACATTCGTTCCTACAATGAAGGGTGAATACAAGGTTAATGTTTATGTACAGGGTTCTGACAACAGCACAATAAACAAGACTTATACTTACACAGCTGCAGACGATGTTACTGAGCCTACAACAGTTGTTGTTCCTACAACTGCTCCTCAGCCAACAACAGTTCAGCCTACAACTGTTAAGCCTACAACTCCACAGCCCACAACTGTTAAACCTACAACTCCTCAGCCAACAACAGTTCAGCCAACAACAGCTCCCGAAAGACTCCGTGGCGATGTTGACGGTGACGGAGACATAACTGTTATGGACTCAACATATCTTCAGAAGTCAATTGTAGGAATTTCGGATGTTCCGGCTCTCGAAACACTTGACCTCAAAATTTGCGACCTTGACGGTGACGGTACAATCAGTGTTAAGGATGCAACAATCATTCAGAAAATCGTTGTAAACCTTGAATAATCCAAACATTAAGTAAAAAAAGATTGGAGATATACCTATGACAAGAATAAAGAAGCTGTGCGCACTTGTTCTTGCTGTGATGATGGTTGTAACCGCAGGAGTAATTTCTGTAAATGCAGCTCAGAGTTCCGACTCTGACGCTGTATCTGCGGATACAACAGAAACAGGCATCACAATTCATGTAAGAATGAGTGACGGTACACAGCCATATGTATATTTGTGGAACTCGCTCCCCACAAACAGCGCCATGTCAAAGTCTTACCCGGGTGAGAAAATGACAAAGGGTGACAAGTGGTATAACTACCATGTAGCAGATGTTACAAAGGTAAATGCCATTGTTACAGACGCTAACGGCAAGCAGTATTCTTCGGAGAAAAAACTTGAATCTGCTGCAAGCGCAGACTGGTACTGTGAAAACGGTAAATGGTCAAAATACAACCCTGACGAGCCGGATCCGGTTGGCAGCGTTGATATGCGTGAAGAAACAATTTACTTCGTTATGACAACCCGTTTCTATGACGGCGATACAGGCAACGATGTTCATTGCTGGGATGACGGCACAGCCGGCAACGGTGATGACGACCCTGCATGGCGTGGTGACTTCAAGGGTCTTGGCGAAAAGCTCGACTACATCAAGGCTCTCGGCTTCAGCGCAATCTGGGTAACACCTGTTGTTACAAACGGATCAGGCTATGACTACCACGGCTATCATGCTATGGATTTGTCAACAGTTGATGCTCGTTATGAAAGCTCAGACTACACATACGAAGATCTTATTCATGATGCTCACCAGAAGGGCATGAAGATTATTCAGGACGTAGTTCTTCAGCACACAGGTAACTTTGGTGAAGCACACTTCTGTGATCTTTTCACAAAGGATACAACTAAAGACCTTGGCAACCTTCAGGAGTCATTGATTCCTACACAGTATCTTCTTGATACATACGGCCTTAAGTCACCTGAGGAATACTGGGCTCAGAAGCCGGGTGTTCAGTATCAGCAGAGACTTAATCTTATGAAGAATGTTACTTACTCAGGCGACAACGGTAACTCAACCGGTCCTCAGCCTGCAGCTCAGGACTTCTCTATGAATAAGATTTCACAGAGTGATACTTACAACCCGAACAACTACTATCATACAGGCTATTTCCAGAGTCCTAACTATGATGACTGGACAACAAAGTTCAGCCAGATTGCAGGTGACTGCGTTGACCTTAACACAGAGAACCCTGCAGTTGCAGAATATGTTGTAGATTCATATTCAAAGTATATGGATATGGGCGTTGACGGCTTCCGTGTTGATACCGTTCGTCACATTCCGAGAGTATCTCTCAACATTATGTTCAATGATCAGCTTATGGACGCTGCTAAGGCAGCAGGCAAGCCTAACTTCTATATGTTCGGCGAAATCTGCACAAGATACACATCAGTTTGGTATCGTGGCCATGCCGAGGAGTCAACTCCTTACTACACATGGAAAGAGTCTAACTCTAAGTGGGCAGACAGCTGGAACTGGGGCACATCAGCTTCAGACATCAACGACAACATGAACCTCGTTCTTCAGCATTATCTTGAAGAAGATAATTACAACGGTGATATGGATTCTACACAGCCAAAGAGCGACAACGCTTTCCTTGACGGTATTACATATCACGGTTCCGACCGTTCTATGGCATCAGGCATGGATGCAATTGACTTCCAGATGCACAGAATGTTCGGTAGCGCTAAGAACGCTTATAACTTCGCTGTTAACAACGACCAGTATTACAATGATGCAACATACAGCGTAATGTATGTTGATTCACACGACTATGCTCCTGAACAGCCGGATGAAACAACTCGTTTCACAGGCGGTACACAGACATGGGCAGAGAATATGGATCTTATGTTCACATTCCGTGGTATTCCTTGCGTATACTATGGTTCAGAAGTTGAGTTCAAGAAGGGTGAGCTTATTGATAAGGGTACACTTATTTCTCTTGAAAACTCAGGTCGTGCATACTTCGGTGATTATCTTGAGGGTACTGTAAACGCTACTGACTTCAGTGAGTACACAGCATCAGGCACTGTTGCTGACACTCTTGCAAGCCCGCTCAGTAAGCACCTTTCAAAGGTTAATGCTATTCGTCGTGCTATCCCCGCTCTCCAGAAGGGACAGTACACAGCATCAAGCACATATGTAACAGGCGGTGATATGTCTTATGTTCGCCGTTATACTGACGACAGCACAGACAGCCTTGCACTCGTTTCAATTTCTTCAGGTGCAACATTCAAGAACATTCCTAACGGCAAGTATGTTGACGCTGTTACAGGTGATGTTAAGTATGTTACTGACGGTACACTTACAGTTCCGGAACTTGCTAAGGCTAACATGAGAGTTTATGTATGCTGCGCAAGCGGATTTACAGGTATCGACGGTCAGATCGGCGGAGATTCTGCTTACGCTAAATAATGCGGAATATTCCACACTCAACACGATTCTGATTCTGTAATCAAAATTAATTACGGCACTCCGAGTAAAATCGGGGTGCCGTTTTTTAATTGTTATTTTATTTGTTCGTAATATTTTAAAAAATATGCTTATAATAAAAGTGTATCCGAAGTGTTATGTCAGCTTAAAAATGCTTGACAAAAAATTATTATTTATATTTGTGTTCCGTTTAGGTCGCATATTCATCATAAAAATGCGTTCATGTTTAAAAATACAGAAAGGTCAAAAACCGATTCATCGGGGCTTGATTATTCAAAAACGGTTCTTATCAGACCTGAGGATTATTATAAATATTTAACTGAAAATGCAGTCGTTGATACAATGAATATAAGGCTGTCAGAATGAGTATTTATAAAATTGAAAAAGAGATTTCAAAATACATAGAGGGCTATGTCAGATCAGTTTCGGATTTTGAAAACGCTGACAAAAAATCTTTTGAACGAAAATACAAATATTCCACGCTTAAATATTTCCATGATATTCTCGGTATAGAATAACAATCGGGTAACAAATTTACTGAATGTAAACTTCTGCTACCCGATTGTTCTCTTATATTTTTTATTGTTATAATCTGCACTCAAAAATTTCGTTGGTGTCGGAAAATCCATGTGATTTATACCATTCTGCCGAATTTTTGCTTGGCCATGCAAAGACAAGTTCGCAGTTGATTGACGAAAGGTAGTTCTTTACATAATCGAGCAGTCGAGTGCCGATGCCCTTGCCACGATATTCTTCAAGCGTGAACACCTTTGTGAGATACGCAATAAATTCACGCTTTGCATTCGGGGTGGGAATTGTCGGAATAAGATATACAAACATTGCCGAAAGAATTTTCGCATTCTCATCTTCCGCAACGAAGATTTTATATTCCTTGTTCGTGTATAAAAAGGCAACGAACTCCTCGATAAATACCGATTTTGTTACACCGTCGGTGTTGTGTTCACCGTAAGTTTCGTCGTCCTCAACAGCATGGGTCCATCTCATTTCCGCAAGCTGAACGAAATCTCTGTCCTGAACCTCTCTTATTACCATGCTATCACCTCATCAAATTATTTTCAACTTAAGTATAACACAAATTTCTGCGATTACAAGGATGCAATTCGTCAGTATTCGCTTTCGATTCCACTCATTACAGTTATTCATTTGGTATTGTTCCTTGGGTATTTTTCTCTTAGTCTTTTTCTATGGGTATTATTAGGCTTCAAATTCTGAAGGGGACGGGTTCAAATTTTGAAGGGGGGAGGTGTAAATTCTGAATCCCATGGGTGCAATATTTGAAGTAGGGGGGTGCAGTATTTTACATGGGGTATGAAGTGATATTCGCAGAGTGTGTTGTTGCAGATTATGAGGTGGCAGAGTTTTCGTATTTGTAATATTCGACAAGGTTGTCCCTGCCGAAACCTTCGTCATAAAAATTCGGGTTGATCGAGAACAGATAGGACGATGACTGAATCTTGCCGTATTTGCCGACCGTAAAACCGCCCGATTTGGTAATGATTTTTCTTTTGCAAAGGAATTTTATGCTTTCCCTAACGGTGTTGTCGGAGATTGCACAGGCCTCTGCAATGGTGTGTATGGACGGATAACAGGTGTTCGATTCGTCACAGCATTTGAGTATGTAGCATAAAACAGCGAACTGTTGCGGTTTTAGGTTGAGGTCAAACACCTCGTTTGGTACCATAAAAAAGTTAGTCATAAAATCGCCTCCGCTTATAAGCTCAAAAGGCGAAAAAATGTATATTTTAATGCATTTTTTGAAAAATTTTAATGGAGTTTTTTCTTTATACGGTTAATAATTGAAATGATTTTAGCAATTGCTTTAAAACAATAATTCTATGAAAGAACAATTTCGTAGGGGCGGATATTATCCGCCCGCACGGCGAGCCGCCGTACCCAATTCGTGTAGATAGTTTATAATGTCAAAAAACATATTATGCTCGAGCGTAGTATTGCAACCGTTCGCACAATCCAGTAGGGGCGTTCATTGGACGCCCGCCCTGATGAAATTATTTGTTTTATGTGTGTGTTATGATGTGATGAAAATTGTGTATTCTAATGTAGGGTCGAACCGTGTTCGCCAATCGTTTTGGTTGCAAAACCAAAACGAACAAACACACAATCTATTTGTTTCAAAAAATTATACTGTCAAATTGAAATTAACTTTTATTCAATTCGTGCTTACACACGAATTGATTGGCTAACGAGGTTCGCCGCTACGGTATAACGGTAAATTTCCGACATTTATATAATTTAATTTACCATAAAATTTGTACTATTACTTGCGGGCGGATAATATCCGCCCCTACTAAGGAGCGAGGCACTCGCCATGCATAGGGCAATATTAGTGCAAAGCAAATCTCGGGAGTTATAGTTTTGGCTATATCAAACTGCCTACACGAACTGGGTGCGGTGACACACCGCCGCTTGACAATTTTAGGATTGCGATATATAGTATAGTCAAGGGAAAAGATTAACGGCAAACGCCGTAAAAATTGTGGGGTGAGCAGATGAAAATAACACTTAATCCCGACAAAGAAACAGTAAAGACAGTTAAAGAGGGCTTGAAGAGGACAGGCGGTTACTGCCCGTGCAGAATTCAGCGTACAGAGGAATACAAGTGTATGTGCAAGGAATTCAAGGAGCAAATTGCCGATCCTGATTTTGAGGGCTTTTGTCATTGTATGCTTTACTACAAATCAAAAGATTAAAATAACCGAACAGGAGGATTGTTATGGAAATAGAGCTTTACAAAGAAACTTTTGAGCAGGAGGTTTTGCAGTCGGATATTCCCGTGCTTGTAGACTTTTGGGCAACATGGTGCGGTCCGTGCAAGATGATTGCCCCGATTGTGAAAGAAATCGCTGACGAATATGACGGCAAAATTCTTGTCGGCAAGGTTAATGTTGACGAAGAACCCGACCTTACAATGCAGTATAATGTGTCGAGTATCCCGACTCTTATGGTGTTCAAAAACGGTCAGCTTGTCAACAAGGCAGTAGGCTATCGTGAAAAGGACGAAATTCTTAAAATGCTCAAGTAAATATACCGACTATAACACAAAACCGTGTGTACAGAAAAAGTACACACGGTTTTTTCATGTAGTTTTGTTTTTAGTTTGTGGCATATTATTTTACAGGTTGGGAAAGAATTGGCTTGAGTACAGCCAGAGTGCTGAATGTGGAGTTTTCAGTTTTTGTAATTAATTCACCGTTATATTTTTCGGTGATGTCTTTTACAATTTTCAGTCCGTAACCGTGCAACTCGGTATTTTTCTTTTGCTTTTTAGAGGCATCGGAAAACTTATTTTCGCATTTAATGTAAATATAATCATTGTCCTCTTTGCAAGAGATATACATAGTTTTATCGTCGCCGTCATAGCTTTTCAGTGCGTTTATGCTGTTGTCCAACAGGTTGACAAACACTCGGCAGATATCAAAATCAGAGATGTTGATGTTATTTTCAAGAATTATATTATCAACGATTTTAATTGACAGTTTTTCCGCAATTTCCGATTTATCAAAGAGAACCGCATTTACAATTCTGTTATTGCAGAATTGGTGCGTTCTGGTGCTGTTCATAATATCGGTAATTCCCTGAGCAATTTCCGTTGCTTTTTTATTGCCCTCTGCGGTGTTTTCGGAAAGTTGAATGTTGATTACCTGAACAAGGTTGTTTATGTCATGTCTTAGTTTTGCTGTGTTTTCATAGTTTTTAAGCATCTTTTGATAGTATTCTGTTTGCAGTTTGTTCTGGTATTCGAGCATTTTATTTTCGGATTTGATTTTGTAGTACGACGAACTGCTCTTGGTGAAATATACAATAATACAGTCCAAAAGAATAGACATAAAAATATAAAAGTAAAAAAAGCTACGATTGGTGTTTTTAAAATTGTATGGCATGTAGTCCCATATGCTGTTATGGTCAATAATCCAAAAGGATATGAACATAATTTCAATTGTTAAAAGCAGAATGAAAAAAACAATATTGCTTTTGAAAAAGATTTTAGAATCGTTACGGTAAAGTTTACTCCAAAGTAATATATATACGGCAAACAAGAAAACAACGATCATTGACGAAAGCATATATACATATGGCTTGGATATGTAGTATTTATCGGAATTAAAAAGAACTACAACTATGAGATATCCTAAGTAGTCGGTTACAAATATAATGGCAATAGATATCAATGACGAAATCAAACAAATGTGTTTTCTCTCTTTGTAAAGGAAAAAATCACACAGTATAATTGACACTATAGATGCTTGGGTTGCCCAGGCAGGTGTACCGTCAAAATGTAGAGGAAACAATGAAATGTATAGGATTACCATACTTAAAAGTATGGTGGGTAATCTCTTTAGTTTACTTTTTAATATAAATGTAGTAGAAACATTTGCGACAAACATATAGTAGATATACAGCCACATCTGCATAGGTAAATAATTAGCGTTTTGAAATATAGAATGCAAAATAATCACTCCGTTACAATCCCATTTTTAATGCTTTGTAATCAAAAAACCGTTTTTTAGCATTTTCACAGTGACTTCTGCTGACGGGTATGCTTTCGCCGTTTGTCAGTATGATTTTTGATTTTGACAATTTTGCCGCATATTTTAAATTTACAGTATAGCTTTTATGACATCTCAGAAAGCTGTTGTCAAGTTTATTCATAGCGACATCAAGCTTAATGTATTCTTCATAATTATCTGTAACGGTATGGTATGTTACCTTTCGCTCACGACTTTCAAGATAAATTATTTTGCTCTTGTCAATCGAGATGTTTTGTCCCTGTACAGAAATTTTTATCAGACTCGGTTTGCCGAGATTAAATTGATTTATGATTTTATTTATGTAGTAAAATAAAACCTTATTGTCAATAGGCTTTGTAAGCAGTCCCCAAGGGTTGAAGTCGATAAAAATATCCTGACAGTATTCTGTATATCCGGTGATAAAAATAACAGGAATGTTCGGAATATATTTACGAATTTTTCTCAGCGTATCAATTCCGTTTTCTTCTTTAACGCAGATGTCCATAATAATTGTATCGGGAATTTCATTTTTTAATATTGCATTTTCCAAATCTTTAAGGACATTGAATGATTTGGTCTGTATTTGTTTTCCAAATTCAGAATTAATTGATGACTCTATGTAATCGGTAATTTTTTTATCATCATCGCATATGGCAATTATCATACACTCCACCCCCTGTATGAATTATATCACATAGCTCTAAAAGAATATTGATTTTTTAAAATAAAACGGTTGTTTTTTACATTATTTGTGTTGTTTTTTACATATATCTGTAAAAAAAAGTCGGAAGTTGGTAGAATGAAAACAACACAAGTCAAAAAGCATTATGGTTTATCAAATTTACGGTTAGTATGGTTATGCAATGGTTGGTAACTGTGAAGAATTGTGTAGTATGGCTGAATCTGAAAAATGTACTTTAGCTTGTGCAGGATATTGGTATAGGAGTAGGATACTATGAGTTGAAATAAATAATACAAATGAAATGTTTGCTTAAGAAACAGCTCGATTGATGATTTTGTTATGACTTTTTGAGTCTTTCAAGCTCTTTGTCAATTATCATTGCAACAAGTTCTTTTCCATGAGAATCAAGCTTTTTGAATTTGTTGTAAATTATATCATACTCCTCTTCATCCTGTGCTGATTTTCGGTTAAGTGAAACATTGCAAAGGTCGTTAACGGTAAGATTAAAATAATCGGCTATTTTAATAAGTGAATCAACGGATACTCCTTTTTTATTTTTTAATGAATCATTTAAGGTGGTGGCCGCAATTCCGATTTTTTCTGCAAGCTGGCGAATTGACATATTATTTTTTGTCAAAAGGAGCCTGATATTTGAAGAAGAAATTTGTGCATAATCAGTTGTGTTCATGGCATAACCTCCTTTTCTCATAATTATAGCCGTTTATCTGTCTATAATCAATTACAAAATAGAAATTATATGGCAAGTTTTTTGTTTGATATTGACAATAAACACGAAATCGTATAAAATTAAGTAGTAAATAAACGAAAATTCGGGCGGTGATATAATGAATTGCGTTTTTCCATTAATAAAAAAGGCTATTGAAGAAGGAAATATCACTGTTGATGACATTGCAAAAAGTGTTGGCGAAGATGTTGTGATTATAAAGGAAAAGCTGTGCGGTAAAGAGGATTTTATTATCAATGAAGCAATGACCATAAATATGGAGCTGTTTCCGGATATTCCTTTTAAAACTTTATTTTCACATTATAAAAACGATTAGTTATCAGGTATTTTTGCAGGATCGTGTTGTTTGTCCGAAAAATCGGTCGTCTGTCGGTTTTTGGAGAAACTTGCTGAAATTCTGCTAATATATAATCAAACCAGCGGAAATAACCGCACAAACAGGAGGAGTAAAAAATGATCTCAAAAACAAAAAGCAAAAAAAGCTTTGCAAAACTCTTGCTTTCATTAGCGTGCGTTCTGTGTATGGCATTTTCGGTTGTTATTCCGGTTAATGCCGAAGCAGCCAACGCAAGTGTAACAAATGTAAGCGAAAGTCTTGTTCAGGTAAGAATGATTTACAAGAAAGACAGTCGTGATAAGGGTACACCTATTCAGGGCGGTACAGGTTTTCTTATCAACAGCAACACAGTTCTCACATGCGCTCATGTTGTTGATGTAAATGACGATGTTAAGGCAATTTGTAAAGATATTTTCGGTTCAAATTACAGCATTGACAACCTGAGCCTTGAAGTTGTTGTTTCAGGTGATGTAACAATCCCTGTTAAGGTTAAGAAGGAAAGTCAGGAAATGGACTTTGCAATTGTAAACCTTACCGAGATGATGAACAGAAGAACACCCGCTGTTCTCGGCGACAGCGACAGTGTTGACAAAACACAGGTTGTTTATGCTCTCGGTTTCCCCGCAGCAGTTGCAGAGCTTCAGAACAAAAATACATACACAAGCGATGATGTAACAATCACAAGCGGTGAGGTTTCAAAGATTACTTCATCTGACGGTATTGATTATATTCAGCACGGTGCAATTCTTAATAACGGTAACTCGGGCGGTCCTCTTGTAAATGAGAACGGCGAGGTAGTTGGTATCAACAAGGGTACAAAGAGCAACTACTACTATTCCGTAAGCATGAATCAGGTTAAAAATATCCTTGACGAACTCGGCGTTGAGTATCAGAGCGGTACGGGTGCATCTGTAAGCAAAGGTGAAACAGTCGCACCGGAAACAGAGGAACAGCCGGCAACAGAGGCAGTTGCTCCCGCAACAGAGAAACAGGAAGCTACAACAACTGCAGTTGCTTCAACAGATAAGAACAACGACAACGGCGACTCTTCAAAGATGATTATTATTATTGCAATTGCCGCAGTAGCTGTAATTATTATTATCGTAGTAATTATTATTATTGTTTCAGGCAGCAAGAAGAAGTCTAAACCCGTAAGAAATGTTCCGAACGGTCCGACAGGTATGAACAGAGGTCCTTCAGCTTATGGAAACCAGCCTCAGCCAAACAGAGGTTCATCACCTTACGGCAATCAGCCGCAGCAGAGCGGTGCTTACAGACCTAATGTACCGAGTCAGGGTGCTGCTCCGACAGTTCCGAACAATGAGGGTGCAGGTCAGACAACCGTTCTCAACGAAGGTGCAGGCGAAACAACAGTTCTCGGCTATCAGCCGACAGGCGCTGTTCTCGTGAGAACTTCAACAAACGAGAGAATCAGCATCAACAAGCCCGAATTTGTAATCGGTAAGGAAAGAAGAAGAGTTGACTATTGCATCAGCAATAACAATTCTGTCAGCAGAGTACATGCAAAGATTAAGGCTCGTGCAGGCAAGTTCTTTATTTCAGACCTTGGTTCAACTAACTGCACTTATGTAAACGGAAACAAGCTTACTCCAAATCAGGAAGTTGCTCTTAGCAACGGTGACAAGATTAAGATTTCTGATGAAGAGTTCCAGTTTATGGGCTGATTAAGCAGGTATTAATATGAATTATTTAACAGCAGTACATACAGATGTAGGAATCAGGAAGAAAACAAATCAGGATTCGGCTCTTGTTATGGAGGCAACAACCGACAAGGGAAATGTATTATTGACTGTTGTTTGTGACGGTATGGGCGGCCTTGCTAAAGGTGAGGTCGCCAGTGCTGCCGTTATAGATGCGTTCAGTAAATGGTTTGAAAATGATCTTCCGAAAATTGTAGGTTCACCCGATATGAAAGATATGATTTTCCGTTCATGGGAAAAGATTGTTTTTGATATGAACCGAAATATTTCTTCTTTTGGAAAAAGAACGGGAATAAGTCTCGGTACTACCGTTGTTGCCTGTCTGTTTGCAGGCAATGAATATTATATCGTAAATATAGGCGATTCAAGAGCGTATTGTTTCAGCGACAGAACATATCAGCTGACCAAAGACCAGTCGTATGTTCAGCGGGAAATTGATATGGGCAGAATGACGCCCGAAGAGGCTGAGACCTGTCCGAAAAGAAATGTTCTTTTACAATGCATAGGTGCAAGCGAATACATTGAACCCGCATTCTATAACGGCAGTATGGTGTCGGGTCAGATATTTATGCTTTGCTCCGACGGATTCAGACATGTTATCACCGATGAAGAAATGTATGAAAGACTTAATCCGTTTGTGCTTAACAATGAACAGCAGATGAAAGATAATGCAGTTTATCTTACCGAGCTTGATAAATACAGAAGAGAACAGGACAACATTACGGTTGTTTTAGTAAGGGTAGAGTGAGAGTATGCTTGAGATTGGTTCCGTAATCGATGGAAAATATAAAATACTTAATGTAGTTGGCAAAGGCGGTATGAGCGTTGTTTACCTTGCCATGAATGAAAGGGCAAACAAACAATGGGCAATCAAAGAAGTTCGCAAAGACGGTATGCAGAGCTTTGAGGTTGTAAAGCAAAACCTCGTTGCTGAAACCGATTTGTTGAAAAAACTTAATCATCCGCATTTGCCAAGTATTATTGATGTTATCGACTGTGACGATACATTCCTTATCGTTATGGATTATATCGAGGGTAATCCGCTCAGCAAGGCTCTTGAAACGAGCGGCGCTCAAAATCAGGACGATGTTATTGAGTGGGCAAAACAGCTGTGCGATGTTCTTGGATATCTTCATTCAAGAAAGCCCCCGATTATTTACCGTGATATGAAACCGTCAAATGTTATGCTCAAGCCGGACGGAAATGTAATGCTCATTGATTTTGGTACGGCACGAGAGTTTAAGTACTCAAGTGTTGCCGACACAACCTGTCTTGGTACACAGGGATACGCCGCACCCGAGCAGTTCGGCGGTCACGGACAAACCGATGCGAGAACGGATATCTATTGTCTCGGTGCTACTATGTATCACCTTGTAACAGGACATAATCCTGCAACACCTCCGTATGAGATGTACCCGATTCGCCAATGGAATCCGATGCTTTCGTCAGGTCTTGAAGAAATTATTCTCAAGTGTACGCAGAGAAATCCCGAGGACAGATATCAGTCCTGTGCAGAGCTTTTGTATGCTCTCGACCACTACAAGGATCTTGATATTGAAAATAAAAAGGTTCAGTCATTTAAGTGGAAAACCTTCCTTGCCTCATTTATTATGACGATTGTTATGCTTGTCGGTACAATCGGATTCAGTGCCGGTCTTACGGTTCAGACTTCATCAACTTATGAGAGTTATATTGCAAACGGCGACAGTGCGGTAAGTCAGGATGCGGCTGAAAAATATTATTTGGATGCTATAAATGTTGATCCTGCAAATCCGTTGGCATATCAAAAACTTCTTGAAAGATGTACCTCTGACTCGAAACTTTCCGAAGATGAGTACAACACCATTAAAGATGCGATATATGAACACGAGGACGAACTCAAATCAAAGTATCCGTCGGAATATGCCGATAATGTTGCATATAAACTCGGTCAGGCATTGTACTTTTCATATGTGCCGTCATCACAGAAATCTGAAAGTGAGAGCTTTAGTATGGCAGGCATAACGGTTTCTCAAAGATGGCTTGATATTGCACAGAAAATGGGTAGTACCGAACAGATAAAGCACAGGGCGGAACTTTTGAGTTCGATGTCAAAGGCATATCAGAATATGTCGGGCAAATCTCTTGAGGGCGATCCCGTTGAAGAAGTTAAGGAGTATTGGAACAATCTTGTTGAGATTGCGTCCCCAAATATTGCCAAAGACGAAAACAACCAGATAGCACTTTTGATTTACAGAAATGTTACTTCGCAAATATATACAAAGTATTATTGGTTTATAAAAAACAGTCTTGCAACTGCTAAGGATATAAGCAACGAACTTGATAATATTGAAAAGTATGTTAATGAAATCAAAGTAGCTGTTCCGGATGATGAGGAACTTCAAATTCTTGTTAATGAATGTCTTGGTAACATTGAAAATACAAGAAGTTTGGATAATTCGGGGGTGAAATAATGGATTTAATTTCGATTTTTAGGATTTGTTTTTACGTATGCCTTGCGTTTACGATTTTGTTTTTCATTATTTCAGTCGTTCTGTTTTTCCTGTTTGATATCAAAACAATTTTTAATATCAGAACAGGTCGTGCAAAGCAGAAAACAATCAAAGAAATGCAGGCGGCAAATAATTCAACGGGCAGACTTCGTGTTGACGGAAAGACGCTTACTTCACAGCTTTCAAAAAATGACAAAAAGAATATCAAGAAGAAGAGGGAAAATATTATCGTTCCGCCACAGACGGAGCCTGTTAAAGAACAGTATGTAAATCAGAGCAAGACTCCTTACGGCGACGGTTCGGAAAATACAACGGTTCTTCAACCACAGGCTGAACCGACAGCCGTGCTTTCACAGCCTGATATTCAAAGCTATGATCCTGGCGCACAGACAACGCAACAGCTTTCCGAAAGCGATATGAATAATATAGGTTACGACAATTCTTTTGCATATGACAATGTGCAGAATGTGAATTTTCAGATTGTCAAAAAACTTGTGGTTATTCATACCGATGAAATTATTAACTGATAATAATTAGAAGCTCAACAGCAGTTTTCTGCTGTTGAGAATTCGTATATTTTGAGGTGAACTACTTGAAAAGTGATATAAACAAGTTTAAGGCGGTATTGGTTTTGCTTACTGTTTCACCGCTTTCGCTATTAATTCTTCTTTCCCTCAGTTTTGAGGGAGATTCGGTAAACATTCCCTTAATTTGCATTACAGAGGTTATTTTTTGGGGATGTATGGTTGCAGGATATGCTTTGCTTGCAATGATTAATAAAAGCCGAAAGTCAAAAATAAAAGGCAAGCAGACACTTAAAAAGACAAAACCGGGTGTTATCTGTTTTTTCTCAAACAGATTTGCCATTGTTTTTGATATGATTATGGGACTTTCGTTTGTGCTGACGATTATATTTTGGATATTTCCTGTTTTGAACTGTGCTGTGATAGAAACTTTCGCAGTATTTCTCTTTTCTCTGCATATGCACAGTATCTTTAACGGGGTGAATTATAAATATATAAAGAGTATATCTGACAAAAAAGAAGGAGAGTAAACAATGGAATTGAATTTTTCAAAAAAGACCAGAAAAATCGTTGCGTCATTGCTTGCTGTGGCAATCCTCCTCGGAGTTCTGCCCGTTAGCGGCTTGACAGGCAATTCTTCGGGTACTGAAGGAAACAACGGTTCTGCAAACACAATTTTTGTCAAATCATATCATCAGCCCGTGCTTTTTGACAGCAACGGCAATGTGAAATCGGTATTGACAAAAAAAGACGGAACATATACCGGAACTAATGTAAACAGTAGTGATCAAATTGTTTTTCTGAGAAATGATGTTGCAAAGGAAATTACAGTTGGTAATACAATTGTTTTTTACAAGAAAAGCAGTAACACAAGTACTACTGATGATGCAGAGCCGTATGATCGTATTCATGTGTGGAAAGAAAATGGCGAGTCATATAAGGAATGGAAAAGTGATGACGCTATAATGAAAAAATATAGCGGTAATTTATATTACTATATTTATCCGTCTGATAAAAACAAGGTTATATTCCATAACGGATTGAATGACGACGAAGTAGGTGTGAAAAAGAGCAAAGAGTGGGATTTAAATGAGTGGCAAGTATATACTAAAAACGGTTTAGCAGGCTCTCTTTTAAATACATTGCCAACTTGTAAAGTCGGTGATAACAATGCTTTTTCATATTACAGCGGAAAAATTACCTCTGAAAAAATTGAAAAATCAGATAAATTCGGTGCTACCGTAACAGATGTTGCTGGAAATGAATCTGATGTTTTTAAAAATGACAAGATTACTTTTTATAAGTTTTTAACATCGAAAGAAAATAGTGAAGCTTTGATAGATAATGTTAAGGTGAATGATGTTGACGGTTTTAAGGGTGTAGTTACAGCCAAAAAACTTAAAGAAGATTGTACAGAAGTTGAATACACTTATACCTATACCGATAATACATACGGGATTAAATTTACCGATACAAAAACGGTAAATTATACATTTGAGACTCCGTTATCTGTTTCAGGTGAGTGGAATGTTAAGGTAAGTGATAAGGAAGTAACTGACGAAGATAATAAATTATATTATAAAGATGAAACATCATTTAATAAAATAACCGTTTCATTTGATAATGCAAAAGTTACATATGGCGGTAAAGAAATTTCAGGAGCAACAAATGATTCCGCAACGGAAGACGGTTCATTAAAATCCGAATATTTTCTGAATGATAAGGAAGTTTCATCGGCTCATCTTAATATACAAACTGACAGTAACAAGTCAAAAGATGAAAATATATTAAAGGTAAAATACAGCTACACAGTCAACGGAAAAACTTATGAAACATTTGAAACATTTACGTTTTATTGTTATGTTGATAGTACCGCACCTGAAATTACATCATTTGAGTTCGCTACTGTAGAGAGTGATGTTGATAAGGTTCTGTCATTTTTGACCTTTGGTATCTATAACAATGATCAAGTTGTTGTAACTGTTAATGCAGAGGATAAAAATATTTCATCGGGTATTAAGAAAGTATCACTTTATAATGGTGAAGATGGAATTACCGCTGATGATAATGACTATACTTATGAAAATGGTGTATTTAGCCAAACATTCACACTTGCTTGCGGAGAAAATGAATTCAATCAGTATATGCTAACTGCAAAGGCTTGGGATAATGTAAATAATGAGTCGGCATCTTATACTTTTGAAAAGACTGATAAGGCGGAAGATTTATACTCAAAAGGACTTAAAGCTAAGCCATCAGACAGTGCGGATACAGAAGTTGTAACAAATACAATTGCTCCGATTGTTACATCAATTACATCAAAAGAGTATGGTTCTGTTAAATACACAAAAGCAAACAAAACAGAATGGTATTCAGGAAATGTTGAGTTTAATATTTCTGCAAAGGATAGTACTGATGATAATTACCATACGGGTATCAAAAGTGTAACTGCTACATTCAATGGAACTGATGTTTCTGAAAAATTAAAAGGTCTTCCTGTTTTTACTGCTGAAAAGGTTGAAAGTGTTAATGA
>ERZ857972.639-NODE-639-length-29803-cov-22.671675_pt1 | contig 29803 bp, 30 predicted proteins | sample MGYA00519757_ERZ857972 | MGnify/ENA primary metagenome ERZ857972 (study PRJEB31778, sample SAMEA3449383) | human gut metagenome | biome: human gut; feature: human-associated habitat; material: faeces | place: United Kingdom | collected 2010/2012 ...
AAAGTCATTACGGGTTTCTTTACTATTTTCTCGTTGTTCAATTTTCAAGGTCCTACGCACTTTCAAGGCTTGTTTGCTTTCTTCATTTGAAGTCGCTAACCTCAGCAGTGCAAGAGCTATTATACTACGTTGTTTTGATTTTGTCAAGCACTTTTTAAAAGTTTTTTAAAAAGTTTTTTCAGCTTTTAAAATCAAAACTGAGCAACACTTTCGATTACTTTCTGAATGTTGACTCTCCACTTCCGTACGTTCTACACTCTTTCACCGTCTGTGTTTTCTCTTGTCTGCCTCGCCTCTCAGCGCAACAGTTGATATTATATCAGCACTTCTTCCTTTTGTAAACCCCTTTTTGACAATTTTTTATCTTTTTTTACATTATCGGCAAATCTTCTACATTATTTGATTATTGCAATGATTTTTGATATCTTTTTACCATTACTTTCCTTTGTCTTAACATATACTGCTCTTTATCCCCCCTATATATACATATATATGTAATAAATAAAGAAATTGATTTTTTATTTCATGGCTCTGAGCCTTGGCTCTTCTATTGTCTTTTTATATGACTTAAAACGCCCGTATTTATTCACATTGTACAAATTTCATAAAGTTTGTGTTTAAAGACTGGACTTTTCTCAAAAATGTGTTATTATAGTATATGTAAAGTGATATGGTTTTGGCATTCTGCTACTTGGTGTTGAAGCTACTTACCTTTACAAATTGCAAATATCCGGAGGTTTAGTTATGAGTTTTGACAGAATTATCGCCATTACAAGACAGTATGGTTCCGGCGGACACGATATCGGTAAAGCTCTTGCCGAGAGGCTTGGTATATCGTTTTATGATAAGGAGCTCATTTCTATTGCCGCCAAAGAGAGCGGTGTATCTCCCGAGGTATTCAAGCATGCTGACGAAAGAGCTACCAACAGTCTTTTGTATTCATTGTCTGTGGGACTGTACAATTACGGTAACAACTTTTCTTCAGTGGGCGACCTGCCGGTTAATGACCGTCTTTATATTTTACAGCACAAGATTATCAAGCAGCTTGCAGAAAAGGAAAATTTCGTTGTTGTCGGTAGATGCGCCGACTATGTTCTTAAAGATAATCCGAAGCTTGTGAAGGTATATATTTATGCTGATCTTGATAAGAGAATTAAAAGAGCTGTTGACAGACAGGACATTGACCCTGCCAGAGCCAAACAGGCAGTTTTGAAGGCAGACAAGAACAGAGCAAATTACTATAGTTTTTATTCAGGAAAAAAATGGGGTCTTGCAGACAACTATGATTTGTGCCTTAACACCACTAACATTACAGTTGATCAAGCCGTTGACATTATTATAAGTTACATCAATATTTGTGACTCAAATAAAAAATAACACTCATATTCGAGCATTTCCTGAATATACTATATTGTTTTATTAAGGAGGTGTACTATATGAAATTTGTCATTATGGATCTTGATGATTTTATCTTTGGTAACGAAGAATGGCACGAGAGCGAAAGATAATCGCTTTTCGGACAGAATTTTAATTATTTACCGTGATTTTTTATCATTGACATAAAATCAAAAAAGAGGCGGATACTCAATCAAAAGTATCCGCCTTTTTTGTTGCCCCTTAAAACGAAACGAGGGCTTGCATTAATATTGTATGCGTCAAAATCGCAATTATTCATTGTTATTTATAAAAGAAAGCGGATCGGCGTACTTGCCATCAATCTTCACTTCAATGTGTATATGGTTTTCGTCCCCCGCCTCAAAGGGGACTGCACCGATTGTACCGACTTTCTTCCCGACATCGATTGAATCACCCTTGTTTACATCAACCGAGCCAAGTCCGCAATATCTGCATATGACATTGTCGGTTGAAATTTCAACGATTTTGCCGAGCATTTTATCCTCACAAACATTAGTAACTACTCCACCCGTCATTGCGGTTACATCATCGCCGAGTTTACCGCCGAAATCAACTCCCGTGTGCGGTTTCCATACATTCAAAGTTTTGAAATAAACACTTTTTTCGCTGTACTCCCGAACAACATTGTTTGAATTAAGCGGATAGTTCAGGCTCAAATCTGTTGAAAGCATTGTTTCAAGAGCGTTTTTTGAACTTTCTGTCGGATTTGTTGACGGTTCTTCGGTTGCCGCAATGGTAGGAACTTCGACATCAAGCTTAACCTCAGGCAAGGTTTGGGTTACACCCGTGACATTTTCATTAACCTTAACCTCATTGCTTTGAGTTGCGGCAGGAGTTTTTGCACTTGGCACTGATAATGTATTGTAGGTTGAGTACACCGCCATGCAAACGGCAATCAGACAAATTGAGCAAGCCGTGTAAAATCCGATTTTTTCACGGCGACTGCGTTTTTTCTTTCTGTTGTTATAACAATCGCTCATAAAAAAGCACCTCCGTTTCTATTATTGACTGAGGTGCTAAATTTATACAGTTGTATATACAAAAATCCCTCCCGAAAAACGAGAGGGATAAGTTTGTTTTTAAGTATCAATTAGTATCAATTATACTTTTCTGCAAACAGCATTGATTGACTCCGGAATTTCGCTTTCGTCAGCAGAAATAAGGAGAACAATGTTAGTTGATGCAGTTTCGGCAAGATCCTGAAGCTTCTTTGTGAAGGTTTCAAGGCCTGCAAGAGCCTCCGGGCAAATCTTGAATGTTGAGTCAACGAGAATGTCAGTAACATCATAGTTGCCTGCGCAGATACCGCTGATAAAACCGAAAAGCATATCATAACCGCTGATGAGATACTGCTCTGTATCAATAAGTCTTGCCTTATGTGTAACATCATATGTGAGCTTTGAGCCTTTTTCAATTACAACAACATTGCCTGTTGAAGCGGCAACAGCCTCGTTAGCAAGAGAGATGAGCTTTTTAGTTTTGCCTGTTCCTTTTTTACCGATAAGTAAAGTAACCATAATTAGTTCCTCCGTTGTTATACTTTATTAAGAAATTATCCGAGTCTTGCCTCAAGAGCAGCCTTCTGATCCTCATAGCCCGGCTTGCCGAGAAGAGCGAACATATTCTTCTTGTAGCTTTCAACACCCGGCTGGTTAAACGGATTAACACCGAGCATATAACCTGAAATAGCACAAGCCTTCTCAAAGAAGTAGATGAGATAGCCAAGCTCTGATTCGTTCATTTCGGGAACATTAAGAACAATGTTCGGTACACCGCCGTCATTATGAGCGAGAACTGTACCCTCGAAAGCCTTCTGATTTACGAATCCCATTGTCTTGCCCGAAAGGAAGTTAAGACCGTCAACATTTGTCGGGTCTGTACCGAGAGTAACTTCTTTTTTACATTTATCAAAGAGAACAACAGTTTCAAACATTGTGCGTCTGCCGTCCTGAATGTACTGACCGAGTGAATGAAGGTCTGTTGAGAAGATAACGCTTGCGGGGAAAATACCCTTGTTATCCTTGCCTTCACTCTCTGCAAAGAGCTGCTTGAACCACTCTGACATCATTGTGTAAGCCGGCTCATAAGAAACCATAACTTCCATAGTTTTGCCCTTGCGGTAAAGCATATTTCTGATTGCAGCATATTTGTAACAATCGTTTGTCTTTAAATCATCGTTGTCAAATTCTTTCTGAGCTGTTGCGGCACCCTGCATAAGAGCGTCAATATCAGCACCCGAAACTGCGATAGGAAGAAGACCTACTGCTGTGAGAACCGAGAAACGGCCGCCTACATCGTCCGGAACAACAAATGTTTCGTAACCTTCTTCGTCGGCAAGAGCCTTGAGTGTACCCTTGGCCTTGTCAGTTGTGCAGTAAATACGCTCTCTTGCGCCCTCTTTACCGTACTTCTTTTCGAGCATTTCACGGAACACACGGAAAGCGATGGCAGGCTCAGTTGTTGTACCTGACTTGGAAATCATATTTACGGAAACATCCTTGCCCTCGCAAAGCTCCATGATTTCTGCAAGTGCAGATGAGCTGATTGAGTTACCTGTGAAGAAAATCTGCGGTGTGTCCTTGCAGGTAAGGTTGTAGTTCTGTGATGAAAGAAATTCAATAGCCGCTCTTGCGCCGAGGTAAGAACCGCCGATACCGATTACAATGAATACATCAGTATCTTTCTTGATTTTCTCTGCACACTTCTTGATGCGTGCGAACTCTTCCTTGTCATAATCTGTAGGAAGATTGAGCCAACCCAAAAAGTCGTTGCCGAGGCCGCTGCCGTCATGCAACACCTTGTGAGCTGCTTTAACTTCGGCAGCAACACCGTCATATTCGTGTTCGCCGATAAAATCACTTAAATACTTGTCATTTAACTTTGTTGCCATTTATAAATTCCTCCAAAATTCCTATAGCGAAAATAGAATCGCAATAAGTATCTTTGTTGTTTTATTATACTATAATATGAGCGTTTTTGCAAGGTCAATTTGTGAATTTTTAAAATAAACCCGCATTGTTTTTTGTACTGCTTTTAATAACAATGCACAAACGCTTGATTTTCCGACAAAATCAAAGCGAAATCAGTGAAGCAAACACATATTCAAGCAATGCACCGAAGCTTGTTTTTTGAACAGAATCGCCTGCACAAATATCAAAGCTCTGCACCTTTTTTGAATTGACAAGATATGTAAGCGTACCTATCTTCCTATTCTTTTCAACGGGTGCGTCAATATTGTCGGGCAGGTCAATTTCGGTTGTAATTTTAGCACCGTTTCCTTTGTCAACCACTATTTTTGAAGAAACCTTACATTCAAGCTTTACGCTGTCGGTCATACCGCCGTTCACTTCAATGCTTTTCGGCATATCTTCGGGAAGTGTTAATTCTTTTACAGAAACATTTGCAAAGCCGTAATCAAGAAGTGCCGCCGCATCTGCAAATCGCTCTTTGCCTGTTTTACAGCCGAGAACAACACTTATCAGCGAAACATCGCCCCTTGTTGCGGTTGCAGACATACAGCAACCCGCATCGTTGGTTGTGCCTGTTTTCAATCCCGTAATTCCGTTATAGGTTTTCAACAGCTTGTTCGTGTTGACAATCTGAGTTTTACCGCCACGAAGATTATCGAGCCAAATTGATGTGTAGTCAAAAATTTTCTCATGCTTTGTAAGCTCTCTTGACATAAGCGCAACATCATAGGCAGAGGTTATATGCCCCTCCTCGTCAAGTCCGTTACAGTTTTTGAAAACGGTGTCGTTCATTCCAAGTTCTTTTGCACGGCTGTTCATTTTTTCAACAAAAGCGTCCTCACTTCCGCTGATATGCTCCGCAAGCGCAACCGCCGCATCGTTGGCAGATACCACAACCGTTGCCTTTATCATATCATCCGCACTCATCGTTTCGCCTTTTTCAAGCCAAATGTCACTTCCGCCCATTCCTGCGGCGTGTTCTGATGCAGTAATTTCATCGTCAATGCTTAATTTTCCGCTGTCAACAGCCTCAAAGACGAGCAAAAGCGTCATTATCTTTGTTACGGACGCACACGGTCTTTGTTCATGCGGATTTTTCTCAAAAAGGACTTTGCCTGTTGACGATTCCATTAGCACGGCAGACGGAGCGGATATGCTGTCCGCACTGAGAGCATTCACCTTTAATCCGACAAACGGCGACATTAAAAGCACAGCACACAATGTTATTGAAACAAATGCCTTTCTTAACATAAAAAACACCTCGTTCATTAATATGAACAAGGTGTCGAATGTATGTAATAAAATATGTGCATTTTTTGAAGCTGTAACTTTTTAATACTTCTCAATAAGACAAACTGCATGAGCGGAAATGCCCTCAAGTCTGCCTGTAAAGCCGAGCTTTTCCTCGGTAGTAGCCTTAACGCTGACGAGAGAACTATCAATTCCGCAGGCATTGGCGATATTTTTTCTCATTTCGTCAATATGCGGTTTCAGCTTTGGCTGTTGAGCAATAACGGTTGAGTCGATATTGACAATTCTGTAGTTATAATCGGCAAGCACACGGCACACCTCTTTCAAAAGAAGAATGCTGTCTGCACCCTTATACTTTTCATCTGTATCGGGAAACAGCTTTCCGATATCACCGAGAGCCGCCGCACCGAGAAGTGCATCCATAATTGCGTGAACAAGCACATCGGCATCCGAATGACCGAGAAGTCCGAGTTCAAATGGAATCTCTGTACCGCCGATTATCAGCTTTCTGTTCTCGGCAAATTTATGCACATCATATCCGTGACCGATTCTCATATAATTCTCCTTTGCACAATCAACCCTGTTGTCTTGACTTGAGAATACTCTCTGCAATGACAATGTCAATCGGGGTTGTCAGTTTAATATTTTCCTCATTGCCCTTTACAACAAGAACCTCGCCGCCCATGTTCTCAATCAGCGAACAATCGTCTGTAAAGTTGATGATATTATCGCCGGCATTTTCAAGAGCAAAGCGGTACAGATCACGCTCAAAAACCTGCGGAGTCTGAACTGCACGGAGCTGTGAACGGATAGGAGTGCTTTCTATATTATTGAAACCGTCAACAACCTTGATTGTATCTTTTACGGAAGTTCCGAGAGTTGCCGCACCCGTATCAAAAGCCGCCTCAACAACACGCTCGATTTCTTCAACGGTAATAAGCGGTCTTGCACCGTCATGAATAGCATAGTATTTGGCGTTTTCACTGCACGCACCGATTCCGTTACGCACGCTGTCGGCACGGCTGTCACCGCCCTTGACAAGTTTTGAAACCTTACTGAAACCGTTAAGCTCGATAATTTTATTGATTCTGTCGTTATCCTGTTCACGGCAGACAATTACAATTTCTTTGATAAGGTGACATTTTTGGAATGCCTTCAGGGTGTATTCAATTGCAGGTCGTGACAAAAGCGGAATAAACTGCTTGCTGTCGGCAATTCCCATTCTCACAGAACCGCCTGCCGCAACAATAACCGCAGATACAAAAGCTGACATATTCAACCCTCCGTAAATTTATTTTGCAATTTTATATATAATTTCTTTTAAGAAAAATTAAATCTTATCAAGAGCCTGACTGATGTCGGCAATAAGATCATCAACATTTTCAAGACCTACCGAAAGTCTTATAAGGTCGGGTGCAACACCTGCCTCAATAAGCTGTTCGTCCGTCATCTGACGGTGGGTGTGGCTTGCGGGATGAAGAATACAGGTCTTTGCGTCTGCAACATGAGTTTCAATGTCGCAGAGCTTTAAGCTGTCCATAAATTTAACCGCACAATCTCTTCCGCCCTTAACCGCAAAAGAAAGTACACCGCATGAGCCGTTCGGAAGATACTTTTCAGCAAGTGCGTGATATTTGTCATCTTCAAGGTCGGGATAATCAACCCACGCAACCTTGTCATTAGCCTTGAGGAATCTTGCAATTTCAAGAGCATTTTTGCAATGTCTTTCCATTCTCACATGAAGACTTTCAAGACCGTTCATAACATAAAAAGCATTCTGCGGTGACTGGATTGAACCGAGGTCACGCATAAGCTGAGAAGTAGCCTTTGTAATGTAGCCGAGCTTGCCGAATTTTTCGGCATAGACAATGCCGTGATATGAATCATCGGGAGTTGTAAGTCCCGGATATTTGTCGGCATATTTCAGCCAGTCAAAGTTGCCGCTGTCAACAATTGCACCGCCGACAGAAACAGCGTGACCGTCCATATATTTTGTGGTTGAGTGAGTAACAATGTCAGCACCCCACTTAATCGGCTGACAATTGACAGGGGTTGCAAAAGTGTTGTCAACAATAAGCGGAACACCGTGTGAGTGAGCAAGTCTTGCAAACTTTTCAATATCAAGAACAGACACGGTCGGGTTGGTTATTGTTTCACCGAACATTGCCCTTGTGTTTGGTCTGAATGCCTTTGCAAGCTCTTCTTCGGGAAGATTCTGATCGACAAAAGTAACATCAATGCCCATTTTCTTCATTGTAACACCGAGCAGATTATATGTACCGCCGTAGATTGCAGACGATGCAACAATGTGACTGCCTGTTTCGCAGATGTTGAAAAGTGCAAAGAAGTTCGCCGCCTGACCACTTGATGTGAGCATTGCGGCAACACCGCCCTCAAGGTCGGCAATTTTTGCGGCAGTCATATCATTTGACGGGTTCTGCAGACGGGTATAAAAATATCCGCTGTCCTCAAGGTCAAAAAGTCTGCCCATTGCGTCACTTGAATCATACTTAAAGGTGGTGCTTTGATAAATTGGCATCTGTCTGGGTTCTCCGTTCTTAGGCACATAGCCGGAATGCAAACACTTTGTTTCCTGTTTCATTGTAAAAAATCCTCCGTAATTTCATTCATTTTAACTAAATATTAATTCAAAATCGGATACCGAATTATCCGAAAAATTCTTTAATAAAATTCATTATTGCATCTGTTCCGAACACAACGCCTGCAACTATAAGCAAAAGCAGTAATGCGCTGACAATTCTTACGGTTGTACGCTTTGCACCCGTCATTTTTTCAAACTGCTCGTCAAGCGTTTCTCCGTCATTCTCGGTGTATTCAACATCTTCATCAAGAATTTCTTCGTCCTCAAGCTTGATTGCGCCGATTCCGACACAGGTGTAGAACGCCTTTTCATAAGCCGAATACGGAACATAGACATCATAGGTCAAATCATCATAGCCTGTGTATGCCTTAATGCTTTTGCTGTATTTATTTTCCATACACTTTTTGATTGTAGCGTCACACGGAACGGTGCTGTCCTCAAGTGCGGCTTTAACTCTCTGCAATTCAAAGCCCGATGCCGTGAGCAGATACACGGGAGTGTTTTCATCGGTTATTGTTTTAAGCTGAGCCTTGCAGTTTTTGCAGACTGTTTCTTCATCATTATGCAGTCGCTTGCATTTTGAACAATATTTCATAGACAAATCCTTCGTTATTTCATTTTGTTATCTACAATTTTAACACAAAAAGACAGCATGAGCAATACCCCACGCTGTCTTTATCCATAAATTTTTGTGCAGTTTTGTTATAAATTTAATTTTGTATCAACGGTCTGTGACCGCCCAAAAAGTAAAAGTGCAAACATTACGGTAATACAAACCTTATAAAAGGAACAAAAATAATACCATTCTGTAGGGGCGTCCCATTGGGCGCCCGCGAGTAACGGCACAGAATTTATGATAAATACGATTATATAAATACCGCAAAGATAATGCCATTCTGTAGCGGCGAACCGCAACATTCATCATACAAAAAGCACCCGACAAATTAATGTCAGGTGCTTTGAAAAATTGTATGGCAATAAAATCAATTCACACAATCACACAAAATTAAAACATTCTTTTTCTTTTAAATACAAACATAACTGCAACTGCCGAAAGCATAACTACTGTGATAATTGCAGGAGTTGCAAAGTCACCTGTTGCAACAACACCGTTGTTGGCTGTGCCGTTTGTGGTGTTGTTATTGCCTACATTGTCTTTTGTTGCAACATCACTTGTTGCGGATGAAATGTTATCGCTCGGCTTTGACGGATTCGTATTTGAGGACGATTTTGCTGTAAATTTAAAATATGAACCTAATCCTTCTGACCATGCATCGGATTCGTCAAGTCTAAATTCAACTGTCAAAAAGACACTTGCTACATAATCGCCAAGATCGCACACACTCATCTTTAAACAATTATGAGAATCAAGTTTTACACTATATTCAGATGATTTATTGGTGGTTTTTATAGGTTTAACATCCTTGCCTAAAACTAAAATTTTTCTTTCACCATTTTCATACTCAATAGTCAATTCTGCTCCATTCATATTATTCGCTATTGAGTTTTCAATGTTTAACTTACTCTCGTTTTCTAAATTACCTGTCCATAAAGGGGCTGTAAATGTTTTTTCAGGAAGTTTGTTCATCTCACAATTTAATACTCTATACGGATTACTTATAATATTAACAGTAAATACTGTTCTGACACTTTCCTTGTTTTCAATCCAGAATTCAATTTTACATTTCTTACTCTGGTTATCAACGCTCAAAATATCACTTCTTAATTCGATACTCGGTTCTTCTTTTACAACAACAACACCTTTTTCATACATTTCAGAACAATTATAGTATTCTTCACTTCCATTATTGTATCTTATCTTAACCTCTACATTATTCCAAAAAAACTCACTATCCTGCATTTGACTTCCAAACATAACAACGCTTTCAGGAGCTTTAACAACTTCAACTGAAACAGGTTCAACATCTGCTTCGTCTGCTGTTGAATAATTGTTGTTTTCTAACGCAGTTACCTGAACATATGCTACTTGCAAAACACAGATTGTCATAGCAACAGACAGCAGCACAGATAATAATTTTCTCATTTTTCATTCCTCCAGAATAAATATTATTTTTCAAGTAATTATATTTTAGGACAATTTGTCCTAATAGTCAATAGGTCACTATGTACTATTTTATAATTTATTCGGTGATGAAATGAAACTGAGAATAAAAGATTTGCGTGAGGACAATGACCTTACGCAAAAAGAAGTTGCAAAGGTTCTTATGTGCGACCAGTCGCTGTACTCAAAATATGAACGGGGCGAAAGAGAAATTCCCCTCTCCCTGCTTATTAAACTTGCCGACTGCTATGGCACAAGCCTTGATTATCTGACCTGTCGCACAGACAATCCAAACATAAAATAACAGCCGTTTTGAAAATTTGCATTTCAAGACGGCTGTTGTTCTGTTATAAAAAAATCGGCTGATGTTGTTTTCCCTGCAATGCAAGGGTTACGCAATCCTCAAGCTTATCAAAATCAGCCACAAGCGAATTTGGTTTCTTGATGCAATCGTCCTGTTTTAAAGGAACGAAGTAAATGTTTTTCGTGTTGAGAAGTCTGCCGATGTTCTGTGCCGACGCACCGAGAGCGTCATTTGTTGCAACGCACAATAGCACAGGTCTTAAAATTCTCAGATGCGACTTTGCCGCCATTGTTACCGCCGTGTCGGTAATTCCGAGCGACAGCTTTGCAAGCGTGTTGCCCGTACACGGTGCAATCACAAGCAAGTCGCACATTTTTTTAGGTCCTATCGGTTCTGTCTGCACAACCGAGTGCAGAACAGCTTTGCCCGTTATTTCTTCTGCCCTCTTTACCGTTTCCTCCGCTTTTCCGAAACGAGTTGATGTTGAAAAGGCATTTTGCGACATTATCGGAATAACATCATAGCCTGAGTCAACAAGCCTCTGCATTTGCGTAAAAGCCTTTGAAAAGGTGCAAAAGGAACCGCACATTGCAAATCCTATGGTTGCTTTTGTCACCTGTAAACCTCCTTGATGATGTCAAATACAGTAGTTTTTATAATTTCTCCTGCCGTTTTCGGAGCACATTTTCCGGGGAGCGACAATGCCCTAACGGCATAAATTCCGAGTTTTTCTGCGGTATCAAAATCAACCCCTCCCGGCAGGGACGCAAGGTCTATAATAAGGGTGTTTGTGTCGGTATTCATAAGAAGTTCCCTGTCAAAAATCAACCTCGGAATTGTGTTGAAAACAATGTCAAACCGCTTTACCGTTCTTAGATTTTCCGTATTTAGTGCATTGTAGCCGAGTGCTATTACATATGCAAGGTCTGACGGCTTTCTTGCACTCACGGTAACATTTGCTCCGAGTAAAACAAGCTTGTGAGCAAGAATTTTTCCGATTCTGCCGAATCCCGTCACAAGACACTTACTGCCCGAAATCGTACCCTCATATTCTCTCATTGCACATTCAATTGCACCTTCTGCTGTAGGCAATGCGTTGAGAATTGCGAAATCATCTCTTGCTCCGTAATCAAAAATTTCACCGTCGGAAAGCCTTGGATATGCCTTTAAAAATCTGCTTTTCATCGTAGTAAAAACAGGCTTTTTAAGGATAATTTCAATATCGTCACCGTCAAGCAAAATGTTCTCGTTTGAAAACGGAGTGTTAAGACTTCCGTCTGTCCTTATTGACGGCAACGGAAAAATCAATGCGTTACTTTCCGAAATTGCCTTTTTAACATTGCAAAGGCTCAATGAACCGTAGCTTTCAAGGCTGTCAAATCCGCCGAGCAAAACATCGTAACAACTGTCAGAAATTGATTTTGCAAGAAAAAGCTGTCGCTTGTCACCGCCGATTATGCCAAATGTTCTTATGTCGCTCTTTTTCATACACAACACCCGTAAATCAAGTTATTCTCTACACCCTCATATTATGCCGAGTGTCCTTGTGTGTGAACAACACATAAAAGCGACCGCAAAGCATATCACTCTGCGGCCGCTGTTTGTAACTTATTATTTATTTTTCTTATCAAAAATCCCCATACAATCATCTCATAATATTTTAGGTATGTATTCCTTCGTCCGACAATACCGCAAATAAAAAACAAATTCAATACTCATATGAGTATGTTTTACAAATTTCTTTCATCGGTAACAATATGCTCAATTCCGTTGTGTTCACAGCTGAGATAATCCTTTAAAAATGACGGGAATGCCTTTACTTTATCAAGCCTGTCAACGGGGATCCAATATATATGTTCCTTTGTTCCAAAGCGTGTGTGGCTGTTGCTGTCAAGTTGCTGAGAATTTCTCGGTTTCATAAGATAATAAAACGAAATTTCGTGACAATCAAGCCCTTTGAGTGCATCTGTATTTTCGTTAAAAAAGTTCTCGTGAATCACAGCAAGGCGGTCAATTTCATAGTGGATTCCCGTTTCCTCAAACACCTCACGCAGAACCGCATTTTCGGCTGTTTCTCCCATATGCACTCCGCCTCCTACCGAATAATAGTAATCAACATCACTGTTTCCTGCAAGCAACACGCAATCGTTTTCAACTATGATTGCCGCCGCACGGTATCTAAACCATTTGTTTCCTTCAGTAAAGCAACAATCTAATTCTTTTTCTGTAATGTTCATAATTCACCTTTTTGAGTACAAAGCTCCGCCCTCTTGCGAAAGCGGAGTTCGACTTGATATTTGGAGAATCCATATTTCACACCGATAGGTATTTCACAAATCCTTTTGGATTTATTTCACTGAAAAAAGCACTTGCAAAAGCAAGTGCTTTTTTCTTGGCGGAGGACAAGGGATTTGAACCCTCGCGCCGCGTTAGCGACCTACTCCCTTAGCAGGGGAGCCTCTTCACCACTTGAGTAATCCTCCGTGTGAAGTTTAAATTCACTATAAAATAAAATGGCGGAGAGGAAGGGATTCGAACCCTTGGTCCCTCGCGGGATCACTAGTTTTCAAGACTAGCTCCTTAAACCACTCGGACACCTCTCCGTATGCTCATCTTGCCTTTCAGCATTTCAGCAAGATTTATTCTAACACAAGTTTCTCCATTTGTCAACACTTATTTTTAATTTTTTTGAATATTCAGTAAAATAAGAAAATTTCCCAATTTCTTGACAAATCGCAAGCCATCATATACAATAGTTATGTTATGTGCCAATAGCTCAGTTGGATAGAGCGTTCGCCTCCTAAGCGAAAGGTCGGGGGTTCGAATCCCTTTTGGCACGCCAAAAACTCCGCCGGAAAAACCCAGCAAAAGGCAGGCTCACATAAGGATACTTTCAAAAAGTGACCGATTGAGAGCAGCACAACGCCACAGAGTTTTAAAACTCTGTGGCGTTGTGCTTTTTTATAGCTAACAGGAAAATGAGTCCGTACTAAGCAATATTCAGCCCTTCAATTCCGAAAAGATTTTCTATTGCATATTGGGTCAAATCCTTGTTTCCTCGCTTTTCTCAGTCTACCCGCAGCATACGGTAACCGACGCCGATATGCGTCTGAATGTATTGCGGACTGTCCTTTTGCGGCTCCAGCTTTTTACGCAGGGTCGCCATAAACACCCGCAGAGAAGCAATATCGTTTTCCCAACTGCTGCCCCAAATCTGCTGCGTGATATAGGTGTGCGTCAGCACCTTTCCGACATTATGAGAGAGCAGACACAAAAGCTTGTATTCAATCGGGGTCAGGTGCAATTCCTCCCCATTTAGATAAGCGCAGCCGGCGGCATAATCGATTTTAAGCTTGCCGTTTTGGAAAACGGGTGAGTCGGCGTCGCCGCTTGCTTGAAGCAGCAGCAGCCGTCTTTGCGTGACCCGAAGGCGTGCCAAAAGCTCCTCTACGGAAAAGGGCTTTGTCAGATAGTCGTCTGCCCCGGCATCCAGTGCCGTGATTTTGTCTTTATCCTCGCTGCGAGCACTGATCACAATAATGGGCATATTTGACCATGAGCGGATGCTTTCGATCACCTGTGTGCCGTCGATATCCGGTAGCCCCAGATCCAGCAGAACAATATCCGGGTTATGGGAGGTCGCTTCTATAATAGCGCTGTGTCCGTTCTCCGCGGTCAGGTAGTGGTAATCGTGAGCCTTTAGCGTTGTTACGATCAGATTGCGGATGGGGCGGTCGTCCTCCACGACGAGTACAAGGGGTTTATTCATTCAGAGTCACCTCGCTGAGCGGTAAAGTAAATGTAAATATGCAGCCGTGCGGTACGTTATCCGTAAGCGTCAGCGTTCCGCCGTGCAGCTCTACGATAGATTTACACAGGGTAAGCCCGATCCCGAAGCTTCTGCGGCTGTCTGCGACGGTATTTTTTCCGGTGTAAAACATCTCAAAAATATGCGGTTTCATATCGTCTGCAATTCCGTTTCCGTTATCGGTGACTCGGATCACGGCATCCCCGCCCTGTTTTTCCGCACTTACGCAGATCTCGGAGCCTTGTTCGGTATATTTCAAAGCATTATCAATAAGGTTGACAATGACCTGAACAATAAGCTGTGCGTCCATACGGGCAAGGATCAGATCGTCGCACCTTACCGTCACCTTGTGTCCGACAGATTTTTTCTTCAAATGCGAAACGGCTTCGTTGACCACTTCGTCCACAAGCTGGTCGGTAAGCTCCAGCTTCAGGCGTCCGTCATTCAGCCGTGTAACATACAGCAAATTTTCCACCACGCCGATCAGCCATTCGGAATCGTCATAAATATCTTTATAGATCTGCTGCTTGGTTGCTTCGTCCAGGCAGTTTCCGTTATGCAAAAGCGTGTCCGCATTACCCGAAACGGAGCAAAGCGGCGTGCGCAGATCGTGTGAGATCGACCGCAAAAGGTCGGCGCGCAGCTGCTCGCTTTTTGCAAGATCTGCCGCCCGTTCCTTTTCGGCGGCGTTGTGAGCATTATCCATTGCCAGCGCACATTCGTTCACAACCGACAGTACGATGCTGCTCTCAAATGAATCGGGCTTTTCGGGTTTCATCGGTATCCCAATTACGCCGTAGACTCTGCCGCCTGCACGGATAGCAAGATAAAGACATTCGGATTTTCCAAACTGTGCTGTCGCTGCTCCTGCACGGCGACCGTTTTGAAGCACCCATTCTGCGGTCTGCCGCTCTGCATCGTTTAGCAGCTTTTCAGCGTGTGTATCCTTTTTTTCGGCATACAGCCGCCCGGACAACATTCCGTTTTCGCCTTTCGTATAGGCAACAATACTGCGGTCAAGCAGCCGCGAGAGCTGCATACAGGTCACGCTTAAAACATCATCGTTGCTTTTTGCTTTTTGCAGCAGACGGTCAGTGTCAAACAGCACCTGCACACGGAACGCGGAGCGAGCCGAGAGCCTTGCATGATCTTTCAGCTTCGAGGCAAGCGTGCCGGTGAGAACGGAAGACGCCAGCATAACTGCAAAGGTAACAGGATAGCCTACGGCATAGGTCTGAAAGGACAACCTGGGTTCGGTAAGGAAAAATCCGAACAATACAACACTTAGAAGTGAGCCTGCCATACTGCAAAAGTATCCTTTGGTCAAAACGGAGATCATCAGCACACCTAGGATGTATACCGTAACGATATTGGTATCGGGAAAGTCGAGATGGTCGAACAGAAACCCGATCGCCGTACATACGGCAAGCACCAGGACGGTCACGGCAATATCCCGCAGCGACGGTATCTCTGCACCAAAGAACAGACGGCGTCTGTGCGACTTTGTGTAGTTCAGTGCGTCGGGAATAATATGAATGTCAACATCGGGGGCGGAGGAGATCAGCTTTTCGGTGAGAGTCGGTCTTCCGAACAGCCCTCTGCGTCTGGCACTGCTTTGCCCGATCATGATTTTTGTGACATCGGAAAGCCTGACATATTCCGAGATCTGCAGCGCTACATCCTCGCCGTGCGTCATAACGATCTCGGCGCCGAGCCTTTGCGCGAGCTGTATGTTCTGCGAAAGCCGGGACTGATCCTCATCATTTATGACCGTATCCGTCTGCACATAGATGGCGGTAAATCTTGCATGAAGGACCTTAGCCATCTTTGCGGCGGTGTGTATGATCCTTGCATTGGACGGCGAAGAGGATAGGCAGACAAGGATATGCTCGTCTGTATCGAATTTTGACTGTTCGGTTTGTACTTTCATCGGTTTCACCGCCCTTTTTATTTTATTATTATACAGTAAAACTGTAAAAAAATCTACCGCAACCTAAAAATCATTCTTCTGCCCATCGGAAAGAATAATATCGACATTTCCGTGCGTTTCACGAAAACGGCGGATCTCACATAATATTTCACTTTCGGACAGTCCATGCGGCAGCAGGACTTTGGAAGGCTCGCAGGGTTCGTTTTCCTTTAACAGTGCCTTTCTGTTTTCTTCAAGAAATCGATCCAGCCTGCTCATAAGATAAAATCCGAAAACAAATACGGCAAGCAGGCTGACAATCAGCAATAGCTCATCCATCCTCATTCACCTCTGTTAAATGCGAAAACACTTTTGCAGTTCTTTGTAAGCACCGAGAACCAAAAGAGTGATCTTGTCCGTAAAAACGGTTTCCGGTGAAACTGCCATATTGATTTTTCCGTTCTCCTTGGTTGCCATAATATTGATGCTGTATTTTCTGCGGATATCCAGTTCTCCGACGGTTTTGCCGATCCATCCCTTCGGCACCTCTACCTCAAAAATGGCATGAGCCTCACCAACCTCAATGTAATCCCGAATGTGGTCGGCGGTGTACCGAATAGCAGCCCAATTTGCTACCTGTTTTTCCGGGTAAATGACCTCGTCCGCTCCGTTCCGCAGAAGGAATTTTTCCTGCACATCACGCTCGGCACGGGATACAACTAATTTTGCGCCGAGTTCTTTCAGCAAAGAAGTGGTTTCCAGCGAGTTTTGAAAATTTCCGCCGATGGTGACGATGCACACATCAAAGTTTCCGATGCCGAGCGACCTTAAAAACTCCGTGTTTGTGCTGTCGCCGATCTGTGCATTGGTGACAATCGGCAGACTTTCATTGACTCTTTCTTCGTTGATGTCTACCGCCATCACCTCGTGTCCGAGCTTATTCAGCTGCAAAGCAATATGCTTACCGAATCTGCCGAGACCTATTAACAATATGTTTTTCATAATATAGTAACTCCTTTATACGACTGTGATTTTTTCGAGCGGCAGCTTTGCTCCGCTCTGATTTTTGTTGGAAATCGCCGCGTAAATCAGGGTAAGTCCGCCGACTCTGCCGAGATACATCAAGACGATCAAAATAAGCTGAGAAAGAACACCGAGCTGCGGTGTGATTCCAAGGGTAAGCCCGACCGTTCCGACAGCGGACGCCGTTTCGTAAAGGCAGGTGCTAAGCGGCAGACCTTCTGCCGTGCTGATAACAATGCCGCCGACAAAAAACAGCAGGAAATACATTACGGCAACGGCTGCGGCGTTTTTCACTGCCGAACCGTCAATGCGCCTGCCGCAGACTTCGGCATCGTTCTTTTTGCGACAGACGGAGAATGCACTCAGAATCAGAACAGCAAGCGTGGTCGTTTTCATACCGCCTGCCGTGGAGCCGGGCGAGCCGCCGACGAGCATGAGCAGGGTCATAATTGCCTTGGAAGAACCGGTCATAGCGGGAAGATCAGCGGTATTGAAACCGGCGGTTCTCGGTGTGACAGACTGAAAAAGCGACGCAAGAATCCTTTCGGCGAGCGGCAGCCCCGTAAAATCGCAGAAGAAAAAGAATACTGCGGGAGCGATAATGAGGATTGCCGTTGTTACCAATATGACCTTACTTTGCATACGGTATTTTTTGAAATGCCACTTGTTTGTGTAAATATCATCCCAGGTCAAAAATCCAATACCGCCCACAATAATTAAAAGCATAATTGTAATGTTTATCGCCGGATTTCCTATGTATCCCGTAAGTGACGGGTATTTGTTTTCGGCGGTGCCGAGTATGTCAAAACCGGCGTTGCAAAAAGCGGAAACCGAATGAAACGCCGCCATCCAAATTCCCTTAATACCGTAGTTTCCGCAAAATGTCGGCAGCATGACGATCATCCCGATAAGCTCGATCAAAAAAGTTCCCCGCACAATAAAACGAGTCAGGCGGACGATCCCGCCGACCTTCGGGGCAGAGATGGCATCCTGCATGGTACTGCGCTGCATCAGCGATATTTTTCTGCCGGACAGCATAGCGAAAAGTGCCGCAACTGTCACAACACCGAGCCCGCCTATCTGAATCAGCAGCAGTATTACCGTCTGCCCGAAAGCGGACCAATAACTGCCCGTATCCTGCACGACCAGCCCCGTAACGCAAACGGCGGAGGTCGATGTGAACAGCGCCTCGTGAAACGGCGTAACAACTCCGGAAGTCGATGAAAACGGCAGCATCAATATCAGCGCTCCAAGCACTATGACGCCGGCAAAGCCCAAAACGATCAGTTTAAAGGATGACAGCCGCTTTTTTCTATGTGTAATTTTAGGCATATATACTTCTCCTGTTTCTGCTTGATTACAAAGAGTATACCGTGAAATATAAAAAAACGGTGTAATGATTCGGCACTCTGTATTAAGATTGCATTAAGGCGCTCATTCTTTAAAAAACAGCGCAGAGCATAGCAAACGGCATAGACAAAGGCGGATCGTTTGTAACCGTTGTGTGGCTTGAAACAAAGCTCAGAGCCACTCTCACAGAACAACAAAAGGCTCTGTTCGAACAAATTAAAAAACGGCTTTGAAAACACACAGGTGTTTGCGAATGACGGTTACAGCGGAGTGAATTTTGAAAGACCCGCCTTTCGCCGTATGCTCCATCTGATTGAGGACGGAAAAATCGGAGTCATCATAACAAAGGATCTGTCCAGACTCGGAAGGAATTATATTGAAGTGGGTTCATATACCGAAATATACTTTCCGAAAAACAATGTGAGGTATATCGCCGTCAATGAGTTCCTTTGCTCTCTGCTCGGAACATTCAAAAACTTCATTCACAGGTCGGGTTACATAGCCGTTCTGCCTGTCATTAAATGCTGTTGTTACTCTGATTTTCATTCTGTCACCACCTTTCTAAACCGGTCGAAATCGACGGGTTTAAATGCAATAAAAAAGCGCTCTGATTTCTCAAAGTGCTGATTTGATGTATTTAGTTCTGTTACGGCAAGTTGCAGGCAAGTTAAATAATGCCGTAAATAAGCCGTTTCCCTTACTCTGAACATATTCTCGGCAAGTTAAACAACAAAACCGCCCTTTTTACGGAGCGGTTAGTTTTTGTTTCTTTGTTTTTCAAGTTCTTTAATTATTTCGTCAAGACGTTTTGAAGCTTCTTCGTTAGAACCATCTAAAACAGATTTGTTTATTTCTTCCATTCAAATAAACCTCCTTCTTGATGTTTACTTAAAAATTTATCAATAACCTTTCTGTATTCACTATCAGAACCTGTTTTTATCCTCTTTTTTCCCATTCGTTGTAACTCTGTTAAAAGTGATAGTCTGTCGTATCCTTTCAACTTTGTTAATACTTCAATGTTGCCATCGTTTTTCACAATAGTAAATGTTTTTATACTATCATTCTTAATAAATTCGATAATATCATTTAAAGAATAACTGCTGTTTCTCGGGTGATTGTGCATAACAAATAAATCTTTGCCTTGAAGTGCTGATCCAAAATCTATTTTTTCATCAGTTCCTTTAATAGGCTCTGTAATCATTTTGGACACATCATTTTTTAACACGAAGGCAACTTCTTTATTTTCATTTTGTTCTTTTGAAAATTTCAAAAGCTCCTTGTGTTGTTTTTGAATTTCCAAACACTGCTCTTCTGTATAACCTTCAATATCAACTTTAGGAATACGACTGATAGCTTTATCGGTTATCGGAGTAATAGGCTTTTTACTTTTCTCTTTTATTATACCACTTTTACCCGATTTTGCAACAGATTCAGCGGTGATTTTATTAACATTCCCTGCTTTTTTCGGGAGTTTTGAGCCTAAAGCATTTTTGCCGTCAACGGTTATTCTTTCCCATTGCCACCGTCATCATCTTTCATTATCTGAAAATTCTAAAAATAAGAAAAAGAAAAGGAGCTGTGAAGAAATAAGGTTTAAGACTTCATTCTTCGCAGCCCCTTTATTATTTATGTACAAATCGGACTTGATTTTTTCGACCGACATTCCCCTGTACGGGAATTATCAAAACAACACTAAAATAGGAGTGTCACAATGCGTGGTGCTCCTTGATTTTATGCGGATATTTAGAAATACTTAAAAATCGTAACGCAGAATTTCACAGTTTTTAACACCGAAATCTGCATACTCCTCATTTGTCATATCGTTAAAATATGAGTTGACAACTCTTGCAATGCCGTTGTGTGCAACTAAAACACAAACCTTTCCGCTTGCTTTCACATCATCAAGCAGATTGTAAATTCTTTGTGCAAGGTGCAGCATAGACTCTCCGCCGTCATAACGGCTGACAAAATCTCTTTTGGCAATGCGAAATTCTTCGCCGTTTCTTGGCGTTCCCTCATATTTTCCAAAGTTTTGCTCGGTTAATCTCGGCTCTGCTTTTGCCGGAATTCCCGTGATTTCCGAAATGTGCTTTGCGGTTTTTTCGGCTCTCATAAGCGGAGAATAGAGGATGATATCTGCTTTTATATTCTCTGAAAGAATTTTCTTGCCCGTTTCAACAGCCTGTTCATGACCTTTTTCCGTGAGGTCAATATCCGTTGAACCGCAGATTTTATTTTCAACATTCCACACGGTCTGTCCGTGTCTGACAAAATACATATGTCCCATAAGCGTTCTCCTTGCAGTTTTTCTGAACACTATTTTAATTGAGCCGACAGTGAAAATCAAGTTACAAAACAAATTTTTTGCAAATAAATTGACAGTGGCAAAGTCAGCTGATATATTTGATATGTACAGTTCAAAATTAAAAACGGAGTGATTTGTATGAAGAAAACTTTGATTGTAATAGATATGCAGAATGATTTTGTTGACGGCAGTCTCGGTACTGATGAGGCTGTGAAAATTGTGCCTAATGTACGCAAAAAGATTGAAGAATACCGTTCAAACGGTGATGAAATTATTTTTACAAGGGATACTCACGGTGAAGATTACCTAAGCACTCCCGAGGGCAAAAAACTGCCCGTTGTGCATTGCGTAAAAAATACTCACGGCTGGCAGATTGCAGACGGACTTGATGTTCCCGACGCAATCCATATTGACAAGCCGTCATTCGGCTATACTCATTGGGATAAATTCTGCTTTGAAAAAATCGAGCTTGTAGGACTTTGCACCGATATCTGCGTTGTGTCAAATGCGTTGATTCTAAAGGCACTTTTCCCGAACGCTGAAATCAGCGTTGATTCGGCTTGCTGTGCCGGCGTAACCCCCGAAACCCATAATTCCGCCCTTGCAACAATGAAAATGTGCCAGATTGATGTGGTGTGATAATGGTTTGAAAATTCAAACTTTATAAAAAACAGTAGTGGCGAACCGTGTTCTCTGCTACAAGTAAATGCATAATTATACAAATACGGTCGGGAAAATTCGGTGTATTGTTTTACACCTGTCTTCCCGACCGCATTTTTTATTATTACCTATTTTTAAAAATCATTCTTCCATTTGCTTGCCGAGGAATGCGGCGGCTGTTTGTGCAAGCTTAATTTCGGCATTTGTCGGGATTTTGGTCTGTTCGCCTGTGAGCATAACTACCGCACCCGAAACATCTCCGGCGGCGATAATCGGATAGATTACCGAGGCATAGTGTTCAATGCCCTCAATCGGCTGAATATCGCCGAGCGTCTGCTGTGTTGCCGAATAGGTTTTGCGATTTTCCATATATCCCTCAAGTACGGTTGTTACCCTGCGCTCAAGAAATTCACGCTTTGAAACTCCTGCGGCGGCGATTACATGGTCACGGTCTGTTATGATTGTCGGCATTGAGCTGATTTTGGCAAGCACATCTGCGTATTGGGACGCAAACTCCGCAAGCTCTCCGACAGGCGAATATTTTTTAAAAATAACCTCGCCATCCGTTGCGGTATAAATTTCGAGCGGATCTCCCTCACGAATACGAAGCGTCCGCCTGATTTCTTTCGGTATAACCACTCTTCCGAGATCGTCGATTCTTCTGACGATTCCTGTTGCTTTCATATTAAAAAACTCCCTTCGGACAATTTTGCCCTTTGTCTGATACATATTCAGCAAATTATTTGCAGTAATATTGTTTGATTCATACAGTTTTTTATACCGAAATTTTCTTTGGTGACATATTTTTACAATATATAAAAAATATAACTTTATCACGATTTAGTTAATCGTAAACACCTAAATTGCAAAATAATCTTGACTTAGCAAAAACAGTGGTTTATAATTTAGTTAATCGTAAATAACTAAATCGTAAATGAGTAATTTGCAAACGGTCAGAGGTGAGAATTTTGTTTATAGGCAGAAAGAATGAGCTTTTACAGCTTAACAGATTGTATAACAGCGGAAAATTTGAATTTGCCGTCATATACGGTCGCCGCCGTGTGGGAAAAACGGCTATCATAAACGAGTTTGTCAAGGATAAAAACGCAATTTGTTTCACAGGAGTTGAAACAAATGCAAAGCAAAATCTTGAAAATTTGAGCGAGTGCATTCTTGAATTTTCAACAGGAATGAAAACGGATACTGCTTTTTCAAACTTTCAGTCGGCACTTGAATATGTTTTTAAATTGTCAGAGAAAAAAAGAATCGTCCTTTGCCTTGACGAATATCCGTATGTAGCAAGAGCGTCAAGAAGTCTTGCATCAACACTGCAAATGTTAATTGACAAATATAAAGACAGTTCAAAGTTGTTTCTTATTCTCTGCGGTTCATCAATGTCATATATTGAGGACCATGTGCTTGCATACAAAGCACCCTTGTATGGCAGGAGAACGGCTCAGTTTAAGATTTTGCCGTTTGAATTTTGCGAGGCTTGTGAGTATTTTAACGGAATGTCACCTGAAGATAAGGCGCTTGCCTACGGGCTTGTGGGAGGTACACCGCAATATCTTTTGCAGATTAACAACAAAATTTCAATAGAGGATAATATAAAAAATATTTTTCTGAATCCTGTATCGGCTCTGTATGAAGAACCTAACAATCTTTTGAAACAAGAGGTAAGAGAGCCGGCTATTTATAATGCAGTGATTACGGCAATTGCTACGGGTGCATCAAAAATATCGGAGATTTCAACAAAGGTTGGAGAAACCTCAAGCACTTGTGTTGCTTATGTCAAGAATCTTGTTGCTCTCGGAATTGTGAGAAAAGAAGTGCCGTACGGTGAAAAATCCACAAAGAAAACAATTTATTCTATTGAGGATAATATGTTCAGATTTTGGTATCGTTTTGTGCCGGAAAATTCTTCGATAATTTCAAGAGGTGCGGTTGAACTTGCGTACAGTCGAATTGCACCGTATTTGTCGGATTATATGGGTGCTGTGTTTGAAGAAATCTGTAAGCAGTATTTGTGGAAAAGGTTGCTGAACGGTGATTCCGAAATTGATTTTACGGATATCGGCAGATGGTGGGGAACAAATCCAAAAACAAGACAACAGGAAGAAATTGATATAATAGGCTCGGCAGATAAAAATACGGCTCTTTTTGGTGAATGTAAGTGGCGTAATGAAAGTGTTGACCTCGGTGTTCTTGAAACGCTTGTTGAACGCAGTAAGCTTTTTAATTTCGACAAAAAGCATTTTTATATTTTTTCAAAGTCCGGTTTTACAAAGGGTTGCATTGATAAGGCAAATGAACTCGGAAATGTCAGCCTGATTGCTTATGATGATATTTTAAAATATAATAACAAAAATTAAATGTAAAAATCCCCGTCGGAGAAATCTGACGGGGATTTGACTTTGTTGTAAGCGATTACGCTTTTTTGGATTTTGAGGTGATTTTGTCTGCGATTTTGGTAACTATGACGCAGAGGATGATTGTGAAAACCATATCGGGCAGGGTGTTGCCGACTATGGTATCAACATTTAGCAAGAAGCGATATGCCGCAAAGCCTGCAAGCCATACGATTATGTTGCAGATATCAACTGCTTTATCGGCTCTGTCCCTTTTTAGAATGAAGAAGTCTGCAATCTGAATGGCAATCATCGGAGCAAATACCGAACCGATGAGATAGAGAAAATCGGTAATGTCATCCATAGGATAAACAATTGCGGCGATTACACCTACTATTGTTACTGCAACGGCAACATATTTTCCTTTGAGCTTTGAGAAGATTGATTCGCTTGAAATGCCTGCCGAATAAGCGTCAAGGAAGGTTGTTGTAACTGTTGAAAGAATTACAATTACAAGACCTGCAATGCTGAGTCCTGATTTAAGCATGATTTTTGCAATATCGCTTTCGCCTGTAAGGATAGACGCACTCATACCGATTATGTACATCCAACAGCTTACCGCACCGTAAACAAGTGTGCTTGCGAGAGTTGCCTTGAACGGCTTTTCCGCCTCTCTTGTGTAGTCGCTGATGAGCGGTAACCATGAAAGCGGCATTGCTACCGAAAGCTCAACTGCCGCACCGAATGACATTGAGTCATCGCCTGCCGCACCCATACCGTTGCCGTTTCCGAAAATAAAGAAACACATCACGATTGTGAGAATGAACAGTGCCGCCATTGCGATTGTGTTGAGCTTGCCGAGGTTTGAAATGCCGACAAGAATCCAAAGTACAATCAATGCACCGATTACAATACAGGCAATCCACCTGCCTGTGTCGCCCATATTCAGAATACTGTTTACCGAAAGCGAACCGTCATAAATCATAATTGCTGTCCAGCCGACAAGCTGAATAACATTGAGGACAGAGAAAAGAAGTCCGCCCTTGTTGCCAAAGCTCATTTTTACGGTTTCCATTGAGCTTTTACGGCACTTACCGCCGATGAGGCCTGCACAAAAGAGCATTGCACATCCGATTATGTGACCGATGATTACGGCTAAAATGCCCTTTTCAAAACCTAACGGAGCAAAGTATGTACCTGTGAGAATTTCGGCGATTGAAACGCCTGCTCCGAACCATATCAAACTGTTTTCAAATACACTTGTCTGCTTTTTCATTGCTCTGCCTCCGAATTTTCTTTTGTAAATTTACTTTGAATGTCAAAAGCGTGGTTCATGGGACCGCTGCCTTTGCCGAGGTCAAGCATTGCCGCAAGTGCGCCTGAAATATAATCCTTTGCACGCTTTACGGAAGCGTCAAGGTCAAAGCCTTTTGCAAGATTTGCGGCTATTGCACTTGAAAGTGTACAGCCTGTTCCGTGTGTGTTGGGATTGTTGATTCTTTTGCCGTTGTACCATGTGTAGGTGCCGTCTTTAAAGAGCAAATCGTTTGCATCGTTAATCTGATGTCCGCCCTTGCAGAGAACCGCACAACCGTACTTTTCGCTGATTATTTCAGCGGCCTTTATCATTTCTTCCTCATTTGAAATTTTCATTTCAGAGAGAACTTCCGCCTCCGGAATATTCGGTGTAAGAACTGTTGCAAGCGGAAAGAGATGCTCTTTGAGAGTGCTTACCGCCTCGTCGCTGATAAGCTTTGCTCCGCTTGTTGCCACCATAACCGGATCGACAACAATATTTTTTGCATCGTACTTTTTCAGCTTGCCCGAAATTGTTTTGATAAGGCTTGATGAAGAAACCATTCCGATTTTTACGGCATCGGGATAAATATCTGTGAAGATACTTTCAAGCTGTTCACCCAGAAATTCGGGTGTGGATTCCATAATTGCCGTAACGCCGGTTGTGTTCTGTGCGGTAAGTGCGGTGATTGCGCTCATGGCATAAACACCGTTTGTTATCATAGTTTTGATATCCGCTTGAATACCGGCGCCTCCGCTGCAGTCACTGCCAGCGATTGTTAATGCTGTTTTCATTTTAATCTCCTCTTTGCATTAATTTTTTACAGCGACAAAAGGTGGTGCCCCCAATCTGCCGCTTTTTCAAAGCTGTCTGCGTAGTAATCGCAAACGGCTTTTATTCTGTTTTTGTCATTCCTGCTCGATTCGTCATACACTCCCACCGTTTTGAAACCTGCCTTGTGAGCAGTTTCTGCGGCAAAAACAGCGTCCTCGAATACAAGCGTTTCACTCGGAGCTGTTCCGAGTTTATCTGCACAGACAAGGTAAATGTCGGGACTTGTTTTACCTTTTCCGATTTGTGAACAGGTAACAATGTCCGTAAAATATTTTAGAATACCGAGCCTTTCAAATGCCTTTTTAATATGCGTTTTGTCGCTTGATGTTGCAATAATCATTTTGATATTGTTCGATTCCAAAAACTGCAAAATTTCTTTTGCGTCGTTTTTTAAACCGACCTCATAAAAGTAAAAATCTTCAATGATTTTCAGCACACCCGAAACTATTTCATCAGTTGAAAAGGAAAGAGCATACTGCTTTTTCATATACTCCGCACCCTCCGTCAGACTCATGTCACAGAGCTTTTCGGAAAGTCCGTTTTCGGCTGTTTTGCCGACAGACGAGAGGTAACGCTCTCCTGCGTCATCCCATATCTTCATTGAATCGAGAAGCGTGCCGTCAACATCAAATATTGCAGATTTAATCATTTGCAACCGTCTTTTCCGTAAGTGCTTTAAGCTCTGCTGTTGCCTTTGTAATATCGGGCTGAGCGAAAATAGCACTGATAACGGCAATGCCTACGATACCTCTGCCCTTGAGTTCCGTAACATTTTTAGAGCTGATTCCGCCGATTGCGATTACAGGAATGTCAACAGCCTCACAGATTTTCTGAAGTTCATCGTGTGAAACATCGTCTGCATCGTCCTTTGAGCCTGTTTTGAAAACGGCTCCGACTCCGAGATAATCTGCTCCGTGCTTCTGAGCAAGAAGAGCCTGTTCAACAGTCTGAGCCGAAACACCGATGATTTTGTCGTCACCGAGAATCTTGCGGACATTGCCTGCCTCCATATCACTCTGACCGACATGAACACCGTCAGCGTCAATTTCTTTTGCAATTTCTACATTGTCATTGATTACGAACGGAACATTGTACTTTTTGCAGAGTTTCTGAATTTCAAGAGCCTCTTCAAGAAAATGCTTTTGGTCAAGATTTTTTTCTCTTAACTGAATGAATGTTGCACCGCCTTTGATAGCCTTTTCAACCTGACTGCAAAGTGTTTCACCGTTAAGCCATGCCCTGTCGGTTACGGCATAGAGCAACAAATCTTTTTTATCGCAATTCATATTTTGCTCCTTTTTCAAGTGTTTCGGCATCCATATTATAGATAGCGTCAATAATTCGGTTGCGGTATGTTGAGTTGCCGTCTGTTTCTGCCATATTTGCAAAAGCGATTTCGCCTGCAAGTCCCATTGTACAAACTGCTGCGGCAGTTGCCTCAAGAACATTGTCGGGGTTTGCAACGATAAATGCAGTTGTCATACCCGAAAGCTGACAGCCTGTTCCTGTGATTTTGCTCATCTCGGGACGACCGTTGCGGATTACATAGCACTTTTCGCCGTCACTTACAAGGTCAATAGCGCCTGTGATTGCAATTACGCATCCCGACTTTTTGGCATAATCCTTTACAAATGCAACTGCGTTATCGAGATTTTCTTCTGTTACCGCATCCGATACATCGGCATCAACACCCTTTGTTGTGCCGCTTCCGAGTGCAAGAGTTTTGATTTCCGAGATGTTACCTCTGATAACATCAAATTTGATTTCTTTCGCAAGCTTAACCGCTGTGTCTGTGCGGAGCTTGCTTGCGCCTGCGCCGACAGGATCAAGTAGAATCTTGTGAGAAAGTTCATTAGCTTTTTTACCCGCAATGAACATACCCTCAATTGAGTTTTTGTTAAGTGTACCGATGTTGATGTTAAGACCGCCGCAAATGCTTGTGATGTCGGCAACATCATCGGGTTCGTCTGACATAATCGGACTTCCTCCGCAAGCGAGAAGTACATTTGCAACATCGTTTACTGTTACATAGTTTGTGATGTTGTGTACAAGCGGTACATTTTTTCTTACATTTTCAAGACAATTTCCAATCATAGCGGATTCTCCTTTATAAAAATAAAACGGACGCACCAACAAAAGGTGTGTCCGTAAAGGCTCGCTGTTTCCCTCCGTTGGCATTATCCAAATCAGGTCATAGGTCGAGGCATTCAGCCTCCTCTCAGCCGACTAACTTGTCAGCTCCCTTACTTATAATATACAATTTGTGTCGTAATTTGTCAATGAAAACTTGACAAATAGTCACCGAGAACGATTAGTACGAATCTATCCTCAGTAAAATCTTCTGTATTCAGTATATCTTTTATTTAAAAAACACTGATTTTTAAATATCAGTTGACTTGAAGAAGAAAAAACAGTACAATAAAAACAAACAGATAATATGGTTGAATTTGCTGTTGTAAAGGGGTTTTCCTCGAAATTATTTTTTGTTGAACAGGAGAAGAAGTATGTTTTGTAAAAATTGCGGAAGACAGTTATTGCCTAATGAAAAGTTTTGTGCCGATTGCGGAGCGCCTGTACCCGTACAGGAATCAGCTGTACAGAACGAACAGCCGATTGCAGAAAATCAGTCGGTTGAACAGACTGCCAATATGAATGTTCGGAATGAGCAGACACAGCCTGTTGAAAATCATCAGACTGACGCATATAATCAGATGCCTGCAAATGATTATTCCGCACCGCAGTATCAGACAGTTAATGCACAGGGCGGATATAATCAGTATCAGAACGGTCAGCAGGGCGGATATTCTTATGATTATAACAATCAGGGCGTTCAGCCACAGTATGCACAGCCGATTCCAAAGAAAAAGTCAAAGACACCGTTTATAATTACAGCGTGCGGCATTGCGGTTGCACTTGTTGTTGCAATTGCGGCATTCTTTATATTTAACGGACTTAACAAAGCCACTCCTCAGGGACAGATTCAGGGTACATGGAGTGCCGAGGAGAACGGAGTAAGCTTCCAACTTGAGTTCAAGCCTGACGGTACAATCAATATTCCGAATGCAAAAGAGCTTGGCAAGCTTATTTCAAGTTATGCCGGCAGTTCCGATTACGGCGATTTAATAAACTATGATGAGATTTTTAATATGATTAAACTGACATACAGCATTGATGACCAAAAGACCCTTTCGGTGAGTTTTGAGGTGTCTTTTATCAATCAAAGTCAGTCGCAGTCACTCAAATGGTCTGACGATCCCGCAAACGGCGGTTCGGATACATGGGGAATCGACGGCGATACTCTCTACATAGCCGGCACAAAGCTGACAAGAATCAATAACTGATATTGTCTTAAAAAATTCGTAAAAAACAAGGTCACGGTTCAAAATCGTGACCTTTTGTTGTGTGAAATATACAGGCTCTGTCAAAGGGATTCCGTCGTTGTCCGATGAACGATACTGTATGATAATCACTTTGTGTTTTTAGATGATTCAATTTATCACAAAATTTGTGTGCTTACTTGCGGGCGGATGATATCCGCCCCTTCGAGCCCCTTGTTTGGCAAAAAAATCTGTAAAATAAAAAAACCAGTACATCAACTGTACTGATTTAATGGAGCGGATGACGGGGCTCGAACCCGCTACCTCCACCTTGGCAAGGTGGCGCTC
>ERZ857972.646-NODE-646-length-29603-cov-5.702856_pt1 | contig 29603 bp, 15 predicted proteins | sample MGYA00519757_ERZ857972 | MGnify/ENA primary metagenome ERZ857972 (study PRJEB31778, sample SAMEA3449383) | human gut metagenome | biome: human gut; feature: human-associated habitat; material: faeces | place: United Kingdom | collected 2010/2012 ...
AAATCGACTGACCTTTCTTTTTTACCCAACAATATCTTTAATTAAGGGAGACGGGAGAAAGTTTTCCGGATATCGGCGTATTGGAGTCCCTGTCCCATCTGTTGGAACTGCCGATTCAGGACATTGTGACCGGAGAGCGGGCGGGAGACCGGGAGGAGGCTGTGACGGAAGTCGTGAGACTGGCAAAGCTCCAGGAGCAGCGGAAACGTGAAAAGAGGCTCCTGTATCTGATCGTGCTGGGGCTTTTGATCTATCACTGTGTCATCGGGATCTGTTTATTTTCCGGAAGAGGGTTGTTTGGGGGAAGAGATATTGCCTGCCAGGTGGCCGGAATCTCCATGGCGGGGACGCTGACGATGCTGTGGCTTGTATACCGGTATTTCGGAAAGGAAGAGGATGTGAAAATGATTCCCTCCAGTCAATTAAGCAGAGGACTTGGAATAGCATCCCTTGCGATGCTATTGTGGAGTGTTGGAATCATGTATTTAAGCTTCGGAATGGTCCGGGCAGGAAGTGTTCCCCTTGGTATGGAACTCAGCTCCCTGGGACCGTTTTTGAACAATCAGCTTTGTGCGGGCTATGCCCTGAATGTAATATTTCTGGCAGTGGAAATGTACCGTCTGCTCATGGAGCGGACGGTACTGCATCCGGGATGTGTGATCTCACCGGCGGTCATCTATCTGGATTTCTTTTACATAGACATTCTGGGCCGGATGGATACCCTGGACAGCGTCTGGAAGGCACTGGACAGAGGGACGGTACTCATTTTGCTGGAGGCAGTGTCGGGAATTGTATTTCTGTTTATACAGTCCCACCGTTCTCGTTCTCACGCATCCGATAGCCCACACCAATCTCAGTGAAGACATACTGGGGCTGTGCGGGATTCTGTTCCAGCTTTCTGCGGATGTTCGCCATGTTGACACGGAGGATCTGATTATTATTGTCCATATAGGGACCCCAGATGGCATTCATGATATAGCTGTAGGTCAGGACTCTGCCGGAATTTTCCGCTAAAAGTGTAAGCAGCTGGTATTCGATCTGGGTCAGATGTACCTCTTCGCCCCGCAGGCGGATCAGTCGTTTCTCGAAATCAATCTCCAGATCCAGTGCCTTATATACATGACCGGGAGTCTGGGCGTGGCTGTGCCGCAGAGAAGTGCGGATCCTTGCCATGAGCTCGCCGGTGCCGAAAGGTTTTGTGATATAATCATCCGCCCCCAGATCCAGAGCGGAGACCTTCTCCTGCTCCTTGGTGCGGGCAGATATGATGATCACCGGAACATCGCTCCAGGAACGGAGTTTCTGTAATACCTCCAGCCCGTCCATGTCCGGCAGCCCTAAATCTAACAGGATCACATTGGGGCAGAAAGAAGTGCTGAGACTCAGTCCCTCTCTGCCGTTTAAGGCATGCATGATCTTGTAGCCTTCCCGGTCCATGGTAGCGGTGATGAAATTACTGATACTTCTATCGTCTTCGATTAAGAGAACTTTGATCTTATTCATATCTGTGATCCATATCCTTTCCGGTATTTTCAAGAGTTCTGTCTTATGTGGCTGAGAGTACACTTATTTTTCTGAAGCGACAGCTCCCACCTTGGGCAGTGTGAAACAGAATTCCGCGCCATCCGCATGATTCCGGCCACTCAGCGTTCCGTGATGGGCGGTGATGATGGTCTTGCAGATGGACAGACCGATACCCATGCCCTTGCGGGAATCCGAGCTCTGGGAATTGTTGTAGGTACCCGTCTCGAACAGATTCTGTAATTTTTCTTCCGACAATCCTTTTCCGTAGTCTCTCACAATAAAAGATACATGCTCCGGATGATCCTCCACGATGAAATCAATGGGCAGGATACTTCCGGAATGAACGATGGCGTTTTCCAGCAGATTGATGGTGACCTGCTCGATCAGCACCGCATCCATGGGGATCATCAGAAATTCCTCGGGGATCTTGACCCGGATGGCGGCATCGGGATAGCGTTTTTTCAGTTTCTCCAAAGCTTCTCCCACCACTTCCTCCACCGGTTCCTCTGTGGTATTGATGCTTAAGCTGTCTCCCTGGATACGAGTGACGGACAGCAGATTTTCCACCATATTCAACAGCCAGTTGGAATCCTCATAGATATTGGTCATGATCGTACGCTGTTCGGTGGAGCTTAGATCGTTCTGACTTTCCAGAAACAGGGAGCTGTTGCCGATGATGCCGGTGAGCGGCGTGCGCAGATCGTGGGAGATGGCGCGCAGTAGATTTGCACGCATCTTTTCCATTTCGGCCTCTGCCAGCCGCTTTTCCCGCTCTGCGATCATCTCGGACTGGATGGTCATATGGGAGGTCATGGTACACAGGATCAGAGTGATCCCACTCATCAGCAGGAAGGTGATAGGGTAGCCGGTCAGTGAGAAATTAAGCTTATAATACGGATAGGTGAACAGATAATTGATCGCTATTACGGAAAAAAGGGTGCAGGCAATGCCGTAGCCGTAGCCCACCGTCCATCTGGCGATGATCACCAGTGCCAGAATGTAGAACAGTGCTACATTGGCATGGTTGTCCGGTACTATATGCTGATATAAAAAAGAGGCAAGAGTGGCGCACAGCATGCAGGCGGCACAGATCAGGATACTGATGGCGTGTCTGGTAAAGGGTGGTTTTAAGCGGAAGCTTTTCCGCGGTGATTTTTTATCGGAAAGTGATCGGAACACGGTGTGATCCTCCATGAAATATTGTTAGTCGTTTTGTAAATTTATTATAACTATAGTACCATTACTTTGCAATGCAAGGTGTAAAGAAGTAGTTAAGGATATATGAAAACCGGTATATTTTCCCCTAAAGCTACGGCAAAAGGCAGGTATCCTCAGGAAAATCCAAGACACAAAAAATAGGAACATATACTTTCGTTAGGTTGACATCAGGAAAAACATTAGATTAAAATGTAGTATGGCGGCGGTCCTGAAAGGGCGGACCGTCTATGTGGACAGGAGAGGAATAGGTTATGTTTCTGACAGGATGGGCACTATTGCCGGCCATCGCACTGGTGGTATGGATCTATAGACAGGATAAGGTGGAGAAGGAGCCGGGGGGATTATTGTGGAAAATATTCCTGTTTGGTGTATTGTCTGTGATCCCCGCCATGATACTGGAAATCATTCTGGATGAAGTATTTCTGGTATTTATGGATGCAGATACGCTGTGTTACGTGATCCTGGATAATTTTATCGGGGTGGCACTGATCGAGGAACTTTGCAAGATGCAGGCGGCCAAATGGGCGGCATGGAAGCATCCGGCATTTAATTATAAATTCGATGCCATCGTGTACTGCGTGACTTCGGCATTGGGATTTGCAGCCATTGAAAATATTCTGTATTGTCTGGAAGGTGACATTGGGACGGCAGTGACCAGAGCCCTGCTGTCCGTGCCTTCCCATGCCATCGATGGCGTGATCATGGGATATTTCTTCGGTGTGGCGAAGGAGGCAGAACTTGCAGGCAATAAAAAACGCAGGAAACGCTACCTGAAGCTCAGCGTGTTCATGCCGATGATCGAACACGGTATCTATGATTCCGCATTGTCTCTGGATGCGGACTGGATCTTCGTTTTCTTTTTCCTGTTTGTGATCGTGGTGGATGTCTGGGCCTATAAATTTGTGAAAAAGCAGTCTGGGCAGGATCGGGAGCTGTCTGCATAAAGATTGCGTTAAGACCCCGTGAAAATTTTATAAATTCACGAAAAACGGTAGGATCGGGTCTTTGCTTCATGTTAAGATAAAGAAAACATAAAGAAAGGAAAGACCAATATTGAAGTTATTAAATCCAAAGATCCGGCAAAAATTTGCAGAATCCTTGAAGGCGGTCCTGCCGGTAGTAGGGATCGTGATCGTATTAAGCTTTACCATAGCTCCCATTACCTCCAGTATCCTGCTGTGCTTTCTGGTGGGGGCGGTGATGGTCATGGTCGGTATGATGTTTTTCACCCTGGGTGCGGAGATGTCCATGACCCCCATGGGGGAAAAAGTGGGTGCCAGAATGACCCAGAGTAAAAACATTCTGCTGATCGTAGTGTTATCTTTTTTGTTGGGAGTGGTGATCACCATTTCCGAGCCTGACTTGCAGGTGCTGGCGACACAGGTGCCTTCGGTTCCGAATATGACGCTGATCCTGGCAGTGGCAGTGGGGGTTGGAATCTTCCTGGTCATTGCCCTTCTGCGTATGTTGATCGGTGTGGCCCTGCCGCCATTGTTGACCTTTTTCTACATGGTAGTGTTCGTTCTTGCATTTTTCGTACCGGAGAACTTCCGGGCAGTGGCGTTTGATTCCGGAGGTGTGACCACGGGACCCATGACAGTTCCTTTTATCATGGCTCTAGGTGTCGGTATTGCGTCCATCCGTAATGACCACCATGCGGCGGACGACAGCTTCGGTCTGGTAGCACTGTGCTCCATCGGCCCGATCCTGGCGGTCATGGTGCTGGGGCTGATCTATAAGCCGACCAATGCGGATTACCAGCCGGTGGCGATCCCAGAGATCTCTGATTCCGTAGAACTGGCGCAGCTTTTTGCTCATGGGATTCCGGATTATATGAAAGAGATCGCACTCTCATTACTTCCCATTGTATTGTTTTTCGGTCTGTTCCAGATATTTGCCCTGCGGCTGTCGGGGAAGACACTGGCGAAGATTCTGATCGGTCTGATCTATACTTATATTGGTCTGGTACTGTTCCTGACCGGCGCAAATGTGGGCTTTATGCCTGCCGGTAATTACCTCGGTCAGGTCATGGCAGCCAGATCCTACAGGTGGGTACTGGTGCCGGTGGGAGCACTGATCGGTTACTTTATCGTAAAAGCGGAGCCCGCGGTCTATGTACTGAATCATCAGGTAGAGGAGCTGACGGACGGTGCCATCTCTGCCAGATCCATGGGGGTTTCTCTGTCCGTGGGCGTATCCTTATCCGTAGCACTGGCGATGATCCGCGTGCTGACGGGGATCCCGATTCTATGGTTTTTGATCCCGGGCTATGGTGTGGCGATCGGACTATCCTTTTTTGTACCGAAGATATTCACAGCGATCGCCTTCGACTCCGGCGGTGTGGCGAGCGGTCCCATGACAGCTACCTTTTTACTGCCGTTAGCGCAGGGCGCCTGTGTGGCGGTGGGCGGCAATTTAGTCGCTGACGCTTTCGGTGTGGTAGCAATGGTAGCCATGACACCGCTGATCACAATCCAGATATTGGGAATGGTATATCAGTTAAAGCAACAGAAGAGCGGTGCAGGCATATTTGCCGGTGCGGCGGATGCATTTGGTGCTTTGGATGAGAATGCCATCATTGAACTGTAGGAGGTGTGCCCATGAGTGAATTATATATGATGGTCACCATCACCAATCGTCAGCTGACGAGGAAATTCGTGGAATGCTATAAAGAAAAAGGCGCACAGGTCGGCAGTGTTACCGTCGGCATGGGAACCGCGGCGAATGAGATCTTAGATTATTTTGGACTGGACGGCATGGAGAAGAGCGTATTGTTCCATCTCGTCACAGATGCTGCCTGGCGGCAGATCAAGGCTGCTCTGCGTAAGAAAATGCAGATCGATCTCCCGGGAATGGGAATCGCATTTATCATTCCCGTGAGCAGTGTCGGTGGCAAGAAAGCATTGAATTACCTGACCTGCGGGCAGGAATTCGTAAAAGGAGAGGAGTCCACATTGAAAGAGACGAAGAATGAGCTTCTGGTAGTGATAGCCAATCATGGATATACGGAACTGGTCATGGATGCAGCGAGAGAAGTACATGCGGCAGGCGGCACAGTCATCCATGCCAAGGGCACCGGAACAGAGAATGCACAGCAGTTTCTGGGCGTGACACTGGTGCCGGAAAAAGAAATGTTGTTCATTGTGGTAAAAAGTGAGCAGAAAAATTCCATCATGCGTGCTATAATGGAAAAAGCAGGACTGGAGAGTAAAGCACAAAGCATAGTATTCTCCCTTCCTGTGACAGATACTGCAGGCATGCGCCTGATGGAGGAGATGGGAGAGACATGACAAACGGATTATCCGGACCCAGGAAGCAGTTCCTGGACGTGCTCCGGGTACTGGCAACCTGTGCAGTGGTGCTGATGCATGTACTGACAGGTGCGACAGATGTGACAGATGCGTCGATAGTGCCGGAATACCGGTCATTATTGCTGTCAGTTATGGATCTGGTGACCTGGTGTGTTCCTATATTTTTATTGATCTCGGGATATTTGTTCCTGAATCCGGAACGTACATTGACTTATCCGGTCATGATTAAAAAATATTGCAGGAGGATTGCACTGGCGATCCTCCTATTCGGCGTTCCGTATGCAGCTTCCGAGCTGGTAGTGGCGGAGCGGACCTTCCGGATCAGGATGATCCCGGAGGCATTGAAGATGACTCTGATGGGACATACCTGGTCCCATATGTGGTATCTGTATCTGATCTTGTTTTTATATCTGATCACGCCGCTTCTGAAAAAAGTGCTGCGTGTGCTGCCGGTGTGGGGTGTTGTGGCAGTGATGGCAGTGATCTTCTTAGGAAGCAGTGTGGCACCGTTTCTGAATAAGGTACTGGACGTCAACAGTATTCCGGTATTGCCGGATGGCGGTGTGTATTTCCTGTATTATCTGTGTGGATATTTCTTCGCGGTGAGAGAAGTATGTGTGGACAAGGGAAGGAATGTATGGCTGACAGCTGCAGTAGCGGTTCTGGCTCTGGGAATGATCCTGAGCAGAACACTTGCGGGATTCTCCATTCAGATGGCATACAATTATCCGTTTACAGTACTGCTTGCAGTGCTTCTGTTCGCTGCAGGATGGAATGGGAGTATTAAAAAACACCGGATCCCCTGGCAGGAGGCGGGAGCCTTGAGCTTCGCTGTATACCTGGTACATCCGGTGTATGTGAACCTGTTGTATAAATTCGTGAAGATCACACCCTTTACGGTGTTGGAACAATGCGGTGTGCAGTCTGTAGCCGCGGGACAAGCGGTATTGATTTTGCTGCTGGCTGCATTCTGCCTGGTAGTGCTGGCACTGGCAACGGCTACCGCGTGGGTGCTGCGCAAGATCCCGGTGTTAAGAAAATATGTGTTGTAGAAGAAAGGAGCCTCACGAGGGGGCTCCTTTTTGCGTTGTGTGCGCCTGGCGGCGCACGTTTCGTTTGCGCGCCATGGGCGCGCTCTCGCAGGTGAAAGTCCTGAACATGCCCAGGTAGTGGGAAATGTATAGCTGAACAGCAAGGGTGTCCATCGTGAGGTGGAATCTGAAGGAAGCTGGATGTGAGGAACATACTAACTCACGGGCAAATCTCTGGTCTGACGAACAGAAATCTCATATGAGGTCATGCATGTGGGTAAGACAGCAACCCATGTTAAAGCCCAATAACTACACGGAATCATGCATGATAAATGAGGCAGATGGATGGAGAGGAAGAAACGTGTGGTACCTGGGGAGGTCTGTGCGCTCCTGTCATACGCATAGGTCCCTTTCATCTGAAAAATGTTGGGACAGCAAAAACAACGGCCGCCCCGTACAGAGCAGCCACCGTTTTCCCTATACCATACGCTGCTTTTCAGTACCGCAAGGATGGGTATCCTATTATCGTCGTATTCTGATTTCTTTTAGGGCATTTCAGGACTATCCACAAGGGATACGCTGAACTCCTGTGCGGTTGCGCCCTCCGGCAGCAGCTTTGCCATGACCACCAGCCGCTGATTGCCGCTGTTAGCCTTGTCATACTTCCGGCAGCAGGTGGAGAGGGTCAGAACGGTATCTTCCTCGGAGAAGGTCACGCCATCAAAGTCAAGCCAGTTTTTCCGCGCAATCGTCTCAAAGAAGCTGGTCAGATCATCTCCCGTGGGATCAGGCGCAATATAGTCAAACCCAATATCCGTGACGAACAGTGCGGTGATCTGAAAGATCATGTCCTCACCATCCACAGAGAGATAGATATACGGATGCTCCTTTACAAAGTCTGCGTCCATATAACGGTAGAGCTTGGTGAACCGCACACCGTCCGGGTCGCAGTTGCTGGCGGAGTGGCCGAAAATGGTGGTGTTTTTGTCCAGCTTATCCCTGCCGCCGATTTTGTTTTCACAGTGGGCATAATAACAGCCCCATATGGCGTACTCACCGTTTTCATCCAGCTTTAGGTAATAGCCGTTGTCCTCCGCCTGCATCACAGGGTCGTCCACCTCCGCACCGGGGATATACAGCCACGCCACGGTGTCGGGATTCTTCGCTCTGGCTTCCGCCAACTCTGCCTGCCTGTCCACCGAAGGGATAACTTCGCCTGCGGGAGTCGCTGATGGCTGAGGCGCAGATGTGCCGGAAGGCGTTCTGTCGGGAATGTCGATAGGCTCCGTTCCTTTCTGATAGCAGCCCATGACTGCCGTGGTCATGGCAAAGAGAAGGACGGCCATGCAGATGATCGGACGAATGATTCTTGTGATTCTTTTCATAATGCTGTCTCCTTGCCGCGCTTGGATAGCGGCGCAGCTCAAAATGTCATTAATTTGTTTCTTGTAGTGAAAAGAGAACAGCGCAATCCACAGCATCCTCATAATAGCTGCCGGTGGCTACATCCACAAACACGCCGGTCCGGGGGTTGCCGTTGGCTTTCATAAAGATGACCTCGATGGTATGGGTTCTGCTGACATTCTCAAAGGTGTAGGACTTCACCGCGCCGATGCTCTTGCCGTCGATCTTGACGTTGGCGACAGCATAGCCCTTATCCGGAGTGATGGTGAAAGTCTGATCTCTGCCCTCACGGACGCTAGCATTGCCGGAGGGAGAAATGGAGCCGCCAGCCCCGGCAGTTGCCTTGATGGTGTAGTAGTTGTAGCCGCTGCCGCCGCCACTGCCGCCACCGCCTTCATTGCCGCCTGTGCCGCTATTGCCTTCATTGCCGCCTGTGCCGCTATTGCGCAGAATCGTCAGCGTGTAGGTTTTAGCACCGATTCTCACGACAATGTCGGTTGTGCCGCTGTTGGGGATGGCAACGGTTGCGCTGCCGCCGGTGGACAGAGCCTGCCCATTGATGCTCACGGGCTCGCCGTTTCCAGACACCGCTGTGACTAGCGTAGATGTTGCTCCGCTATCATTTTGCAGCGTATAGGTATAGTTCGTTCCGTTGGCGGTAAAATCGCCGAGCCCCACTGCCAGACCTTCAAAGGACAGAAGGTCATTACCGGGCACTGCGGCTCGCACCACTACGCGGGTGCCAAGCCGGGAGAAGGTGACGGTTTCCGTCTGGAAGGTTTCCCCGGAGATGGCACCGCCAATACTGGTCTTTTTCGTTTCCAGAACGGTCCCGGCAGCATCCAGCAGCGTGGCCACCAGCTCTGCGCTAGTCTGAGACTGCAGGCAGTTGTTGCGCAGAGTAATGGCGGCGGTGCTGTGATCGTTGCCGTCGTTCCCCTGTGTCACATCCATCGTCAGCTGCTCTCCGGTGCGAGCCAGTGCGCCGGTCATATGGACGCTGGCCTCGCTGTCACTGCCGTTATACTCCGGCAGTCGCTGATTGCTTCCCGTTCTACCGATCAGGCCTTCCGCCCACGCCTCGGCGTACAGATAGGTACCCACATTGGGGATCTCGGTTTTGCCAATGGATGTCATATACTCGCCCAGATCATAGGTCAGGTCCAGTGTAAAGGTTCCCTGATCAATGCGGGCGAGGGCGCTGTCTTCGGAAATGGTGATTTCATTACCGCTAACCGATACGCCGTTTGTGGTGCAGGCTACCTCTGCAGGTTCGGTATGCAGATCATCCGCATAGAACGCAAGCTTCACCTCGCGGTTCTTTCCGCCAGCCAGCGTGGCGGCAGAGGAATTATAGAGGGTCATGCGCACCGTGCGCTTGCCGGCGCTCTCCGCAATCACTTCCATTTGCGAGATGCCAATGTCGGGATAATCCAGATACACTGTGCCGTTTTCGTGGATGCCGCCGGCGGCGGTGATGGTATAGCCCGGGTCGGTCACGAGGTTCCCCACATGGTGCCAGACGGTAAGGGTGGTGCTTTCATTGGGTAGCAGTGTTTCCGTAAGGGTGGCGGTTTCCCCGCTGCCAAGGCTGACCGTTAGGTTTGTCACATCGTTCAGCCCGGTGTTGCGGATGGTAAAGCGAATGGGTGTCAGGCTGTTCAACGCCAGCGTTGCATAATCCACACCGATCTGTTCCACTGCCACCGCATCGGTGATAAAATCAGATGTAGCGGTATAGAGGATCGTTTCCTCACCCGGAACGGTCACGCCGCCGATTACCTCCTGGTTTTCATCGTCATACCGGGTGGCCTGAATGGCGGCCTGCACCTGATTGGTGCCGCTGACATAGGCATCAAAGTGGTCAGCCAGCGTGCGATCCGGCAGCTCTGCCAGTTCCAATGGTGCGGACAGAGTGTAGGGATTTGTGGCATAGCGCAGCTTGGCCGCCTTCAAAATGCCGTGATCTACCGCGCCGTTGGCGTTATTGACAGTCTCATTCCAGACGATGGTAAGATCATTGCGGCTGCGATGATCCCCGCTGAGGGAAGCGAAGCGGAAGTCTCCGCCCATGACGGCGTTGCCGCTGCTGGTCAGGGCAGACAAAGAGCCGGGGAAACTGTTGGACATGGTGCCGCTACCGTCCACAGCCAACAGCTGAATATCGCTGCTGCCGTCTCGGACACTATGCCAACCGATAACAAATCGGTCATCCCCGCTGCCGAAGTTGGCTGCAACGACCTGGGGGTTTTCGTCAAGATTGCTGTCACAGGTCGCCAGCATGGCTGTACCGGGAGTTCCGTCAGCAGCCACGGTACAATAGGCGATCTCGTAGGCAGAGGTATCTCCGGTTCCGCTGCGGTCCAGCGAGTAAACCGCCATAGCGGTTCCGTCGGGCAGCATGGCCGCCTGCAACGCCTTCACGCTGCCAGTAGCACCATTATAAAGCATTTTTGCCTTGCTCCAGGTGCCGTTAGTGCTGTCATAGCAGCTGTACATGATACAATCTCTGGTCGTGAAGTTCAGCAGGTTGTTGCTGCCCTGCGTACCGGGATCAGGGGTGTAGACGCTGCGCCAGAACACGATGGCATTGCCGTCGCCGCCCACTGCGGTGGCTGGGGCCAGATCCGGCGTGCCGTCGTTGGTTAGGCGGGTGGAAGTCCAGGTTGTGCCGTTATAGACGGACACTACGATCTCCGTGCTGTTCATCAGCAGGTTTTGCTCTTCCAATGTCACGGGATCACCGGCATTTTTACCCGGCAGGTCGGTGCCCATGCGAACCCAAGCCGCCGCCGCGAAGCTGCCAGTGCCGGACAAAGAAACGCTCGTGTCGCCGTAGCCGGGGAACCCTGTGGGAGCGTCAATTTCACTGGAGGGAGTATAGACGCCGCCATTGAGGGTGGAGAAATGCGCCCGGCTATCGTAAATACTGCTGCTGTTGCCGTCGTTGATGTAGGTCAATACTTTCCCGTCATCGCTGAGCTGTGGATAGGATGTGGGGTTGGCATTGGTCTGGATGTTTTTCAGCCCACTGGTGGAGTTCAGAGAGAACAGCATCATCCGCTGCTGGGGCTGGCCCCAGGTACGGGCATATTGCTCCAGATAGTCCCGGCTTTGGAGCGTTGCACTGCCAGAAGCCACCTGCATTCCGCTCTGGGCCGCCGCCATCCGCAGCGAGGCAAGGCTCAGCCCACTGGTGGCGCTATTCCAGTAGTCGTCGATTGTTTTCCAGTCATTAAAAGTCCTGGTGGCTCCAAGGGTTCCGGAGGCGATCACCGCCTCGTAGGAGATAAACAGGAAGGTTGCCACAAATTTGATCCCCACTTCGCTTTGGATCCCCAGGGCCTGACCGTTGATCTGGCGCTTTGTCTCGTCGGCGAGATAGGTGCGGGAAAGGAACTTATTCTGACTGTCCACATCCAAATTGCCGAATAGGCCGATCTTCAGCGCCACGACCGAATAGTCAAAGCCAATACCGCCAAACGCGTGGACATAGGCGTTGATACGCAGCGTGGTCAAAAAGTCATTCACTGCCGTGGCCGTGGGATCGCTCCAGCCAAGCTCTGTACCCTCGCCCTGCCGTCCGTAGCGCACTGCGGTACGGAAATCCAGCTGAATGGCACCGCCCAGCTCAAAGGTTGCTGTCAACGGCACGGGGCCAGCCATGGCGTTCACGCTGAAGGAGAAGCCCACACCAACGCCGGCGGTAAATCCTCCGCCTACGGTGAAAACCTCCCACTCCTTTTTTTCGGTGTTATAGCGGATTTCCGCTTCGTAAAAGCCCTCCAACTGCAAGTTGAGATCCGTGCTGGTGACATTGTCGGCCAGGGAGTTGGTTTTGTAGTCCCCCTTGGGATCATAGGTGCCCTGGGCCATCTGGCTCAGGTCCCCGGTCCCGGGCACACCCACTTCCAGATTCTGCGTCAGCACATTCGCACCCAACGCCACGCCGTCCTCGGAATAGTCCATGTCCTCCATCTCCAGCGTATTGTACCCGGCCCAAATCATGGCACGGAACACGGAGGGATCTTCGCTGGGGGTGATAATCATTTTGAACACGGAAGTGTCCACCGGACCGCTCAGATCATCCAGCCGTCCGGTCAGCACCTTGAGAATGTTACTATCGCCCACTCCGCCAAAGTCGACTTGATTCACTCCACTGGAGGATCCCATCGTCGCCAGAATACCGGTGACGCGGTCATCCTCTGTCACCTTGGGCACTCGGGTCAGATCAACGACCCGGAAGGGCATTATTTTCTCCTGTAGCAGGCTGCCGTTCAGGCTCAGCTGCGTTTTCATACCCACATCCTTGCCGTCAGCGATCCATCCAGAGGTGGTCATGGTGGCCTCGGTGAGAGTCAGATCGTTTTCCGCTACGGGGATGGATGAGAAGGGATACTGCTTGGTACTGCTGCTCTGAGCGGCAGGAATAACGCCGTATTCGTCCACCAGCTTGAGACTGTAATTCCGCGCGTTGGCAATCTTCTCGCCCCAGAGGAACATGGTGGTGTGCAGTCTTGCTGTTTTAAAGCTGCTGTTAGGTCCAATCTTCCCAGTCGAGCTGCGGACATCCACCTTCTGACCGTTGGCTAGACCGTAATCAACACTTTGCGCCACAATGAAGGGTTTGTTTTCCTCCCCCGCCGGCACGCGCTCCAGAGAGACAACGCCCTCTGCGGTGCGCATTACATCGTCCACGCCCAGCTTGCCGTTGACGGTCAGCAGCAGCGGATAGTACTTGTCGCCGTCAATTGCGCTGATCTCCAGAATGTACTCCAGCTGATCCAGAGCGGAAAGCGCCGTGGTGTTGCTCTCGCCCTTTTCGGCCGACCAAAACTGGGTGGAATCCAGATAGACGGTTATATTTCCCGCCGCATCCGTGGTATAGGTGTCGCCGGTGATGCCGCTGACAAGTGCTCCTGCCCTGGAGCCCAGCAGAGCTGTCTCGCAGTAGCCTCCGTTTTTATAAACGCCGCCACGAACGGTCACCGTCTTGTTCGCCAGCGGATCGCCGCCCGGCGTGATTAGCGTCACAGATGCCCGGGCGACTCGCCGAAGGCTGAAGGTATTCAAGGGATAAAGCTGCAGTTTTGTGGCATCCCGCTCGCCGGAACGCAGATTTTCTTTATAGATGGTGCCCAGATAAATATCCGCGCCGGAGCCGGACCGCAGAGACACCTCACTGGCGATTCCGTTGGGTTCGTAAAGCGCCAGCACGCCTTCACTGTTGGTCGTGACCGTTTTGGGCACACCTTTGCCGTCGGTGTATTGCAGCGTAGTTTCCGCTGCAGGCGTCAGCTGGAAGAGATAGAACTTATTTTGCAGCGTTTTCGCTGTCACCTGTACGGCGGCACGCATACCCGTGGCGGCATGGGTAGCCGTGACGGTTGCGGTGCCGTTGGCCAAGCCGGACAGCGCCATTTTGGTTTCGGGAAGGTAGGAATCAAAGGAGAAGTTTCTGATGTCCTCATACAGTCCGCCCTGCTTGTAGTTGACGGAAATGGCATTGTTGTTGGAGAGCCACCGGATGCCGTCTTTAAAGGAGTTCCATCCGTACTCGTCATAGTTGATGCCTATGTACTCGATCAGCCCCAACTCCTGGCGCAGCTGCAAAATTTCAGCTGTAACGGTGGGCAGGCTGCCGCTGACCTTGGAGGTATTGTCCATGGTCAGCGCAGAAATCGTGTCTCCTTCGTCATCCTGCACCTTCAGTGCGTCGGCATCGTAGACATACAGGGGGAAGGAGTCGGTGCTGGGAGATTCCTCACCAGGATTCTCCACGCTCAAAACCACTTGATAGGTGTCCTTCAGATTGCCGGCTTGCACACTCTGTAATGACAGGGGGAAGCTCCCGGAGGTGCCGGATAGGCGCTCACTGTCCACCACTTTGGTGGTGTTGTCCTCTGTGACCCGGGTGATGGTCAGCGTGGGCTGCAAAGGGGCGCCGTCAGTGGTGTTTTCCACCGACCAGTCGATATTGACGGCACCGTCGGTATCCTTGAGGTAAATGCTCTGGGGCGGTGTCAGCTTGGCTGTGGCAGGTGGTGCCTGCACGATGATCCAGGCAAGTGCCGACAGGCGGACGTCCTCACCGCCGGCGTTGGGGTGCGGCATGGAAACCAATACCGTGTAGGCAGGGGTATTGCCGTTGGAGAGCTTGGAGAGCACATTCTCCTCGATCCGCACGCTGTTTTTATCCTTGCCGGCGGTATAAGTCGCAACGGGCTTGCGGCCGCTCAGCGCCGCCTCATTCGCGTAGTTGCCCTCATACAGATCAATCCTGTAATTGAACTCTTTGTTCGGCGCCATCAGCGTGGCGTTGGAGCTCCACAGCACGGTGGCGGGCTGATTTACCCGCGTCACGATGGACGCGCCGCCGGGAATCACCAGTGCCAGGGAATCGCCTGCCGTCACGGTATAGGGCTTTGACTTGCCCGTCACATCATCGGCAGTGTCCTCAGTCCCGTTGTCCGCCGTAAAGGTAAAGGTGACGGTTCCCACCTTGGTTCCTGTGGTGGCAACAACGCCGGTATCCTCGTTGATGGTGGCAATGAGCGTGTCACTGCTGCTCCATTTACCGGTGGTGTAGCTGGCCTGCTCATCGTTTTCCCCAAAAACCTCTGCCTTAAGCGTGGGGCGGGTGGTTTTGCCGAGGGAAATCGTATAGTCGGCGTCATCCGCTTCCTGGACGACCTTCACCGTGTGCGCGGAAACTTTCTTTGCCACCGTAAACTGCCGGGTCAGGGGAAGAACATTCACCCAGTCAGGATCGGCTTTCGTGCCCTCGTTGGCCTGCAGCGTCACCGTGTAGGTGCGGTCGAAAGCAGAGGGTACGATTGCATAGTCGCTAATGGTGAAGGCTTCCTTCTCTGTGTCCAGATAGACCTGCAGATGGATTGGTTCACCCGCAGAGTCGTACCTCAGCTCGAGGCGGAACGGGGCTTCCTTCGGGTCTGTGCCTGCCGGGGTGTGATAATTGCTGTATACGGTCTTGTAGACCTGCTCCATGTTGGCGTTCATCGTGAACGATGCCTTGCCGTTGTCGTAGTCGGCGGTCAGTACGGTGGGAGCGTTACGCATCAAGACGCTCTTCAGCGTTACGCTGGCAATCGCGTTGCTTTGATAAGATGTGTTATCCAGCGTATGACCGAAAACATCTTCCACACCGGTCATACCATTGACGGTGACCGTGGTGTCATCCGCATCCTGCACTGGGTACCAGAGCATTGCCGTGACGCCGTAGTCGTTCATGGAAAGCTCAGCGGCAGTATACTCTTCGCCATTGATAGTCACGGTGGAGTTGCTAAGATTCACGAACTCGCTAAAGGTAACTGTGATGGGCACGTGCTGTCCGCTGGCATAGATTCCCGCCGGGGCCGTGACGCTTTGAATGGTGGGGGCGTCCGCGTCCAACAGCTTGGCGGTGACGTTGCTGGTCGTGGCGGTGGTGGTGGAATTTGGGGTATCTCTATTTACATTCTTCAGATACAGTTCGAAGGGCAGATAGTACTGATGATTCTCTCTGTTTTGCGTGGTAGACTGCAAGGAGATGCTGACCATACTGCCATTGTTAATCGTACAGTTCTCCGTTTTCTTTCCGTCGGTGGTGAGCGTCAGAGCTGTTCCATCGAGCTTGTACTCCGTCAGACAGAACGGGGCATAGGGTATCGGGTTTGCAGAAATATAATTGCCATACGGCGCAGAGCCATTATAGGCAACTATGTCTCCGCTCCAGCTAAACTCGATGCTGGCGTCGATTTGGTATGGCTGATAAGATTTGGTGGAGTTGCTGGAAGACACTGAGTTGCGGGCACCCTCCAAAATTCCGATGGTATTGCTTAGCGCAATAAAGTCCGAATTGTCGGCACTGCCGCCAGTGTAGCTTTCTGCCAGCAAAGGAATAAACAAATCATCATATAATACGGTTGTATTTTTGAGTTCTTCAACATAACTCGGCGCGGTCATTGATGTTTGCATTGTGGGGACGCCAACCGTCTTTTTTAGCTTGAGCTGACAGTGGTCGGCATAAGCGGCACCGTCATAGAACACCAGATTTTCCGCATCGTAAAATTCAATCATCCCCAGCAGGTCGCCATAGGAATAAGAATTCTCGAGCCAGGCTCGGTTGTCTCCTTTGGTTGTAACCTTGACAGTGATTTTACAACCACCTAAACTGAAAGTCGAGCCTACGTCATATGTCAGCTTGTAGGACCCGTCGCCTTGGGCGACCCCACTCGTCTCGCCTATCGAGACCTCCACATCGGTGATATAATCGCTGAGCTGGCCTTTTTGAATGCGGTAGGAAAAGCCGACCGGTTTTCCGCCGTATACAGTAAAAGTCCCGGAGCTCCAGATGTTGTTTGCGAGATCCTCCAGCGTTTGGCTCATCATGCTGCTCATATCCACCGTCTCAACGCCCACAGGCGATGTGGCAGAGGCGGAATACTGCAAACTGATGCCCTGCAGCTCCAGCTGCTCCATCAGGCTATTGAGATTCTCCAGTGCTTCCCCGGTAAACTCCCTGCCGGAGAAATAGGTGTCCTTGATCCGCTGCAGCTCCTGTTCGATTTGGATCATAGTCTTCAAATCGCCCAGCGCCACCGGAGTCCCATCCACGTCGGCTATACGGGTGAGATCCGTGGCGGGATTTTCCAGCAGTTCCATGACAGCCGCCAGTGTCAACACCTGACCGTCCAGCGTGATGGTTTGATCCACCTTGAAATTGCCGTCTTGATCCAGCAGCCCCAAAGCGTTCAGCATGGAAAGCACCTGGTCGCTGCTATCGCCGGTCGAGGCGGAGAGCTGCTCCAAAATCGCCTGATTTTCCTCGGGTGTGTTGCCCAGCGAATCGCTCACCGCTGCAAACGCCGCTGTCGGCAGCATGGTCAGCACCATGCAGCACAGCAGCAGGATGCTAAGTATTCGTTTTTTCATGTCGTTTTTCCCTCCTGTTTCTGCGGGTCTGGCTTACCTGTCCCGTCTTTTTTCTGGTTTTCCCTGCTTCTGAGCCGGAAGCACAGCGCGGTGATCGCCGCCGCCGCGGCAAAGGAGACGACGGCCACCAGCACATAGCCGCCCGCGTCCTCCCGCAGCAGCATCGCGCCGAACACGCCCCATGCGGATGTCTGCCCCGGCCCGACGACCGTGCCCGCTGTCTGCATCAGCGCCGCGCACAGCAGTATACACGCTGCGGAGAGGCTTATTACCTCGCGCCGCTGCCTCCGGCGGGTGTTTTCCCGCACCCGCTGCTTGACGAGTGCGACCCGTCTTGCGGTATCGTACATTTCGTTTGAACCTCCTCTCTGGATTTTTTGAAATGCGGCTTAAAAACCCCTTCACTTATATAGGTACAAAAAATCGGAAAAACTCTCACCCAAAATCAAAAAATTTTCAAAAAAATTTGAGACCAGGTTTTCGTTTTCAGCTCACGAAAGAGGAGTATCAGAACTTGAGATGCCAAACTGGCATTTCAAGTTCTGCGCAGGGCGAAAATAATTATGGTGGTCGTAGGACTCTTCCTTATGTATTTACAGAGCAGGGAATCTCTATGTTGGCTAGTGTTCTACATAGCGAAGTGGCAATTAAGGTAAGTATTGGTATTATGCGCGCATTCGTGGAAATGAGGCGATTTATTGCTAATAACGCCTTGCTTTTTGAGCGTATCAGTAATGTGGAGTTAAAACAACTGGAATATCAAAAGCAAACGGATGAAAAATTGGATCAGATATTTGATGCTTTTAGCCTAATTGTTAGCCTGATTCAAAAAGCGGAAAAGGAAATCGTTTTAATTGATGGCTATGTGGATATAGGAACGCTGAATCTTCTCACAAAAAAGAATGAAAATGTGACTGTTGTGATGTATACATTGAAAAGAACCAAGTTATCTCAAGAAGATGTTAATAATTTCAACAGCCAGTATCCTTTACTGGAAGTGCGGTACACGAAAGTATATCATGATCGCTTTTTAATCTTGGATAAGAAAAATGTTTATCATATAGGAGCCTCCTTAAAAGATGCAGGAAAAAAGTGTTTTGGAATTTCTCTGATTGAGGATGCTGGTATTGTGAGAGACATTCTTCAGAGATTGGAGATTGAAACAGAGGAGTAAAAACGCACCATATTTGGAATTCAATCATCAGGCGATAGTTGCTGACTTTGGCTGTGATCAAGAAGGAGCCTCGACCAGAGGCTCCTTTTTGATTAGGCTTATGATGCTAGTCAGATCACTTTCGCTGCCAGCGCCCGGAAGCGCCGCAGGGCAGTACCAGACCGCTCTCGGTGACGGGGAGGCCGATCTCTTCGGCTTCCACATGACCGCCGAACTTTTTCGTCAGGGTGGAATTCATCATATAGGACAGCACGGCGGGTTGCAATCCTGTAGTGTACGAATTGATCAGGAAGAACAGCGCATCATCGGATAAAAGCTGTGCGGTCAGTCCTACGAAATCCCAGATATTATCTTCTATTTTCCAGATCTCGCCCTTGGGTCCTCTGCCGTAGGAAGGAGGATCCATGATGATGCCGTCGTATTTGTTGCCCCGGCGGATCTCACGCTCTACGAACTTCATACAGTCGTCCACCAGCCAGCGGATAGGAGCATCGGCAAGCCCGCTGGCAGCAGCATTCTCCTTTGCCCAGCCGACCATACCCTTGGACGCATCCACATGGGTCACAGCAGCTCCCGCAGCTGCGGCGGATACAGTGGCACCGCCGGTGTAAGCGAAGAGGTTCAGCACCTTCACGGGGCGGCCTGCCTCATGGATCAGACCGGAGAACCAGTCCCAGTTCACCGCCTGCTCCGGGAACAGACCGGTATGCTTGAAGCTGAAGGGCTTCAGATGGAAGGTCAGAGGATCAGCCTTACCGGAGGCTTCCTTCTGAAAAGGCAGGGTGTAATGGATCGCCCATTCATCCGGCAACCGGAAGAACTCCCATTCTCCGCCGCCCTTGGCACTTCTGTGGTAATGACCGTTCTTCTGCTTCCAGCCCTTATGATCGTGGGGCGTCTTCCAGATGACCTGGGGATCCGGACGCACCAGAATATAATCTCCCCAACGCTCTAACTTTTCTCCGCTGGAAGTATCCAGCACTTCATAATCTTTCCAATGATCTGCAATCCACATATAGAAACCTTTCTGTGTGTATATTTTGTAACTGATTTTTACAGGATATAATAATAGAATATAATACCGGAAAGACTTTTTCAAGGAATACTTGCTATTGAACCGCATTGAGCCATTTAAAGTCCTCTTCGGTCGATTCATGACATATTTGGGTCGATTCATGCAGCCCCTGGTTCCGCTGAGAGAAAGTGTGGTACGTTATCTTTAAGATAATGGGTATCACTATGCCCATCGGAAAGAGGTAAAACGCTATGAAAAAACGAGTATTGAGCATGTTACTGGCATTTATTCTCTGCTTCTCAACACTGCCCATGACAGCATTCGCACAGGAGGCTGTACAGGAAGCGGATGCGGTGACAGAGCAGGAGGAACAGCAGGAAGCAGCCCCTGCGGCAGAGCCGGAAGAACAGCAGGAAGCAGTCCCTGCGGCAGAGCAGAAGGAAGCAGAAGCAGCTGCGGCACCGGGGGAAGAGACTCCGTCCGATAAGAGCACCACTGTGGCAACTTCCGATACGGAAGATTCCACTGCGGGCGAAGCCCCCGATACTGTGAAATCCACTGGTGAAAGCATTAGCGATAATAATGCCGGCACGCAGGATACCTCGGCAGACGATGAGAAGAAGGCAGCAGTGCAGAAGGTACAGGCACTCATCGACGCTCTGCCGGAGACGGTGACGGTGGAAAATGCAGAAAGTGTCAGTGCGCAGCTGGAAGCGATTGACGAGGCTATGGAGTCACTGACCGAGGAACAGATCGCAGAACTGGATATGACACGACTTCATGCCGTTTCTGAGGCGATGAATGCACCGATGACGGTGGCGGCAGGTGAGCATACACACTTTCTCTGTGGTAAGGATACCTGTAATAGGGTAGGCGGACATACGGAGACTACCAAAGTCACCTTTCAAGCATGGAATGGGACATCTGAGTTGCCCGAGGTGGTAGGTAACTACTATCTGATGAACAATGTTACATTGAGCGAGGCTTGGACACCTGTCGACGGTGTAGTACTTTGTTTAAATGGGTATAATATCACCTTGGCATATAGTAATGATTGCATTATACCAAAAACTGGGAGTACATTCACCCTTTGTGACTGCCAAAACGGAGGAAAGATCACTCACAGCAATGGGTATAGAGGTTCTGGTGCGTTTGTGGCGGGTGGAAGTACTTTCAACATGTACGGTGGTAGCATTACTGGAAATACAGCACGTACGGGTGCAGGTGTAAGGATGTATAACAACGGTACCTTTAATATGTATGGTGGCAATATTACCGGGAACGAAGCCAAAAACTTTACTTTAAATAGTGAAAATGTAGGTATAGGCGGCGGTGTGTGCATGGAGAAAAACAGCACTTTCAATATGTACGCTGGAACAATAAGTAATAACACAGGTGAATATGGCGGTGGAGTGTATAGCTATGATGGGAGCGTTTTCAATATGAGCGGTGGCACTATTGAAAATAACCAAGCTACTGGCAAGAATACGGCTTTTGGCGGTGGCGGCGGAGTGAACATTGTTGGCAACACTTTCAATATGAGTGGTGGTACAATTAGGGACAATAATACGAACGCATATGGTGGTGGTGTGTATGTGGGTTCGAATTTTAATATGACCGGTGGCGAGATTACCGGTAATGAAGCTAATAAATTCGGAGGCGGTGTGTACGTAAAATCCGCATATGGTATGGGTCATTTTACAGTATCCGGTTCCGCTAAAGTCTCTGATAACACAACGAGTAATGTCTACCTGCCTGATGGTGCGACGATGGCCATTGGCCAAGGAGGATTTGACAACACTGCCAGTATCGGCGTGACCCCAGAGAATTTACCGACAGTGGGCAGCTATGTTGCCATAGCTACAGGTGCTGCGAATGGTGGCTATAGGGACGGCACATTTATCAATGACCAAAACCAAAATACTGGTGACTGTGAATTTCAACAGGTGGGCGATCAGATTCTGCTTGTCAATGGTATGCTGCATCAACATCCTATCTGCGGTAATACCTGTGACCATGACAGCGAACACGCCAACGTGGCATGGAAGGGTGTCTCTTCACTTAGTGAAATTACAACAGGCGGATATTACTATTTGACGAAGGATATCGACCGGACGCAGACATGGAATCTTCCAAATGCTAAAGTGGTACTCTGCCTGAATGGTCATAACATCACTGCAAATGCGAATGTAGATGTAATCAAGATATCAAATACTGCACAGTTTATTTTGACCGACTGCATGGGTGGGAAGATGGAGTACGGCAAGATTACCCATAAAGAGGGAAGTGTAGGGCGTGGTATATATGTCAATAGCATCTTCACCATGTACGGAGGGGAGATCAGCGGAAACACAGCTGATGCACCTTCTACTTCTAATAAAGGATACGGCGGTGGTGTATATGTGTATGATGGGTGTTCTTTCACAATGAATGGTGGAAAGATTACCAGTAACACAGCAGGGTTTTATGGTGGCGGTGTGTATTTAAGCCGTAAAAGCAATTTCACAATGAACGGAGGTAGTATTACTGGTAATAGTGCCCAAATGAGTGGCGGCGGTGTGGAATTATATGGAGGAAATTCCGGCGACGATAGCACATTCACCGTTAGTGGCAAAGCAGTGATCAAAGACAACCTTACGAAAGGTAGCTCTACAAAAGCCAACAATGTCGCTTGTAACGGAACGATTATCAACGTTGCCTCTCCCGGACTGGATAGTGAGGCACATATTGGTGTAAGAACAAGTGAAATTAGCGAGGGAGACTATAAGGTTGTGGCGCAAGGCAAAAGTTCCTACCAAATGAAGGATACGGATGCGGAACGCTTTCATAGTGATAATGGCTATGCATCGAAATTAATAGGAAACAGCATTGTTTTTATGAATGGTACGTTGCACGAGCATGCCGTTTGCGGTAAGACGGGCTGTACAGAGGAAGATCATGACAATACCCTGTGGATACCTTTGACTTATGACAGCGAGAACCAGATACTGCAATATGGTAGAAACAGAGTAAAGAAGTCCACGTATAATAATAAATATACTCTTCCAGCGGGCAATTATTATCTGTTTGCTGATATTACACTCGACGGATCTATTGAGATTAGCGGCGATGTAAATATCTGTCTGAACGGATATACAATTTCTACAAAATTATATAATAGTGTCTTTGATATACAATCGCACAAGCTTGCGGTTTGTGATTGCAGCACAGGTCATTCGGGGAAAATAGAAATAATAGATAATCATAGCGAAACAAAGTCGTTCGTTGTAGGGTTGAATGCTGCACAGTTTTGTCTGTATGAAGGTACGATTCAGGGAGGCGATTATGGAGTATATACTTGCAGTGATTCTAGTGTGGAGCTTTTCGGAGGCAGCATTACCGGTAATACAATCGGAGTAGATGGTTCATCTTACGATTCGCTAACAATTGGTGGTGATGCAAAGGTCATTAACAATACAACGAAGAATCTCGTACTGCTCGGCAAATCAGTCATCAGTATTGATAAAAGCCTGACATCGAATGCCTGGATAGGCATCTCAACAGTCACTAAACCTTCAGCGAATGCAAACATCAAGATTGCCACCGGTGCGACGAAGTCCGAGCTGGATTATGCACAGATATTCACTCCAGATACAAGCGAGCAGAAATACGTAGTCACCAAGGATGAGAAGGGCAATCTGTACATGGGACTTCATCAGCACAGCTGGACATACACCACAGGCGGCGACGATACGATCAAAGTAACGTGCAGCGCTGATGGCTGTAATTTGGAAAGTGATTTTGCTGCCACCTATATGGTTACTGCACCGACGGTTTTGACCTACAGTGGTAGCGATAAGGTGGCTACTGTAAAAGTCAGTGATAACGCTACTGGTGAGGAATTCCCTGATGTGCCTAAGATTGTCTATCAGAAACAGACCGGAGGTTCATTCGAGGAGATGGAAGGCGTACCTAAGGATGCCGGCACTTATCGGGCTGAAATTACGATGGGGAATCAATCCGCATGGGTCATCTATGCCATTAAAGAGAAGACGGTTACCACTCCGACCATTGAAGTCACGACTCCCGTAACCTACAATGGTACGGCGCAGAAACCGACTGTGGTTGTAAAGGACGGAGCAAATGTGATTCTTGCCAGTGAGTACAGTGTTTCTTATGAGAATAACACCAATGCAGGCGCTGCTACCGTAACCGTTACGGATGTAGCTGGTGGCAACTATAATGTCAGCGGAAGCACGACATTCACCATTGAGAAAGCTGATTACACCAATACAGTCACAAAGACGGTCAATCTTATCAAAGGACGTAGCACTGCGCAGGAAGGCACTCTGATGGCGGCAGACTTTTTCACGGAGGAAGCGGTACCCGAAGGCGCTGTGATTTCCAATGTTGAAGATTCTTTCGACGAAGATGTGGTGAAGCACTTGGCATTCTATCAAGATGCTAGAAAAATTTCCTATACCAGTGCGGAGAACATTACCTCCGCGATCGACCAGACCTGCACAGTAACCATTTCTTCTGCAAACTACCAGGATATTAAGGCAACCCTGACCTTCCATCCTACGGACAAGGAGACGGTTACAATCTCCGGTCTGACCTATACGGGCAAGACCTATGACGGCAAAGCTATGGAGCCTGCCGGTACCTTGCAGGTATCTGGCGACAAAGTTCCTGTGAGTGAACTGGAAGTGACGTATGCAGGTACAGGCAGCACGTCTTACAATAATAGCAAAGTTGCACCTACAGATGCAGGTACTTATAAGGTGACCTATAAAGTACCGGACAGCAATGAAAATTATACCGGTAAAATGGAGTATAACTTTACCATTCGCCCGAAGATGGTTACTGCGGACATGATCGGTACCATCGATACGCAAACTTACACCGGCAGTGCCATTATGCCACAACCTGTCGTGAAAGACCTTAGGAAGGAACTGACCTCCGGCAAGGACTTTACATTTGGGTATGACAAGAATACCAATGCCGGCGTGAACACAGCGACTCTGACCATTACCGGACAGGGGAACTACACGGGAACAGCGAATAAGACCTTCGCGATCGCACCGAAGAATCTTCAGAATGCAAGCATCACATTACAGACAGACAGCCTGGTCTATACCGGTAGCACACAGACGGTGCAGATTACATCCGTAAAGCTTGACGGGGTGCTTTTGACGACAAACGATTATGCTATTGCAAATGATAGCAACAAATTCATTAGTGCAAATGATGCCATCACTCTGACCATCGCTGGCATGGGCAATTATACCGGAACCGCTGCCACGACATGGCAGATTACCAAGGCAAGGCCTGAACTGGGGAATTTTGATGTGTCTCCGAATCTATCCACGCCGCTGACCTATGATGGTACGCCGAAGACGGTGACTGCTCAGCCGAGGAACGGCGTCATCGGTATGGGCGCGGTAACGGTGTGCTACGAGGGAAACAACGGTACGACCTATGCCAGAAGTGAAACAGCACCTACCAACGCCGGAACCTATAACGTGATCCTGTCCGTAGTGGAAGGCAAGAACTACACCGCGGTAGAGATCGAAGCCGGTACACTGACCATTAAGAAGGCGGATCTTACAGTAGGGGATGTTACAGAATTCTTCGAGTACACGAAGACAGGCGCACAGACCATCAGCTTAGCGGAGCTTGTACCGAGAGCAACCAACTATGCACCCGGCACATATACCGATGTCAACGGAATTCTCACCGGAGATCTTACGATAGATGCGACCGGTCTTATGAAGTTTACATTGTCAGCACTGACGATAGCCAATATTGACAATAAGGTGACCGTGCCTGTGACCATTACCTCGGACAACTATAAAGATGTCACCGTCAATGTGACCATCTACATTTCTCCGGAATACCGGATTATTGACGGAGCAGGCAGTTCCTGGACACAGAATACTACAGGCACTGTTGTGATTCGCGGAAACGGTGAATATGACAGATTCCGAAACGTAAAGGTAGACGGAAAAGTCATCGATTCTGATAACTACATAGCAGAAAAAGGCTCTACCATTATCACCCTGAAGGCAGAATACCTTAAGACATTAGCTACAGGCAGCCATACCTTTGCTATCGTCTGGGACAATGGTATCGCCGGTACCAGCTTTACCGTTGCTGCGAATACCTCCGGCAATCACAGTGGTAATAACAACAATAATGACAGCAATCATGGCAGCGATAACAGCGGCAACAATGACAGTGGTAATACGGCAGGTACGGCAGCCAATACCGCCGCTGCTTCTGCACAGGAGCTGGACAAGGTTCCGGCGACCGGAGATGCGTCTGGTATCTGGCTGGCACTGTTTGCAGTATCACTTTCCGGATGGGCAGTGATGATGGTATTAAAGAGAAAGCCCGGTCAAAAGGGTGACCCTAAGTAAAGAGATTGTGTAAAAGCTTTTCTATAGAGAAAACCGTCCGACTCTGATCGCCGGACGGTTTTCATGTAACCACAGCAATAACGGCGGCAGCCCCACCGCAGGGACAAAACTCTGCGGCGGGGCTTTTGTGCATTTTGCGGCACACGTTTCTCTATGGGAATATAGCTTATAGTGGTAAAGGTAGAGGTAAAGGTAGAAAAGGTAGAAAAGGTAGAAAGAACAATAAACATGTAGAAAAATGTTAAAAACATAAAAATATTCATGCAATATAATGTAAAATTCACATAAAAAACATTTGATTTTTACACGAATTTGGATTATGCTATAATCAGAAGCTTTATGGAGGACGAAGGATGTATAGAAAGATTATGGACTTCTTAGAAACGTGGAAAGAAAGTGAACATCGTAAACCCCTTATTTTGCAAGGGGCAAGACAGGTGGGAAAAACCTATTCCATTTTAGAGTTCGGGCGAACCCACTATGAGAATGTGGCATATTTCAATTTTGAAACAGATCCTAAATTGAATGAAACTTTTGAAGAAAACATCAGTCCTGATTATCTGATCCCCATTTTGTCTCATATTGCGGGTCAGACCATCGTAAAAGAAAAAACGCTGATTGTATTTGATGAGGTGCAGCTTTGCGAAAGGGCTCTGACTTCTCTGAAATATTTTAACGAGAGCGCTCCGGACTATCATATCATCGTTGCGGGCAGCCTGTTAGGTGTGGCTGTCAACAGGGAAAAGTTCTCGTTCCCTGTGGGCAAGGTGGATATGAAAACCCTGTATCCCATGGATATGGAGGAATTTATGATCGCTATGGGTGAGGGAGATCTTGTGAAGCAGATCAAAAGGTGCTTTGCAACAGATCAACCGATGCCGGCGGCACTCCACGATGCGGCTATGCAGCTTTACCGGCAGTATCTTGTGGCAGGTGGGATGCCGGAGTGTGTGATGCAGTTTGCCCAGACAAGGGACTATATCCTGATCCGCCATATACAGGATACCATTCTTGCAAGTTATCTCAATGACATGAGTAAGTACAATAATCTGAATGAAATCAAGAAGACCAGGCTTGCCTATGACAATATTACCGTTCAGCTTTCGAAGAAAAATACGCGTTTTCAGTATAAGCTGATGAAAAAAGGAGGGCGGGCGTCTGAATTTGAGAATGCCATAGAATGGCTCTGTCTGTCCGGAATCGTATCACGGGTCTATAAGGTAGAGCAGATTAAAAAGCCTTTGGAAAATTATCGTGATATCGACGCTTTCAAGATATATGTTTCGGATTTGGGGCTGCTTTGTGCCAAGAAGGATCTGGCTGCCAATGATATTCTGTATATGGTGGAGGAATTGAACGATTTTAAGGGCGGTATGACGGAGAATTATGTCAATGTACAGCTCTCCATCAATGGTTACAATACTTATTATTGGGAGTCCGAGCGTGGTGCGGAGATAGATTTTGTTATTCAGCGTGACGGGCAGCTGATCCCGATTGAAGTGAAATCTGCCGACAATACCAGGGCAAAGAGTTTAAAGGTCTACATGGATACCTATCAGCCTGCATATGCCATCAAACTTTCTGCAAAAAACTTCGCATTTGAAGACAACAAAAAGATAGTGCCGCTCTATGCAGCGTTTTGCATCTGAATACGGCAGGTGAAGAATCATAGGCTGTCCGTAACGGCAAGGGTTTTTGAAACTTTCACACATTACAGCGATAGCAAACTAATCTGTTGACGATAAGCCATTTCTTGTATATAATAAATCGTATCACTGTATACAATTAAGAAAATGTACAAGAAGAAAAATTTGAGGAGGCTATTATGACAGGAAATACGTTAGGCTGGGTAATTGTGGCATTCGTGCTGTACTTACTCATGATGATCGCTATCGGAGCGTTTTATGCAAAGGGCAATAACAATTCCGAAGACTACTTTTTAGGAGGCAGAAAGCTGAACGGCTTCGTCGCTGCGCTGTCCGCGCAGGCATCGGACATGAGTGGATGGCTGCTGATGGGACTGCCGGGAGCTATTTACTTAACCGGTGTCGGAGGTGACGGCTGGATCGCCATCGGACTTTTCATCGGCACGACGTTAAACTGGCTGCTCATCGCCACGAAGCTGCGCAGATATACGATCCGCGCCAACAATTCCGTTACACTGCCGACTTATTTTGAGAACCGCTTCCATGATGAGAAGAAGGTATTGATGACGGTTTCTTCTATTACTATTGTAGTATTTTTCCTGGTATATTGCGCTTCCGCGCTTTCTGCCGGCGGTCAGCTGTTTGAGTCTGTGTTTGGCATTGATTATCATGTGGCACTGACCATCGGTGCGCTGGTAGTTTTGGTCTATACCTTCCTCGGCGGATTTACCGCGGTATGTGTGACAGACTTTATCCAGGGTATGCTGATGCTGGTCGGTATTCTGGCAGTACCGCTGTTCGCTTATCATTTTCTGACAACCGGCGGCACTACATTGTCAGCCGGTCTGGAAGCCAGCGGTGCCGACAGTGCCAACTTCCTGAATCTGATGAAGAACGGTGACGGCAGTAATAATATCGTCAGCGTGATCTCCGGTCTCGGCTGGGGACTGGGATATTTCGGAATGCCCCATATCCTGGTGAGATTTATGGCAGTCCGGGATGAGAAGGAAATGACCAAGTCCAAGGCTACTGCCATCAGCTGGGTGGCATTATCCCTGGGATTTGCAGTATTTATCGGCATCCTGGGCAGAGCCTATCTGCCGGAGCTGGTGAATGGCAATAATGAGAAGGTATTCATCGAAATGATCAAGAAGGTATTTACGATGGAGATGCGTGCTCCGTTCATTGCAGGATTGTTCCTTTGCGGTATCCTGGCAGCAATCATGTCCACGGCGGATTCCCAGCTGTTAGTCAGCGCCTCCAGCGTAGCGGAAGATATCTTCAAGGGACTGCTCAAGAAGGATGCGGATGACAAGACCGTTATGAATGTCAGCCGTGTCACAGTACTGTTAGTAGCTGTGCTGGCTTACATCATCGCATGGAATCCGAACAACACCGTCATGGGACTGGTGTCCAACGCGTGGGCAGGTTTAGGTGCCGCCTTCGGACCGTTGGTAGTGATGTCCTTATATTGGAAGAGAACCAACTTCCCCGGAGCGGTAGCCGGAATTGTCACCGGAGCACTTGCCGTGATCATCTGGGATTACATTCCTCTCGTGGGCGGACAGACCCTGGGCAAAGCTACCGGATTGTATTCCCTGGTAGTAGGCTTCGGGCTGGGACTTATCGCTATCATCGCAGTCAGCCTCGCTACCAAGGCTCCTTCCGAAGAAATGCTGCAGGAGTTCGAGGATGTGAAGGCGAACCGGCTGTAAAAATTCAATTTTTCATAATTCTGAAACTGCCCGGACACACTGGATTGTACTGGGCAGTTTTTTATGGGGCGAAATTCTTAATTTGTGATTGTTAGACCCCGCGAAAATCGAAACGCTGGGGCACAGCAAGAGATTCTGCTAAAATAAGCCCCGGCGATATCAGAACATCGGGGCGCAGAAAGAGATTTTATTAAGATAAGCCCCGACGCTACCGAAACAGCGGGGCACAG